>Ga0302184_10000715_pt1 | contig 21662 bp, 17 predicted proteins | sample I_Palsa_N3_3_FD_200233 | JGI IMG/M metagenome (GOLD analysis project Ga0302184, IMG submission 200233) | Peat permafrost microbial communities from Stordalen Mire near Abisko, Sweden - I_Palsa_N3_3 | ecosystem: Environmental > Terrestrial > Soil > Palsa > Peat permafrost | place: Sweden...
GGATGCGACCTTCCAGTCGAGCTTTGTGGTCAATGCGGCATCGAACAGCACCGCCGATGCTGACGGCAACATTGTGGTGCGCCCGGGAGACCGGATTCCTCTCATTCCGCAGCACACGGGACGGCTTGTCCTTGACTACGAAGTGAACAAGCGCTTGGACATCGGTGGCAATCTGGTCCTGGCCTCCGGCTCCTACCTGCACGGCGACGAAAACAACGCCAATCAGGCCGGAGGCACGAACGCCGCGGGCGCATTCATCTCGCCCTTAGGCACCGGCTGGCTTCCCGGCTACGCGGTGGTCAATCTGCAAGGGACCTATCACGTCACGAAAAATGCCGAGGTCTTCGCGCGCGTCGCCAATGTTTTGAACAGGGACTATGCCACCGCGGGGTTCCTGACCAGCAATTCGTTTAACCCGAACGGTACTTTCCGCCCCAACCCCAATGATTGGACCAATGAGAATGCGGTCTCTCCGGCAGCGCCGCGGGCAATCTGGGCGGGCGTGCGCATAAACTTCAACTGACGACGTACTTTTTTTGCGGCGCAAGATCGCGCCGTCGGACGAGTGCCGCACAACCGTGCCGGTCGGCGTCGAGTGGCGCCGTGGAATTGCGCAATTCGCCCCGGGGTCGCAACATCCCGTTGCGCCAGCGCGGGATGCAATGGCAGAACGAGCCTCATTGGGGGTCACGCTTACGCGGCCCAGCTCGTAAGCGAAATCAGTCTGTCTTGGTGCCCCAGCAGCCCAAAAAGAAGTCGCCGTTAAAGTTCTCGACCGTCAGGCGGTATTGACCGGGGCAGTTCGGGGGCGGGCTGCTAGCGCGAGGAAACATCTCCCAGCTGGGGTGACTCTGCAAATAAGGAGGGGCATCCTGGCAAGCCACGAGCAGCATGAGACCTAAGACTTCGGCGAAGACACGCAATACTCTGATCGCATCGTTTGCGATGAATTTCCATGGGGTCACACGCCGCACAGGACACACGCCCAATATGGCGAGCGCCAAATTCACAGCCGGTGACATGCTCACTCCCGTCCCGCAGTAGCTGGCTACGATGCGGCTCTGCTCTCTCTCGAGCCGGCATTGAGGGCTCTGGCAGCTTTACCGACGGAGAAACTTTCCGCGGCCCATTAGGGAAAGTTTTCCCGCCAATTTCGGGATATCTTCCCGCAAACAACACTCGGGTGCCAGCCACTGTGCTATGTCTCAAGGCTCGGGGCGTGAGTGGGCTTGAGGGAGGATCTGCGCCAGCTCTCTATGATGTGGCGCGCACATGTGTTCCGTGCGGTCACTAGAATTTGCGCATAATAAACTTTCATTGACGAGGCCCCATCCATTCCAGGGAATCGGTCTCGGGCCAACAACCAATCTCCGAAAACACCTTGAACGACAAGAACTTAGAACACACGCCGGTGATGCAGCAGTACCTGCGCATCAAGAGCCAGCACCCGGACACGCTCCTCTTCTACCGGATGGGCGACTTTTACGAGCTTTTCTTTGATGACGCGCGGCGTGCCGCGACGCTTCTGGATATCACCCTTACCGCGCGCGGCCAGTCGGGAGGTCAGCCGATTCCCATGGCGGGCGTGCCGGTACACGCGGCCGAGGCCTATCTTGCGCGGCTGGTGCGGCGCGGCGAGTCGGTGGCGATCTGCGAGCAGCTGGGAGACCCGGCCAAGACCAAGGGTCCTCTCGACCGACAGGTCGTTCGCGTCATCACTCCGGGGACCGTCACCGACGAGGCGCTCCTCGACGCGCGCCGCGATACGCTCATCGCGGCGCTTGCGCGCGACGGCACCCCCGCCGAGGGTTTCGGCCTTGCGTGGCTTGATCTCGCAGCCGGGCGTCTCACGGTTCTGCAATCTGCCGGCGCACTGGCACTCGCGGCAGAGCTCGAACGTCTAAAGCCTGCAGAGCTTCTCACCTCGGATCAAAAATCCGGCGAGGATCTTGGCCCCAACGGGCGCGTCGTGCGGGGCCGCCCTCCCTGGCATTTTGAACTCGCGAGCGCCTCGCGCCTCTTGACGGATCAGCTGGGGACGCTCGATCTCAAGGGCTTCGGCGCCGATGAGCTGCCGCTTGCCATCTGTGCCGCAGGGGCGCTCCTGCAATACGTGCGCGAGACTCAGAAGGCCGCGGTGCCGCATATCCGGGCGCTCGCGGTTGAGGAGCGCACGCAAGCGTTGAGCCTCGATGCGGCGACGCGGCGCAATCTCGAGTTGGACGTGAGCCTGAGCGGCCGCCCGGAGGCGACCTTATTTGCTCTCCTTGATGAGTGCGCGACCACCATGGGTTCGCGCCAGCTGCGGCGCTGGCTCAATCGGCCGCTTACCGATCAGGCTCTCCTCAAGAGCCGCCATGCAGCCGTCGCGGCGCTCATCGATGGAAGGCATTACGAGAGCCTGCGCGCGCACCTCGGCGGCATCGGCGACATCGAGCGCATTCTTGCGCGCGTCGCGCTGCGCTCGGCGCGGCCCCGGGACCTGGGGCAGTTGCGCTCGTCCCTCGGCGCACTGCCGATGCTGCGCGAACTCGCCGGCGCCGTGGATGCGCCGCCCATTGCGCAGCTGCGGCAGCGCATCGGAGTGCATGCGGAGATGCTTGCGCTTTTGCGCGCGGCCATTGCGGAGGAGCCGGCGACGCTCTTGCGCGATGGCGACGTCATTGCGAGCGGCCATGACAGCGCGCTTGATGAGCTGCGCCGCATCGCAACCCATACCGACGAATTTCTGCTCGAGCTCGAAGAGCGCGAGCGCGGGCGCACCGGAATCGCGACGTTGAAGCTCGGCTTCAACCGCGTGCAGGGCTTCTTCATCGAAGTCGCGCGCCGCGACGCCGAGCGCGTTCCAAAGGACTACCTCCGGCGCCAGACGGTGAAATCCGCCGAGCGCTTCATCACCCCGGAGCTCAAGAGCTTCGAGGAAAAAGTGCTGAGTGCCCGCGAGCGCGCGCTCGCCCGGGAACGCGAGCTCTACGACGCCGTGCTCGACTTATTGATCGAGCACCTGGGCCCGCTGCAGGAAACCGCCGGCGCGCTTGCCGAGCTCGACGCGCTCGCGGCCTTTGCGGAGCGCGCCGTCAGCCTCGACTGGACGCGCCCGGAGCTTGTGGATATGCCCGCGATACGCATCGCGGGCGGCCGTCATCCGGTCGTCGAGCGCTTCTGCGAGAACGCCTTCGTGCCGAACGATCTCAGTTTCGATGCCGGGCGGCGCATGCTCATCATCACCGGCCCGAACATGGGCGGCAAATCGACCTACATGCGCCAGGTGGCGCTCATCGTGCTGCTCGCGCATGTGGGCAGCTTCGTACCTGCAAGGCAGGCGGTCATCGGGCCGCTCGATCGCATCTTCACGCGCATCGGCGCCGCGGACGATCTCGCCGGCGGACGCTCCACTTTCATGGTGGAGATGACCGAAGCGGCAAATATCTTGCACAACGCAGGTCCCAAGAGTCTCATTCTCATGGATGAGATCGGCCGCGGCACGAGCACCTTCGACGGGCTCTCGCTCGCCTGGGCGATTGCGCGCCACATCGCAACGCATCTGGCATCGTTCACGCTCTTCGCCACGCACTATTTCGAACTGACGACGCTGGCGCAGGAAATCGAGGGCTGCGCCAACGTGCACCTGGATGCAACCGAGCATGGCGATGGCATCGTTTTTATGCACGCGGTCAAGGAAGGCCCCGCGAACCGCAGCTACGGCCTGCAGGTGGCGCAGCTTGCCGGCGTGCCGCACACGGTGATCGCCGCAGCAAGGCATTATCTGGAAACGCTCGAGGCCGAGCGCGACACGCGCGCCATTCTCCGCGCAGCGGCAGAGGAGTCGCTGCAGGGCGAGCTGCCACTCATACCGCCGGCGCCGCTTGATCCGCGCACCGAGGAGTTGCGTCGCGAGGTCGAGGCCCTGGATCCGGATGCGCTCTCGCCGCGCGAGGCGCACGCGGCGCTCTATCGCCTGCGTACGCTTCTCGGGAAGCTGCGCTAGGGCGCGGCGCGCGGCGAGAAATGCCCGTGGGTGAGAAAGCTGCCCGTCTCGTGCGCGACACGCGCCGAGAGGAGCATGCCGAAGTGACTGACGGGGAGCGTGATGTGCTCGGTCGCGCCCGGCAGGCGGGTTTCGCTCACGGCCACGCTGCCGTCGCTCGGCTCGTTGAACCGCACCACGAGCTGCCCGAGCCCGAGAGCGCGCGTGCCGGCGATGATGCCGAGGTCGCGCGCGCCCGACCAGACGCGGCGCTGCGCGGTCAATAATTCCTCGGCGATGCAGCGGCCGAGAAGCGCGCGTGCCCAGCGCGCGCGACCGACGTCCGTTGCGGCGCGACTCGAGAGCGCCGGCGTGCCGAGAAACACCGCCCGTCCCGGCGCAGTTTCCGGGAAGCGCTCAAGAAAACGATACGCGACGAGGCCGCCCAGGCTGTGTCCGACGAGATGCAGCTCGCGCGGCGCATGCGCTGCTATGAACGCCTGCAGGCGCGCGGTCACCTCGGCCATCGTCGCCGTGACGCTCGGGTAGCGGAACACGTGCACGTCAAAGCCGTAGGCGCGCTCCAGGCGGCGGCGCAGCAGGACGGACTCGTCTCCGTGCAGCCACAGCCCGTGCAGGAAGACGACCAAACGCGCCTCACTGCGCCGGCGGGCGAACGCGGATGTGCAGCTCCTTTAACTGTGCCTCGCTGACCGCGGTCGGGGCGTCGGTGAGCGGATCGGCCGCCGTTTGCGTCTTGGGAAAAGCGATGACCTCGCGGATGCTGTCCGCGCCCGCCATCAGCATCGCCAGGCGATCAAGGCCAAAGGCGATGCCGCCATGCGGCGGCGCGCCGAGCTTCAATGCCTCGAGCAGAAAACCGAATTTCAAAGCCGCCTCGGCGGCGTCAATGCCGAGGAGCTCAAAGACCGTGGACTGCATCTCCTGGCGGTGAATGCGCACCGAGCCGCCGCCGATTTCCGAGCCGTTCAGCACCATGTCGTAGGCGCGCGCAAGGGCTCCGGCGGGAAATGCCCGCAACGCCGCCGCGTCATCGTCCTGCGGCGATGTGAAGGGATGATGCATCGCGCTCCAGCGCCGCGCGCCCTCATCCCATTCAAACATCGGAAAATCGACCACCCACAGCGGCTGCCAGCCCGGGCGCACAAGTCCCAGATCCTCGCCCACCTTCAGCCGCAGTGCACCGAGCGCATCATTGACAACCTTCGCCTTATCCGCGCCAAAGAAGATGAGATCGTTGTCGCGCGCCTGCGTGCGTTCGAGGATGCCCGCAAGCGCCGCATCGCTCAGGAACTTCGTGATGGGCGACTGCAGGCCCTCGCGGCCTTTGCTGCGCTCGTTGACCTTGAGATACGCAAGGCCCTTCGCCCCGTAGCGCGCCACATGCGCCGTGTAGTCGTCGATCTGCTTGCGCGAGAGCGCGGCGCCGCCGGGGACGCACAGAGCCGCCACGCGCCCTTGCGCATCGCTCGCAGGTCCCGCAAAGACCTTGAAGTCGCAGTCTTTAAGAAGATCGCCCACGTCGGCAAGCTCGAGCGGCACGCGCAGATCCGGCTTGTCCGAGCCGTAGCGCTGCAGCGCCTCGGCGTACGAGAGGCGCGGAAACGGCTCCGGCAGCGAGACTTTGAGCACTTCTTTGAAGAGGTGCCGCACCAGAGCCTCCATGAGATCCATGATGGCCGCTTGCGAGAGAAACGAGGTCTCGACATCGAGCTGGGTGAATTCGGGCTGGCGGTCGGCGCGCAGGTCCTCGTCGCGGAAGCAGCGCACGATCTGATAGTAGCGGTCGAAGCCTGCGATCATGAGCAGCTGCTTGAAGATCTGCGGCGACTGCGGCAGCGCGAAGAACTTGCCCGGATGAGTGCGGCTCGGCACGAGGTAGTCGCGCGCGCCCTCCGGGGTCGCCTTGGTGAGCATGGGTGTCTCAAGATCAATGAAGCCGTGCGCATCGAGAAAGCTGCGCATGGCGCGCGTGATGCCGTGGCGCAGCCGCAGGCGCTGACTCATGATCTCGCGGCGCAGATCGAGGTAGCGGTATTTGAGACGCAGCTCCTCGTTCACCGTCTCATCGAGCTGAAAGGGCAAAGGCTCGCTGCGATTCAGAATCTCCATTTCCCTCGCGAGGAGCTCGACGGCGCCCGATGCGAGGTGGGTATTGGCGGTGCCGGCCGGACGCGCGCGCACGCGCCCTTTGACGCGGATGACAAATTCATTGCGCAGGCGCTCGGCCTGGGCGAACACGGCGGCCTCATCCGGATCGAACACCACCTGCAGCAGGCCCTCGCGGTCGCGCAGATCGACGAAGATGACGCCGCCATGATCGCGGCGTCGATGCACCCAGCCGGCGACCTCCACCTCCTGGTCCGTAAGAGCCGCGCCGACCTGTCCGCAGTAGTGGCTACGCATGGCGGGTGGCCGGCGGCGCAACGACGCCCAGGGTGACGATCATTTTCATGGCGGCATCGGCACTCATCGACAGCTCGATCACCTCCGCGCGCGGCACGATGACGATGAAGCCGGAAGTTGGGTTCGGAGTGGCGGGAATGAACACGCACACGCAGGGCACGCCGGTCTTGGCGCTGATCTCGCCGAGGTTTTCGGTGGTGAGAAAGCCGATGCTCCACACTCCCGCGCGCGGATAAGGAATGAGTACCACCTTGCGAAAGGCGCTGTCCTGCGAGAAGGCGCTCTCGGCGAGGCCCTTGACGCTGCTGTAGATCGAGCGCACGAGCGGGATTCTCTGCAGGAGCTCCTCCCAATACCCCACAAGCTGCCGCCCGATGAGATTGGTGACGAGGAGTCCCGTCACGAGCAGGATGACAAAGGCCAAGAGAGCGCCCAGGCCCGGCAGAGCGAAGCCAATGAGCGCCTCGGGGCGGTAGGACTGCGGCAGGAGCAGCAACGTCTGATCCGTGAGCTGCACGAGGAAGCGGATCACCCAGACCACCGCCAGAATCGGCAGCCATACGAGGATGCCCGCAACCAGGTAGCGCCGCAGACTGCGCGGGCGCGACACTGCCGCCGTCATCTGCGCTTCCGCCTCACGGGTTTGGCCTTGGGCCGCGATTTCGGGGCGGCCCGGGCCGAGCTCTTGCGTGCGCTTACGCGCGAGCGCGCACCTTGGGATGCGGGTTTGCTCTCGGCCGCGGGCTTGTCCTTCGCAGCTTTCGCATCCGCGGCCTTGCCCTCGGCGCCCTTGTCGCTCGCCTTGTCGCCGGCCTTGTCGGCCGCCTTCTCCGCAGGCTTCGCATCGGCAGTCGCGTCCTTCGAGTCCGCAGCCTTCACCTTCTCAGGCTCGGGCTCCTTCTCGGCGAGATTGCGCTTCTGCTCCTTGTCGGACTTGAAGTCCGTCTCGTACCAGCCCGCTCCCTTCAGGCGAAACACCGGCGCCGATACGAGCTTCTTCAGCGCGTTCTTGCCGCACGATGGACATTTTTTCAGCGGTGCATCGGACACCTTCTGCATGACTTCTTTGTAGAACTTGCAGTTTGCGCATTCGTACTCGTAAAACGGCATGGTTCCTCCACTCTTGTGAACGCAGCTTAAGCTAATCGAGCGCGGCTCACGCAGTCACTTGCTTGAACACGAGCGCCCCGTCGCGCACGGTGGCGCGGATGCGGCTCCCCGGCAGGAACTCACCTTTGAGGATGCGCTGCGCGAGCGGGTTCTCGATCTGCTGCTGGATGGCGCGCTTCAGCGGCCGCGCGCCGTACACCGGGTCAAAGCCAGCCTCGCCGATGAGGTCGCGCGCCTTGTCATCGAGCTCCAGGCCCATGTCGCGCTCCTGCAGCCGCGCACGCAGGTAGCCCAGCTGGATGTCGACGATGGCCCGGATCTGCGGCGTGCCGAGCGGGTGGAATACCACGATATCGTCGATGCGGTTCACGAACTCGGGGCGGAAGTGCTTCTGCACGATTTCCATCACCGCGCTTTTCATGCGCTGGTAGTTGCCTTCGCCGGCGTATTCCAGAATCACCTGCGAGCCTAAGTTCGAGGTCATGATGATGACGGTGTTGCGAAAGTCGACGGTACGCCCCTGGCCGTCGGTGAGGCGGCCGTCATCGAGCACCTGCAAGAGCACGTTGAATACATCCTGATGGGCCTTCTCGATCTCATCGAGGAGTATCACGGCATAGGGACGGCGGCGCACCGCCTCGGTGAGATAGCCGCCCTCCTCGTAGCCCACATAGCCCGGAGGGGCGCCGATCAGGCGCGCCACCGAATGCTTCTCCATGAACTCCGACATGTCGATGCGCACCATGGCGTCCTCGGTGTCGAAGAGGAACTCGGCGAGCGCCTTGGCAAGTTCGGTCTTGCCTACGCCCGTGGGCCCGAGAAACAGGAAAGAGCCGTTCGGACGGCGCGGATCCGAGAGCCCTGCGCGTGAGCGCCGGATGGCATTTGCGACGATGCGCACCGCCTCCTCCTGCCCGACGACGCGCCGCGCGAGCGCCTCCTCCATGCGCAGGAGCTTGTCCTTTTCCCCCTCGAGCATCTTGGATACCGGGATGCCGGTCCATTTGGAGACGACCTCGGCGATTTCCTCCTCGGTGACCTGGTTGCGCACCAGCCGCGGGCTCTCCTTCCGCTCGGCCGCGACCGCATCTGCGAGCCTCTTCTCAAGCTCGGGGATGCGGCCGTACTGCAGCTCCGCCATGCGGCCGAGATCTCCCGCGCGCCGCGCGGTGTCAAGCTCGATACGCACGCGCTCGAGCTCTTCGCGGATGTGCGCGGCGCCCTGCAAAGATGCCTTCTCGGACTTCCACACCTCCTCCAGATCCGCATACTCGCGCTCGAGGGCATGCAAGGAGCCCTCGAGACTCTTCAGGCGCTTGCGCGATGCCTCGTCGTGCTCCTTCTTCAGCGCCTCCTGCTCGATTTTGAGCTGGATGATGCGCCGCTCGAGCCGATCGAGCGCCTCGGGCTTGGAATCGATTTCCATGCGGATGCGCGCCGCCGCCTCATCGATGAGGTCGATGGCCTTGTCCGGCAGCTGGCGGTCGGCGATGTAGCGCTGCGAGAGCGTCGCCGCGGCGACGATCGCAGGATCGGTGATCTCGACCTTGTGGTGCACCTCGTAGCGCTCTTTGAGGCCGCGCAGGATGGCGATGGTGTCCTCCACCGTTGGCTCATCGACGAGCACCTTCTGAAAGCGCCGCTCGAGCGCCGCGTCCTTCTCGATGTACTTGCGGTACTCATCGAGCGTCGTCGCGCCCACGCAGTGCAGCTCGCCGCGCGCGAGCGCAGGCTTCAGCATGTTGCCCGCGTCCATCGCGCCTTCCGCCTTGCCCGCGCCGACGACGGTGTGCAGCTCGTCAATGAAGAGGATGATCTGGCCTTCCTGCTTCGCAAGATCATTGAGAACGCCCTTCAGGCGCTCCTCAAATTCGCCGCGGAACTTGGCGCCGGCGATGAGCGAGCCCATGTCGAGCGCGAGGATGCGCTTGTTCTTAAGCCCATCGGGCACCTCGCCATTGGTGATGCGCTGCGCGAGGCCCTCGACGATCGCGGTCTTGCCGACGCCCGGCTCGCCAATCAGCACGGGATTGTTCTTGGTACGCCGCGCCAGAACCTGGATGGTGCGGCGGATCTCCTCGTCGCGCCCGATCACCGGATCAAGCTTCCCGGAGGCCGCGCGCGCCGTGAGATCGACGGTGTATTTGTCAAGCGCCCCGCGCTGCTCCTCGGCGTTGGGGTCGGAGACGCTCTCCCCGCCGCGCACTTCGTCGATCGCCTTCTCGACCGCGCCGCGCACCACGCCGCAGTCCTTCAAGATGCGCGCGAGAGAGCTTTTGTCCTCGAAGGCGGCGAGCACGAAGAGCTCGCTCGAGATGTACTGATCACCGCGCTTCTGCGCAAGCTTGTCGGTGATGTTCAGGAGCCGCGTCAGGTCGTTCGAGACATGGATGTCCCCCGGCGTGCCCTCGACCTTGGGCAGCTTGTCGAGGAGCGAGCCGAGCTCCGAGCGCAGCTTGTTGACGTCCGCGCCCGCCTTCATCAAGAGCGGCCGCACGGTGCCGCCGCTGCTGTCGAGGAGCGCGAGCATCACATGGGCAGGCTCGAGAATCTGATGGTCGCGCCCCAGCGCCAGCGACTGCGCATCGGCGAGCGCCGCCTGGAATTTAGCCGTGAGCTTGTCCTGTCGCATGTGATACCTCGGTTCTTCAATCGCGTCCGATCCAGGCGATGAGCCCGATGCCCAAGCTGATGAGCAGCACCTGGGCCACGCTCGCTTCCACCTCGGCGCGGCGGTGCAAGCCGGGAATGAGATCCGCCATGGCCACGTAGAGGAGGCTTGCCGCCGCGATGGCGACGGCGTACGGCAGCACGCCCAACGCCTCGCCGAGAGCGAAGTACGCCAGGATGCCGCCCAGGATGGATGTAAGGCTCGAGAGCAGATTTAACAAGAGCGCACGTCCACGCGACATCCCCGAATTCAGGAGCACCGCGAAGCTTCCGACCTCCTGCGGGATCTCGTGCACGATGACGGCAATGCCAGTAACCACACCCAGCTGGCTGCTCGTCATGAAGGCCGCCGCGATCAGTACGCCGTCGAGCGCGTTGTGAATGCCGTCGCCCAGGAGCACCACCATGGCCGAGGCCTTGTCGCGGTGCAGCTGCAGCGTGTCGTGGTCGTGAAACTCGCCCTCGTGCGAGTGCCGCCACAGCATGAGCTTCTCGAGGATGAAGAAGAGGAGGATGCCTGCGGTGACCGCAAGCCCGACCGCCTCCCCGTGCGCGGGGCCGGCGCGCTGGAGGGCCTCCGGCAGAAGCCCGAGGAGCGCCGCCCCCAGAAGCGCCCCGGTTGCGAAGCTCACGAGGTGCGGCAGGAAGCGGCTGCGGGTCGGCGCCGGCAAGAGGAGCACGGCGCCGGCAACGGCGGCGCTGGCAATGCCGCCCAGGGTCGTGAAGGCGAGGATCGAGGCTAGTACGCTCAAGCTCTTGTGCTTCTTTTGGCGGGCGCGAAATATCCTAGCACGCCGTTTAAGGGCTATCCGGGCCGGGGTTTTTCCAGCCAGATGAGCGCGGCCATGCGGCCCGAGCGGCCGTCGCGCCGGTAGGAAAAGAAGCGCTCGGGATCAGCATGCGTGCACAGGCCGCCGCCAAACACCGCGGTGACCCCAAGCCGTGCCAGACGCTGGCGCGCAAGCTCGAAGAGGTCGCACTGCCAGCGGCCTTGCGAATTGCCGGCGAAAGCAGACTCGGCGCGCGCATCCTGCAGCAGAAACGCCGCGCGCACCTCAGGGCCGACCTCGAAGGCGCCCGGACCGATCGCAGGTCCCAGCCACGCATGGAGCTCCCCCGCCGGCACGCCGAGCGCGCTCACCGTCGCCTCGAGCACCCCGTTCGCAAGTCCCCGCCAGCCGCAATGCGCCGCGGCCACCGCAGCGCCCGAACGCGCGGCGAGCAGCACGGGCAGGCAGTCGGCCACCTGCACCACGCACACACGCCCCGCCGCACGCGTCAAGGATGCGTCCGCGCGTTGCGGAAGCGCCGCACGGTCAAGGTCGGCGACTTCCCTGCCATGGATCTGCTCGAGCCAGGCGGGCTCGGCGGGCAGTTCAAGCGCGCGGCGCATGCGCCGGCGGTTCTCAGCCACCGCCTCGGGCCGATCGCCCACATGGGCGCCCACATTGAGCGAATCATATGGCGGCAGGCTCACCCCTCCCGTGCGCAGCATGAAGGCGGCGCGCACGCCGGCAGGCGCCGGCCAGTCGGGTACGAGATAGGGCAGCAAGCTCATTTGTCGGCGGCAAGGGCCGCGAGGAGCGCCGCGAAATCCGCCGGCACCGGCACTTCGAAGTCGAGCTCCGCGCCGCTCGCCGGATGGCGAAGTCCCAGGCGCGCCGCATGCAGCGCCTGGCGCTTGAAGCCTGCAAGCTCTGCGAGCACGGCGGCGCTCGCCCCCGCGGGCAGCCGGCGCCGTCCTCCGTAGAGCGGGTCGCCGACGAGCGGGTAGCCCAGATGCGCCAGATGCACGCGGATCTGGTGGGTGCGTCCGGTCTCAAGCTCCACACTCACCAGGGTATGCGCGCGCAGGCGCTCGAGGATGCGAAAGTGAGTGACGGCGGCGCGCCCGTCGGCGCGCACGGTCATGCGGGTGCGCAGGCTCCTGTGGCGCCCGATGGGCTGATCGACCGTGCCCCCGCCCGTCATCACGCCCGTGCACAGCGCCACATAGCCGCGGCGAATCTGCCGCGCTGCCAGCGCCGCGACGAGCGCCGTATGCGCCTCCGGCGTGCGCGCCACGACGAGAAGCCCGCTCGTGTCCTTGTCGAGCCGGTGCACGATGCCCGCGCGCGGCACGCGCTCGAGCGCAGGTTCGAAGGCGAGAAGGCCGTTCTGCAGGGTATTGCGCGCGTTGCCCGCTCCCGGGTGCACCACGAGCCCCGCGGGCTTGTTGATCACCATGAGCCCGGCATCGCGATAGATCACCTCCAGCGCCATCGCGTCGGCGGCGACTTTGCCAAAAGGCGCGAGGTGCCCCCTGATGCGCACCACTTCCTCGCCGCGCACGGGGTCGCGGGTGCGCGGCACACGCCCGTCGACCGTCACCGCGCCGGCGCGGATCCACCCCTGCAGGCGCGCGCGGCTGTACTGCGGCAGCACCTTGGCGAGTGCCTGATCGAGGCGCAGGCCCGCAAGTCCCGCCGGCAGCTCAAGCTCATGGATGCGGAACTCCGCGCTCTCCACGGCGGTCCCAGCCCCAGTCGGGGGATTGGTTATACTTCCGCGGCTTCGTGCACCAGAAATCACTCAAAAGGCCCTCTTTGACCTCATCAATCCGGACGTGGCGAGCCTGCCTTGCGGCCTTCATGGCGCTCGTAATGCTTTCCGGCTGCAGCATGTGGCGGCACCGTCACGTCGACAAGCTCGCGAAGCAAGGGCCGGATGGGTTGTACAAGATCGCCCATAAGCAGCTCGACTCCTACGATTTCAAGAGCGCCATCAAGACCTACGAGGCGCTCACGGCACGCTTCCCGTTCACCGATCAGGCGCGCCAGGGGCGCCTCGATCTGATCTATGTGTACTACAAGGAGGGAGAGCGCGAGTCCGCGCTCGACGCCGCCGATCAGTTCACGCGCGAGAACCCCACGCACCCGCGGGTCGACTATGCATGGTACGTGAAGGGTCTCGTCGATTTCGAGCATCCGCCGAACATCATGGAGCGCGCCTTTCACGCCGACTTGAGTCAGCGCTCGCCCAGCAATGCGCGCAAGTCGTTCGATGCTTTCCGCACCGTGGTCGAGCAGTATCCGAAGAGCATCTACGCCTTCGACGCGCGCGCCCGCATGATCTTCCTGCGCAACCGGCTCGCCGATTATGACGTGGCCGTCGCGCGCTACTACATGCGCCGCGGCGCCTACGTCGCCGCCGCCCAGCGCGCGCGCGCAACCTTCGAGCAATACGACGGCGCACCCGCGGTGCGCGACGCCCTGCAGATCCTGATCGATGCGGATGACCGCCTGGGCCTTGCGCCGCTGGCCGATCAGGCACGCCAGGTCTATGCGCTCAACTTCCCGCAGTCCGAGCAGCCGCCGGCGGAAGGGGTGAAGAAAAGATCCTGGTGGCGGTTCTGGTGAGGCCTAGCGGCGGTAGCCGTTGGTGATCGGATAGCGCCAGTCGCGTCCGAAGGCGCGGCGGCTGACGCGCACCCCGGGTGGTGCCTGGCGGCGCTTGTACTCGTTGCGCTTCACAAGATCGAGCACCCGGCCGACCGTTCCCCGGTCGAAGCCGCGCGCCTCGATCTCATCGACCGACAGATCCTCCTCGATGAAGGCCTCGAGTATGGGATCGAGCACTTCGTAGGGCGGCAGCGTGTCGGAATCCTTTTGATCCGCGCGCAGCTCCGCCGAGGGCGGCCGCTCGATCACGCGCTGCGGGATGACGCGTCCTTGCCCGTTGCGGTAGTTCGCGAGCCGATAGACGAGGAGCTTGCTGCAATCCTTGATGGGCGCAAAGCCGCCGGCCATGTCGCCGTAGAGCGTCGCGTAACCGACCGCCATCTCGCTCTTGTTGCCGGTCGTGAGCAGCATCTTGCCGGTCTTGTTGGAGATGCCCATGAGGATGAGCATGCGGCAGCGTGACTGGATGTTCTCCTCGGCGGAATCCGCGCTCTTGCCGGCAAATTCATCCCTGAGGGCGCCGAGCGTCGCGGTGAACATGCCCTCGATGGAAATGACACTGCTTTTGACGGCCAGCGCGCGCGCCTCGGCGGCCGCATCTTCCAGACTCATGGCCGAGGTGTAGCGCGACGGCATCATGACCGCATGCACGCGCTCGGCGCCGATGGCATCCACCGCGATCGCCAGGGTGAGCGCGGAGTCGATGCCGCCGGAGAGCCCGATGACGACGCCGGGAAAGCCGTGCTTGGTGACGTAGTCGCGCACGCCCAGAACGAGCGCGCGATACACGCTCTCCGCGTCGCCTAGTTCCGGGGCTATGGTGGACGGCAGCGGGGTCACGGCGCCGCGCGCATCGCGGCTGAATTCCACCAGAAAGGTGCCGTCGACGAAGGCGGGCGCGCGCGCGGCGAGCACGCCGTGCGCGTCCATGCTGAATGAGTTGCCGTCGAAGACGAGCTCGTCCTGGCCGCCGACGCGGTTGACGTACGCCACCGGCAGCTTCACTTCGCGCAGGTGCGCGCCCACCACCTCTTCGCGCTCGCGCTGCTTATGGATCTCATAGGGGGATGCGTTGCTCACGACCAGAAGCTCAGCGCCCGCCGAGCGCGTCATTTGGGCCGCCTCCGGGCCCCAGATGTCCTCGCAGATGAGCAGGCCGACACGAAAACCCTGGCAGTCGACCACCGTCGGCTGCGCACCCGGGCGAAAGTAGCGCTTCTCGTCAAAGACCTTGTAGTTCGGCAGCTCGCTCTTGCGGTGATTCGCCGCGATGATGCCGCCCGAGATGAGCGCGGCGGAATTATAGATGTCGCGACCGCTGTATTCGGGATAGCCCACGATCACCGCTGCGGCGCCGATCTCGTAGCGCAGCCGCTCGAGCGCCGCCTCGATCTGGCGGCGAAAGCCGCGATGAAAGAGGAGGTCCTCGGGCGGATAGCCCGAGAGGGCAAGCTCCGGGAAGACGACGAGGTCGGCCGCAAGCTCCGTGTGCGCACGCTGCGCGGTGCTGACGATGCGCGCGGTGTTGCCCTGCACGTCGCCGACCAGAAGATCGATCTGCGCGAGCGCAACCTTCAAGGTGCTCTTCACGGCGCTAGCGATGCCTCGCGCGCGCGCGCTGCGGCGTCTTCCTGGGCACGCGCGGTTTCTTTGCCGCTGGACTCTTCTTGGCGGCGCGCGCGCGCTTGCGCGGCGCTGCCGGCGGCGCATGCCGCGCGGCGCGGCGCGGCTCGAGAAGCTCGCGCATCGCCTCGCCCATAACGGCGGGCGACTTCACCGTGCGCACCCCCGCCTTCTCGAGCGCCTGATACTTCTCCGCCGCCGTGCCCTTGCCGCCCGCGACGATGGCGCCGGCATGGCCCATGCGCTTGCCGGGCGGCGCGGTGACCCCGGCAATGTAGGCAACTACCGGCTTCGTCACGAAATTGCGGATGTAGGCCGCAGCTGCCTCTTCGTCGCTGCCGCCGATCTCGCCCACGAGGATGATCCCGCGGGTATCCGGATCGCGCTCGAAGAGCTCCAGCACGTCGATGAATCCCATGCCGCGCACCGGATCGCCGCCGATGCCGACGCAGGTGCTCTGCCCGAGTCCCGCGTGGGTCGTCTGGAACACCGCCTCGTAGGTGAGCGTGCCGGAGCGCGACACGATGCCCACAGCGCCTTTCTTGTGGATGAAGCCGGGCATGATGCCGAGCTTGCATTCCTCGGGCGTGATGACTCCCGGACAATTCGGACCGACGAGGCGCGTCGTCGACTGCGCAAGCGTCGCCCTGACACGCACCATGTCATTGACCGGTACGCCTTCGGTGATGCATACGACGAGCTCGAGGCCCGCATCGGCCGCCTCCAGGATCGCATCGGCCGCGAAGGCCGCGGGCACGTAGATCATGCTGGCCGTCGCACCGGTTAGCCGCACCGCCTCGCGCACGGTGTCAAACACCGGCTGGCCGAGGTGGCGCTCGCCGCCGCGGCCCGGAGTCACGCCGCCGACGAGCTGCGTGCCGTAGGCCAGAGCCTGCTCGGAATGAAAGGTACCCTGGCGCCCGGTGAAGCCCTGGCAGATGACGCGCGTATTGCGATTGATGAGAATGCTCATGCCGGTGCCTTCTTGGCGAGCGCGATGACCTTGCGCGCCGCATCGGTCAGATCCGCGGCGGGCGTAATCGCAAGGCCGCTCGCGGCGAGAATCGCGCGCGCCTCCGCCGCATTCGTGCCCTCGAGGCGCACCACCACCGGCAGCTTCACGCCCACGGCCTTGACCGCCTGCACGACGCCTGCGGCAATGATGTCGCAGCGCACGATGCCGCCAAAGATGTTGATGAGCACGGCGCGTACCTTGGGGTTTGAGAAGATGATTTCAAAGGCGACCGCCACGCGCTCCGCGGTCGCGCCGCCGCCGACGTCGAGAAAATTTGCCGGCCGGCCGCCGTGCAGCTGGATGAGATCCATCGTCGCCATGGCAAGCCCTGCGCCGTTCACCATGCAGGCGATGTCGCCGTCGAGCGATACGTAGTTGAGCTCATGCTCGCTCGCACGCCGCTCGAGCGGATCCTCCTGCTGCGGATCGCGCAGCGCTGCCAGATCCGGATGCCGAAAGAGCGCGTTGGCGTCGATGTTGATCTTGGCATCGAGCGCGAGGAGCGAGCCTGCGCGCGTGAGGATGAGCGGATTGATCTCAAGCAGGCTTGCATCGTTCTCGATGTACAGGCGGTAGAGCGCCATCAAGAGTTTCTGGAAATCGCCGCGTTGCGGACCGGTAAGCTGCAGCGCAAAGGCAAGCTCGCGGCACTGGTAGGGCTCGAGGCCCGCGGCCGGGTGCACGGTGACGGCGCTGATCTTCTCCGGAGTCTTGTGCGCGACTTCCTCGATATCCATGCCGCCGGCGCTCGAGACGATCACGGCGATGCGACCGCGCTCGCGGTTGAGCGTCAGCGACAGATAGATTTCACGCTCGATGTCGGAGCCCGCCTCCACGTACACGCGCTCCACCGGCAACCCGGAGCTGCCGGTCTGCTGGGTGACGAGCTTTTGGCCGAGCATGCGCTCGGCGGCAGCGCGCAATGCGGCAAGATTGCGCACCAGCTGCACGCCGCCCGCCTTGCCGCGGCCGCCCGCGTGCACCTGCGCCTTCACCACCCACAGCGAGCCGCCCAGGGTCTGCGCGACCGCGACCGCCTCCTGGGCATTCGCCGCCACGCCGCCCTGCGGCACGGCGACGCCGTAGCGACGCAGAAGATCCTTCGCCTGATACTCGTGCAGATTCATCGTGGGATTCGCCTCGCGCGCGCAAAGAGGCGGTATTCTCGCGAAAACCCTGGACAGTGGCCAGCGCGCGAAGGTGCTAAAGTCACCGCCTTCGCTTGCGCAGCAAGGCATCACTCGCTCACGCCGCCATGCCGGCCCAATCCGCGTCAGCCCAGTTCGCCCGGCGCGATCTCGCCTGGCGCGTGATCGGCCTCGTCAATTTTTACCGGCTGCTCTTGCCGCCGGTGCTCGTCACGATGCAATGGCTGGGCGGGCAGGAGCTGCTCACCGGCCACCCCGGACCCTTCCTCTCCGCCTGCATCGCATATTTCTCCGCGGGCGTGCTCCTGGTGGCGGCGCGGCGCCTCTCCTGGCCGAGCATGCGTGGCGTTGCGCTTCTCAATACCGGCGTCGATGCGGCCGGGATATCGCTCATCCTTTATGCCAGCGGCGGAGTCGCGAGCGGACTTGGGATTTTGCTCGTGCTGCCGGTGGGCGCCATGGCGGTGCTCGCCGAGCACCGCGATGCATTTCTCATCGCGGCGATGGGTGCGCTCGGCATTCTTCTGCAGCAGATGTTCGTCTATGTCGCAGGGGTCGCGCCGGCGGGCGACTTCACCACCGGCGGCGTCATCGGAGTCGTGCTGTTTGCCATTGCGCTGTCGGCCTGGCCGATCGCGAACCGCCTGCGCGAGAGCGAGGCACTGGTGCGCCGCCAGGAGATCGACCTTGCGAACCTCGCGCAGCTCTCGCAGTACATCGTGCAGCACCTGCGCGAGAGCATTCTCGTGGTCGACACCGAGGATCGCGTGCGGCTCATCAACGAATCCGCAGCGCAGATGCTGGGCGATCGCAGCGCCTATCCGGGCGCTCTCCTCGGCGAGGCGTCCCCAAGGCTTTTGTATCTCCTCGCCACCTGGCGCCAGGGAGGCGCATCCGCAGCCGAGGCGCCCGGGACGTTCACCGCCGCCGATGGCGCGCGCGTCATCCAGCCGCACTTTGCGCCGCTTGGCAACTCCGCGCCCGCGCCCATTCTGGTGTTCCTGGAGGATACGAGCATCATCGCGGAGAAGGTTCAGCAGTCAAAGCTCGCAGCTCTCGGGCGCCTGAGCGCGAGCATTGCCCATGAAATCAGAAATCCGGTCGGCGCCATGAGCCATGCGGGGCAGCTGCTCGCGGAGTCGGCGCACATGTCCGGCGAGGACAAGCGCCTGACGGAGATCATCTGCACAAATTCCGTGCGCGTCAGCGACATCATCAATAACGTGCTGCGCCTCTCGCGGCGCGAGGAAACGCATCTGGAGCGCTTGTCGCTGCAGGCCTGGATCGAGGACTTCCGCGCTGAGTTCTGCGCGACGATGCAATGCCCGCCGGAACGCCTTACGATTTCCGGACCCGAAGCGCAGATCGAGGTACGCGTGGATTCAAGTCAGCTGCACCAGGTGGTATGGAATCTGTGCGACAACGTGCTGAAGCACGCGCCGGCCGACACACCGGTTGAACTGCGCTATGGGCGCATCAGCGCAGGCTCGCGTCCCTTCCTTGAGGTCGCCGACCGCGGGCCCGGGGTTGCCGCGGAGCTCGTCGAGCGGATCTTCGAGCCGTTCTTCTCAAGCGGCCATGGCGGCACGGGACTTGGGCTCTTCCTCGCGCGCGAGCTTGCGCAGACGAACGGGGCGACCTTGCTCTATGAGCGCAGAGCCGGCGGCGGCAGCGTCTTTCGCATGGTATTTGCCGACCCGCAGCGCTGGTCGCACGCATGACCAAGCCATGCGTGCTGATCGTCGATGATGAGCCGGACCTTCTCGAGCTCGTATGTCTCACCCTGGAGCGCATGCACGTCGCGACCCAGACCGCGCCCGACATCGCGACCGCCAAACGCCTGCTGCAGGAAGAGAGCTTCGATTTGTGCCTCACCGACATGCGCCTGCCCGATGGCAACGGCCTTGATCTCGTTGCCTGGATCCAGGAGCACCATGCCGCCGTGCCGGTGGCCGTCATCAGCGCGCATGGAAACGTCGAATCCGCCGTACGCGCGCTCAAGCTCGGCGCGTTTGATTTTGTCTCCAAGCCCCTGGATCTTGGCGTGCTGCGCAGACTCGTCGGCAGCGCCCTCAAATTGCGGCCCGGCGCCGACGGCGCGACGACGCTCACCATGCAGGGGCCGCGACTCATCGGCCGCTCGGAAGCCATGCAGCAGCTGCGCGAAATGATCGCCCGCGTAGCGCGCAGCCAAGCCCCGGTGCACATCTTTGGAGAGTCCGGCACGGGCAAGGAGCTCGTCGCGCAATTGATTCATGAGAGCGGCGCGCGCCGTGAAGGGCGCTTCGTGCCCGTGAACTGCGGCGCCATTCCCACCGAGCTCATGGAGAGCGAGCTCTTCGGGCACAAGCGCGGCAGCTTCACCGGCGCGGTCGCCGATAAGAAGGGGCTCATTCAAAGCGCCGAGGGCGGTACGCTGTTTCTGGATGAAATCGCGGACCTGCCCCTGCACATGCAGGTCAAACTCTTGAGGGTGGTGCAGGAGAAGGCCGTGCGCGCGGTCGGCGAGGCGCGCGAGGAGCCCGTCGACGTGCGCATCCTGTCGGCGACGCACAAGAACTTATCTGACCTCGTCGCCGAAGGACGCTTCCGCGAGGATCTTTTCTATCGCATCAATGTGATCGAGCTGCGCGTGCCGCCGCTGCGCGAGAGGAGCGAAGACATTCCGGATCTGGCGGAGCTGATCTTGAGGCGTCTGTCGCGGCGCATGAACGTCCCCGCTCCCAATCTGGACGCGGCGGCGCTTGCGGCTCTGCAAAGCTACGCATTTCCCGGCAACGTGCGCGAGCTGGAAAACATCCTGGAGCGCGCCCTCACGCTGTGCACCGGCGACCTCATCAGCGCGGAACAGCTGCGCGTGCGCGCCGATGCCCGAGCGGGCAGTGACAGCACGCCCATCGCCGCAGCTGCGAGCGGGGCCCTGGGTGCGCAGCTTGAGGATATCGAACGCGAGGCGATCGTGAAGGCTCTGGAGAAGACGCGCTACAACAAAACCGCCGCGGCCAAGCTTCTGGGGATGAGCTTCAGGGCCCTGCGCTACCGTGTAAAGAAGCTCGGTATCGAGTAGCTCCAGAGTGACGCTGCGCGTCACTTTGTGACCCGCGCTCTCGCGGGACCTCGTCAGCTAGTGACGCGGACAGGCGCGGATACCCTCAAGCCGCCCAAATAAAATGCCACTTAATCAATGGCTTGCAGCCGGGCAAGCCCCTGGCATGCGCGTTGCATTGTCCTGGCCACGGCAGGCATAGCCGCCGTAGATTTCGATTCTTCAATGTCACTAGGAGCTTTTTAATGAAGTCGTTTCAAAAGGGTTTTACCCTCATCGAGTTGATGATCGTGATCGCGATCATCGGCATCTTGGCCGCAATCGCGATTCCGGCCTATCAGAACTACACCATCCGCTCACAGGTGACGGAAGGTCTGAGTTTGGCGGACGGCTGGAAAACGGCCATCAGCGAATTCTACGACCAGAACGGCACGTTCCCGACGGGCTCTTCGGCCACCGGTAGCGCGACTCAGATCGCCGAAAGTGCGGTCACCGGCAAGTACGTGAGTGCGATCACGATCGCAGCTCCCGGCCAGATCCAGGTCGCCTACAACGGCGTTCAGGCCAACAAGAAATTGAATGGCTTGTTCCTGAGTCTCTCGCCTGGTCTTGATGCCAACAATGACATCGTTTGGGTTTGCGGCACGGCTGCGGCGCCTGCACTGACAGTGGCTCCGCCGGCTACTACGACCACGATCCCGAACCAGTACCTGCCCTCGGCCTGTCATCCGTAATACCCATCTGGGTACGGGCCCCCAGGGCCCAGCAAAGCCCCTCCCAGCGAGGGGCTTTGTCTTTTGGGAAGCCAATCACGCAGGGCTGTGGGCGGCTTGTGCCACTATGTTGCGGATTTGACAATTGCCTCAATCGTCGGCTTGAGTAGACTGGGGCCTTCCGAACCGAGGACGCTTGCCATAAGTTCATGAATGATAACGCTTCTTTAGCAGCGCTCGGCAGTGGCTCGCGTGCCGGGCTCGGCGGTCTACCACAGCGCCTGGTGCAGGACGGGGTGGTGGAAGAGGCTGCCATGCTCGAAGCGCTGAATACGGCGCGCGAGCGTAAAATGAGCGTCGTCACGCAGCTCGTCACGAGCGGCGCGGCCAACGCGCGGGATATCGCGATCGCCGCCTCGACCGAGTTCGGGGTGCCGCTCTTCGACCTCGACGCGCTCAACATCGATCTCGAGACGATTCGCCTGGTGAGCGACAAGCTGCTC
>Ga0302184_10000718_pt1 | contig 21639 bp, 18 predicted proteins | sample I_Palsa_N3_3_FD_200233 | JGI IMG/M metagenome (GOLD analysis project Ga0302184, IMG submission 200233) | Peat permafrost microbial communities from Stordalen Mire near Abisko, Sweden - I_Palsa_N3_3 | ecosystem: Environmental > Terrestrial > Soil > Palsa > Peat permafrost | place: Sweden...
AAACAGCATCGCCCCAATCACCGGCGCGAAGTACCGCGGCGCCCAGGCCGGGTTGACCTGTGACCCCAGCCACGCGATCAATAGCACTGCCAGCGGCAGCAGGATCAGCGTGAACAGCTTGGTCGCCTCGGGGCTGCGGCGCAGCGCCCGGGTGAACAGCGGCGCCAGCCCGATCGCGGCGGCGAGCACCAGCACGATCGTGATCTTGTCGCCGCCGAGCACGTTGCGTGAGATCTGGACCGGCGCGCCCAGCCGCGGCGGCGTGTCCCACGGCGCGGCCGTGTGGGCGATCTGGAACAGCAGCGTCGGAGCCCACGGCAGGAACAGGAGCCCGGTGGCGACGTAGGTCATGACCGCATCGCGCAGCAGCAGCATCCGTTCCCGGCCAGTGTGAGCCAGCAGCGACGGGATCAGCGCGATCGCCGAGCCGATGAAGAAGAACGTGCCCCACGAGTGCGTGTAGAGCATTGCCAGCAGCACGGCGCCAAACGCCAACAGCCAACGGCGCCGGCGCTCGACGAAGCCGAGCACGAAGAATGTGGTCGCGAGCACGCCCCAGAGCCCCATCAGCTCGTACATGCGTGTCTCCTGCGCGTACGACGTCAGCCAGGCGTTGAACGCGAACAGGATCGCGGCCATCACGCCGGCGCGCCGCCCGAACAGCTTCCAGGCGCCCCAGCCGCCGGCCGGGATCGTCAGGATCCCGAACAGCACCGACAGCGAGTGGGTGGCGTCGACCGAGTCGCCGAACGCCTTGATCCACAGGTGCAGCAGCATGTAGTACAGCGGCGGGTTGCCGTCGTAGCGCAGGACGTGGGGGATCTTGTCCAGCGGGTGCAGCGCGATCCCGGTCGTGATCGCCTCGTCCATCCAGTACTGGCCGTTCAGATAACGCGTCCGGAAGAACGCCGACAGCGCCATCAGCCCGATCAGCCCAGCCGTCACCCACAGCCAGGTGGGGATCCGTCGAATCCACGCCGGCGTCCGCGGCGCATAGCCGGAGTCGGGCAGTTCGGGCCGTCGCCCGAGATCGGGCTCCGGCTGCGGTGCGGTGATCGTCGCCATCAGCGGCCGGCCGCAGCGGTCATGACGCGCTCGAGCTCGAAGGCAGGCAGTTGGTGAACATGTGGACCGGACCGCTGGTGGCGACGTAGTGGTAATGGACATGCGGCCACCAGCTCAGGTATGGCAGCAGCGACGCCGAGCGCGTGTCACGCGTCTGCAGGATCACGTTCGGCGCCGGGCCGGGCGGGTCGCCCGCCGCCGGCGGGGCGCCGATGTACGCCGTTCGGGTGTTGAGGTAGTACGCGACCATCGGAACCTGGAAGCCCTCGGTCATCACATGACCGCAGGCCAGCACCCGCTTGGGGCCACCGTACTGGGCGATCAGCTTCTGCATGCTGGTTCGCAGCTGGGCCTGGTAGTTGAGCGCGCCGTGTGTGGCCGGCAGCGAGATCAGATTGTTCCCGATGAAGTTCGGAGCGAACACGAAGATCGCAACGACGAGCGCGCAGGCGCTGACCATCAAGCCCTGAGCGGCGCCGGCCGAGGCTCGCCGGAGCAGGCGAATCCCGCCGGATGCCAGCTCGATCGCCAGCCAGCCGAACCCGACCGCGCCGCACACGTCGACGAGCGCGTCACCGAGCACCAGGTAACGACTGTTGCCCGAGAAATGGGCTTGCGTCTCGATCGCAATGATCAAGAACCAGACCAACCCGCTGAATCCGCACACGGCGGCCACCGCCAGCGCCCGCGTCCGGGGGGCTGCCAGCGCCGCACGCCATCCCTCGCGGCGGTGATCGCGCCATAGCACCGCGGCCAGGCCGAGGACCAACAACATTGCGAACAGCTTGACCCGTAGCAACATCGTCGGCCAGGCCGCCTGCTTGAGCTCGGCCCAGAACGGGAACTTGGCGTAGGCGAGGCTGTTGGCGCGCGGGTTGGTGGCGCGCTCGACGCTCGACCCGAAATGACCTGAGCCCCAGTAGACGGGCACGAACCAGAGGATCGGCTGGAGCACAGCGAGCGCCACGATCGTGACGCGGAAGCGCGGGTCGCGCCAGAACAACCACAGCCCATACAAGCCCCAGAAGACCCAGACCTCCGGCCGGTCGAGCGCGACGAAGAAGCCGACGACGAACGCCTGGCGCGGCTTGCCGTCGAGGTGGCGCTCGATCGCGATCAGCATCAACGCGGTCGCCAGACCTTCCGAGTATCCCAGCGCGTTGGACGACAGATAGAACTCGGTGTTCGTGAACACCAATGCGACCGCGCCGATCAACCCGACGAGCAGCGCCGGCGTGATCGTCATCACTGCACTCGAGGACAGTTCCTCGTTGGACTCAGCGATCTGGCGGGTCAGCCGGTAGCCGAGCCGGAACACCATCACCGCTCCGGCGAGCGTGCCCGCCCGGGCGATCACCAGCCAGATGTCCGGTGCCGCGTGACCGAACAGCGCGGCCGGGATCGTGGCGATCATCGGTAGCGGCTTCCACGACGTGCCGTACTGGTTCAGATGGAAGTTGAGGTGGATGATCCCGCGCGCCCAGTCCGTCCAGGACCACGGGTCATAGCTCGGCGTCGAGGGGAACAGCAGCGACACGCCGCCGATCACGAGCGAGATGATCGTCAGCGCGATGTAGAAGTTGCGGCTGCGCAGCAGTGGGTGCGTCTCGGCTGCCAGCCACGGCCTCGGCTCCCGGTCGCCGCCGGGCTCGACGCCCGCCAGCTCGGGAATCTCCGTCGTCGAGGCCGTCATCGCCTCAGCCGGAGACCCCGAGCGCGACGCAGGTCTCGACGTCGTGGTCGAGCTTCGCCGATGCGTCGTTGGGGAACACGAGCGCGGAGCCGATGATCTCGGCGCCCTGATCCTGGCCTGAGATCTGAACGCCCTGTCCCATGCCTGGGGTCGCCTCGAACACGACCGTCGGCCCCGACGGCTTGGTTCCGACCTGGAAGGCGGGCCGCCCGTCGCTCGTGTACTCGTGGATGTCGGTCACGTGATCCGCCCGGAGACACGCGATGTGTTTCGTGCGTGGGTCGTTGAGACCTTTCCGTGCCTGGGCTGCCGCCTGCGGGGTCCCGGCCACCGGCTTGGTGGTCGAGCCGCATGCCGACAGCGCAAGCGCGACGGCAACCGCGGCCGCCGCAAACCTCGCGATGCGCATGGCGCCAGAGGGTAGAGGATGATTTGGCGGTGATTGCGTTAGCGACTCTGACCGGTCCCGCCCCCCGGGCTGGCGTCGTCGCCGTCGCCGCGCTGGTCGCGATCGTGCTGCTGGTGTCCGGGGGTGGGCGGGTCCGAATCTGTGCGGCCGCGATGCTGGCGGCCTTGGTGCTGGCGCCGGTGCTGCTGCTGGCCGATATCTGGAACTCCTCGCAGCTGCAATTCGTTCACCGCCATCCGCTCTACGCCGTCGTCGGAGCGGTGTTCGCGCTGGCGGTCCTGGCCGTGGTGGCGGTGCTGATGCGCGAAAAGCCTCGGGCGTTTGTGCTGCTGGCGGTGCTGGCGTTGCCCTTCCGGGTGCCGATCTCGACCGGCGGCAACACCTCCAACCTGCTCGTGCCGCTGTACTTCGTGGTCGCCGCCGGAGCGCTCGCGTGGCTCGTGCCGGCGCTGATCACGGGCAGGTCCGGCGAATCCGGCCCACCCGACCCGCGCGTCGGTCGCGATCGAGGCACCGAACCTCCGCTGCTGGCCTGGGTCGACCGGCTGCTGGCGCTGTTCATCGTCCTCTACGGGCTACAGGCGATCTATTCGACGTCCCGCGGCACACCCGGCGGGTTCGGGGTCGCGCTGCAGAACATGGCGTTCTTCTACGTGCCGTTCGCGCTGCTGTACCGCTTGCTGCGTGAGGTGCGCTGGACGCCGGGGTTGCTGCGCGGCTGCCTGGCGATCACGGTCGGGCTGGCGCTGATCTTCTCGGTGATCGGCTTCGGCGAGTACGCCACCAAGACGATCATCCTCAACTCCAAGCTGGTCGCCGCCAACGATCTGCACACGTACTTCACGGTCAACTCGGTGTTCTTCGACCCCGACATCTTCGGGCGCTACCTGGCGCTGACGATGATCCTGCTCGGGGTGACGCTGCTGTATCCGTTCCCTCGGCGGGAGCAGACCGTCGCGGTCGGGGCGCTGGCGGTGCTGTGGGCATGCCTGATCCTGACCCTCAGCCGCTCCAGCCTCGGCGCGCTGCTGGTCGGGCTGGCGATCCTCGCGGCGCTGCGCTGGCGGCCCTCACGGGCACTGTACGTGGCGGTCGCCGTGATCGCAATCGGCGCCGCGGTGGTGGCGCTGACGCCGACCACGTTCGGACTCAACCAGGGACTCAACGGCGCCTCCAGCGGCCGCGGCGGCCTCGTCTCAGGGGGCCTGCGCCTGTTCGGCGAGCGGCCGCTGCAGGGCTGGGGATCGGGCTCGTTCGTACAGGAGTACCGGATCCACAATCCCGGCGCGGGCGAGCTCTCGGCTTCGCACACGATCCCGATCACGATCGCCGCCGAACAGGGCGTGATCGGCCTGATCCCGTATATCGCGCTGGTCGTCTGCGCGCTGGTCTGCCTGGTCCGCGGCGCTCGCGGCGATCCCGTCCGCTCGGCCGTGGCGGCCGCGTTCGGTGCTCTGGTGTTCCACACGATGCTGTACGCGGACTTCCTCGAGGATCCGACCACTTGGGCGCTGCTGGGGATTGGGCTGGCGCTGGCGGCTGACGGCCGGTGGGCGCACGCCAACCGTCAGAGGCGCTTGGCCAGCGACACGTCGGCTGCGCCGGCGGGGTCGGTCAGCGCGTCGAGCGCCGCTTCGTAGGTCGGCAGCGCCAGCATCGAGCCGTCGCGGTCCAGCAACAGGAAACGATCGCAGCGGCGCAGGAAGGCGCGGTCGTGCGAGACCGTGACGACCGTGCCGGTGAACCCGTCGAGGGCCGCCTCCAGCGCCTCGCAGGAGTCCGCGTCGAGGTTGTCGGTCGGTTCGTCGAGCAGCAGCAGATTGGCGCCCTCCAGCTCCAGGATCAAGATCTCCAGGCGAGCCTTCTCGCCGCCGGAGAGGAGCTCGAATTGCCGCCGGGCGGCCTCCGCCAGGCCGTAGCGGGCGAGCGCGGCCATCGCCGTCTGCAGCTCGCCGCGGCGCGCGGAGACGATCTCCAGGGCCGTCCGTCCGGCGAAGTCGGGCCGCGTCTGCAGCTGGGTGAAATGACCGGCCTGCACGCGTGGACCAGTGACCAGCGTTCCCGAATCCGGCGCCCGCTCACCGGTGAGGATCGTCATCAGGGAGCTCTTGCCGGTGCCGTTAGGGCCGATCAGCGCCACCCGTTCGCCGAAGTGGATCTCGTCGTCGAACGACTCAACCAGCCCGTCGATCGCCAGCCCGCGGATCCGCAGCACGATCCGGGCCGAGTCGCCGCCCCGGATCCGCACCGCGATCTGGTGGTCGGCGACCGGCGCCGGCGGTGGGCCACCGGCGCGGAAGCGGTTCCAGCGGCTCTCGATCGCGTCGGCGCGCCTGGCCCAGTCGGGCGCGTAGCGCGCCCGCTCCTTGAACGTCTTCATCAGCCGGTACAGACGCCGCTCCTCCTCGTGCCAGCGCTTGACCGTGTCGCCGAGGCGGCGCTGGCGCTGCTCCCGGGCCCGGGCGTAGGTCGCGTACGACTCGCCGTGGACCCAGGCGCCGTTGCCCTCGAGCGTCACGATCGTGTCGACCGCCGCCGCCAGCACCTCGCGGTCATGCGAGATCATCAGGATCGTCTTGCGCGATGCCCGGACCCGGCGTTCGAGCGCCAGCTTGGCGGGCACGTCGAGAAAGTTGTCGGGCTCGTCGAGCAGCAGCACGTCGGCGTCGGAGCTGAACAGCAGCTCGAGCACCAGCTGCTTGCGCTCGCCGCCGGACAGCGTCCGGGCCGGGCGCTCGGCCAGCTCCGAAAAGGGGACGCCGACGATCCGGCGACAGCATGCATCCCATTGCCCCTCGAGCTCGTAGCCGCCGAGCGAGGCGTAGTCGGCGATCACCGTCCCAAGCCGCATCCCGGCGTCGTCGTCGCCGGCGGCGAGAGCCGCCTCGAGCTCGATCATGCTTTCACCCGCCTGCCGGAGCGCCGACGGGGCCAGCGACAGCAGCAGCGCTCGCACGGTCCGGTCGCCATCGCCGAGCCCCACGTCCTGCGGCATGTAGCCGACCAGGCCACCGGTCGCGCCGTCGCCGTCGTCGGCGCTCAGTTCGCCGGCGAGAATCCGCAGCAGCGTGCTCTTGCCGACGCCGTTGGCACCGATCAGCCCGGCGTGGCGGCCCGGCGACAGCCGGAACGAGACGTCTGAGAACAGCAGCTCGCCGCCGGGGTGGGCGTAGGCAAGTCCCGAGACCGCAATGTGGCTCACGACTCAATCCTCCCATGCCAGCGGGGAAGGTTTGGCGTCGTGGGGACGCTAACTTTCCCCGGCGACGTGGGGCCAGACCTACAGCGGCGTCGTGTAGGCCGCGCTGATCCCGCCGTCGACCAGGAATTCGGTCGCGTTGACATAGGAGGACTCGTCCGAGGCGAGGAACAGGGCAGCGTTGGCGATCTCTGCCGCCTCGGCGAATCGGCCCATCGGCACGTGGACGAGGCGGCGCTCCGCGGCGGCGGGGTCGGACGCGTACAGCTCACGCAGCAGCGGCGTGTCGACCGGCCCCGGACACAACGCATTGACGCGTACTCCCCGTTTGGCGAACTCGACACCGAGTTCCCTGGACATCGCCAGTACGCCGCCCTTCGAAGCGGTATACGAGATCTGCGACGTCGCCGAGCCCATCACCGCGACGAACGAGGCGGTGTTGATCACCGAGCCGCCTCCACCATCGATGAGGTGCGGTATCCCGTGCTTGCAGCAGAGGAACACGCTGCGCAGGTTCGTCGCCTGCACCCGCTCGTAGGCCTCAAGGGCGGTGTCAACGACCGACGCATCGTCCGTGGGCGAGATGCCGGCGTTGTTGAACAGCACGTCGATCCGGCCGAACCTTTCACGAGCGCTCTCGTAGATCGAAACGACGGCATCCTCGGAGGTGATGTCGGCGGAGATCGAGAGCGTGCCGACCGAGTGATCCAGCAGGTCGACGCCGACCACGGTTGCGCCTTCCCGCTCGAACCGGGCGGCGGTCGCTGAGCCGATACCGCCGGCGGCGCCGGTGATCACGCACACCTTGTCAGCGAGGCGGCTCATGCGGTCGCGAAGAAGATCGACTTCTCCTCGGTGTATGCATCCAGCGCTTGCGGTCCGAGCTCGCGTCCGTAGCCGGACTGCTTGAAGCCGCCGAACGGCGTCGAGACCCGCACCGACGTGTTCGAGTTGATCGACAGCACACCCGCGTCGAGCGCCCGCGCGACGCGCAGCGCACGTCCTCCGTCGCCGCTCCAGATCGAGCCCGATAGCCCATAGATCGTGTCGTTCGCCATCTCGATCGCCTCCCGTTCGTCCTCGAATCCGATCACCACCGCCACCGGCCCGAAGATCTCCTCCCGTGCGGCGCGCGCGGACGGATTGACCGGACACAGCACCGCCGGAGCAAACCAGAAGCCGTCGCCGTCCGGCGCCTCGCCGCGGATCGCGACCGGCGGGCCGTCATCGTCCTCGAGGAACGAGGCGACCCGCGCGCGATGCGTGGCCGAGATCAGCGGCCCCATCTCCGTCGCCGGATCGAGCGGATCGCCGACCCGGACGGCCGCCACCGCCTCGCCCAGCAACGACAGGAACTCGTCCAACGCCGGGCGCTGCACGAGAATCCGCGAGCGCGCGCAGCAGTCCTGCCCGGCGTTGCCGAACACGGCGGACGGCGCCGCGGCGGCCGCGGCGCCAAGATCGGCGTCGGCGAACACGATGTTCGGCGACTTGCCCCCCAACTCGAGCGTGACCCGTTTCAACGTGTCCGCGGCCGTGCGCGCGATCCCACGCCCGACCGCGGTCGAGCCGGTGAACGCGATCTTCGCCACGTCGGGGTGCTCCACCAGCCGCGCCCCGCAGGTTGCTCCGGGACCGGCGACGACGTTCAACACGCCCTCGGGCAGCCCCGCCTCGACCGCCAGCTCCGAGAACCGCAGCGCCGTCAGTGGCGTCAGCTCGGCCGGTTTCAGCACGACCGTATTGCCGGCGGCGAGCGCCGGCCCGAGCTTCCAGGCGGCGATCGTCAGCGGGAAGTTCCACGGGACGATCAGCCCGACGACGCCGAGCGGCTCGCGAACCGTGAACGCCTGCCCGCCGGAGACCGGGATCGAGTCGCCCAGCAGCCGCTCGGGCGCGCCGGCGTAGTAGTCGAACACGGCCGCGACCATCTCCATCTCGCCGCGTGCATCGCCGATCGGCTTGCCGGCGTTGCGGGCCTCGAGCACGGCCAGCTCCTCAAGCGCCCCACGCACTGCGTCAGCCAAACGCCGCAGCAACCGAGCGCGGTCCGCCGGCGATACCGCTCGCCACGCGGGAAACGCACGCTGGGCCGCCGCGACCGCACCGTCGACGTCGTCGACGGTCGCGCATGCGATCGTCTCGAGCACGGCGCCGGTCGCCGGCTCGAGTACGGCGAGCGTGTTCGTCATCGGGGACGCCGTTACGCCGTTACGCCGTTACGCCATCACGCCATTACGCCGGCATCAGCGCCGCGTCGGCGGAATCGCCGATGTCCGGGTCATCGACCGTCCGGACCGGGCCCTTGAACGAGTGCTTGGCGCCCAACTCCCAGGCGATCCAAACGGCGACGAGCAGGCCGACCGTGACCGCCGGGGCGTAGTTGAAGCTCGACCAGCTGAAGGCGCTGTTCCACGGGACCGCCTCCGGGGTGGTTGGCAGGCAGAAGATGATCACGCACAGCAGGACCCAGACGATCGCGATCAGGTTGATCCACTTGTACTTGTTGCCGAGCGTCCACGGCCCCGGCTCGAACCTGTCGCCCATCCGCCAGCGCAGGAAGACCGGGATCGTGTAGGCGATGTAGAGGCTGATCGTCGTGATCGACGTGACCGCGAAGAACGCGACCGGCAGGCCTGCCTTGTCGCCGAACCACGCCGGGATCGTGATCACCAGCGCCAAGCCGGTCACCAGCAGGACCGACCAGGTCGGCGTCTTGTGCTTGTTGAGGCGGCGCCACAGGCTGTGGCCGGGCACCGCCCCGTCGCGTGAAAACGCGAACCCCATCCGCGAGGCGGCCGCGACGCAGCCCATCCCGCAGAAGAGCTGGGCGATCGTCGAGATCCACAGCACCAGCTTGGCCAGCCCCGAGCTCATGGCGCTGGTGATGATCGGGATCGCGCCGCCGCCGCCGGCATCGATCGCCTTGACGTGGGTCGCGGCGAAGGTGATCGCCAGCAGCACGATCCAGCCGGCGAGCGCCGACCACGCGATCGATCGCCAGATCCCCTTCGGCGCAGCCATCGCTGCGTTGCGGGTCTCCTCGGAGATGTGGGCCGAGGCGTCGTAGCCGGTGAATGTGTACATCGTCAGCAAAAAGCCGATCGGGAGGATGAAGAACCAGTACATGCCGCCCGAGAAGCCGCTGTTGTTGATCCGGTGGCCGAACACGAACGAGAAGCTCTGATGATGCGACGGCCCGGCGATCATGATCACGACGATCGCTACGACGCCGAGCGAAATCCACCACACCGAGATCCGGTTCAGCAACGCCACCAGCTGCGAGGAGAAGACGTTGATCAATCCGTGCGCGACGAGGATCACGACGAACAGCGCGAACGTGTGGTGCAGGATCGACGACAGGTTGGTCGTCCCGAAGTTGAGGATGAAGTGCAAGCCGTACAGCCCGAGCAGTGAGTTGAGGAACGCCGCCGCGCCGTAGTCGACGCCGGCGATGATCGCCACCAGGCCGAGCAGGTTGAACCAGCCGGTGAACCATGCCCAGCGCACGCCGCCGAGCTGGTGGGCCCAGTAGTAGATACCGCCGGCGGTGGGGAACTTCGAGGCCAGCTCGGCCATCGAGAGGCCCACCATCAGCACCAGGATGCTGATCACCGGCCAACCGATCGAGATCGCGACCGGGCCGCCGTTGTTCCACGCCTGACCGTAGGTCGTGAAGCATCCGCTGAGAATGCAGATGATCGTCATCGAGATCGCGAAGTTGGAAAACGCGCTCCAACCGCGATTGAGCTCCTGCTTGTAGCCGAGGTCTGCCAGCTTCTGTTCGTCTGACGACAGCGGCTGGGGAACTGCGCCCATCGGTCCCCTCCTGGATAAAGGAGTCGCGCTCCGGCCTGAGTGTGCGCGGCAACATATGTGGGCGCAGCGCGTCACGTCAAGCGACATTTGGACAACACGCGTCCGCCGCCCCGCGCGGACGCGACCCGATCAGAGGCGCTCGAAGCCGCGCGCGCGCTCCCAGTCGGTGACGGCCGCCTCGAACGCCGAAAGCTCGATGTCGGCCGCGTGGACGTAGTGGTCGACGACCTCGTTCCCGAACGCCTCACGGGCGACCTGCGAGTCGTTGAACAGATCCCGTGCCTCGCGCAGCGTCGTCGGCAGCTGCGGCTTGCCGGTCGCCTGATAGGCGTTGCCCTCGTACGCAGGCTCGAGCTCGAGGCCCTGCTGCACGCCGTGCAGCCCCGCCGCGATCAGCGCCGACAGTGCCAGGTACGGGTTCAGGTCAGAGCCGCCGGCGCGGTTCTCGAACCGCAGCGCGGGTCCGTGCCCTACCACCCGCAGCGCGCACGTGCGGTTGTCGTGTCCCCACGCGATCGTCGTCGGCGCGAACGACCCGGCCGCGTAGCGCTTGTACGAGTTGATGTTCGGCGCCACCAGCAGGGTCAGCTCACGCAGACATGCCAGCTGGCCGGCGAGGAACGATTCGAACACCTCCGAGTTGGACGCGAACACCATCGGGTGGGCCGGATCCGCCGCATCCGAGAGCGAGAAGTGGATGTGGCACGAGCTGCCCTCACGCTCGTCGAACTTCGCCATGAACGAGATCGCCATGCCCTCCTGGGCCGCGATCTCCTTGGCGCCGTTGCGGTAGATCACATGGTCGTCGGCGGTCCGCAGCGCGTCCGCATAGCGGAAGTTGATCTCGTGCTGGCCGAAGTTGCACTCGCCCTTGGAGTTCTCGACAACCATCCCGGCGCCGTCCATCCCGTTGCGGATCCGACGGATCAGCGGCTCGACTCGCGCCGTCGCCAGCAGCGAGTAGTCGAGGTTGTAGAGGTTCGCCGGGATCAGGTCCGCATAGTGCTTGGCGTGCGCGCTCTCGTAGGTCTCGGAGAACAACATGAACTCGAGTTCGGTCGAGGCGTTGGCGCTCCAGCCCCGCTGCCCCAGCCGCTGCAGCTGGCGCTTGAGGATCTGTCGCGGCGACGCGACGACCTCATCGCCGCCGGCCCACCGCAGGTCGCAGAGCACGAGCGCGGTCGCCTCCAGCCACGGGATCAGCCGCAGCGTCTCGAGATCCGGGATCAGCTCGAAGTCGCCGTAGCCGCGCTCCCATGAGGACATCGCGTAGCCGCCGACGGTGTTCATCTCGACGTCGACCGCGAGCAGGTAGTTGCACCCCTCGGCGCCGTCCTCGGCGACCTCGTCGACGAAGTGACGCGCACTCAGCCGCTTGCCCTGCAGACGACCCTGCATGTCGCACAGCGCCAGTAGGACCGTATCGATTTCGCCCGCGTCGACGAGGGCTCGGAGTTGGACCAGGTTCATGGTTGGCGAACCTACCGGATCGCGGCGCCTCCGCGGGGGAGATAGCGTTGCCCAACCGTGTCCGAACCGGGCCACATCGACGGGCAGCTGCGTGAGCTGCTGACGGATCTGCGGGAAACGCTCGGCCCGACGTCGGGCACGCCGGTCCCGTTGAGCGGCGGCATCACCAATCGCAACTTCCGCGTCCGCTTCGCGCCGCCGGTCGGTGACGGCGTATTGCGGCTCCCGGGCCGCGACACCGGCCTGTTGGGGATCGATCGCCGGGCCGAGCTGCTCGCCTCCGAGCAGGCGGCGCGGCTGGGGATCGCGCCGAAGGTGCTGTACGGCGATCAGCGCTGCCTGGTGACCGAGTACCTGCCGGGCTCTGAGCTCGATGGAGACCGTCTGCGGGCGCGGCCGCAGGCTGTCACCCGGGCGCTGCGCGCGTTCCACGACTCGGGGCTCGAGCTCCCGGCCCGGTTTTGGATTCCCGATCTGCTCGGCGACTACGCGGCGCTGCTGTCGCAACGCGGGCTCGCCGTTGACGATCGGTACCGCCGGACCCAGCGGTTGGTCGACGAGATCGCCGCGGCGCTGCCGCTGCGCGAACCGGTGGCCTGTCACAACGACCTGCTGCCCGGCAACCTGATGTCGGCCGGCGACGATGCAGACCGTCCGATGCTCGTCGACTGGGAGTACGCCGGGATCGGACACCGCTGGTTCGATCTCGGCAATCTCGCGGTCAACAACGCGTTCGACACGCACGCCGAGGAGCGGTTGCTGAGCGCGTACTTCGACGGCGAGCCGCCGACCGCGGGACGGCGCGCGGCGCTGCAGCTGTTCAAGCTCGTGTCTGACGCGCGCGAGGCGGCCTGGGGGGTAGTGCAGGGCGTGATCTCCGAGCTCGACTTCGACTTCGGCAGCTATGCCGACCGGCACTTCGAGCGGCTGTGGGCCGCCGCGTCGGATCAGCGACGGCTGCACGCATGGCTGGGCGAGGCGACGCGGGCGCTGCCCGAGCTGACCCCCTGAGGTCGCACAGGCCGCCGGATTTTGGCCCAAATTGGGCAACGTCGATCTGGCGCGGGGGCGCTGGGGGCGTCGCCCGGTCGATGCCCTCCGACCCGCTCTTTATGATCGCCGGGTCCCATCGGCAGGTGGCCGGGCCATCGGCGCGAATAACTCAGATGGTCGAACAGCTTCTCGGTCCTCGTGGTGAATCGGATCTCGTTCCAAGGCGCTGTCGTGCGCCGTTGCCTCGTGTTGGTCGCGCTCGCCGCGCTGGTCGGCGGGGCGCTCGTCGCCGCCGGCGTCGGCAGCGCGTCGGGCAGCTCCGACGCGGCCACGTCAGGCTCCGACGCGTTCCACAACCCGATCCGCGACGGTCTCACCGGCGCGCCGCTGTCATGTCCGGACCCGAGTGCGATCAAGCACAAGCAGGGCCCCTGGAACTACTTCCTGATCTGCACCTCGGACACGGCCCTGAACGCGTTCCCGATCTGGAAGTCGATCGATCTCGTTCACTGGTATCCCGATGGCTGGGTGTTCCCGCACGGCAAGCAGCCATGGTGGGCGCTTCAGTCGACCGGCTCCACGCACAACGGCCGCTACTGGGCGCCCGCGATCTACCGGGTCCAGGGACGCTGGGTGCTGTATTTCGCCACCACGTACAACCCGGCGGCGCAGGACACCGGCAGCTACGAGCTCGGTTCGCACACGATGGTGCTCGGCGCCGCGACGGCCACATCGCTGGCCGGGCCATGGCACACCGAGCTGCTGCATTACCGCGGCGAGCTCAACGACCAGAACGGTCCCAAGGCCCAGGAGCACGTCGGCGGCGACATCGACCCCGCGCTCGTCCGCGATCCTTCGACCGGGCAGCTGTACATGTTCTGGGCCGAGCAGACCCGGCAGATCTGGGTCGCCCCGGTGTCGGCCGACGGGCTCACGCTCGGTCCCACGATGCGGCTCGCGGTGACGATCAGTCGGCCATGGGAGTGCGACGGGGCGTGCGTCGTCGAGGGCCCGGAACCGTTCTTCCACGACGGCCGGCTGTACGTGATGTACAGCGGCGCCAGCACCTGGAACTCCAGCTACGCGGTCGGCGTCGCCGCCTCATCTGATCCGATGGGATCGGACGAGCCGTTCGACAAGTACCCGGACCCGATCCTCGGGTCCGCGCCCGGATTCCTCGGCCCCGGAGGCGTGTCGGAGCCCGTCTTGAACCCCGCGGGGCGCTCGATGGTGATGTACCACGCGCTGCTCAACGACGACGGCCACCATGTGTCGGCCGATCGCTATCTGAGCATGGGCGCACTCAACTGGGTCGACGGCTGGCCCTTGATCGGCGACGGCAAGGCCGGCGACAGCGGCGTCGCGCCGTAACCACCGGCCCCGCGCGCGGGCGGCGATGAAATCCAGCTTGGCGCGCGGGCCTGCGAGCAATAGGATTCACCGCGTTGTGAGTTCAGGTTCGATCTGGCTGCTGGTTGCGTTCCGTCTGCCGCTGGTGCTCGCCCTGCTGATGATCTGGTGGGCGAGCCGCCGCAAGCCGGATGAGTCATCCTCGTCCGACGACGACGGCGGCATCAAGTACCGCCCGCGGCCGCACCAGCCTCGACCGTTCCCGCATCGCCCACGACGCGGGCCCCACGGCGATCCGGCGCCGCCGCCTCCGGCGCGGACCCGTACGGTCAGAGCCCGCGCCCGGGCGATCGACCACTGAGCCGCAGCAGGCGGTCCAGCGGCGTCGGCGGTGGCCGTGGCAGACTGGCCGCCATGTCCGCCGCCGGCCAGTCGCCGAACGCCGTCTCGGTTCTGTCGGACCAGACGATCATCGAGCTCGTCGACGCCGGCCGGATCGTCATCGCCCCGTGGGATCCGGACCTGGTTCAGCCCGCCAGCGTCGACCTCCGCCTCGGCGACTCGTTCCGCGTCTTCCACAACCACCGGGCGACGGCGATCGACCTGCTGCACCCGCCGGAGAACTTGACCGAGGAGGTGACCGTCCCCACGGGCGAGACGTTCGTGATCCACCCTGGCGAGTTCTGCCTGGGGCGGACGCTCGAGTGGGTCGAGTTGCCCGACGACATCGTCGCGCGGATCGAGGGGAAGTCGAGCCTCGGACGGCTGGGCCTGATCGTGCACGCCACCGCGGGCTTCTGCGACCCCGGCTGGAAGGGGACGCTGACGCTGGAGCTCAACAATCTGACCCGCGTCCCGATCATCCTGCACCCGGGGCTGCCGATCGGGCAGCTGTCGTTCATGACGCTCGACCGGGCGGCCGCCAGGCCATACGGAAGCCCCGGTCTGGGCAGCCACTACCAGGGGCAGCGAGCCGCCACGGCGAGCCGCTACCGGTCGCGACCGGCGGCAGGGTAAGAGGCACTTACATTGGGGTAATAGAGTCCTGCTCGGTCGTCCTCTCCGACCGGGCGGCCGCTGCCCCCGGTATCCATCGTGATTGGAGAAAAGTGACCACCGAGACGAAGACTTCTGACGGAGGTGACGTAGCGACGGCGACGGACTCGCTGACCGTCACCGACAACCGCACCGGCCGGACGTACGAGATCCCGATCCAGGACGAGACGATCCGCGCGACCGAGTTGCGCAACATCAAGGTCAACGAGGACGACTTCGGCCTGATGACCTACGACCCCGCGTATATGGCGACGGCGTCGTGCCGGTCGGCGATCACCTACATCGACGGCGACAAGGGGATCCTCGAGTACCGCGGCTACCCGATCGAGCAGTTGGCCGAGGAGTCCAGCTATCTGGAGGTCGCGTATCTGCTGATTCACGGCGAGCTGCCGACCACCGCGCAGCTGGCGGAATGGGATCACCAGATCACGATCCACACGTTCGTGCACGAGAACGTCAAGGAGTTCATGCAGGGCTTCCGCTACGACGCGCACCCGATGGGGATGCTGCTGGCGTCGGTCGGGGCGCTGTCGACGTTTTACCCCGAGGCGTCGGCGATCCACGACGCCGAAGCCCGTTACATCCAGGTGATCCGGCTGCTGGCCAAGATGCCGACGTTGGCGGCCTTCGCCTACCGGCACAACCGCGGGATGCCGTACGTCTATCCCGACAACGATCTCAGCTACGCCGGCAACTTCCTGTCGATGATCTACAAGATCGCCGAGCTCAAGTACGAGCCGGACCCGCGCCTGGAGCATGCGTTGGACGTGCTGTTCATCCTCCATGCCGACCATGAGCAGAACTGCTCGACAAGCGCGGTGCGCAGCGTCGGCTCGTCGCAGGTCGACCCGTACTCGTCGGTTGCCGCCGGCGTCGCGGCGCTGTACGGGCCGTTGCACGGCGGCGCGAACGAGGCGGTGCTGCGGATGCTGACGCGGATTGGGACCACGGACAACGTGCCGTCGTTCATCGAGGGCGTCAAGAACGGCGATGAGCGGCTGATGGGCTTCGGCCACCGGGTCTACAAGAACTTCGACCCGCGCGCGAAGATCATCAAGTCGGCCGTCGAGGAGGTGTTCGAGGTGACCGGCAAGAACCCGCTGCTGAACATCGCCACCGAGCTCGAGAAGATCGCGCTCGAGGACGAGTACTTCATCTCACGCAAGCTGTATCCGAACGTCGACTTCTACTCGGGCCTGATCTATGAGGCGCTGGGGATGCCGGTCGAGTTCTTCCCGGTGCTGTTCGCGATCGGCCGCACCAGCGGTTGGATCGCGCAGTGGCTGGAGATGATCGACGACAAGGAGCAGAAGATCAGCCGCCCGCGCCAGATCTACACGGGCGACCGCGGCCTGAACTACGTGCCGATCGCCGACCGCAAGTAGCCGACCGCGGGCGGCTTGCCTGAGATGACCAGCAGCGCATCGGTCGCCGCGGCCCCCGCCCATCACAGCGGGGAGCCGCGGCGCTACCAGATGTACATCGACGGTGACTGGGTCGACGCGCAGTCGGCCGAGACATTCGAGACGGTCGACCCCTACACCGGCGAGACCTGGGCGGTCGTCCCTCGCGCCGGTGCGGCCGATGTCGACCGCGCGGTGACGGCGGCGCGCCGGGCGTTCGACGACGGGCCGTGGGGACGGATGACCGCCGTGCAACGCGCCCGGCTGATGCGTCGGCTGGCCGAGGTGATCGCCGACCGCGCGACCGAGGTCGGGGTCGTCGAGTCGCTGGACAACGGCAAGCTGCTGCGCGAGATGGAGGGCCAGCTCAAGGGGCTGCCCGCCTATTACGAGTACTTCGCGGGCGCCGCCGACAAGCTGCATGGCGACACGATCCCATCCGACCGGTCCAACTTCTTCATCTACACCGTTCGCGAGCCGGTCGGCGTGGTCGCCGCGATCACGCCCTGGAACTCGCCGATCCTGCTGATGTCGTGGAAGCTGGCGCCCGCGCTCGCGGCTGGCTGCACGTTCGTCGTCAAGCCCGCCGAGCAGGCGCCGGCCTCGACGCTCGAGTTCGCACGGCTGGTCGAGGAGGCAGGGTTTCCGCCGGGCGTGTTCAACGTCATCACCGGCTTCGGGCCGGACTGCGGCGCGCCGCTGGCCGGGCACCCGGGGGTCGACAAGGTCGCGTTCACGGGCTCGACTGCGGTCGGCTCAGCGGTGATGACCGGCGCCGCCTCGCATCTCGCCCACGTCTCTCTGGAGCTCGGTGGCAAGTCGCCGAACATCGTCTTCGAGGATGCCGACCTGGAGGCGGCCGCCAACGGCGCCGTCGCCGGGATCTACGCGGCCACCGGCCAGACCTGTATGGCCGGCAGCCGCCTGCTCGTGCAGGAGTCGGTCTACGACGAGCTTGTCGGCCGCGTCGCCGCGCGGGCCGCGTCGGTGCGTCTGGGGGATCCGCTGCTGGCCGAGACGGAGATGGGTCCGGTGGCGTTTGCCGAGCACCGGGAGACGGTCGAGTCCTACATCTCGGTGGGACGCGAAGACGGCGCGACGCTGCTGGCCGGCGGCGGTCGTCCGTCGCAGCCGGAGCTGGCGTCCGGGTTCTTCGTCGAGCCGACGCTGTTCGGCGACGTGCGCAACGACATGCGGTTGGCTCGTGAGGAGGTGTTCGGCCCGGTCGCGGCGGCGATCCGCTTCTCGTCGGAGGAGGAGGCGCTGCGGCTGGCCAACGACACGGCGTTCGGCCTCGCCGCCGGGATCTGGACGCGGGATCTGCAGCGCGCGCACCGGATGGCGCGGGGGATCCGTGCCGGCACGGTATGGGTCAACTCCTACCGTGCGGTCGGGCCGATGGCCCCCTTCGGCGGCTTCAAGGCATCGGGGCTCGGTCGTGAGAACGGGCTCGAGGCGCTGCAGCAGTACACGGAGCTCAAAACCGTCTGGATCGAGCTCGACGGGGCCACCCGGGACCCGTTCAACCTCGCCTGACATGAGCGATTCCGTCCATCTTGGGCGGGCGCTCTGAGTTGCGATTCTGTTGTGCTCGCAACCACCTGTGACCACGACCACAGACGATCGGCGTCATCGTACGTATGTTCGTGTTATGAACTTAGACGCCTGTATCGATCCGCCGGTGCTGATCCGCCCGATCCGCGCCGATGACGGCGAGCGGCTGAGCGCTTCGCACGCGCGGCTCTCGCCGGAGTCGCGGTATCGCAGGTTCCTGTCGGCCAAGCCGGAGCTGACCGGCGCCGACGTCCGCTATCTGGTCGGAGTCGACGGGATCGATCACATCGCGCTGGTCGCGACCCGGCCGTCGCTCCCGGGCGAGCCGATCGTCGCCGTCGCGCGGTGCATCCGCATTCCCGGCAGTCCGGCCATCGGCGAGGTGGCGGTCGTCGTCGCCGACGCGCTGCAGGGCCAAGGGGTCGGGACGCGCTTGGTCAGCCGCCTGGCCGAGCTCGCCGTCGCCCAGGGGATCGCGCGGTTCCGCGCGATGATGCTGTCCGAGAACCTCGCGATCCAGCGGTTGCTGACGGGCTTGGCGGCCGGTCCGGTGACGCGGGACTACCATGGCGAGACGACCGAGCTGGAACTGGACCTGCCCGGCGCGCAGTCGCTTGCCGCCTAACCCGACGAATCGACTGGAGGCAGTGCCGATGCCCGACCCGCTCGACCTCACCGGTGACATCGCGGCCGCGATCGACGGCGCGGCGCTGCGCAACGCAACGCTCGCGGTGGCGTACGTTCGCGACGATGGCAGCCCGTCGGTCTCGTTTCGCGGCAGCACACAGGTGCACAGTGCCGGCGAGCTCGCGCTGTGGGCACGCAAGCGCGACGGTGGCCTGGTCGCGGCGATCGCCGCCCGTCCCCGCGTCTCACTCGTCTATTACGGCGGTCCGGGGGGACCCGGGCCGATGTTCCTGTCGATCGAGGGTCGGGCCCGGGTGGCGCCGGAGCTCGACGACCAGGTCTGGGAGGCGATGATCGAGGGAGAGCGCAACCTGGATCCGGAGCGCAACGGTGTCGCGGTCCTGATCGAGGTCGACAGCGTCGCGGGCGCGCGTGCCGACGGCTTCTTCCAGCAGGCGCGCGCCTGATCGCGTCGGCCGACGGGGGCGTTACAGCACGAGCGTCTGGCCGTGCCGCCGCAGCCAGGCCGAGCGCGCTCGGTAGTCGGGGCACCACCGCGCCAGCAACGCCCAGAACCGCGGCGAGTGGTCCATCACCTGCAGATGGCAGACCTCGTGCCAGACGACATAGTCGAGCACCTCGGGCGGTGCCAGCAGCAACCGCCAGTTGAAGCTCATCGCGCCTGCGCGCGAGCAGCTCGCCCAGCGCGTGCGCTGCGCTCGGATCGTCAGCCGCGTGTAGGACAGCCCGGCCTGCTCGCATGCCCGATCGAGCCGGGCCGCGATCTCGCCGCGCGCCGCGCGCCGGTACCAGCGTTCCAGCGCCGGCCCCTGCTCGTCGCCGGCGGGCACGAGCAGCTCGTCGCCACGGCGGTGCGCGCGGGTCCGTCCAGGCTGCGGCACCAGCCGCAGCGCCGCGCCGAGGTAGGGGACCGTGTCCCCGCGCGCGGCGACGACCGAACGCGCGGCCTCGAGCTCCGCCAGCCGACGCCGGATCCAGGGTCCGAGCTCCGCAACGGCGTCGTCGGCGGCCCGGGCCGGCGCGCGCCGCGGGAGCACGACCTCGACGCCGCGGACGGCGTCGACCGTCACCCGGACCCGGCGCGCCCGGTCGGAGCGACGCACGGCGTAGCGGACGGCGTCCTCGCCCGAGCCGTCACCGAAGTCCCGTCTGAGGCTCCTCGTCGGCGCAGTCATCGTGTCACCAGGCTACGGTCAGCGACAGACGTATGCCTTCGTTTCCGCGATTGTCAGAGCCGCTGTCCGGTGACGGCGTGCGGCTGCGCCTCGCCGCCGAGCGAGACATCCCCGAGATCCTGATCGCTCACCAGGACGACCCGCAGCTGTTCGCGCAATTGCGGATGCTGCGCCCGCCCAGCAGCGCTGAGCTGGGACGGCGGACCGAGCTGGCGGACACCGAGCGCGCGCTCGGCGCGCGCCTCTGGCTGACGATCCTGGCGCCAGGATCCGACGAATGCCGCGGCCAGATCGACGTCCGCGATGCCGAGCTGCACTACGGCCGGGCGGACCTCGACATCTGGGTCGCGCCCGAGCATCGGCATCGGGGGCTCGGGTCCGCGGCGCTCGCGCTCGCCGGTCGCTGGCTGATCGGGGAGGTGGGCCTGGCCCGGGTGCAGCTGTTCATCGAGCCCGGCAGCGGGCCGATGCTCGCGACCGCCGCGAAGGCCGGCTTCATGCGTGAGGGCGTGCTGCGCGCCTACTGGCGCGCACGGGACGGGCGACGAGACGCGGAGGCCTGGTCGCTGGTCACGCGAGACCTGGAGACAGCTCCGCGGACCTGACCACGTCACGCGTGGCCCACGGGCGCAGCAGCTTCAACGCCGACAGGATCGCGCGGGTGGCGTGCGAGCGGTTCTGCGTGTAGAAGTGGATCCCGGGGGCGCCGCGGGCCAGCAGCTCCGCGCACTGCAGCGTCGCGTAGGAGACCCCCAGCTGCAGCACCGCGTCGGGGTCGTGCGAGCGCCACTCCAGCGCTTCGCGCAGCGGCTCCGGGATCGTCGCCCGGCAGAGGCCGGTGATCGTCTTGATCTGGCTCAGGTTCGTGATCGGCATGATCCCGGGCAGGATCGGCACCTCGATCCCGGCCGCCCGCGCCTCGTCGACGAACCGGAAGTACAGCTCGTTGTCGAAGAACAGCTGGGTGATCAGGAACGACACCCCGTTGTCGACCTTGTCACGCAGGAACCGCAGATCGTGGGCGAGATCCGGTGCCTCGGGGTGCACCTCCGGGAAGCAGGCGCCACCGATGCATGCGTCGTAGTCGGCGGCGATCAGCGCCGCCAACTCGGTCGAGTAGCTCAGACCGCCGGGGTGCGGGCGCCACTCGGTCTCACCGCGGGGCGGATCGCCGCGCAGCGCCAGCACGTTGTCGATCCCGGCCGCGCTCATGTCGTCCAGGATCGCTCGCAGCTCCTCGGTGGTGGCGCCGACGCAGCTCAGGTGGGCCATCGCCTCGATCCCGAGCTCCTGCTTGATCCACTTGGTCAGCTCGAGCGTCCGCGTTCGCGTGCTCCCACCCGCCCCGTAGGTGACCGACACGAAGTCCGGATCGAGCTGGCGCAGTGACTCCAGCGCCAGCCCCAGGACCCGCTCGCCGGCGTCCGATTTCGGCGGGTAGAACTCGAAGGAAAACAGCGGCCTATCCGTATCGGCGATGATCCGGTCGATCTTCATGGCCGGCAGCCTAGCAACCTTGACACGAGCGTGTCAAGGTTGGGCGGTGGTGGCTTGGTGGTGCGAGCGGCGGGAATCGGCGACCCCGGACAACCGCTCAGCCTGCCGCGGGTCCGGACGACCACGAGTCCGGAGGGCCGCGAGTCCGGACGGCCGCGGGTCCGGATGACCACTTGTCCGGACGGCCGCGTGTCCCGGACGGCCGCGTGTCCCCGACGGCCGCGAGTCCCCGACGGCCGCGAGTCCCCGACGGCCGCGAGCCTCGGACGACCACGAGTCCCGGGCGACCACGAGTCCCGGACGACCAC
>Ga0302184_10000727_pt1 | contig 21578 bp, 21 predicted proteins | sample I_Palsa_N3_3_FD_200233 | JGI IMG/M metagenome (GOLD analysis project Ga0302184, IMG submission 200233) | Peat permafrost microbial communities from Stordalen Mire near Abisko, Sweden - I_Palsa_N3_3 | ecosystem: Environmental > Terrestrial > Soil > Palsa > Peat permafrost | place: Sweden...
ACCTCATCTTCCGGCTTCATCCGACCGTTGGCACCGTCCATGCCCCGCTGGACGGCATCGCGTCGTTGCGCCGTGAACATGGCTTCGACTGGCCTGACGTCGAGAACATTAGCGTTGGTCTCACAGAATACGGGAAAAATCACGGCGGAACGATCACGCGCCCGCACGACGTGCTGTCGGCGCAGTTCAGCCTGGCGTTCAGCGTCGGACTGCTACTCACCCGGGGGCAGGACCGCCCCCAGGATTATTTTGATCCTTCGCTGTGGGGCGACCCGGACATCCTGGCTGTGGCCGACCGTGTCCAGGTGTACGCGACCTCGTTTCCGGACGGGTTCCCCATGCTCAGCGCGTGGGTCGAGGTACGGCTGCGCGACGGGCGGGAGTTCACGACGGTGCAGCGCGGTTTCCGGGGGCATCCGGCGAACCCGGCGACAGCCGAGGAGATCGAAGCCAAGTTCCGGGCGAATCTGGTGGGACTGCGCACCACGGACGAGACCGAGGAGATTCTCGCGCTGACGCGCAGCCTGGATAAGCTGCCTGACCTCACGTACCTCATTGGCCTGGTGGCCGCACCCGCGGGCCGCACCGGACCAGCACGTCATCCGGCATCGGCCATGTCGTAGCGGTCGAAGTGCGGATCAGCCTGCGATGCTCCGGCCGCGCCCGGACCAGCAGGACGCGCGGAGCGCCCGCTTGTCCAGCTTGCCCATCGCATTGCGCGGCAGCTCGGCCGGAAAGTGCACGCTCCGCGGTGCCTTGAAGTGGGCCAGCTCGGCCCGGCAGCCTGCGATGACGGCGCTTTCGCTGATCGTAGCGCCGGGCCGGCACACGACGAACGCCGCTACCGCCTCTCCCCACAATTCGTCCGGGATGCTCACCACGGCCGACTCCGCTACGCCGGGCATCCGGTTGATGACCTGCTCCACCTCGAGCGAGTAGACGTTGAGCCCGCCGCTGACGATCACGTCGACGCGCCGGTCGACGAGGTAAAGGTAGCCGTCGCGGTCTCGCCTGGCCATATCGCCGGTGTGATACCAGCCGTCGCGCAGCACGGCAGCTGTCGCCTCGGGGGCGTTCCAGTACCCGGTCATGACGGTATCCCCGTGTACCACGATCTCGCCCACCTCGTCGTCGTCGGTCACGCTGCCGTCCGGGCGCCGCACCTCGACATCGAGCAGCGGCAGCGGGCGCCCTATCGACGCCAGCCGCCCGAGGTCGGCTGGATCGCTGGAGAGCCGGTACCGCATTCCCGCCACGCCGGTCGCCTCCGTCATCCCGAAAGTCGAGCCGAGCACATCGCCGAACACGGCGCCGAACCGCTCCAGTTCCGCCGGGCGTATCGGCGCCCCGCCCGTCCAGATCGCACGGATACTGCTGAGATCGCGGCCAGCTAGGTCCGGCTCGGCCAGCAACCGCGTGATCATCGCCGGGGCGAGCTGCAGCTGGGTGATCCGGCGCCGCTCGATAGTGTCTATGACCTCGGATGGGACGAAGTCCGCCATCACCACGTGGGCGCCGGCCAGCGCGGGGGACAGGCCGGCGGACTGGCCGCGCAGGACGTAAGGCGGCATGCACGCCAGCACCACGTCGTCGCTGCGGAACCGGTTGGCCATCCCGTATCCGTAAGCGGAAAGCACCGATCCGCGATGGCTGAGCATGGCGCCCTTCGCGGTCCCGGTGGTACCGCTCGTATAGGCGACGACATTGAGGTCCCCATCGTCGAGTTCGACCCCGGGCGGAACGGGCTCGTACTCGGCCAGCGTCTGCTCGTAGTCAAGCGGCTGCCCGTGGCTGAGACCGAAGCCCAGGCGGAGCGGGATGTCGGCCCCGGCGACGACGCCCGCCAGCCGTGCGTCGACGACGGCCGCCTTCGCGCCGACATCGGACAGGATGTGCTTCACCTCGGCCGCCTGCAGCCGGTGGTTGACCGGGACCACCACGAGCCCGGCCTTGGCGCAGCCGAAGTGCACCTCCCAGTAGCGGTGGCACGCCCGGGCCAGGATGGCCACGCGGTCCCCGTGCCGCAGGCCACGGGCATGCAGCGCGGCGGCGAGCCTGCTGGTCCGCTCGTCGGTCTGCCGCCAGGTCAGGTCGGTCTCGGCACAGCTGTAGGAAGGGTCGCCTGGTCGTGCCATGGCCTGGCGGCGCACGATCTCTGAGAGATGCATCGAATCAGCCTCTCCTCACGCCACCTGCCGGGGCAAGCCCCTTGCCGATGGCACATAATCTAGTATTATAATTAGCCTAGAAGCAATCCGACGACACGCAAGGACCGCTATGATCTCGTCCATCCCAGTGTTCGACGCCGATAGCCATATCGCCGAGGTTCCCGACCTGTGGACGTCGCGGTTGCCGATGTCCAAGTGGGGCGATGACGTCCCCCACGTCGTCTACGACGAGCGGCTCAAGCGTGACCGCTGGGTCATCGGCGGGCGCATGCTCACCAGCGTGGCCAACTGGGCGGTCGCGGGCTGGAACGAGTTCCCGCCCGAGCACCCGCCGACCGTCGACGACGCCGATCCGGGCGCGTTCGAGGCCGGACCCCGGCTCGAGCGGATGGATGAGTACGGCATCTACTGCCAAGCGCTTTACCCGAACCTGCTGGCGTTCTCCCACCACGCGTTCATGGGGATCAAGGACCCCAAGCTGCAGATCGCCTGCATCCAGGCTTACAACGACCACCTGGTGGATTTCGCGAGCGTCGATCCGAAGCGGTTCGTGCTGCTGGCCGCGCTGCCGTTCTGGGACGTGGAGGAGTCGGTCAAGGAGATCGAGCGGTGCGCGGAGACTGGCCACCACGGGATCCTGTTCATCGCGAAGCCGCACAAGATGGGCCTGCCGCGTATCTCCGATGAGCACTGGACCCCGATCTTCGACGCCACGCAGGACAAGGACTGGTCGGTAAACTTCCACACCGGGTTCGCGGACTTTTCCGAGTCGGAGTTCAAGTCGATGCTCAGCAGGCACGCCGACCGGCGCGACTACGCCCGGCTGTCGGCGTTCGCCTACCTGAACAACGCCGAGGCCATCGCCGAGGTCGTCATGTCCGGCCTCTGCAAGCGCTACCCGGGCCTGAAGTTCGTCTCGGTCGAGAGCGGCTTCGGTTGGGTGCCGGCCTTCGTGGAATCGATGGACTGGCAGTGGCTAAACTCCGGCGCCTCCCAGGCCTTCCCCGACTACGAGCTGCCCAGCGAGTACTTCAGGCGGCAGATCTTCGGGATGTTCTGGTTCGAGCACGAGTCCGTCCGCCGGATCATGGACCTGTACCCGGACAACCTCATGTTCGAGACCGACTTCCCGCACCCGACCAGTCTGTCGCCCGGGCCGGCCTCGGCCGCCCAGTACCCGCATGAGACCGTGGCCGCCGTGTTCGCGGGCATCCCCGAGGACATCACGCGGAAGGTGTTGTGGGAAAACGCGGCCAAGCTCTATCACCTCGAGACCCCCGCGCTGGTATGAGCCGCCTCCGCGAAGGAGGTCGCGAGGGATCCGAGCGCCCCGTCATTGCCGCCGGACCTGCCCGGCGGCGGGCTGCCTAAGTCCGCGCCATGGACTTCAGCTGGTCAGCTGAGCAAGAAGCGTTGCGCGACACCATCGCGCGGTTCGCGCGAGAGCAGGTCGCGCCCGTGAGCAGCGCGATCGACCGGGACGGCGCGATCCCCTCCGCCCTGCTCGCCGCGCTCGCCAAGGTGGGGTTGCTGTCGATGGGACTGCCGGCTGATCTAGGCGGCAGCGGTGCCTCGTCGGTCGATCTGGGCATCGTCGTCGAGGAGCTCGCCGCCGCGGACTTCGCCGTGTCGCAGCTGCCGATCATGGGCGCGCTCACCGCGACGGCGATCGCGCAGGCCGCGCCGGCCGTACGGGACTCGGTACTGCCGAGCCTGCTCGCCGGTACCGACCTGGTCGCTTTCGCGCTCACCGAGCCGGGAGCCGGGTCTGATGCCGCACGTATTACCTGCCGGGCCCGGCGAACCGATCGGGGGTACCTGCTCGCCGGAGAAAAGACATCGGTCAGTAACCTCAGCACGGCGCGCGGCATCATCGTGCTCGCCCGGCTCGACGGCGCCGCGGGACTGACCGCGTTCTACGTGCCGCGCACCTCGGCCGGCCTGGCGGTGGCGCTGTTCGACGACCTGGGCTGCCGCGGACTTTCGCGCGGCTCGCTCGCGCTCAGCGACGTCGAAGTTCCCGGTGATCACCTCATCGGCCTGCCGGGACGCGGTCTGCGCCTGGTGCTCGGCGTCTTCGACCTCACCCGTACGCTCATCGCTCTCGCCGCCGTCGGTGCCGCCCGGGCGGCCATGGACGATGCGTCCGGTTACGCACAGCAGCGTGAGTCCATGGGCGTGCCGATCATCGCGCACCAGGGTGTGTCGTTCGTCCTCGCCGAGCACGTGACCATGCTGGAGGCGGCCCGCTGGCTCTGTTACCGTGCGCTCTGGCTACGCGACGCAGGTCAGCCGCACACGACCGAGGCGGCGATGTGCAAGTGGTGGGGAGTCCAGACCGCCGTCGCCGCGATCCATGCCGCGATGCTCCTGCACGGGCACGCCGGCTATACCCGTGACCTGCCCCAGCAGCAGCGGCTCCGTGATGTGATCGGGATGGAGTGGGGCGACGGCACGGCACAGATCCAGAAGCTGGTAGTGGCCAGGTCGCTGTCGCGCGCCGGTGACAAGGAAAGGAACGAACGTGCTTGACCGACACGTACGATACCGGGCCGAGGAGGCCGTCGGCTGGGTGACGCTCGATTGCCCGGAAGCGATGAATGCGCTGAGCGAGGAGGTGTTCGCAGACCTCTTCGACGTAGTCCGGGCCGCGAACGATGACCCCGCGGTCCGCGTGCTCATCGTCACCGGCACCGGGCCGCACTTCTGCGCGGGTGGTGACCTGTCCTGGGAGCAGGAGCTGGACGAGGCGGCCGCCACCCGGCTGATGCGGCTCAACGCACACCTCAGCTTCGAGCTTCGGCACGGCCCGCAACCGGTTATCGGCGCAGTTCGCGGCTGGTGCCTCGGCGGGGGAAACGAGCTGCAGCTGCACTTCGACGTCACGATCGCCTCCGACACCGCGCGCTTCGGCTGGCCGGAGACCCGCTGGGGCGCGCTGCCGTTCTTCTACACCCCGCAGCTGCTCCCGCTGGTCGTCGGTGAGCGGGCGGCCCGCGAGATGCTGCTGTTCGGCCGCTCCTACACGGCCGGCCAGGCACTGGAGATGGGGCTGATCAACGCGGTCGTCCCGGATGCCGAGCTGGAGGACGAGGCGCGGCAATGGGCCGCCGAGCTCGCCGTCCGCAGCGCCAGCGCGCTGCGCCTGGTCAAGCTGGGCCTCAACGGCATGGGTGACATGCTGCGCATCGCCGCCAACCACGAGGCAGGCATCGTGTCTAAGGCTGTGGCCGCGCCGGGCTACCAGGACGAGGTGGGCGGGTTCTTCCGCACCGACAAGGCGGCCCGCCGCCCGGTCCCGGCGCCGGCCCGCGTCCGGTCATGATCGGCCCCGAGCTCACCGCGGCCGGCACCTACCCGGCGGAGACGATCGCCTGGTTCTACGAGCGCGGCTACTGGACCAGCGAGACGCTGCCCGATGTCCTGGACCGGCGCGCTGCCGCCGGCCCGGATCGCGCGCTGATCATCGACGGCCCGACCGTGCTCACCAACGCGCAGGTCCGGGAGGCGACCTACCGCGTGGCCGCGGGGTTGCGCTCGCTCGGCGTCGCAGCCGGCGACCGGATCGCGGTGCAGCTGCCGAACTGGCCGGAATACGTGCTGACCTACTTCGCGCTCGCCCGGCTCGGCGCGGTCATCGTGCCGCTGATGCCGATCTACCGCCACAAGGAGGTCGCTTACATCCTGAGTCTCACCGGCGCGAGCGCCTACGTCGGGACCGCGGGCGAGGCCTTCGACCACCTGGCCATGGTCCGTGAACTGCGCGGTGACCTGCCCGGACTGAAGACGATCGTAACCGTCCGCAGCGCGGCGCAGCCGGGTGAGATCCGCTACGAGGATCTCGTGGCAGGCAGCGGGGTGCCGGACCCCGAACGGCTGGGCCCGCGCCCGGATCCGGACGCCGGTCATCTCATCGGCTTCACCTCCGGAACCGAGTCGCGGCCGAAGGGCTGCTTCCACACCTGGAACAGCTACTCGTTCACGCCGCGCACGCAGCGGCTGCTGTACGAGGTGACACCGGACGACATCGCACTGGTGGTATCGCCGCCCACGCACACGTCCGGGCTGGCGGCCGGCCTACTCAAGCCACTGGTCAGCGGCGCGGCGGCCTGCCTGATGCCGAAGTGGAGCCCGCAGGAGGCGCTCCGGCTGATCGGCCGGCACCGGGTGACGATGGCGACCGGCGCGACACCGTTCATCGCCATGCTGGCCGAGGCCTACGATCCGGCGGTGCACGACGTCAGCAGCTTCCGGATGTTCCTGTGCGGCGGTGCCCCCGTTCCGGCCGCGCTCATCGCCCGGGTTCGCCAGACGCTGGGTACCACGAAGGTGCTGCCGGTCTACGGCCAGACCGAGAGTCTCATTCTCACGACGTGCCTGTCGGCCGACACCGATGAGCGAGCCGCCACCAGCTCCGGCCGGGCGGTGCCGGGCGCGCAGGTGGCTATCGTCGGCCCGGGAGGCACGCCGCTCCCGGCCGGCGAGACGGGGGAGATCTGGTACCGCACGCCCGGCGCGATGCTCGGCTACTGGCGGAATCCGGACGCCACCGCGGCGGCGATCGACAGCGCGGGCTGGCGCCATTCCGGCGACCTGGGCTACCTGGACGCGGCGGGGTATTTGCAGATCACAGGCCGGATCAAGGACATGATCATCCGCGGCGGGGTCAACATCAGCTCGCGCGAGGTGGAGGAGATGCTCGAACAGCATCCGCGCGTCGCCGCCGCCGCGGTCGTCGCGGTACCCGACGAGCGGCTGGGGGAACGGGTGGGCGCGTTCGTCGTGGCGAACGGGGCCGAGCCCACCCTGCCGGAGCTCACCGCGTTCCTGCAGGAGCGCTTCCGGCTGGCCAAGCAGAAGCTTCCCGAGGTCCTCCGCGTGCTCCCCGAACTGCCGATGACGGCGACCGGCAAGGTCAACAAGCAGGAGCTACGGGCCTAGCTCGGGCCGGCTCAGCCCGAGCCGGGTGCCGCCGGGTCCCGGCGGCGGGAGAACGCGTGGCTGCCCCCGTCCACCAGGAGGTCCGCGCCGTGCACGTACGAGGCCCGGTCCGAGCACAGCCAGACCACCGCCTCGGCGAGTTCCCGGGCGGTGCCGATGCGGCCCATCGGCGCTGCCGCCGACAGTGCCCTCAGCGCGGCATCCGGATCAGGCCCCAAATTCGACTCCCACAACGTCGTGCGCGTCGGCCCCGGCAGGACGCAGTTGACGCGGATGCCGTGGGCGGCGTACTCGCCGGCGGTCGCGCGGGTAAGGCCGATCAACGCCGCCTTGGACGCCGCGTACGGCGCCAGGCCGGGCGGCGGGTGGACGGCGGCCCCAGAAGAGACGTTGACGATGGAGCCGCCGCCCGCCCGCAGCATCGCGCCCAGCTCGGCGGCCATGCAGTGGTACACGCCGTCCAGGTTGGTGCTCATCACGGCTCGCCACTGATCGGGCGTGTACTCATGGAGCCGCCGCCGCGGACCCGAGACACCCGCGTTGTTGACCGCGCAGTCGAGCCCGCCCCAGCGCTGGACGGCCGCGTCCACCGCGGCGAAGACCGAGTCCCGGTCCGCGACGTCGAGCACGCGGACCTCTGCGTCGCCGCGGCGCAGCGCGTCGCGGGTCTGCCGCAGCCCGGCGGTATCGATGTCGGCCAGCACTATCCCGCGCGCTCCCTCGCCGGCGAGCAGCTCGGCGATGGCCCGGCCGATACCCGAACCGGCCCCGGTCACGAAGGCCGTCTTTCCCTGGACGAGATCCGCGCTCACCAGGCTCACCAGGCCACAGGCAGTCTCGCCGGCGCGATCACCAGACTGCCTTCTCGCCAGGTCAGTTCCGCCTCACCAACCGTAAGATGCAGCCCGGCAAGCCGCTCCAGGACGGCCGCCAGCGCGACCTGCGCCTCAAGCCGGGCCAGGTTGGCGCCGAGGCAGTAGTGCGCGCCGACGCCGAAGCCGATGTGGTTCGGCGCGGGCTTCGACGGGTCGAAGGTTTCCGGGGACGGGAAGGCGGACGGGTCCCGGTTGGCGGCGGCCAGCGACACCAGCACCACATCGCCGGCCTCGATGACGTGGCCCGCGACCTCGACGGTCTGTGTCGCCACGCGTGACAGCGAAAGCTGAACCGGCGATCGCGCCCGCATCAGCTCCTCGACCAGGCCGGCGATGCTGAACTCGCCTCGCGCGAAGGACGAGAAGAGCCCCGGCCGACGGGCCAGCTCGTAGACGCCGATGGTGATGAGGTTGGCGGTCGTGTCGTGGCCGCCGATGATGAGTTCCATCGCGACCGAGACCAGCTCCTGCTGCGAGAGCCGGGAGCCTTCTTCCTCGGCGGAAGCCAGCTGCGACAGCAGATCGCCCTCGGGATTCGGCTCGTGTGCCGACACCAGCTCGGTGAGGTAGGCCGCGAAGCCGAGGATGGCCTGCCCGGCCGCGGTCCGAGCCGATTCGGCGCCCCTGCCGGTGACCACGCGGTTCTGGATCGCGGCCGTCCAGCCTTCGAACAAGGCGCGATCCGAGGCCGGCACGCCGAGCAGTGCGCAGATGACATGCTCAGGGAGGGGATAGGCGTACTCGGACACGGCCTCCATGTGGTGCTGCTCGTGTGTCGTCCGCAGGATCTCGTCGGCGTGGGCCTGTACGACGGGACGCCACCTCTCGACCGCCCGCGGGGTGAACGCCTTGTTGACCAGGCCGCGCAACCTGCGGTGCCGCTCGCCGTCCGTGCTCACCATCTTCGACATCCAGATGTCGGCCGCCGGCCCGGGATCGATGAACGACCGCAGCGTATCGGCGGCCGCGCGGGAGCGGCTGAATACCGGATTCCGCAGCACGGACTGGCCGGCCTGGTAATCCAGAACGAGCCAGGGGCCGCCCGCGCTGCGGACGACCGGCGCGGTCGCGCGCAGCGTAGCCAGCAGGTCGTACGGGCAGCGCTTCACCGTGTCGTCGGCGAGGTAGGCCGCGGCCAGCTGGTCCGGTTCGATCCGGTCGGCGGCCACCGTCTCGTTCACCCGGTCACTCTTTTCAGGCGGTCAGTAGTCATATATCTATGATAAGGATTGTGATAGAATTGTCGAGTGATTCGAGATGCTGTGATCGTCGGCGCGGTGCGAACCCCGGTCGGCAAACGGAACGGCGCGCTGCGGGGTATCCACCCGGTGGACCTGTCCGCCCACGTGCTGCAGGCTCTCGCCGGGCGCAGCGGTATCGACCCGGGGCGGGTGGACGACGTCATCTGGGGCTGCGTCAGTCAGGTCGGTGAGCAGACGTACAACGTCGGCCGCAGCGCCGTCCTCGCGGCGGGCTGGCCGGAGCGAGTCCCCGCGACCACCATCGACCGCCAGTGCGGCTCGTCCCAGCAGGCGGCGGAGTTCGCCGCGGCCGGAGTGATCGCGGGCCGCTACGACATCGCCGTCGCCGGCGGCGTGGAGTCGATGACCCGGGTGCCGCTGGGCAGCTCGGCCCAGGTCTCCGGGCTGCCCTTCGGGCAGGCCGTCCTGGACCGCTACCAGGTCGAGATGTTCAACCAGGGCCTCGGCGCCGAACAAATCGCCGACAAGTGGGGGATCGACCGCGGCCGCGCGGACGACATCGGGCTCGAGTCGCACCGGCGGGCGATAGCGGCCATCGACGAGGGCCGCTTCGAGGCGCAGATCGCGCCGATCGAGGTGACCGACTCCGGCGGCACCAGCCGGCTGTTCAGCACCGACGAAGGGCCGCGCCGCGGCGGCACCCGGGACAGCGTCGCCCAGGTGCGACCGGTGTTCCGCCCGGACGGCGTGCACACCGCCGCGAACTCCTCGCAGATCTCCGACGGCGCGGCCGCGCTGCTGATCACCACGAGCGAGATCGCGTCGTCGCTGGGCCTGCGCCCGCTGGTCCGGTTCCACACCTCGGTCGTCCTGGGCGTCGACCCGGTCACGATGCTGACCGGCCCGATTCCCGCCACCGCGGCGGCGCTGGAGAAGTCGGGCCTGAGACTGGATGACATCGGCGCCTTCGAGGTGAACGAGGCGTTCGCGAGCGTGCTGGGCGCCTGGCAGAACGAGACCGGCGCGGACCCGGCGAAGGTGAACCCGAACGGCGGCGCGATCGCGCTGGGCCACCCGCTCGGCGCGACCGGGGCCCGGCTGATGACGTCGCTGGTGTACCACATGGCCGACCACGAGATCGACTACGGCCTGCAGACGATGTGCGAAGGCGGTGGCATGGCCAACGCCACCATTCTCGAACGGATCCGGTGAGGAGACATCGTATGGGAACTCTGGACGGCAAGGTGGCGCTCGTGTCGGGTTCGGGCCGCGGCATCGGCCGCGCGGTGGCGGAGAAGTTCGCCGCCGAGGGGGCCCGGGTCGTGCTGAACGACCTGGACAAGGACGTCGCCGACGAGGCCGCCGCGCAGCTCCGCCAGTCCGGCGCCGAAACCGTCGCGTGCGTCGGCAGCGTGACCGACCCCGAATTCCCCGGCCAGTTCGTGCAGACCGCGCTCGACTCCTACGGGCGCATCGACATCATCGTCAACAACGCGGGCTACACCTGGGACAACGTCATCCAGAAGACCTCCGACGAGCAGTGGTACGCCATGCTCGACGTCCATCTCACCGCCCCGTTCCGGATCCTGCGGGCGGCTTCGGACTACATCCGCTCCGCCGCGAAGGCCGAAGCCGCGGCAGGCACCCCCGTCGTGCGCAAGGTCGTCAACGTATCCTCGATCTCCGGCGTGCTCGGCAACGCCGGCCAGATCGGCTACGCGGCCGGCAAGGCCGGCATCAACGGGATGACCAAGACGCTGGCGAAGGAGTGGGGCCGCTATCAGGTCACGGTCAACAGCGTCGGCTTCGGGCTCATCAAGACCCGGCTGACCGAGACGGCCGCCGATACACCCGGCACGATCGATATCGAGGGGCGGCAGATCAAGGTCGGGGTCAACCCCGAGCTGCTGGCCGCGATCGAGCCGTCGATCCCGCTCGGTCGCGCTGGGACCCCGCGCGACGGCGCGGGCGCGATCTACCTGCTCTGCATCCCGGAGTCGGACTACATCACCGGCCAGGTGCTGCTGTGCACCGGGGGCGCCCCGATCTGAACCGGCCCGATCTGGAGAGTAAGGAATCTCGCCGTGAAACGGGACATCTTCGAGCCCGAGCACCTCGCCTTCCGCGATACCGTGCGGCAGTTCCTGGCCCGGCACGTCCTGCCGCACCACGCCAGCTGGGAACAGGCCGGGATGGTCGAGCGATGGGTGTGGAAGGCAGCGGCCGAGCAGGGACTACTGGGCCTGCAGGCCGAGGAGGCGTACGGCGGCGGCGGCGTCGACGACTTCCGCTTCAACGTGATCCTCGACGAGGAGATCGCCCGCAGCGGCGCGACCGGCCTGACCTTCGGGCTGCAGAACGACATCGTCGGCCCCTACCTGTATTCGCTCGCCACCCGCGAGCAGAAGCAGCGGTGGCTGCCCGGGGTGTGCCGCGGCGAGACCATCCTGGCGATCGCGATGAGCGAGCCGGAGGCCGGCAGCGACCTGCAGGGTATCAAGACGACGGCGCTCCGCGACGGCGACCACTACGTACTCAACGGGACGAAGACTTTCATCTCCAGCGGGATGCTGGCCGACCTGGTGGTCGTCGTGGCCCGGACCGACCGCCAGGCCGGCGCCCGGGGGCTCAGCCTGCTCGTCGTCGAGCGGGACATGGACGGTTTCGAGCGTGGCCGCAATCTGGACAAGGTGGGCCTCAAGGCGATGGACACCGCCGAGCTTTTCTTCCGCGACGTGCGGGTGCCGGTGACGAACCTGCTCGGTGCCGAGGGCGGCGGCTTCGGCCATCTGATGGCGAACCTGCCGCAGGAGCGGCTCAATATCGCGGTGTCGGCCGTCGCTGCCGCTGAGGCGTCCTACGAGATGACGCTGCAATATGGCAAGAGCCGTACCGCGTTCGGGCAGCCGATCGGCCGGTTCCAGCACAGCAAGTTCACGCTGGCCGAGATGGCCACCGAGGTGCAGATCGCGCGGGTGTTCGTCGATCGGTGCGTCGAGCTGCACATGCGTGGCGAGTTGACCGCGGTCGAGGCGGCGATGGCGAAATGGTGGACCACGGAGCTGCACAAGAAGGTCGTAGACGCCTGCGTGCAGCTGCATGGCGGCTACGGCTACATGCTCGAGTACCCGATCGCGAAGGCGTGCCTCGACACCCGGGTCGAGACGATCTTCGGCGGGACGACCGAGATCATGAAGGAAATCGTCGGCCGTTCGCTGGGGCTGTGATGGACCGTTTTGACCTGAGCGGGCGCACCGCGCTGGTGACCGGCGGCAGCCGGGGGATCGGCCGGGCCGCCGCGCAGGCGCTGGCCGAGGCGGGCGCCGACGTCATCGTGGCCAGCCGGAACGAGGCCAGCTGCCGGCGTGCGGCGGACGAGATCGCGGCCGCGACTGGGCGGCGCGCCTTCGGGCATGCCTGTCACGTCGGCCACTGGGACGAGCTGGACCGCCTGGCGGAGGCCGCGTGGCGGTACACCGGACGACTCGACATCCTGGTCAACAACGCCGGCATGTCGCCGCTTTACGACCGCGTCACCGACGTGACCGAGGAACTGTTCGACAAGGTCGTCGGCGTCAATCTCAAGGGCCCGTTCCGGCTGACCGCCGTGATCGGTTCCCAGATGGCCGAACGGGACGCCGGTGGCAGCATCATCAACGTCAGCAGCGTCGGCGGGATCCGCCCGCAGCCGGACACGATTCCCTACAGCGCGGCCAAGGCCGGACTGAACGCCATGACGGTCGCGTTCGCGCACGCGTTCGGTCCGGCGGTCCGGGTGAACGCGGTGGCGCCCGGACGGTTCCTGACCGACGTCAGCAAGCACTGGGATCCGGCGCAGCTCCGTGCGGCCAGCGCGCGTACCGCGCTGCGCCGCGCCGGGATGCCGGAAGAGATGGCCGGCGCGATCGTGTACCTCGCCAGCGACGCCGCCAGCTACACCACCGGCGCCCTGCTGCGGATCGACGGCGGCTGGCCGCCTTGAACCGAACGGCCCGGCCTTACTGCCCGGCCAGCAGCTCGGTCGCGCTCTCGAGGAGGCGGCGAATGGTCGGGACCAGCTTTTCCTGATAGGGGTCGTCGTAGCGGCCGCTCCGGTGCCGCGCGAGGTTGTTACCCATGATTGCCGCCATCTTGTAGCGCGCCAGCGATTCGAACCAGCCGAACCGTTCGGCCCGCCGCCCGGTCGCCTGCTCGTACCCAGCGCGCAGCGCCTGCGCGGAGGGCATCGGGCACGCCGCGTCGCCGACCCCCGGGAAGTTCCCGGGATCGCAGAATAGCGCCATCCAGCCGAGATCCACCCGCGGATCACCGACCGACCAGATCTCCCAGTCGATCACGACGTTCACGCTCCCGCCCGTGCACAGCGTGTTTCCCAGCCGGAAGTCACCGTGCACGATCGACGGGCGCGTGGGCGGGGGGACGCTGCCGAGCAGGGCCGCCTCGACGGCCTCGCTGCCGGCCCGCAGGTCGGCGTCCACCGTGCGCATGGTCGGTATCCACCGCTCGAGCTCCTGAGCCGGCGTGAGCACCGTCTCGTCGGGGATTCGCACCCCGTGCAGGGCGGCCAGCGCCTCGACCGCGCTGAACGCCCTGGCTTCGACGACATCCGGGCTGAGGTGCCTGGCCGGATCGAGCACCGGCTCGACGGACTCGCCGGGATGCCAGCGCATGAGGAAGTACGGCTCATCGCCCTCGTCGGTGAGCAGGACCTCGGGGACGCGGACGCCGCCGGCCGCGGTCAGCAGCGACAAGATCCGCGCCTGGCGCAGGACGTCGTGCCGGCCGACCGGCCGTCGGCCCGGTGGCGTCGCCTTGACCACCACCCGCTCCTGGCGGTCGCCGGGCCGCGTGACCGCGGCCAGGCAGGTGATGCCCGAGTGTCCTCCCGGAAGGTTTTCGAAGCGGGCTAGCTGCCCGCCGGGCCACACCTCGATGAGGCGCCCGGCCACCCGGTCCCGCAGGCTGGTCACGCGCGTTCCTGCTCGGTCGCGGCGTCCAGCCGGCGCTCGGCGTCCAGCCGACGCTCCGCGGCCAGCCGCCGGGTGGGAATGTGCTCGGTCGGGATCTGGACCGCCTTGAACTGCTTGAGCAGGCGGCGGGCGACCAGCGCCTCGTGGATCTCGTCCGGGCCGTCGTAGATGCGGGCGGCGCGCGCCAGCCGGTACATCCACTCCAGGGGCATGTCGGCCGAGTAGCCAAGCGACCCGTGTACCTGCAGCGCGCGGTCGATCACGTCATGCAGGACCTGCGACCCGAAGAACTTGATCATGGAGATATCCGTGCGGGCGGCCTCGACTCCCTGGCTGTCGATCACCCAGGCGGCGTGCAGCGTCATCAGCCGCGCCGCCTGCATCTGGGCCGCTGACTGGGCGACGTAGTGCTGGATCAGCTGCTTGTCGGCCAGGCGGGAACCCGCCGTCTCCCGCGAGACCGCCCGCTCGCAGAGCATGCGGAAGGCGCGGTTGGCCTGCCCTATCCAGCGCATGCAGTGATGGATGCGGCCCGGACCGAGCCGGGCCTGGGCGAGCTCCCAGCCCTGGCCGAGCCGGCCGACGAGATTCTCCCGGGTGACGCGGACGTCCTCGAGCAGCACTTCGGCGTGCTGGTCCGGTTGCGGCGCATGGAAGTAGGGATTGTGATCGTCAAGCGCCGGTATGTTCCTGACGATGGTCAGACCAGGCGTCTCGCGCGGGACGAGGAAGATCGACTGGCTCTCCCGCGCTGGGGCGGTCTCCTCGGTGACGCACATGACCAGCAGGAACGCCGCGACGGAAGCGTTGGACGCGAACCACTTGTGCCCGTTGATGAGCCAGCCGTCGCCGTCGGCCCGCGCGGTCGTGCGGATCCGCGTCGGATCCGAGCCCGCGTCGGGCTCGGTCATGGCAAAGCAGCTGCGGATCTCACCGTCGAGCAGCGGTCGCAGGTACCGGTCCCGCTGGCGGGCCGTCGCGCCGATCGCGAGCAGCTCGGCGTTTCCCGAGTCCGGGGCGCGCGCGCCAAAGACCGTCGGCGCCCACAGTGCCTCGCCCAGCACCTCGCTGAGCAGCGCCATCTTGACCTGCCCCCAGCCAGAACCGCCGAGTTCCGGTGGAAGGAACACGGCCCACAGGCCCTGTGTCCTCACTTCCTCCTGCAACGGCCTGATCAGCTCGCGCAGCCGCGCCTCATCCAGGTCCAGGACCTCGAGCGGCATCACCTCGTCGCGCACGAACGCACGCGTCCACTCGAGTTTGTCCTCGAAGTCAGGTTCGGTGCGGAATTCCCAGGTCACGGCCCCTCCGGAGAGCTTGTCAGCGTTGGCATGGAGGTGATATCGAGGTCGCCGCCCGGCCGCCGCCGGCGGGCCCAGATCTCGGGGTTGAGCAGCGTCGAGGACGCGGGCCGGATTCCGGCCAGCGTCTCCCAGATGCCACCCGCCGTGGCCCGGGCCATCCGGGAGATCGCCTCGTGAGTGAAGCCGGCGTTGTGCTGGCTGAGCACGACGTTTGGCAGGTCGATGAGCGGTGACCGCGGATCGGCGCGGTGCCCCGGCCAGGTGTCGATGGCCGCGGCGGCCAGGTGCCCCGTGCGCAGCGCCTCGGCGAGCGCGTCGTAGTCGAGTACGTCGGCCCGGGCCGTGTTGATCAGCCAGGCGTGCCGCGGCAGGCGCCGCAGCCGGTCCCGGCCGATCAGCCCCGAGGTCTGTGGTGTGGCCGCCAGATGCAGGGACAGCACGTCGACCCGCGGGAGGAGGTCGTCGAGGGGGAGTTCGGCGTAGCCGTGGCCGGCGACCACGCCGGGTACGGCGTCGCAGCCGAGCACGCGCATGCCGAGCCCCACCGAGGCGATGGCGGCGACGCGGCGGCCGACCGCGCCGAAGCCCACGATGCCCAGCGTCTTGCCGCGCAGTTCACGATTGACCAGGTGCGGTGCCGCGACGTCCCAGTGCACGCGGCTGCGGACCTCCGCGTCGCCGCGCGGAATGTTCTTGGCCACCGCGAGCAGCAGCGCGATCGTGTGCTCGGCCACCGAGTCGGCGTTCTGGCCGCGGTTGTGCAGGACCGGAATCCCGAGCCGGGTGGCCGCGGGGAGGTCGGCGTGCACGGCCGTGCCGACCTGCGTGACGACCGCCAGCCGGGTGGCACACTCGAGGTCGGCAGCCGACAGCGCGCGGTGCGAGGAGGCGAGGAACACGTCGGCCCGGGCCAGCTCGGCCGGCCAGGACGGATCCAGCACCAGCTCCGTTCGGTCCGCCAGCAGCTCGCCGAGCTCGGGCGAAATGATCGCCTTGGCCGCCGCCATCACGACCGGGCGGCGGGCTGCACCTGACGGGCTCACTTAACCAGCATAATAATACGCCTAGATATTGTCGATGCCGGAAGCGGCGATGACACGGTTGGAGCGCAACCCGTTCATAGCCGGTGAACTGCTTGAATTGCGCCGACCCGGTCGGCACCTCTCACTCGTTGCTGTAGGTACCTACGAGCCGCGCCTGCTCGATGATGTGACCGTCGATCTTGTCGAGCAGTTCGTCAGCGGTAAGACCGGGTGGCAGGCCGAGATCCTTGTCCAGTGCGTAGAGGTGAAAGTAGTAGAAGTGAACACCGTGTCCTGGCGGCGGCGCAGCGGGCGCGAACCCAGATGCGCCCATGCCGTGCACCCCGGCCGTGAAACCGGTGTCGGCACCTTCAGGCAGTCCCCGTGCCTCGCCAGGAATGCCATAGATGACCCAGTGAGTGAAGCCGCGTACCAGCGGAGCGTCTGGATCATGAGCGATCAGCGCGAAGGACTGGGTCTCCTCTGGCGCGTCCGACCAGGACAGCTCGGGTGACACGCCTGCACCGTTGCCGCTCTGGTCGTCAGGCATGCGCTCACCGTGCTTGAACGCCGGACTCGTCACGGTCAGCTTGCCCAGATTGATCTTCATCCCCAGGTCCTTCCGCCGAACAATATTTATGCCTATCATTAGCAGTGTAATCTATATCCTGGCATCTCAGAGCAGCTAACGGAAGGGCAGGGGCAAACCTGATGGCTTCGGACGGCAGGCTCGACGGCAAAGTGGCGGTCATCAGCGGAGGCAGCAGGGGCATCGGCGCCGAGATGGTGCGGACCTTCGCCGCCGAGGGCGCGAAGGTGATGATCGGTGATCAACTGCAGGACCAGGGCCGGAAGCTGTCGGCCGAACTGGGAGACCGCGTTCGCTTCGAGGCGCTGGACGTACGCAGCACCGAGAGTTGGCAGAACGTCATGGCGGCGACCCAGGATGCATTCGGCGCCGTGAATATTCTGGTTCACAGCGCGGGCGTGATGGTCGTGGCGCCGATCGAGATGGCAACCGAAGAGCAGTTCCGGATCGCATTTGAAGTCAATGTACTGGGCTGTTTTCTCGGCACGAGGGCCGCCTTGGACTCGATGAAGCGGACCGGCGGAGGATCGATCGTAGTTTTGTCTTCGGCGGCCGGGCTAGAGGGTTCGCCGGGCCTGAGCGCTTACGCTTCGAGCAAGGCAGCCAACGCGAACTTTGCCCGGACGGCGGCCATGGAGCTCGGCGCGTATGGCGTCAGGGTAAATGCGATTGCGCCTGGCGGCGTCGACACCCCGATGAGCAATCAACCGGAGTTCGAAGGCTTCGACAAGAATGCATGGTACGGCAAGCTGCCTGTTCCGCGCATCGGCCGGACCGAGGAGATTGCGCGCGTAGCTCTGTTGCTCGCGTCCGATGAGGGCTCGTACATGACCGGCAGCGTTGTGAACGTCGACGGTGGCCATATGGCAGGTCACTCGGCTCTGTAAACCACATCGACCTGAGGATTGTGCGGAGGCGGGGAACACTTCCACCGGGGCCAGCGCGGCCGCCGCCATTACGGCGGGAGGGCGCACCTCTTGACGTACTCACCTAACAAGCATAATAATACGCCTAGATAATGTCGATGCCGGGAGCGGCGATGACCACAGTCGAACCTGCGCTGCGTGACCTGGTGCGGATCGAACATCCGCAGTTCTACCTCGACGACCCGTTCCCGGTGTTCGCGCGCATGCGGGCCGAGGCCCCGGTCTGGTACTACGAGCCCCTTGACACCTTCGTGCTGACCAAGCACGAGGACATCCGGTTCGTCAACCGCAACCCGGCCGTCTTCTCGAACGCCCGTGGAATCTTCCTCAATGACGTCAAGTACGCCCAAGCCGCCCAGGCGGGCGGACCGACGATCACCGACTCGTTCTTCCCGCCCGGCGGCGAGCAGATCGGGACTACCGACCCGCCACGGCACCACGAGCTCCGGCGGGTGGCGTCACCCGCGTTCTCGGCCCGCGCGCTGCAGCTGATGGAAGGCGAGATCCGCGGGTACTGCGCCGAGCTGGTGGACAGTATCGAGCCCGGGGCCGTCACCGACTGGATGGAGCTGGCCGGCATCCTGCCGATCAGAGTGGGCTCGCTGCTGATCGGCCTGCCCGACGCCGACCGGGACCAGGTGCGGCACTGGAGCGATGAGCTGGAGAAGCTGGGCGGCGACCTCACCCTCGAGGAGCTGCAGAGCGCAGCCTCCGAGTTCGCCACGCTGCGCAGCTACATCGTGGAGAACATGGAGCTCAAGCGGGCGGCAGCCGGCCACGACCTGCTCTCGACCCTGCTCGAGGCCGAGCTGGACGACCGCCAGGTTTCCGAGGCGAACGTCGTGATGTTCGCGATGACGATGCTCGCTGCGGGCAGCGATACCACCAGGGCCCTGCTGGCCGGGCTGGTGTGGGCGCTCGCGAAGCATCCCGGCCAGCTGGCCCGCGTCGTGGCCGATCGTTCCCTCGTGCCGGGCGCGGTCGAAGAGGGGCTGCGCTGGGTGACGCCGGCCCGGGCGTTCCTCCGTACGGCCACCGCCGACACCGAGATCCGCGGCCAGGTCGTGCGCGCAGGCCAGCACGTCTACAACATGTACATGGCCGCGAACCGCGATGAGGACATCTTCCCGGACCCCGAGACTTTCGATGTCGCGCGGCCGGAGAACGATCTGCACCAGGCGTTCGGCATCGGGACCCACGTGTGCATCGGAGCGCGGCTGGTCCGGCTCGAAGCCGGCCTCCTGCTGAACGCGCTGCTGGACCGCTTCCCGCGCTTCGAGCTGGCCGCCGAGCCGGTGCCGGTGCGGCACATGATCCGCAACAGCTGGCACGACATGCCGGTCATCTTCGCATCATGACCGCGGCCACCGGCGCCCTCGAGGCGATCGGCTCGGCCCGGGCCATGCGGTACCTGCGCCCCGACCCGATCCCGGACGAAGCGGTCGAGCGGCTGCTCTGGGCGGCGACGCGGGCCTCCAGCGCGCACAACAGCCAGCCATGGCAGTTCGTGGTGCTGCGTGACGAGCGGGTGCGGGCCCAGTTCGGCGAGCTCATCTGCGCCGCCGCGCAGGCCAGGGATCCGCTGCCGGCGCAGCCGGCCACCCGGAGCGACCGGCTGATCGACGCGGGCGTGCGCAACCTGTTCAGCACCCTCGGTCAGGCGCCCGCGATCATCCTGGTCTGCGGCGCCAATGTCTACCCGCCTGGCGCCCCCGACCAGCGTTTCTTGTACAGCGCTATGTATTCGGCGGCGCAGAACCTCCTGGTCGCCGCCCGCGCGCTCGGGCTGGGCGCGGCGTTCACCATGCTGCATACGCTCGCGGAACCCGCGATCCGGCAGTTGCTGGCCATCCCCGACGAGATCACGATCGGGGTGACGATGCCGGCCGGCCGGCCCAGCCGTTCCGGCCCATCGTCCGCAAGCCGGTCGCCGAGGTCGTGCACCGTGATCGCTGGTAAACCCTCCGGCTAGGCCGCGCCGGAGTTGTCCGGGACGCCGTGCAGCGGCGAGCCGGCCGGGAACAGGTCCCGCAGGAACGGCCGGTCGCGCCCCAGGTCGCACGGCTCGAGCATCAACCCGCCCGGGCCCCGGTGGATGGCCAGGCTCGGGCCGCTCATGAAGGAGCCGAATCCCGCGGCCTCGAGGCGCTCGGCCTCCTTCGGCAGATCGTCGACCCAGTATCCGATGTGGTGCAGGATCCCGGTCTCCGGGGTGGCCAGCGGGGTGCCCGGGATGGCCTGCCACATCTCGATCGCGAACGGCCCCCCGGCCGAGAAGGTGAACCGGCACACGATGCCGTGTGCCGCGCCGGTCTCGTCGGTCACCGTCGTGCTGCGCTCGTGGACCGGGCGCCAGGTCACCGCGAAGGCCGCGCCGACCTGGTGCATGCCCTCGTCGAGGTCGGGAACCGCCAGCCCGATGTGCCAGAAGTCGGTCACGGTCGCTCTCCTGTCCGTTGTCCGACGCGGGCGGTCACGTAACCCGCGAGAACCTCCTCGCCCGCTCCGTTCCGGGTCGTGACCGTCAATTCGGCCAGCCGTTGCCCGGATTCGTCCGTGCGCACGTCCTCCACCTCGGCGGTGACCACGAGCCGGTCGCCCGGCCAGACCTGCTTCTTGAAGCGCACGCCGTAACGAGTGAGGTTGTCCTCGCCCAGCCAGCCGGTGAGCGCCTGAGCGGTCATCGCCATGGTGAGCATGCCGTGCGCGAACACGGAAGGGAAACCAGCGTGGACGGCGAAGACCTCGTCGGTGTGTACCGGGTTGTAGTCGCCGGACACGCCTGCGTACTGCACGATCTGCGTCCGGGTCAGGTCCTCGGTCAGCACCTGCTCGAAGCGGTCGCCCTTGTTCACCGCTGCACCTCTTCCGGCGCGGCCGCGGAGACCGGCGCGGCCGCGGGGACCGGCGCGGCCGCGGGGACCGGCGCGGCCGCGGGGACCGGCGCGGCCGCGGGGACCGGCGTGACCGAGACAGCTTGCGCCGCCACGACCAGGCGGCCTTCCTCGTCTCGGTATTCGGTCCGCTGCTCGGCGAAGTGCAGCTCGCCGCCGCCGCGGCTGCGCTTGACCCAGGTCCGGCCGGGCTCGGTCGTCACGGTGAGCACCATCCCCGGGCGTACCGGGCGGAAGTACTCGAAGTGCTGCTCCGCGTGCAGGATCGAGCCGTCGCCGGCCGTCGGGTCGCCGGTGGGTTCCCGGCCGGAGCCCAGCCAGGGCCGGCCGGGCCGCGGCCTGAACGGCCACTCCGGGTCGAACTGCGCGCCGCTTTGGACGAAGGTCGGCGGGGCGGCCAATTCCGGATCGAAGATGTCGACGTCGGTGCCCCCGGCCGCCCGCACGAACAGGGCGACCTGCGCGGCCTCGACCGGGAACTGATAGCTCGGCATACATCTATCATAATCAGTATCAGCGATTTGTTCCAGCGTCGTTTCTGTGCCGCGGCCCGGCTACCGCAACGGCTCGATCTCGACGGGCACCGCGCTCATCCGGGGCTGGCCGGAGTAGCGCGGCGACGGTCTTGCGCTGGTCGGGGAAGGCCGCGGCGGGATTGCCCGCGCAGCTGATCAGAGCGCGCACCTG
>Ga0302184_10000731_pt1 | contig 21542 bp, 18 predicted proteins | sample I_Palsa_N3_3_FD_200233 | JGI IMG/M metagenome (GOLD analysis project Ga0302184, IMG submission 200233) | Peat permafrost microbial communities from Stordalen Mire near Abisko, Sweden - I_Palsa_N3_3 | ecosystem: Environmental > Terrestrial > Soil > Palsa > Peat permafrost | place: Sweden...
TCTCCGGATACGGCGTACGGCAACCCGGCCCGGCCAATCTCGCCGAGATCATCGTCAAGCGGCTGCGCCTCGAGGGGTTCCTGGTTCTCGATCACCTCCATCGCCGCGCCGAGTTCGAGGCGGAGGTGGCCCCGCTCCTTGAAGCCGGTCGCCTACGCGCCGACGTCACCATATTCGAGGGCATCGACAGCGCTCCCGAAGCCTTGTTGTCTCTGCTCGACGGCACAAAAATTGGCAAAGCGCTCGTCCGGCCCTAAACAAGCCGACGACAGCAATGTCGGGTTTGCGACCGCGCTTGCCGCTCCTCGCCGTTTCTCTTGATCGCCGTCGGCCGCCTCAGAAGATCCGGTGGGTCTCTCCCTAGCTTCGATGCTGGAGACATCGAAGTGAAGATGGCGCTGAATGCGGTGTTGTGGCCCACCGACTGTGACGTCGTGGTCGTGGACACCATGGTGATCAGCTGGCTATTTGACGAGCGGCGTCAATATCGTGCTGCTCGCTGGGTAGGTGATCAGACCCGCGTCGCCAAACTCGACTCGTCTGACGTAGGGGTCGCTGGTTGGGGAGGTCCGGAGCGGGTCGTCGGGATAGTCGATGACTTCTGTCATGGCCGCGATGAGCCTGTCGGATGCTTGAACCGGAAACCCGTGCATCTGTTTCAGTGCCCGGGCGCTCAGTTCGGCCCGGTATTTGGAGAAGTAAATGCAGGAAGTTCCCGGCGTTACCGGGGCCGTCAATGATGTCGACGGTCGCCCAACCTTGCTGGGTGGTAAAGTAGGATAATAAGAAAATCCGACTGGAGAGAGCTGGCTGTCGTGAGTATGCCTGCTGCCAAGATCGAGCCGCCACCCCGCTTCAGCGCCCGGGTGAAGGTCCGTCCCAAGGCTCAGCTGACGCTGCCTGAGGAGATCAGGCGGGCGCTGCATATTAGCGAGGGTGACGAGGTGGAGTTCTCGGTCCATGCCGATGGGACGATTACGATCCGCGGCTACGTGTCCATCCCTACCGACCAGGCGTGGTTCTTCACCCCTCAGTGGCTGGCCGGGGAACGAGAGGCTGATGAAGACATCACCCAGGGGCGGGGAACGTCGCACGAGTCGGCCGAGGACATGTTCGCCCACCTAGACGAGCTCGGCGCGGCGGATGCCTGATGCCGACGTTCGAGACGCTTCCCCGTTTTGAGCGGGACTGGAAGAAGCTCACCTCGCAGCAGCAGGACCTGTTCCGCAAGGTAGTTCTTGAGATCTTCGTTCCGGATCTGATAGCCCCGGACCGTCCGTTCCGGCCAGGCCTGCGCGTCAAAGGCGTCGCCGCTCATCCAGGCGTGTTCGAGATGACATGGGACAACGACGGCCGGGCGACCTTCGGCTACGGGGAAGAACGCGTACCTGGCCAGCCGCACGTCATCTGGCGAAGGATCGGAACCCACGCCATCTTCACCCCACCGCCGGGCCCGTTAGACGCGCCAGTTTGGTGGCTGGCAAGGATTCCCTTCCCTCTAGCTAGGAGGCAACCAAGAGCCAAACGGCACCGCTTTAGACATGGCGAGCGAGTGCTCATAGTGTTGACATTTGCTCAGAATGAGTTAGACAGTCTTTGTCACCCGGATATCCGGCAGCCTGTCATCCGGTCGGCCTCACGCGACTGTACCGAAACGACAGGCTGGACTGATACGGCCGGTCCACCTGGGAGGGTCCATGGCTACCACCGCATCCGCCGTTCCCGCTCGCGTCGTAGACCTAGCCCTAGAGGGCTGCGCAGTCGTCGTGACCGGGGCGGGCAGCGGGATCGGTGCGGCCACCGCGCGGCTGCTCGGGGTCGCCGGTGCTTCGGTGGTGCTGGTCGGCAGGCGAGAAGCACTGCTTCGGCACAGCGCCGATGCGATCGAGGAGACCGGTGGCCACGCCGTCCTGGTACCGGCCGACCTGGCCGATCCCACCAGTCCGGCCCGCATCATCGCCGCAGCGCTGGCCGCGTTCGGCCGGGTCGATGGCCTGGTCAACAACGCGGCCATGTGCCAGCACCTGCCATTGGCCGAGTGGGAAGCCGCTGGATTCGATGAGCAGGTGGCGACGAATGTCCGGGCTCCCTACTTCCTTATCCAGGCCGCGCTGCCATCGCTTCGGGAGTCTCCGCTCAAGTCGGTGGTCAACATCAGCTCTTCCTCGGGCACCCTGCGGCTATCTGGCCAGTCTGTGTACGGAATGACCAAGTCCGCCCTGGACTACCTGACCCAGTCGCTGGCTGGGGAGCTGGCACCGGCCGGCATCCGGGTCAACTGCATCGCGCCTGGACCGATTGATACCCCCATCCACGCCACCTGGAGCGACAATCTGGAAGAGGCCCACCGGTGGCTGAAGAGTCAGGTACCGCTCGGCCGGATCGGTGATCCAGCTGAGGTCGCGCGGTGGATCGCCCTGCTGCTAAGCCCGGTGTCGTCGTTCATAACGGGGGCGGTGATCCCGGTGGATGGGGGCCAGGTGATCCCGCATGCCTGAGAACAGGGCAGGCGGGCATGTGAAAGCAGCACGTGCCGGCGACGCGGGACGCTGGAGCTCTGAGGAACTCCTGCTCCGGGCGGCCTGGTACTACTACAAGGACGAACTGACCCAGGACGAGATCGCCCGGCGGCTGTCGGTGTCCAGGGCGTCGGTGGGGCGGCTGCTCGACCGGGCCAGAAGGGTCGGCCTGGTGTCGATCAACCTGAACACCGAGCACCTGGATGCGTTCGAGCTGAGCGGTGAGCTGCGCAACACGTTCGGCTTGGCCGAGGCGCTGGTCGTACCGGACCACAAGAAGGAACCGTTCGATCACCATGCCCTGAACGCCCGCGTCGGCCTCGGGGGAGCCCAGTTCATGAGCACCCATCTGCGTCCAGGCGCGAGCCTCGGCGTGGGCTGGGGCGAGACCGTCTCGCGAGTGATCGCGGCCACGAGTTTCGGGGCGGTCGGGCCGGTGCACATGGTCACGCTGACTGGCGGGGTGGAGGGCTACCTGCAGACCATCCTGTCCTCCAAAGGCGAGATAGCCACTGAGTCGGCCGACCTCACCTCGGTCACCGTGATCCCGAGCCCGATCATGGCGTCCACATCTGCCCTGGCGGCAGCTCTCCGCGAAGAGCCGACTATCCAGCAGGTACTGAAACAGGCCTGCAGCGTGGAGTACGCGCTGGTCGGCGTCGGTACCCCGACTGCCGACGCGACCATAGTCCATATGGGCTACCTGACTGCCGACGACAGCCGCGGGCTGCTCGGACGCGGTGTCGTCGGCGACATCCTCGGCCAGTTCTTCGACGCCAGCGGCGACGTCGTGGACCTGCCGATTCATGACCGCCGGATCGGCATTGAGCTAGCCGACCTGAGACGGATCCCCAGGGTAGTCGGGGTGGCCGGCGGGGAACACAAGGCAGAGGCGATCCTCGGCGCACTGCACGGCGGGTTCCTCGATGTTCTCGTCACGAACGAGTTGGCCGCCATCCGGTTGCTTGAACTGGAGCGAAGCCGGTCACGCTGACCGGGCCGGGCCGGTCCTGCATTGCCCAGGGTTCGCCGGGGATCTGCAGCTGGTCTTGCGGCATCGCGGGCCTTGTTCGATACTCAGGCTGAGCGAATGACCGTCATCTGAGCAAGTGCTCCTTGGGGGTCATGGTCAGCCTCTGTGGCGGCGTATGAGCAGTACTCATCGGTGACGGACGGCCATGACCGGTCGGAAGAAAAGAGGGAGCCAGGCCATGACGAAGCAGCCGACCCAGCCCGCGCCGGTCACGCTGGCCGAGTTCGACGAGATTTTTGAGGCGGTCAAGAACTGGGGCCGCTGGGGACCCGACGACGGACTGGGCACGCTGAATTACATCACCCCGGACGCCGTGCGGGGCGCGACCCGAACAGTCAGGTCCGGGCGGCGCGTGACGATGGCGATCCCCATGAACACGTCGGCCGGGCCGGACAACCCGAGCCCGGTCATCCATCACGTGGTCCAGGGCCATGACATCGACATTGGCTCCAGCGGGGTGACCTTTGCCACGGATTACCTCGGCCTGGCCTTCCACGGCGACTGCCACACCCATATGGACGCGCTCTGCCACATCGCCTACCAGGGTCGCGTCTATAACGGCCGGCCGGCGCAGCAGGTGATGACCTCTCAGGGTGCCACCGCGCTCGACGTGACGGCCTACCGCGAAGGGCTCGTCGGCCGGGGCGTCCTGCTGGACGTGCCACGGTTTCGCGGTGTCAGTTGGCTGGAGCCGGGCGAGGCCGTGACCCGTGCCGAGCTCGAGGCGGTCGAGCAGGCACAAGGGGTCCAGCTCGGCGAGGGCGACATTCTCGTTTTCCGCACCGGGCATCACCGGCGCCGCCTTGAGCTGGGCGCATGGAGCAACGACTACCCGCCGGCCGGCCAGGGCAAGGCCGGCCTGCACGTAGACACGATCCGGTGGATGCACGAGCGGCGGATCGCCGCGTTCCTGCCGGACGGCGACGGAGAGACAGTACCCAGCCACGTCGAGGGCATCCTCTACCCGATACACCCGCTGCAGGTCACCGCCATGGGCATGTTCGCCGCCGATAGCCTGCAGCTCGAGGACCTGGCCGTGGCCTGCGAAGAGGAGGGGCGCTTTGAGTTCATGGTGGTCGGCCTGCCGCTCCGGCTGCCCGGCGGCACCGGGTCGCCGTGGAACCCGATCGCAATCTTCTTACCGACCCGCCGGTGCCGGCCCGCATGGCGGCGATGACGTATGACTCAGGGAGGCAACGAACCATGGAGCGGCGGTTTGAGGGTAAGGTCGCGCTAGTCACCGGAGCGACTACGGGCATCGGCCAGGCGACCGCGGTGCGCCTCGCCGCGGAGGGCGCGGTCGTCGCAGTGAACCAGCTGCCGGAGCAGGATCCGGCCGAGACGCTACGGCGGATCGGCGAGGCCGGCGGCCAGGGCTTCCCGGTGATCGCCGATATGCGTGATCCGGGACAGGTCACCGCGATGGTGGACAGCGCGGCCGAACGCGGTGGGCGCCTCGACTACGTGGTGTCGAACGCCGCCGTCAACCCGTTCATGGCGTGGGATGAGACGACCGTCGAGGACTTCAACAACCTGTTCGAGACGAACGTCCGGGGCACCTGGATGGTCTGCACCGAAGGCGCCAAGCAGATGATCCGTGAGCGGCACGGCGGCGCGATCTGCTGCGTGAGCTCGATCTCGGCCCATGTGGGCGCCCCAGGCCAGACCGCCTACTGCGGGACCAAGGGCGCCATCAGCATGCTGGCTAAGGCGCTGGCCTGTGACCTGGGCGTCCACGGCATCCGGGTGAACGCGGTCGAGCCGGGCTGGGTGATGACCAACATGAGCGCGCCGCTGATGGAGGACCCCGCCGCGGTGAAGTACTACAACGATCGCATCGCGCTGCACCGCGGAGCCGAGCCGACCGAACTGGCAGCCACGATCGCGTACCTGCTCTCACCCGACGCCAGCTACGTGACCGCCGCGACGCTGCTGGTGGACGGTGGCTTCATCGTGAACGCCGAACTGTGATGACAGACGCTTAGGAGGCATGCGATGCCGGACGCGGCGCAGATCTTGCGAGAGGCATACGACAATGTCAGGCACGAGTACGCAGCGGCCATCGGTCAGCGGCGCGATGAGCTGATCACGCCCGCCCTGGTGCTCGATGTCGACGCTGCGCAACGCAACATCGACCATATGGCGAGCGAGCTGAAGCAGATGGGCGGGGCCACCATCCGGCCGCACTACAAGACGCATAAGAGCCCGGACCTGGCCCGCCGCCAGCTGCAAGCTGGGGCCGGCGGGCTGTCCATGGCCACCGTGTGGGAGGCCGCGATCCTCGCCGCCGCCGGGATGGACGATCTGTTCGTGGTCAACATGGTGGCGCATCCGGGCAAGGTCCGGGTACTAGCCGAGCTGGCCCGGGATCACCGGGTGCTCGTCGCGGTGGACGAGGCCGCGAACGCTGCGGCTCTTGCCGCGGCCGCCGTCACAGCGGGGTCGACGCTAGGGATCATGGTGGAGGTGGACACCGGCATGGACCGCTGCGGGGTGGACGACGCGGCGGACTGCCTGGCAGTGGCCCGGCAGGTGATGGATCTGCCCGGGCTGCGCTTCGAAGGCATCACGGGTTACGAAGGGCACTGCTCCCTGACGCCGGACAACGAACTGCGGCACGAGCGCCAGCGCGAGGCGATGAAGTTCTTCACCGGCGTAGCCGAGCTACTGGAGGCGGACGGCATTGGATGCCCGATCCGGTCGGCCGGCGGGATCGCCACCTGGAGCTGGACCGCGGCCTACCCGGGCATGACTGAGATCCAGGCTGGCACGTACGTGGTCATGGACAACTTCCACGGCCGGATGGTGCCTGGCTTCGAGCACTCCCTCACCATCCAGGCGACTGTCATCAGCCGGCAGAGCGGCAAGGTCATCGTGGACGCCGGCAACAAGTCCGTCGCCGACCCGGCTGACGTGACGATGGTCGGCCACGACCACAAGGTGTTCCGGTTCGATGAGGAACACGGCATCTTCGACGCTGCCGGAGGATCCCCGCTGCGGGTCGGTGATCCGGTGGCGCTCGTGCCCGGGTACTCGCCGAGCACGGTGAACTGGTACGACGCGTACCACGTGGTCCAAGACGACATTGTCGTAGACATCTGGCCGATCATCCCGCGCGGTCCCGGCCATCACGGGATCTCCGATCTGGGTTGAGCAGACAAACCCTTGCCAAGTTCGGCCAGCGAGGTCGATACTCCTGTGAACGGATGAACAATCCTTGAGCGGATGCTCCATGTGCCGAGGTGACCTGTTACCGGCGGATGACGAGAAGGAGACTCACGATGGCAGTTGAGGCTGGTCAGTCGAGTACGGGCACCGTTAAGACCGAATTGCGGGAGAACGCGGTCAGCCTCCCCGGAATACTGATGCAGGGCATCGCCACGATCGGGCCGTCGTTCGCGATCCTCGCGTCCTTCGTGTTCATCGTGAGTTTCGCCGGACTGGTGACGCCGTGGGCGTTCCTGTTCGGCGGTATCTTGCTCGGGCTACAGGCATTGTCGGCGGCGCAGCTAGCGAAAGTGTTCCCGTCGGCGGGCGGCTGGTACACCTGGATAGCCCGGGCCTTCCATCCGCGCGCGGGGTTCTTTGCCGGGGTGCTGTTCTCGATCTGGCTGCCGCCAGTGGCCACGCTTACCATGTCGTACCTGGCCAAGACCGTTCTGGAGCCGTCGATCAAGGCCGAGTACGGGGTGGACATCCCGTGGTGGATCTGGGTCGTCGTCGGCGTGGCCCTGGTGATCTTCTTCGCCTACCAGGGGATCGCCATCTCGGAGAAGGCGCTGATCATCACCGGGCTGATTGAGATAGTGATCATGGTGGCGCTCGCCTTCACCGGGCTTGCATCGCCCGGTCCCGGCGGGTTCAGCTTCGGGCCGCTCAATCCGGGTCACTTCGGACTGGCGGGCAACTTGTTCCTCGGCGTGGTGTTCTCGATCTTCGCCTTCAGCGGCTGGGAGAGCACCGGCCCGCTAGCCGAGGAGAGCAGGAACCCCAAGCGCAACGTTCCGATCGGGCTGGTCGGCTCTGTCGCCGTGCTGACGATTTACTTCGTGTTCGTGACCTGGGGTTATCTTGTCGGCATCGGCGTGAGCAAGGTGGGCAGCATTCCCGCCGCGACCGCCTTCCCGGTCGCCACGATGGCCCAGCGGGTCTGGGGCGGCGCCTGGGTGCTGCTGCTCTTCGCGCTGCTGAACTCGGCCATCGCCTTGTCCATCGCGTGCTTCAACGGCGGGACGCGGACGTGGTACGCGATGGGCCGCTCCGGCGTCCTGCCGAAGATGGTGGGCAAGGTGAACCCGGGGCGGAAGACGCCGGTCAACGCGATCAACCTGCAGATCGGCGTGCAGGTCCTCGCGTTCGTCTGCGTGCTGATCTGGGGCGTCGAGAACGTGTTCTTCTCCTGGGCTAACGCGATCACAATCGGCCTGGTGTTCATGTACGTGCTCTGCAACATCGGGGTCGTCAAGTACTACCTCACCGAGGGCCGCGGCCAGTTCAACCCGATCCTGCACATCGTGGTCCCCGTGGTCGCCTCGGCCGCGGGCATCGTGGTGGTGTGGAAGTCCTACTTCTCCCCGTTCACCAGTACTGGAACCGTATTCTGGGGCCTTATGACGTTCATCGTCGTGCTCGCTCTCACCGTGGTCATCCTGATCTACCTCCGCGCCACTGGTAAGGAGGACTGGATGCGCCGGGCGCAGCTGGTATTCGAGCAGTCGGGCGGAAGTCACTAGCGCGGAGTTTCGCGAGTAAGCCAGAACCGGCGACGCCATCCGGCGTCAGTGGCGTCGTGCGTGACCACCACCACACCGCGAGCCACGCGCCGCATCTCCCGCGGCCCGGCGATCGGGTCCTGCCAGTGACGGACGGTGCGAAAAGCCATCGCGGCGTCGAAGGACTGGTCCTCGAACGGGAGGCTTTCTGCGGGTCGTCGGTGATTGACCTGATCGCGCGGAGCGCCGCGTCGACGGCAGCGGATGATTCGCGGTAGGCCGGGGAACAAAGATCTCAGCCGCAGACTGCCGCGGTAGCGGCCAGCCGCGCCCTTCGTAGGGAGTGTCATGTTCTCAAAGGTCCTGGTCGCTAACCGCGGCGAGATCGCGGTGCGCGCCTTCCGCGCGGCTGTCGAACTCGGCGCCCAGACGGTCGCGGTCTTCCCGTGGGAGGACCGCAACTCGCTGCACCGGCTCAAGGCCGACCAGAGCTTCCAGATCGGCGAGACCGGGCACCCGGTCCGGGCGTACCTGTCGGTCGAGGAGATCCTCGCGGCCGCACGCACCGCAGGCGCCGACGCGGTCTATCCGGGGTACGGGTTCCTGTCAGAGAATCCCGATCTCGCTGAGGGCTGCGCCCGGGCGGGGATCACCTTTGTCGGGCCGCCCGCGGACATCCTGGAACTGGCCGGCAACAAGGCCAGGGCAATCGCCGCGGCGCGCGCGGCGGGGCTGCCGGTGATGGCGTCCAGCGAGCCGAGCGCTGACCTGGCGGTTCTGGTTGAGGCGGCGGGTGCCATGGAGTTCCCGGTGTTCGTCAAGGCGGTGGCCGGGGGAGGGGGACGCGGCATGCGCCGCGTCGGCACTCCTGCGGAGCTGCCGGAGGCAGTGGGGGCCGCGATGCGGGAAGCGGAGGCCGCGTTCGGTGACCCCGCGGTGTACCTGGAGCAGGCGGTGGTTGACGCGCGGCACATCGAGGTGCAGGTCCTCGCGGACGCCGCGGGCAACGTGATACACCTGTTCGATCGTGACTGCTCGGTGCAGCGCCGGCATCAGAAGGTGGTGGAACTGGCGCCCGCGCCGCACGTGGATCCGGAACTGCGGCAGCGGATCTGCGCGGACGCCGTGGCGTTCGCGCGCGCGATCGGCTACGTCAACGCCGGTACGGTGGAGTTCCTGGTCGACCAGGCCGGACGCCATGTATTCATCGAGATGAACCCCCGCATCCAAGTCGAGCACACGGTGACCGAGGAGGTCGCCGACGTCGACCTGGTGCAGGCTCAGCTGCGCATCGCGGCCGGCGAGACGCTGCCTGGCATGGGCCTGTCGCAGGACGCGATCGTGGTCCGCGGGGTCGCGCTGCAGTGCCGCATCACCACCGAGGACCCCGCCAACGGCTTCCGGCCTGCGACCGGCCGCATCACCGCCTACCGGTCACCCGGCGGCGCAGGCGTACGGCTGGACGGCGGCACTGCCCTCGGCGCCGAGATCGAGGCGCACTACGACTCGCTGCTGGTCAAGCTCACCTGCCGCGGACCGGACCTGCCCGCCGCGATCCGCAGGGCTCGCCGGGCGCTGGCCGAGTTCCGCATCCGCGGCGTGCCGACCAACATCGCGTTCCTAACCGCGGTGCTCGATGATGCCGACTTCCAGGCCGGCCGGGTCACCACGTCGTTCATCGAGGACCACCTGGGGCTGCTAGCCCCGCGGATCTCCGCCGACCGGGGCACCAAGCTGCTGACCTACCTGGCCGACGTGACGGTCAATCGCCCGCACGGCCAGCCGCCGCGGCTGGTCGACCCCGTAGAGAAGCTTCCCCGGACCGACCTCGGCTCCCCGCCGCCCGGCGGGTCGCGGCAGCGGCTCCGCGCCCTTGGCCCGGAGGAGTTCGCTCGTGACCTGCGCTGCCAGCCGGCGCTGGCGGTCACCGACACCACGTTCCGCGACGCGCACCAGTCGCTGCTGGCCACCCGGGTGCGCAGCCGGGACCTGCTGGCGGTCGCCGGGCATGTCGCGCGCAGCGTCCCGCAGCTGCTGTCGCTGGAAGCCTGGGGCGGTGCCACCTATGATGTAGCGCTGCGCTACCTGCACGAAGACCCGTGGGAGCGGCTAGCCGCGCTCAGCGAGGCGGTGCCTAACATCTGCCTGCAGATGCTGCTGCGCGGCCGCAACACCGTCGGGTACACCCCGTACCCGGAAACGGTGACCGAGGTGTTCGTCCGGGAGGCAGCCGCCGCCGGCATCGATATTTTCCGGATCTTCGACGCCCTCAACGACGTCAGCCAGATGCGGGCCGCGATCGACGCCGTCCGCGGTACTGGCACCGCCGTCGCCGAGGTAGCGCTCTGCTACACCGCGGACCTGTCCGACCCGGGCGAGCGGCTCTACACCCTGGACTACTACCTGCGGCTGGCCGAGCAGATCGTCAGCGCCGGCGCCCACGTCCTGGCCATCAAGGACATGGCCGGGCTGCTGCGCCCCCCGGCGGCAGCCGCGCTGGTCAACGCGCTGCGGGAACGCTTCGAGCTGCCGGTCCACCTGCACACCCACGACACCGCCGGAGGCCAGCTCGCCACTTTGCTGGCCGCGTGGCAGGCGGGGGCGGACGCCGTTGACGGCGCGGTCGCCTCCATGGCCGGTACGACCAGCCAGCCACCGCTGTCGGCGATCGTCGCCGCCACCGACCACACCGACCGGGCTACCGCCCTGAGCCTGCGTGCCGTCAACGACCTTGAACCCTACTGGGAAGCAGTCCGCCGCCTGTACGCTCCGTTCGAGTCTGGCCTGCCCGCGCCGACGGGCCGTGTCTACAGCCACGAGATTCCCGGCGGCCAGTTGTCCAACCTGCGTCAGCAGGCCATCGCGCTGGGCTTGGGCCAGCGGTTCGAGGACGCGGAAAACGCCTACGCCGCCGCCAACCAGCTCCTCGGTCGGCCCGTCAAGGTCACCCCGTCATCCAAGGCCGTCGGCGATCTGGCGCTGCAGCTGGTCGGAACGGGTGTCAGCAGCGACGACTTTGCCAGCGACCCAGGTAAGTACGACCTGCCCGACTCGGTCATCGGGTTCCTCCGCGGCGAGCTCGGCGACCCCCCTGGCGGCTGGCCTGAGCCGTTCCGCACCGCCGCGCTCGCCGGCCGCCGCCCGGCCAGCCCGCCTGCGCCCCTGACCGACCAGGACCTTCGCGAGCTGGCTGAGCGGCCGCGGGCAGCGCTCAACCGGCTCCTGTTCCCTGGACCTACGCGGGACTTCGCCGCGCACCGCGACACCTACGGCGACGTCTCCCTATTGCCCACCCAGGAGTTCCTCTACGGCCTGCAGGAAGGAGCCGAATACGCCGTCGACCTCGAACCGGGAGTGCGGCTACTGCTCGGCATCCAGGCCGTCTCCGACCCCGACGACCGCGGCATGCGCACCGTGATCGGCACCCTCAACGGCCAGCTTCGCCCCATCACCGTGCGCGACCGGAGCGTCGAGGCGACGGAAAAAACCGCCGAGAAAGCCGACCGCTCCATCCCAGGTCACGTTCCCGCCCCGTTCGTCGGCACCGTGACCCTGCAGGTGACTGAGGGAAGCCCCGTCACGGCCGGACAGGTGATCGCAACCATCGAGGCCATGAAGATGGAAGCGGCCATCACCGCGCCGATGGATGGCACTGTAGTCAGGCTCGCCATCAAGCCAGTCCAGCCGGTCGAAGGCGGGGACCTCCTCCTGGTTATCAGCTGAGCGGCCTGTCAAGACTTAGGAACCCGCGGGGCGGTCAAGCGCGTAAGCCCTCGGCCAGCGTGCAGCCGCCAAGAGAACCTCCGCGTCGCTGATCAGGTCTCACGCGGTTGCCTCCGGCGCGAGAGCGAACTGGACGAGAACCTGCCGGTGCGGTGGTCAGCTCTATACGGCTTTCCATGGATTGACAAGATTGACGCCTGTTCCATTGAAATCAGTGGTGTTGCGGGTCGCGAGCGTGGCGTTCAAGACCCGGCAGATGGCTGCGATCTGCGCGTCGGAGATGCTGATCGGTTGGCCTGCCTGTTCCCGTCCCGTGACGACGACGGCATACTGATCAGCGGCAAGGACGTCGAAGGGCTCGACCCGGTCGCGGAAGTCAGCATTGATAAGCGCGTTGACAGCTTCCGATAGCTCGGCTTTACGGCGGCCATCGGGCATGCGGCGTACACCGTATTGCAATTCGGCGGCGGTTATCGCGGTTATCGCGGTCTCGTCGGCCGGCAGCGCGTCGAGCCAGGCGATTACTCCAGGGTCGGGGGCCGGGCGGGTGAGTTCCGAGATGACGTTGGTGTCGAGAATGATCACGCGTCAAACTCCGCCGCCCGCGGCGGTTCACTGCGTTCTGGTAGTTCGATGTCCATCCCGCCGAGCGCCGCGAACCGCTCGTGAATGCGGGTACCTAGCCCTCGGCCGGATTCCGGTGCCGCGAAGCGTTCCTGGAGGATTTCCCTGACCTCAGCCTCCATTGAGTGTCCATGCCGCGCGGCCGCCACGCGGAGTCGCGTGTGGGTCTCGGCGTCAAGTCCCCGGATCGTCAGCGAAGCCATGTCCACTCCCTTGGACGCTTACATTGAAAGCAATGCTATCACTGCTGCGAAGACGGGCGTCACTGGACCGAACGAGCTCAGATACTGCCATCAGCGGCAAAAGTGCTCACCTAACTCATACAGCTTCCACCCGATATCCAGGACGTCGGCGTGTCCGTACCCTGTCTGCGGCGGGCTTCAGGTTGCGAGCAGGCGAAGGCCAAGCTCCGCTGCGTCGAGAGCGACGAGGTCGCGGTTGCGTTCGGCCCACCGGCCCGAGACAAGGTCATCACGGAGGCCGCGCACTGCCCGGTGCTCGGCCTCCGGCCCGACTCTGGCCCACACCGATACTCCGCGACGGACCTTCTCGTCCAAGTAGGCCTCGGGCCGCCGCCAGTGGGCCTCGAAGAAGCCGTCCGCGCAGTCCCACGGAATGAGCACCGGCTCCATCCGGGCTCTGATCGCGCGGGCCATCTCGGTCAGCGACGGCCGTCCCACGAGGAGGTCAGCGACCTCAGGCAGGTAGTCGCGGGTAAGCCAGAACCGGTGACGCCATCCGGTGTCACTGCTTTCGTGCGTGAACACCACGACGCGGCGAGCCACGCGCCGCATTTCGCGGAGCCCGGCGATCGGGTCTTGCCAGTGATGAACGGTGGCAAAAGCCATCGCGGCGTCGAAGGACTGGTCCTCGAACGGGAGGCTCTCCGCGGCGGCAGCCACGCACGGCGCTGCGCCTGCGGGACGCTGCGCTCGCATGACCGCCGACGGTTCCACCGCGGTGACGTCACGGTCGGGGGGCTCGTAGGAACCGGTGCCAGCCCCGACATTCAATACCGTCCGCGCATCGGCGAGCGCAGCCCAGACCTGCGCGGCAATCCGCGGCTCGGTGCGCCGCGTCACGGTGTAAACGGATCCGATGGTGTCATACAACTGCGCGCTGGACATGTCGCCGCCTCCCTGGCTGTCACCATCCCCACGACGCACGTGGCCTGGCGTCGCTGCGCTGGATACCTGGTCCTTGCGCACCATCTCACAACATTGGCTGAGCTGACGTTCCGGCTGTGGAGCAATTGTCAAGACCTGCGGATGGGAGCCGGACCGACCCAGCGGTGATAGGCGTCGAGGTCGACGTTGCTGCCGCACACGATGGTGACGACGTGCCGGCCGGCGAAGCGGTCACGGTCTTCCAGGATGGCCGCGATGCCGAGCGCGGCCGAGGGTTCGACGACGAGGCCGGCGTGGTCGAGGAGCATCCGCATGCCGGCGATGATCGAGGCCTCCTGGACTAGGACGGCGTCGTCAGCGACCAGGAGGAGATCCTCCAGGACGGCCGGGATGGGTCGCCGGCCGGCGACGCCGTCGGCGATGGTCTTAGTCGGGCCGGTGGTGACGACGCGCCGCTGGTGCCAGGAGCGTGTCATCGCCGGTGCGCCCAGCGGCTGGATGCAGATCACCTCGACGCCGGGCGCCCGGGCCTTGATCACATGACCTATACCGGTGGCCAGCGCCCCGCCGCCCAGGGCAATCAGGACGGCGTCGAACGAGGGCACGGTGTCCGTTAGTTCCAGGCCGATGGTCGCCGCGCCCTCGCAGGTCTCGATGTCCAGGCCGTCTTCGACCAGCCGGATGCCGTCGTACCGCGCGAGGGCCGCCGCCCGCTCGCGGGCCGTGTCGAAGTCGCCGTCCACCAGCTCCAGCCTGGCCTCCAGGGCGCGGATGCGGTCCAGCTTGGCCGCCGGCGCGAAGCGGGATGCCACGACGGTGACGTCGAGCCCCCGGCTGCGGCCGGACCAGGCCAGGGCCTGGCCGAGGTTGCCCGCGCTGGCGCACACCGCGGCCCGCGGACCATGGCCGGCGAGCAAGCTCGCGACGACCTCGGTGCCGCGGGCCTTGAAGCTGCGGACCGGGTTCGCCGTTTCGAGCTTGATGCTCACCGTGCACCCCAGGCCGGGCTCCAGCGCCTCGCAGCGGTACAGCGGAGTGTCGAGGAAAACCGGGTCGATCACCTGGCGAGCCACCCGGATCCGGGCAATGTCCAGGCGCGTCTCCGGCATGACACAGCAGCGTAGCGCCGCCGGCGCTATTCCATCCGGGGCTGGCAGCTCGGGAGCCGGGTCCCTCGGTGGCGCGGTATGCGTGCAGGTGCGCGGTGCCGATCATCATGGTGGCCGCTGGGCTGGGTTATCCCGCGATGTTGTCACAGCTGGACCACAGCCCGGGCCCCCGCGCACGGTCGTCGCCGTAGCGCTGGCGGACCTTCTTGGCCAGGGCCACAATCGCCTCTTCCCAGGTCGGGCCGGCCACGTCCAGGCTCGGGTCGTGCGATGGTGTGCCGCCCACCCGGAGCCCCGTCCTGTGTCGCGCCGGAACATCCAGAGGCCAAAGCACGGGTCCGTGCTCCATCCTGACTTCGAGCCTGCCCTCTGAGCGGCCTAGGTATACGGCCAGGTGAGCGAGGCCATCGCTGTCGGACAGCCATCCCTCGGCCTCGATCCGGGCCCAGGCGGCCTCGTCAATCTCACGCGGATCGACGCCTGTCAGGTCCCTTGGCACAAGGTAGGTCCAGAAGGCCGGATGTGCAGTCAGGTAATACCATGCCGCGAGCACGTCGGCCGGGTTCGCCGCGTACGCGGCGACCGAGCTGGACCACTCCTCGGCGCGGTAGGCGGCGACCTGCTCGGTGTTGTGCCGCCTTTCTTGTGGCGTGGGCGGCCGCATCGTCCAGTTCCGCTCGCCCGGCCGCTGGTAAAGAGTCATGCCGTTCATCTCGTGCCGGCGAGTGCCGTCCTCGTCGGCCCACTCCCGCGACTCCGGCTCGTCTTCCAGCACCGGACCCGCGATCAAGCCAACTCCCGGCTCGACGCGGATCCGGTGGCCAGGCAACACCCGGCGCGCCACGATTGCGTCCCGCTCATCGAAGTCACCCGGCCAGTACAGCTGTCCGTCAAGCAGTTCGGTGCGCTCGGCGCCCATCGGCCAGCGCTCCAGATGCGCCACGGTGAACGGATCGCGCGGTCCGGGCAGGTCTGGTCTCGCCATGTCAGCTCCCTATGCCCGTCCGCCGGCCGCAGTCCGGGCAGAACAGCCGTGCCCCACCATGTTCGCAGGCAGCACCGCGCAAGTGATCACGAATCGTCCGGACGACGAACGCGATATGGTCAACCGGCTCCGCGCCGAGATCGGACTCGGCTCCTTGTGCGATAACCTCGCCTTCCATAATCGGCACCGGCTCGGTTACGAATGTGCCATCTTCGCCGACCCGGACCAGGCGCTGCGCGTACCTGTCAGTCGGCACCATGTCTAGCTCGATCCGCCAGCAGCCGTGGCGTTCGCGGAAATAAAAGGTGCGGCCATCGACAGTTCCTTCCCACTGCTCAGGCGCATAAGAACTGGTCCGCCTGGCATCCACGCCTGGCCGGCCGGCCAGCCAGGCGGCGATCGCATCCCTCGAGCTGGTAAGCGGCGCTCGACTCCGCGGCGTCGAGGCTGTCCCACCATGCGTGCCATCCAGCCGTCTCGGCAGCGCGGCGGTCCTCGTCCCAGGTGCACCGGCACTCGAAGCCGTCGCCGTGCTCCCCAGAAAGCCGCGGATGACAGGAACACGGGCACGGATTGCCATCGGCATCGCGGGAATCGAACAGCGCGGTGATGACCCTGCGCGCTGCGGCCTGGTCTACCTCGGCGCCGGTCGCGAGGCAGCGCGCGTAGCGGTCGGCCAGTCGGCGGCGTTCAGCCTCGCGCTCCGCCTCGCGACGGGCGCGCTCTTGCTCACCGCCACCGAAGTCGACGATATAAAGGTCAGCCACGCCGCACAACGTACTCTCCGCGCGCCCCTCAAGCATCCGATATTCGGTCGCATATCACGGTTCCCGCCACGGGCGCGACTAGCCTCCTTGCGAGCGACCATGGAAGCTAGGACAAGCCCCGGTGGCATTTAGGGCCGCTGGTTTTGATCATCGGAGGAGGCATGATGGCGGAGTCGCAGAAAGAGCGAAGGGTGGTGATTGTCGGGGCGGGTTTCGCGGGCTTCAACGCCGCGCGGGAGCTGTCCCGGCTTATCGGGGCCACGACCGAGATCGTGGTGATCAACTCGACGGACTACTTTCTGTATCTGCCGCTGATGCCGCAGGTGACCGGCGGGCTGGTGGAGTCGGCGCACATCTGTGTCTCCCTGGCCAGCCGGCTGCGCAAGATGCGGTTCGTGCTCGGCACGGTGACTCACGTGGATGCCCGGCAGAAGACGGTGAGCTGGGCCGGCCCGGAGGGCGCATCGGGCCAGGTCGGCTACGACCGGCTCATCTTGACCGCGGGCAGCGTGAACAAGCTGCTGCCCATCCCGGGCATCACCGACTACGCGCACGGGTTCCGCACCATCGCCGAGGCCTTGTACCTGCGCGACCACATCGTCCGCCAGCTGGAGTTGGCCGCCCTCGCCGCCGACCCCGGGGAGCGAGCGGCGCGCTGCACCTTCGTGGTGGTCGGCGCCGGCTACACCGGTACCGAGGTCACCGCGCAGGGTCAGCTGCTGACCACCCGGCTGGCCCGGACACTGCCCGGCCTGGCCGGGCAGAAGATCAGGTGGATGCTGCTGGACCTGGCGCCCCGGGTGCTGGCCGAACTGGATCCGCGGTTGTCCAGGACCGCCGAGCGGGTCCTGCGCCGGCGCGGTGTCGAAGTCGGGACCGGCGAGTCTGTCGCCGAGGCGGGCGACGGCTACGTGCAGCTGACCACCGGGGACAAGGTCGCCACCCGGTCGCTGATCTGGTGCGTGGGAGTGCGCGCCGACCCGCTGGTGGACGGCGTGGACCTGGCCACCAACCGGGGGCGGCTGGAGGTCGATGAGTTCATGGCCGTGCCCGCTGCCCCGGACATCTACGCGTGCGGGGACTGCGCCGCGGTCCCTGACCTGACCCGTCCCGGCCAGGTCTGCGGCATGACCGCCCAGCACGCCCAGCGGCAGGGCAAGCTGGTGGCCCGGAACGTCGCCGCCTCCCTCGGCAAAGGCACCAAGCGGCCGTACAAACACCGCGACCTGGGCTTCCTGGTGGACCTCGGCGGGCTGGCCGGCGCCGCCAATCCGCTGCACATCCCGCTGTCCGGGCCGGCCGCCAACGCCATCACCCGCGGCTACCACCTATCAGCCATGTCCGGGAACCGGCTGCGGGTCCTGACCGACTGGACCCTGAACGGCATCACCTCCCCCGAAACAACCTCCCTCGCGGTCATCAGCGCGAAGTCCGTCTCCCTCGACGTGAACCAGCCACGCGCCTGACCGGGCGCGAAACGGACCGGGCATAATCCGTCCGCTGCGGTGGCTGTATTCGCCTGGTGGCGCGATGAGGCGGTAGATAGCGGCGGAAATGGGGCGCATTGATTGACGCGCGGCGCCGGAATACGGCCTTGCTGGTCGCCGGGTGCTTCTTCATGGAGATGCTCGACGGCACCATCGTGACCACCGCGAGCCCGCAGATCGGCCGCTCACTGCACGCCCCGGCCGGCCAGACCGGCCTGCTCGTCACCGCCTATCTGCTCACGCTGGCCCTGCTGATCCCGCTGAGCGGCTGGCTGACCAAACGATTCGGTAACCGGCCGGTGTTCCTGACCGCGATCGCGTTGTTCACCTTGGCCTCAGTGGGCTGCGCGGCCAGCGTCAGCCTAGGGGAACTCGTCGCCATGCGGGTGCTCCAGGGCGTCGGCGGCGCGATGATGGTCCCGGTAGGACGGAACATGGTCGTCTCCACGGCGGCCAAGGAGGACCTGCTCCGGATCACCTCGTACGTCGTCTGGCCGGGCCTGCTGGCCCCGGTGATCGCCCCGCTGGCGGGCGGCCTGCTCACCACCTACGCGTCCTGGCACTGGATCTTCCTGATCAACGCGCCGCTGGGCGTGGTCGCGTTCGGCGTAGCCTGGCGGCTCGTCACCGGTTCCGCGCCCGGTACCGCTCCGCCTCCGCTGGACTGGGCCGGGGCCGTGCTGACATGTGCCGGCCTCGGCGGGCTCACCTACACCGCCCACCTGCTGTCGCTGGCCGCCCCGCCTGCCGGGGAGACGACCGCGGTCGGCGTGGCGTCCGCCGTGGCGCTGGCCGGCGCGATCTGGCACCTGCGACGCACCCCGCACCCGCTGCTGAACCTGCGAACGCTTCGGGTCGACACGTTCCGCGTCTCGCAGTTCGGCGGGTCACTGTACTGGCTGGTGGTCGGGGCCGTTCCGTTCCTGCTCCCGCTGCTGTGGCAGACGCAGTTCGGCTGGTCCCCGGTGAAATCGGGTGCGGTCGCGGCGTTCGTGTTCGTCGGCAACGTCGGGATCAAGCCCGCCACGACCCCGCTGATCAACCGGTTCGGATTCCGGAGGCTGCTCGTGGCCTCGACGGTCGTCATGGCGGTCGTGATGGCCGCGCTCGGGTTCACCACCGCGGCCACCCCGCTGCCGGTCATCGCGCTGCTGACGCTGATCAGCGGGATCACCCGTTCCACCGCGCTCACCGTCTACAGCACGATCGGCTTCGCCGACATGCCCGCCGACCAGATGCGGGACGCCAACACGCTGTTCGCCACGACCAGCCAGCTCGCGGCCGGCCTCGCCGTGGCCTTCGCTGCGGTCGCGCTGCGCATCGGCGGCCTGCTCCCCGGCGCGGCCACCTCCACCAGCGCCTACACCCTGGCGTTCGGCGTGCTCGCCGTCATATCGCTCGTGGCGGCGGCCGAAGCGCTGCGGCTGCGACCCGAGGCCGGCGACGCCGCCCGGACTGCCCGGCCTGCTGCCCGGCTGCCACGGCGCCCGCCGCGGAACCTACCGGATAGCCCGCAGCGCGGCACGGGCCTGGCCGGCGTTCATCCGGCGTCCGGGATCCGTGGCGAGGAGTCCTTCGATGACCGCGCGGAGCGGCCCGGCGCGCAGGAACGGCGCCGGCGCGTCGCTGGCCATAGCGGCGAGCGTGGCGAGCAGCGAGTCTCCGTCGAAGGGCGGCCTGCCCTCAACGCCGGCGAACAAGGTCGCGCCGAGTGAGTAGAGGTCGGACGCTGGCCCGGCGTGACCGCCGTCCAGCAGCTCCGGCGCAAGGTATGGCGGCGAACCGCGAAACGGCCCGGTGGCCGGGTCAGCATCACCGATGCTGGACGCGATGCCGAAGTCGGTCAGGACCACCCGCCCGCCGTCGCACAGGTACACGTTGCCCGGCTTGACGTCGCGGTGCACCATGCCTGCGTGGTGCGTGGCCTGCAGCACGTCTAGAAGGCACAGGCCGACTCTTGTCACCCGGTGGACCGGCAGCGGCCCGGCCGCAGTCACCGCTTCGCCCAGCGTTCGTCCCGACAGCAACTCCATGACGATCCACGGACAGCGGTCTTCCTCGACGACATCGTAAATCTTGACGACTCCGACATGGTCGACACGCGCGGCGGCCCGAGCCTCTTTGAGGGCCAACGTCCACGCTGCCGTGTGCGTCGCCGCGGACCCCGGGTCGATCAGGAGGACCTGCTTGAGCGCGACAGGTCGATGCAGCACCTCGTCGTCGGCAAGCCAAACCCAGCCCATGCCGCCGCGGCCCAGGAGTGACCGGAGGCGGTAGCGGCGTGCCACGACTTGCCGGCCGGGCTCGGCTACCCACTCGCCTACTGCATCTGACGAGACAGTCGGATACTGGTCGCTGGCGGCGCAACGCCGGCGCCTCCTGCCGCCGAGGCTTTTGCCCGCTACGTCCCACAGGGCGCTCATACTGATAACGATGGCGACAACCGAGTCGGGTGTCGTCGGGGCAGGCGCCAATCATCGCTCCCGGCTGGCGGGAATCATCCGTTACCCGGTAGCCCCCAAAGCTCTACCACGCGGCGGCGCCTTCGGTATCGAGCTTCACCAGCCCGCCCGGCGTGAGGTCATAGCGTGTCATCTCCGGCAGCGGCGGCGAGTACGCGTGCATGCTCACCGCCACCGCCGAGGTGGTGGTGTTGCGCACGTCATGGATGTACCGGGGACGAACGCACGCGAACCGCCCGCCCCGACCGCCTTCGCCACCACGGGCCCGGTCGCCGCGGCGCCTGCGACCCGGTGCTCCATCAAGGTTCCCCAGACCACGGCGAACGCGCCGGCCGACCCGCCGTGGTCATGAAACCCGGTGGCCTGGCCAGGCAGCCAGCTGATCACCCAGACTTCGTGGCTGTCGTCGAGGTGGATCCGCTCATACCAGCGGCCCGCGGGATTCAGCCGGACCCGCGCGATCCAGTCCCCAGGGCTGGCCGCTAGCCGTAGCACCACGTCGGCTAGCTGCCGCGCGCCAAGTAGCCGGCCGGGCTGCACCCTGGCGGGTGAGGTTGGCAGGATCATCGTGCTCATGTCGCTTCTCCTTATGTCGTTACATGCAACGTGCGGCCGGTTTGTGAAACGCCGGTGAAAATCGGGCCACCTGCAGCAACCTTCCGGAGCACTCTCAGCTTGGGCTGAGTCGGTTTGTCGCGCGTCTACCGGCTAGCTGGTGCTGAAGTTGGCCGTCTGCGGGAAAGACGCGTCCCCGTTCACGTGTGACCGTGGCTAGATGATGCTGTCGTCAGACCGAGGCAGGAGCCAATGCAGAATGACCGATCCCGCTCACTGGCCCGAGCGCGTGGCGCCTCGCGAGCAGGAGCCCGCGCCCGAGGTGCTCCAGTTCGCAGCGAAGGTCTTCAACCTCGCCCGTCAGGGCGAAACCGGCACCCTGGCCGCTTATGTGGACGCCGGCGTTCCGGCCAACCTCTGCAACGACAATGGCGACACC
>Ga0302184_10000733_pt1 | contig 21432 bp, 18 predicted proteins | sample I_Palsa_N3_3_FD_200233 | JGI IMG/M metagenome (GOLD analysis project Ga0302184, IMG submission 200233) | Peat permafrost microbial communities from Stordalen Mire near Abisko, Sweden - I_Palsa_N3_3 | ecosystem: Environmental > Terrestrial > Soil > Palsa > Peat permafrost | place: Sweden...
ATTTATTGTGGATCGCTACCGTCTTGACAAGACGGTAGCGATCCACAATAGCGATTTGCCCCTTCACCCCGGTGCCAACGGAGGCGAGGCGCAGCTTCACCGCATGAGGAGCCGGGTTCGCGGAGGGCGAAACTACTTTGAGCTCAAATGATTTGACATGGAAACAGCGGAAGATGAAGACTGGCCCGCGTGAGCGAAGTGCGAGCGGCACAGTCGCGGCAGGGGCAGGACATGCCGCCGGACCATGCACTGCCGCCGGACCGTGCCGCGCCGAGGGAGGACCGTGCCGTACCGCGGGAGGACCGTGCGCCGCGGGAGGACCGGGCGCCGCGGGAGGAGCCGGGAATCGGGTCCACCGGAGGGGGATGCGGTCCGGAACCGGCCGCCGTGGGCTGGCTCTGGGGGGACCCGGCGGACGGGATTCCATCCGATGCGCCGCTGCACGCGCTGCTGCTGGCCGCCTCCCGGATCATGGGTGCGTTCTACGCCGGCACATTGACCCAGGCCGGGCTCCGGATCAGCCCGGCGGGCCTTGGTGTGCTGCGGGTGCTGCTGGCGGGTGATGGCCTCAAGTCCAGTGACGTCGCGGCCCGCGGTTGGTCCTCGCCTGGAACGCTCACGTCGGTGGTGAACACGCTGGTACGAGAGGGCTATGTCGAGCGCCGCAGCGATGCCGTTGACCGCAGGGTGGTCAGGCTGTTCGTAACCGACAAGGGCCGGCGCATCTGCGAGGACTACTACTCCCTGGCCGGACCCTACTGGCGTGACGCGTTCGACTTTGTAAGCCCGGACGATGAGCAGGTCATCCGCAAGTTCTTCGTCGACATGATCGACCGATTCGGTGAGCTGACAAGGAAGGAGCGCGGCAAGTGACGCCAGACGTCGGGCCCGCGATACGTACTGAAGATCTGCGCAAGACGTACAAGTCTTCCCGCGGGGACGTGCCCGCGGTGCGGGGCATCGACCTCTGCGTCGAATCCGGCCAGTTCTTCGGGCTGCTGGGACCGAACGGCGCGGGCAAGTCCACCACGATCGGCATGCTCACCACGCTGGTTCTGCCCACCGGTGGCCGGGCGTGGGTGGCAGGCAAGGACGTCGTTGCCGATCCGGTCGGAGTGAAGCGCAGAATCGGTGTGGTCACCCAGAACAACACGCTCGACATGCAGCTGACCGTGGCGGAGAACCTCGAGTTCCGCAGCCGGTTCTTCGGTCTTGGGCTGCGCGAGGCATCACGCCGCGCCACGCAGCTGCTTGAGGTATTCGGGCTCGCGGACCGGCGCAAGGCGATGTCCACCGACCTTTCGGGCGGGCAGGCGAAGCGGCTGCTGATCGCGCGCGCCTTGGTGCACCGGCCGGACGTGCTCTTTCTCGACGAGCCGACCGCCGGACTTGACCCGCAGACCCGGGTGAACCTGTGGGACATCCTTCGCGTGCTGCACGGCGAGGGGCAGACCATCTTGCTGACCACGCACTACATGGAAGAAGCCGAGGCGCTGTGCGAGCAGATCGCGGTGATTGACCACGGCGAGGTTCTCGCCGCGGGCACCGTGAACGAGCTCAAGGAAGGCACGGGCGCGGAGACGGTGATCACGGTCAGGTACGAGGAGGCGGTCCCTGAAGGCGTCACCGCCCGGGCCCGACTGGCCGATCGTCCCGGCGTCAGCAAGGTGGAAGCGGATGGCGACTATATCCGCGTGTTCACCCGCGAACCCGAGGGCGTGCTCGGGGAGCTCGTGACCGTAGGTTCGGCCGCCGGATTGACCGTGCGTGACGCGACTCAGCTCAAGCCTAGCCTGGAGACAGTGTTTCTTACCCTGACCGGACGGGAGTACCGGGAGTGACTACCACCACGACAACAACCCCGCCCGTAGCGGCGGAGCACCCAGGCGTCCCCTCAGCGTCTGAGGTGGCCGCCCTGATCGCGGATGCGCCGGAGCCGCGGCCGACCCTGATCAAGACCTTCAACGCCATGATGGCCAGGGAGTTCCGGGTGCTGCGGCGCAACGCCATCGCCACCTTCACCCGGGCTGTCATGCAGCCGCTGCTGTTCGTCTTCGTCTTTGCCTATGTATTCCCGAAGATCGGCGGCGGCTTCAATCTCGGTGCGGGAGCGGCGGCGTCCGCCGGTACGGGCGCCATCAACTTCGCCACCATTCTCGTGCCTGGCCTGATGGCCTCGATGCTGCTCATGCAGGGCATCATGGCTGTGACGTTCCCCCTGGTCATGGAGTTTTCCTGGCAACGCACGATCGAGGACAGGGCGCTCGCTCCGGTGCCGATCAAGGTGCTGGCGATACAGAAGATCACCGCGGGTGCGGTCCAGTCGTTCATCGGCGCGTGCATCGTGTTTCCGATCGTCCTGCTCGTGCACGCGGCGGGCCAGGCTCCGCACGTGCACGTAACCAACTGGGGCCTGTTCGCGCTCATCCTGGTCTTCGCATCGCTGCTCACCTCCTCGCTGGGGCTGCTGCTCGGCACGATCATGGATCCGCGCAAAATGCAGATGCTGTTCGCCGTGATATTGCTGCCGGCCACCATGCTCGGCTGCGTCTATTACCCCTGGTCGGCGCTGCACCACATCCGCTGGCTGCAGATCGTGGTGCTGATCAACCCCATGGTGTACATGTCTGAGGGACTGCGCGCCGTGCTGACCCCCAGCCTCGGGCACATGCCGTTGTGGGGAGTACTGCTCGCGCTGGTCGGCGGCACGGTGGTCTTCGGCTACCTGGGTACCCGTACCTTCACCAAGCGAGTTCTCAACTAACGCCCCGGAAGAACTAACGCCCCGGAAGAACTAGCCGGAAATAGGCGTCATGGTCGGGCGGGAATACCGCTTTACGGCTCATTGCTGTTACTGTTGGTTGCCAACAGCCCGGTGATTTACTGCCGGGCGCGCAAAGCGGAGGACCACCTCCCACCCGGTCGGCCCGGTCTTACACCGGGGCAGGCGGGTCTGGCCAGACGTCCCGGACGGTGCGTGCGCGAGCGCGTACGGTGCCGGGGGCCGGCTGGCACGGCGCATTCCCGTGGCAGTGTGCGGGACGGCGCCGTTGTTGTGGTTGCCCCGCGGAGCGTATCGCTCGCGGGGCTTTTCGCGTCGCGGCGCCCTCTAGGACGCCGCCACCGGAGGAACCCCGGGCATGATGGCCATGACGTCGCCGGAAACGCCGGCGGCGAAGGTGAGGCTCAGGAGGTCACATCAGCACCGAAGCACGCATCAACGAGCGCATCCGTTCTCCCGAAGTCCGGCTAGTAGGGCCGAAAGGAGAACAGATCGGGATCGTCTCGATCAACGACGCGCTTAAGCTGGCACAAGAAGCCGATCTCGACCTAGTCGAGGTCGCACCCACAGCCCGGCCACCGGTCTGCAAGCTCATGGACTACGGAAAGTTCAAGTACGAGTCCGCGGTCAAGGCCCGGGAATCGCGTAAAAACCAGACGCAGACGATCGTCAAGGAGATCAAGCTTCGCCCGAAGATCGATCCGCACGACTACGGCACCAAGAAAGGCCACGTCGAGCGGTTCCTGAAGGCGGGCGACAAGGTCAAGGTGACGATCATGTTCAGGGGGCGCGAGCAGTCGCGTCCTGAACTAGGCTTCCGTCTGCTGCAGCGTCTTGCCGGGGACGTTGAAGAGCTCGGCTTCGTGGAGTCGCAGCCCAAGCAGGACGGGCGGAACATGATCATGGTGATCGGCCCGCACCGGAAGAAGAGCGAGGCAAAGGCACATGCGGCGCAACCGCAAAGCCGGCCGGTGCCGAGCCCGCGCGTCGCCGCTGCAGCGCCGCAGGAAGCCCCGGAGCCTGCGGAGAACCAACCGGCCGCGGACGGTGCCGCAGTACCGGGTCCGGCCTAGCCGGTAGCGTCACCCGGTGGTAATCAAGCCCCGGACGGTTAGCGCCGGGGTGTGCTTACTGCTGTGCGCTGCGGGGTGCCAAGGTTTTTGAAGGAGTTTAGGGTCAGCGTCGTGGCACGGTGCCATGGCGAAGACGAAGTAGCTGCCGCCTCTACCGGGCGGCAGTACAGGAATGGAGACGACGGCCACCATGCCGAAGATGAAGACACACAGCGGGACCGCCAAGCGGTTCCGGCTGACCGGCACCGGCAAGGTCATGCGCCGCCGCGCCAACCGAGGCCACCTGTTCGAGCACAAGTCGTCCCGCCTGACGCGGCGGCTCTACGGGGAAGTGACGCTCGCACCCAGCGACGTCAAGGAGATCAAGAAGCTGCTGGGCAAGTAGCCCGGCCCGCGTTAGGGAGACAGAACGATGGCACGCGTTAAGCGGGCGAACAACGCCCACAAGAAGCGCAAGGTTACCCTCGAGCGGGCCAGTGGCTACCGGGGCCAGCGGTCACGGCTGTATCGCAAGGCCAAGGAGCAGGTCCTCCACTCGATGACCTACGCCTACCGCGACCGCAAGGACCGCAAGGGCAATTTCCGGCGGCTCTGGATTCAGCGGATCAACGCCGCGGCCCGGGCCAACGGCATGACCTACAACCGGTTCGTCCAGGGCCTGCGGGTGGCCGGCGTCGAGGTCGACCGGCGGATGCTCGCCGAGCTCGCCGTCGCGGACGAATCGGCGTTCTCGGCCCTGGTCGAGGTGGCGAAGAAAGCGCTCCCCGACGCCTCAGGGTCAGCGGCTGCCTAGGGGTTTGACGGGGCCAGACGGGTGACCGCATCGCCTGATATCGGTTATGCGGGCGCCCACTCACCGCGGCTCAAGGCCGCGCGGCGCCTGACAAAACGTGCCTTCCGCCAGCGTGAGCGGGCCTTCCTTGCCGAGGGCCCGCAAGCCGTGGCGGAGGCTTTCAGCTCTGGAGCGCGCGTCAGCGACCTGTTTGTGACGGTGGCCGCACGGAGCAGGCACTCCGACCTCGTCACGGCGATGGCCGGCGCGGGCATCGGTGTCCACACCGTCAGCGGTGAGGTCATGGACGAACTCGCGCAGACGGTGACCCCGCAGGGACTGCTAGCGGTCTGCGGTTTTATCGACGTCCCGCTCACCGAGCTGGTCCCCAAGGCTCCCCAGGGCAGGCCGGTCGCGGCAGCCACCCAAGCCGCCCCCGTGCTGTCACTTGTCGCGATACTGGCCAACGTCCGGGATCCGGGCAACGCGGGTACCGTGCTGCGCACCGCCGACGCGGCCGGCGCCCACGCCGTGGTCTTCGCCGACGCGTCCGTCGACCCGTACAACGGTAAGTGCGTCCGCGCGTCCGCGGGCAGCCTGTTCCACCTGCCGGTGGTGGCGGGAGCCAGGCTCACCGATGCGGTCGCGGCGATGCGTGACGCCGGTCTGCGGATCGTGGCTGCGGACGGCCGGGCCGGCCGTTCCCTGGACGAGCCCGACGTGCAGGCCCGGCTGGCCGAACCCACGGCGTGGATGTTCGGCAACGAGGCGTGGGGGCTGCCGGCCGAACTTGTCGCGCTGGCCGATGAGCCCATCGCGGTGCCCATATACGGACGGGCGGAGAGCCTCAACCTCGCCGCAGCGGCCGCGGTGTGTCTCTACGCGTCCGCGCGTGCGCAGCGGGTACATCCTGTAACGGGACAAGGCGGTATGTAAGTCATTCATGATGGCATAGAGTATTTGGATTACAACATAGAGAATTCACGTCTCAGGACTGTCACAAAGGCAATTTCCGCGCTAGAGTCTGATCACAATCCGTCACCCATACCGTGACCACTTCCGGCCGCCGGACGATTGCAGTGCGGCCTCGCCGGACGGAGGCTTCGCTGCAGTGGACAAGCTCGTATCGAGCCGGGCGTCATCGGATCCAAGGACCCCGCGGCCGGCCCAGGCGCCCACGAACCGCGAGACCGCGAACGGTATCAGCCCGCTACCGGAAGGCCCGGTGCCTATCGGGAGCCTGGTCTTCGCCGACGAACTGCCGGATGGGGTGGTGGTGGCCGACGAGGTCGGCCGCATCGTCGTGTTCAACCGCGTCGCGGCCCGCCTGACCGGGCTGGAACCGGCCGAAGTCATCGGCAAGTTCGTGTTCGACGTGCTCCCGCTCCGCGACGCCGATGGTCGCGACTGGTGGGTCTACGCCGATCCCTACCACGGCCTGCCTACCCGCACCCGTCACCCCGAACGATCCCTGTACCTCTCTAACGGCACCGAGCTCCTAGTCTCGGTCGGCTACGTCCGCGCCCCCCGCGCGAACCGCAGACCCCGTCCCCCCCAAGGGGGGCCCGGGGGGCACGGGGGGGGTTTGGGGGGGGTCGCCCCCTCCGGGCAAACACCTCAAACACGTCAAACACCTCTAGCACTCCAGAAACTCGTCATCACCCTGCGCGGTGCGCAGCAGCGGGAGCGGCTGGAACGCAGCCGCGCCGAGCTGGTATCGACCGTCGCACACGAGCTGCGCTCCCCGCTCACCAGCGTCAAGGGTTTCACCGCCACGCTGCTGAACAAGTGGGGCCGGTTCACCGATGACCAGAAGCGCGTGATGCTGGAGACTGTGAACGCCGACGCTGACCGCGTGACCAGGCTCATTACCGAGCTGCTCGACGTGTCCAGGATCGAGTCCGGCCGGATGGAGGTGCACCGGCAGCTGGTGGACCTGCCCGACCGGGCCAGGAAGATCATCGCGGGGCGCGTCGCCGCGGGCGACTCCGAGGACCGGTTCCGGCTCGAGGTCCGCAGCGGCATGCCGGAGACCTGGCTGGACGCCGACAAGATCGATCAGATCCTCGGCAACCTCGTGGAAAACGCCGTCCGGCACGGGGCTGGTATCGTGACGGTCGTGGTGGAACCAGCGCACTTGGGCGATGAAGCGGCGCAAACGCCGTCCGCCCTGCCCGACGCGGCCGCCGTCTCGGTGCGTGACCAAGGCGAGGGCATCTCGCCGGAGGTAGCGCCCCGCGTGTTCCGCCAGTTCTGGCGGGGCAAGCGCCGCGGCGGCACCGGCCTCGGCCTGTATATCGTCAAGGGCCTCGTCGAGGCCCACGGTGGCACGATCGGCGTGTGCCGCGCGCCCGGCGGCGGCGCCGAGTTCCGATTTATCATGCCCGCGGGGACTGCCGCCGGCTAAGAACGCCGCCTAGGACTCCCGCGGTCTATCGGCGACGCGTGATGACTCGGTAAGGTAATGTCCCTTCGGGCTATCCAGCACAGCGATCGGCGGGCGCTGATGTCCTGCGGATTAATCGCGCAGGCACATGTCCGGCCATTCCCGACCTGTCCGCTTTGCCGCGAGGAGCTTCTTTTGCCTCGTGCACAGGGCTGTCACCAAGGCCCGTTCGGCGAATTACCCGCCGGAACCTCAGCAGATCCGCAAGTTACGTACGGCCCGCAGGAAGCAGGACCCATGTCCGCACCAAACAAGAGTTACGACCCACGGACGGTGGCCTCGCTGGCGCCCGACGAGGTAGCGCGCGTGCTTGACGAGGCGCTCGCCGCCGTCGCCGCCGCCGGAACGCTCGATGAACTGAAGGCGGCGCGGATCGCGCACGACGGTGACCGGGCGCCGCTCTCGCTGGCCAGCGCGGAGATCCGCGCGCTGCCTCCGGAGGCCCGGGCCGACGCCGGGCGACGTGTGGGCGCGGCCAAGGGCCAGCTCCGCCAGGCGCTGCAGGACCGCCAGGCCCAGTTGGAAGCCGACCGCGACCGGCGGGTGCTGATCACCGAGGCCGTCGATGTCACCCTGCCCGGCGGCCGGACCCCGGCCGGCGCGCGGCATCCGGTCACCACGACTTCGGATCGGCTGTCCGACGTATTCGTCGCGATGGGCTACGAGGTCGCGGAGGGACCAGAGGTCGAGGCCGAGTGGTACAACTTCGACGCGCTCAACATCCCGCCTGACCACCCGGCCAGGGAGCTGCAGGACACCCTGTTCATCGCCTCGGCCAGCGGGCCGGGCGGTCAGCAGGCGGGAGACGCCAAGTCGGGCCTGGTGCTCCGGACGCACACCTCGCCGGTGCAGATCAGGTCGATGCTGTCGCGGCCGCTGCCGCTTTACGTGGTCAGCCCCGGCCGGTGCTACCGCAACGAGGCTCTTGACGCTACGCATAGCCCGGTGTTCCACCAGATCGAAGGGCTCGCGGTCGACGAGGGCCTGACGATGGCCGACCTGCGCGGCGCGATCCAGTCGTTCGTGGACGCCATGTTCGGCATGGGACTGCGGACCCGGCTCCGGCCCGACTACTTCCCCTTCACCGAGCCGTCGGGTGACGTGTCGATGGAATGCCATATCTGCCGCGGCGCGTCGGCCGAGACCGGCGGCGAGCCGTGCCGGGTATGCCGTTCACAAGGCTGGATCGAGATCGCCGGCTGCGGCATGGTGAACCCGCGGGTGCTGGTCGCGTGCGGCATCGACCCCGACAGGTACAGCGGGTTCGCCTTCGGGCTCGGCATCGAGCGCAGCCTGATGATCGGGCACGGGCTCACCGAGATCAGGGACGCGGTCGACGGCGACGTGCGGTTCAGCCGGGCGTTCGGGATGGAGATCTAAGATGCGAGTGCCGCTTTCCTGGCTGCGTACCTACGCGCCGCTGCCGGACCCGGTCGACGCCGCCGAAGTGTCGCGGCGGCTGACTGCGGCCGGGCTCGAGGTCGAGTCGCTGGAGTCGGTCGGGCACGACATCCGGGACGTGGTGGTCGCCCAGGTGCTCTCGATTGAGGAGCTGGCCGGACCCCTAAACCTGAAGAAGCCGATCAGGTACTGCCGGGTCGCCGTGTCCTACGGTCAGCTGACCAGTCCGGCCGAGGAGGCGTCCGGAGTGATCTGCGGCGCGGTCAACTTCGCCGTCGGCGACCGGGTCGCGCTCGCGCTGCCCGGCGCGGTGCTGCCCGGCGGGTTCGAGATCGCCGCGCGCAAGACCTATGGTCACATCTCCGAAGGGATGATCTGCTCGCCCAGCGAGCTGGCCATCGGAGACGATCACACCGGCATCATCGTGCTGCCCGCCGACGCGCCGCTCGGCGCCGATTTCGTGTCGTACGCGGGGCTGCGCGACGAGGTGTTCGAGATCGCCGTGACGCCCGACCGCGGCTACGCCGTGTCGGTGCGCGGGATCGCCCGTGAGCTCGCGAGCGCGTTCGGGGTGCCCTTCACCGATCCTGCCTCGGCCGGCCCGGATCCGGAGGAGGAGCCCGGCGCCGACGCGGATGGCGGGGACATCGATGAGGTCGGCGCGGAGGTCTACCCGGCTCGCATCGGCGACCCGTCCGGCTGTGACAGGTTCGTGCTGCGCGAGGTGCGCGGCTTCTCCCCGGCGGCCCTCACCCCGTTGTGGATGCGGGTACGGCTGGCCAGGTGCGGGGTCAGGACCGTGTCGCTTGCCGTCGACGTGACCAACTACCTGATGCTGGAGCTCGGGCAGCCGCTGCACGCCTTCGACCGGTCCAAGCTGGCCGGCGAGATCGTGGTCAGGCGGGCGCAGCCGGGGGAGAAGCTCGAGACGCTGGACCACGTGGTCCGCACCCTCGATCCGGACGACATCTTGATCACCGACGCGTCCGGACCGATTTCCCTGGCCGGCACCATGGGCGGCCTGTCCACCGAGATCGACTCGGACTCATCTGACCTGGTGATCGAGGCCGCGCATTTCGACGCCGACGGAATCGCCAAGATGAGCAGGCGGCACAAGCTGCACAGCGAGGCGTCCTACCGGTTCGAGCGCGGCGTGGACCGCGAGCTGCCGCTGCGGGCCAGCGCGAAGGCGGCGGGCCTGCTGTCCGCGCTGGGCGGCGGCCGCGTGGTGCCGGGCTGCACGCACGCATCGGTGGACGTGCCACCGGTGGTGATCGCGATGGCGGCGGACTACCCGGACCGGGTGGCCGGCGTGGTGTACGGCCGGGACATCGTCGTCCGGCGGCTGCGCGAGGTGGGATGCACGGTGCGCGAGGTCCGCGCACCGGCGCCCACCATCGCGCCCTGGCGCGCCGAACCCGAGGAGCCGGGGCTAGCCGTCTCGTCGGCCGCTGCCCTGGTGCCTGTGCTCGAAGTCAGTCCGCCATCCTGGCGACCTGACCTTACTGATCCCGCGGACCTGGCGGAGGAGGTGATCCGGCTGGAAGGGTATGAGAACGTTCCCTCCCGGTTTCCCCGAGCGCTGGCCGGGCGCGGTCTGACACCGCGCCAGCGGCTGCGCCGCTCGGTCGGCCGGTCCCTGGCCGAGTCCGGATACGTCGAGGTGCTGTCGTCTCCGTTCGCGGCCCGCTCCGACGCTGACCGGCTTGATTTGCCGCCCGAGGACATGCGCCGCCCCGCGGTCGTGGTCGCGAACCCGCTCAGCGAGGACGAGCCCCTGCTGCGCACGACCTTGCTGCCGGGGCTGTTCCGGGTCCTGGCCAGGAACATCGGCCGGGGTTTCGTTGACACGGCGCTGTTCGAGATCGGCCTGGTTTTCCGGCCGCGACCGGGTGCGGCGGCATCGGCGCCCATCCTGGCGGTCAACCGAGGGCCTTCGGTAGCCGAGCTCGCCTCGCTGGAAGCCGCGCTTCCTGACCAGCCGCTGCGGCTGGGAGCGGTGCTGACCGGTGCGCGCGAGCTTGATGGCTGGTGGGGCAAGGGCCGTCCCGGGTCGTGGGCGGACGCCGTCGAGGCGGCTCGTGCCGTCGGCCGGATATGCCAGGTGACATTTGACGTGCGCGCCGATAGGTACCCGCCGTGGCATCCTGGCCGCTGCGCGGCCATCTACGCGCGGGTGGACTCCGATGCGGGGGAATGGCTGGCCGGGCACGCGGGCGAGCTACATCCGCGAGTGATCAAGGCGTTCGGGCTGCCGGAGCGGACCTGCGCCATGGAGCTCGACCTCTCGGTCGTTTTCGCGGCGGCCGAGGGGCACGGCCCGGTGCAGGCACCGCAGATGTCGGCTTACCCGCTGGCCACCCAGGACGTCGCGCTGATCGTGGACGCGGCCGTGCCCGCCGCCGAAGTGGAAGCGGCCCTGGTGGCCGGGGCTCCCGAGGACCTGCTCGAGGACGTGCGGCTGTTCGACGTGTACGTCGGAGCCCAGGTCGGCGAGGACCGCAAGTCGCTGGCTTACACGCTCAGGTTCCGTGCCCCCGACCGGACGCTGACGGTGGCGGAGACGACGGCCGCCCGCGACGCGGCCGTCGCCGAGGCCGGGCGCCGTGTCGGCGCGATCCTGCGCGGGGTCGGCGACTCCCGCTAATTTTCCGAACGGGCAGTGCGTACCAGCTCCCGGATTACCGGGAACCGGGTTTCCTGAGTTGCCTTATGATGTTCTGTTGCTAATGGTGGCAACTGTCGGTCAGGATGTGATTACCGTACAGCGCTGAGCCGGAGGACAACATAACTAGACACGCGGTGGCCCGGGGGGGTGCATCCGAGCAGGCCGCGAAGACGACCTTCCGCGACGTGTTCGCGGTGGCGGAATTCCGGGCTCTGTGGCTGGCGCAGCTTTTGTCGGTAGTCGGTGATCAGCTGGCCCGCCTGGCGCTGACGGTGCTTGTCTACGACCGGACTCGCTCCCCCTTGCTCGCGGCGATCACCTTCGTGGTCAGCCTCGTGCCGGCTTTCATCGGCGGGGTGACGCTCGCATGGCTGGCCGATAGGTATCCCCGCCGGGGCGTGATGATTAGCTGCGACCTGGTCCGGTGCGTCCTGGTCCTGGTCATGGCCATCCCGGGCATGCCCCTGGCTGGCCTGGTGGCGCTGCTCTTCGTGGTGACGCTCGTCGGGGCGCCGTTCACGTCGGCGCGCGCGGCGGTATATCCCGATGTGCTGACCGGCGACAGGTACGTGGTGGGTACCGCGGTCACGATCACCACGTACCAGTTCGCGCAGGTAATCGGTTTTGCGGTGGGAGGCGCGACCGTCACCTTCTTCGGCACCCGGCCAACACTGCTCGTCGACGCCGCGACCTTCATCGCATCCGCCCTCATCGTCCTCTGCTGGGTGCGCCCGCGCCCCGCACCGGCGGTCGTGGCGGGCGATGATCGCGCGCCATCCCGGCTGGTCGGCGTCCTCGCCGGGACCCGGCTCGTCCTCGCCCGCCCGGGCCTGCGCACGCCCATGCTCTTCGGGTGGCTGGCGGCGTTCTACAACGCTCCGGAGGGCGTGGTCACCCCGCTCGCTCAGGCTCTGGGCGGCGGCGCGGCGGCCGTCGGCGTGCTCCTGGCCGCCAATTCGCTGGGTCAGACAGTGGGCGCCCTTGTGCTCAGCCGTTTCGTGGCTCCGCCGACACGACTGCGCTTCATGGGCCCGCTGGCGGTCGCGGCCTGTGGTGTTCTCGCGTTTTTCTTCTGGCGGCCGGGTTTGCTGGCCACGCTGCTGATCTTGTTCGCGTCAGGCCTTTTTGCCTCGTACCAGCTCGCCGCCAACGCCGCGTTCGTAACCGCAGCACCACAAGAACAGCGCAGCCAGGCCTTCGGCCTGGCCCAGGGCGGTATGAGCCTGGGCCAGGGAGTAGTCATGATCCTGGCCGGAGCGGCCGCGGACCATCATTCCCCGGCGGTGGTTATCGCGGTAGCCGGTGCTGTTGGCGCCCTGGTCGCCCTGGCCGTCGCGGTCAGCTGGGCCCGCGGTGTGGACGGCTCGCCGCCGAGCGGACTCCAACGGCACACGTTAAAGGTCAGGTCCAGTTGTCGTCGCGCATGGCGTTCTCCTCGGGGCGTGGGGGTTGGGGGGCGGAGGGGTTTGGGTCAGGTCCAGTTGTCGTCGCGCATGGCGTTCTCCTTCCGCTATGTGCTCATTTGACTCCTCTAAGTAACTAAAGTAAACGGTCAGCCTAGGGTCAGGGTTCAGATCACGGCGCGCGTACCGCACCTCTCCAAGGCTTCGACGCACCTTCGGGCCTAGCGGCTACCTATTGTTGCCCGCAATCAAGGCGAACGGGTACTTTGCGGCTAATGCCGGAAATAATCCAACTTGGCCACAACGGCAACTTCGATACCACAGCGGGCTCTGTTGCTGATAGGGCCGCGTGAGGGGGTAGGATCATATCGGTGTGTAGCTGGGATTTCACGTTTTGCTGTCTCTAGCCCCGATAATGCGGGAGAATCGGGCACACAGCTTCTCTGGGGATGGCGAGGCGGACAGCTTGAAGGGGAGGGGTTGATGCGCTTGACAGCCCGCTTGTCGCGGCTGAAGTCAGCCATCAGTGACTGGCCGGTCTGGTCACTTCCCCGGTGGCTTACCGCCTTCGTGTTCGTCGTCGTCGCCCTAGAGCTGGCCGCCATCGGTGTCGCGGCGTCGTTCACCACGATCACCGGTCACGATCTTGCCCTGTTCGGCCTGTTGCTACTCTGCACGCTGCTCGCCGTCGAGCTGAGCAGGAAGTCAGGTGAGCAAGGCGGCGTCATGAAGGACGTCCAGGGTGTCTGGGAATTGCCGGTCGCCATCTTGCTACCTCCGTTGTATGCGCTGGTCGTCCCGATCGCCCGGATAACGCTGTCACAGTTGCGGGTGCGGCGAGCGCCGCTGCACCGAAGGGTCTTCACCGGCGCGGCGGTCGGTCTGTCATACGGCGCGGCCTCGGTAACCTTCCACGGCCTGTCCAGTCTGCTGGCAGCCGAATCGGGAGGAGAATTCAGCCGAAGCACACTATGGACCTTCTTGGTACTGGTAAGTGCTCTGGTGAAGTGGACCCTGAACAAGGCCATGATCATGACGGCCGCGAAGGGTTCCGCTCCGACCGCGAACATCCGTGCGCTTCTGGCGGGCGAGGCCCTTTACAACGATGCGGCCGAGATCTGCATCGGTGTTCTGGTCGCCTACGGAGTCGCGGGGAACCCGGGTCTCGCGCTGATTGCGCTGCCCGTCGTTACGCTACTGCAGCGCTCGCTGCGGCACGTCCAGCTAGTCAACGACTCGCGGGCTGACTCCAAGACCGGGTTGCTGAATGCGGCGACCTGGGAGCGTGAATCGATGGCGGAGATCGCCCGCGCGGTCAGGACCAGGACACCCCTCGCGGTAGCGCTGCTGGACATCGACAGATTCAAGAACATCAACGACACCTACGGTCACCTTGTCGGCGACGAAGTGATTAAGGAGATCGCGCGCACGCTCAAGGGCCTGCTGCGTGACTACGATCGTGCTGGACGGTTCGGCGGGGAGGAGTTCTCGCTGCTGTTGCCGCAGACCCGGGCCGTGGACGCGTTCCGTATCGCGGAGCGTGTGCGCGCTAACATTGCCGGCCTGTGCATCATTGCGCCGGGTGCCACGGGCGGGGAGCGTGTTCGCGTCACGGTATCGATCGGAGTGGCGGCGCTCGATAGTGGCAGCAAGCGGGAGTACTCGGACCTGATGGCGGCGGCTGACGCGGCGCTTTACCGGGCGAAGGCCGGCGGCCGGGACCAGGTGCAGATGATCAGCACGACCAGAGGTCTCAGCGCGATCAGCGGCGCGGCGAACTCTGACCGCAGCTCAAACGGCAGCGCGTGGGCCACCCACAACGACGCAACAAACGGGTTTAGCCGTGCTCAGGGCTCTTGACCAAAGAACCCAAAGCTCACGATGCCTGAGGTCATGATGTAGGCCTGTCTGCGGCCACGGTCGACGACGTCGGGTTCAGCCCCAGCTGGTGCTGCGCATGGCGGTGTCCTTCCCGGTGAGGGTGGGAGTGGCGGGGGGTCGGGGGTTCAGCCCCAGCTCGTGCTGCGCATGGCGGTGTCCTTCCCGGTGAGGGTGACAGTGGCGGGGGGTCGGGGGTTCAGCCCCAGCTCGTGCTGCGCATGGCGGTGTCCTTCCTGGAGAGGGTGAGAGTGGCGGGGGGTCGGGGGTTCAGCCCCAGCTCGTGCTGCGCATGGCGGTGTCCTTCCTGGAGAACGTGCCGCCGCCGCGGATGGCTCATGGCGTCGGCGTGCCGAACGAATCATGTCTGAAACGCCCCAATTTACGCTGGTCGATCGGATGATCTGATACCGATGAGCTTCGTTCTGGCCGAGATGTGTACACGCAGTCGGTCCGGCTGCCGGTGAGTAGCGGCATATTGGCGGCAAGCTCGCCGATACTGTGACAAGGTGGAGCCTGGGTCACATAGCTCGTAGTCGAAGTCGGCCCGGATACGCATTACGGAGCCCAAGGAAGCACCCTGTGGATGCCACCTTCCGGCCAGCCGCGCGCAAGCGACTGCTTAAGGTCCAGGCCTGGCCGATATCCGAGCTGCCGCGCTCCCTGATCGGTTTCATCGTCACGGTGGTACTGATCGACGTCGCCGCGATCGCGGTTGGCGCAGCCGTACTGCCCGTCCATACTCACGACCTGATCGTTTTCGGCGTGCTGGTAGCGTGCAACGCAGCCACGGTCGAACTTACCCGAAGGCTGAGCGAACCAGAAGGCGTCATCAAGGACGTTTATACGATCTGGGAGCTTCCCGTTGTTGTCCTGCTGCCTTTTCTTTACGCGCTGCTCATGCCGATCGCCCGGCTGGCCCTGACTCAGTGGCGAGTCCGGCGTGCTCCCCTATACCGTCGGGTATTCAGCGCGGCGGCCATCGGGATCGCCTATGGTTCCGCTTCCCTTGCCTTCAGGGGCCTCGCCCGCCTGGTGCTCAGCTCTAGCCAGACTCCTGAACGCGACGTCAGCACCTGGATCATGGTCGTAGCAGCGTGCGCCGTCATCCAGTGGGTCGTGAATCAGATCCTGGTCCTGACCGCGGTCAAGGCTTCGGAGCCAGAGACCAAGGTGCGGAAAGCGGCATTCGGCGCCGAGTCGCTGCGCAACGACGTCACTGAGCTGTGCGTCGCCGTTCTCGCCACGCTGGCGATAGCGATGAGCCTGCTCGCCGTCGTCATCGCCTTGCCGCTTGTCACGTTGCTGCAGCGCTCCTTCCGGCACGCCCAGCTGCTCAAGGACGCCCGGGCCGATTCCAAGACGGGCCTCCTGAACGCGGCGACCTGGGAGCGCGAGTCGGCGGCGGAGGTCGCCCGTGCGGTTCGGACCAAGACGCCGCTGGCCGTAGCCATGCTGGACATTGACCGGTTCAAGGGAATCAACGATACCTACGGTCACATGGTCGGAGATCAGGTGATCAAGGAGATAGCCCGCGCGCTGAACAACCTGCTGCGTGATTACGATATCGCCGGCCGGTTCGGCGGTGAGGAGTTCTCGCTGCTGCTGCCGCAGACCAAGGCGGTAGACGCCTTCCGCATCGCCGAGCGGGTCCGGTCCGCCATCTCCGGCCTGCGGATCATCGCTCCCGGCGCCTCCGGTGGCGAGAGGGTGCATGTCACGGTGTCGATCGGGGTGGCGGCGCTGGACAGCGGAAGCCGGCGCGAGTTCGCTGACCTGATGGCCGCGGCCGACGCGGCCCTGTACCGGGCTAAGGCCGGCGGCCGGGATCAGGTGCAGATGATCAGTACCACCAGGGGTCTGAGCGCGGTCAGCAGCATCCCGCGCGCAGGCGGGCAGGCCACCGAGGCGCCCAGCGTGTTCCGGCGCCCGGCGAGCCGCGCCGTGAGCTCGTGATGGAGCCTGGTTAGCCGCCCGTGGTCGTGGGTGTGGGGACAGGCAGGACCGCCAGGATCGCGGCGCTGCCGGTGTGGCACTGCGACGCGTTACCGGTGCTCAGCACCTCCGGGGTGGCGTACCCCTGGCAGGTCCAGCCGCTCACCGTGACCGGCGCGCCGCCACCGTTGCCCTGCACCTGCCCGGCCCTGATCTTGGCCGCGTACTCGTCCTCGACCTGCATCGCCGTCCCGCAGACCACGGTGCCCTTGGCGACCTTGATGACGACCGGCACGTTCGCCGCGGTCCGCGTGGTCCCGCAGGTCGCTCCCGCCCCAACGGCCCCAGAGCCCGGTGTCGCCTTCGCGGACGAGCAGCCCGCGAGCAGCCCGGTGCAGCAGCCCGCCACGAGCACGGCCCGGCCACCCATCATCAGCACCGCGCGGTCGCCCAGATACCCCAGCCAGGGTCGCCGTCCGATGCCATCCCGCTCCACGCTCCAAGCCTATGACCGTCCCCGGGTTGCATATTAATGCGATGCGATGAATACTCTTACATAACAGCGCAGACGCGAGGGACAGGGCCAGGCAAATGGGTGCGAGGGTAGCGGTAGCGGGGGCTAGCGGCTACGCGGGAGGCGAACTACTGCGCCTGCTAGCTGGTCATCCGGACCTTGAGGTCGGCCCGCTGGCCGCGAGCGCCAACGCCGGGATGCCCGTGACTGCGGTGCACCCGCAGCTGACCGGCTATCCCGCCCTCCGCGACAGCGTGTTCAGTCCCACCGATCCGGACCTTCTCGCCGACGCTGACCTGCTCTTCACCGCCCTGCCGCACGGCGAGTCCGCGCAGCTGGCGACCAGGCTCCCGGCCCAGCTCAGGATCATTGACCTGGGCGCGGACTTCAGGCTGGGCGATCCGCAGGCCTGGACGCGGTACTACCCGACGCCGTACGCAGGCCAGTGGACGTACGGACTGCCCGAGCTTCCCGGCGCCCGAGACGCCATCAAGGCCTCAACCACGGTGGCTGCGCCCGGCTGCTACGCCACCGCTTCCATCCTGGCTCTGGCCCCGCTGCTGGCCGCGGGCCTGGCCGACCCCGCCGACATCGTGATTGTCGCCGCCTCGGGCACGTCGGGCGCGGGCCGCTCGGCCCGGCTCGACCTGCTGGGCAGCGAGGTGATGGGGTCGATGTCCGCGTATCAGGTCGGGGGGACGCACCGGCATACCCCCGAGATAGAGCAAGCCCTTTTTTCCGAACGAGCCGGCCTGAGCGATCCCGCCCAGGTGACCGTCTCCTTTACCCCGACGCTGGCCCCGATGTCACGCGGCATCCTGGCTACGTGCACGGCCCGGCTGAACCCGAAGACCGCGACAGCCCCAGCGACCCAGATTCGGGATGCGCTGGCGCAGGCTTACGCTGGGGAGCCGTTCGTCCACCTGCTGCCCGAGGGCCGGTGGCCGGCGACGGGCGCGACCTTCGGGTCCAACGCGGCTCATCTGCAGGTGGCGGCCGACACCCACGCCGGCCGGGCCATCGTCGTCTGCGCCCTGGACAACCTGGTCAAGGGCGCGGCCGGCCAGGCGATACAGATCGCCAACCTCATGCTCGGCCTGCCGGAAACCGCCGGCCTGACCGCATACGGAGTAGCGCCTTGAGCGTGACCGCCCCGCAGGGTTTCCGCGCCGCCGGAGTGAAGGCCGGCCTGAAAAAGTCCGATGACCCGGACGTCGCCGTCGTCCTGAACGACGGGCCTTCACGGTCCGCCGCCGCCGTGTTCACCTCCAACCGGGTCCAGGCCGCGCCGGTGATCTGGACCCGCGAGGTCGTGCGGGGCGGCCGGGTCCGGGCTGTGGTGCTCAACTCCGGCGGGGCCAATGCCTGCACCGGCCCGCTCGGGTTCCAGGACACGCACGCCACCGCCGAGCACCTGGCCGCCGCCCTCGGCGGGGACGACGTGGGGGCGGGTGAGATCGCCGTCTGCTCGACCGGCCTGATCGGCGAGCGTCTCCCCATGGAAAAGCTCCTCCCCGGCGTCGACGCCGCGATCGCGGAAGCCTCGCGGGCCGGCGGTCTGGCCGCCGCCGACGCGATCAGGACCACCGACACCGTGGTCAAGATCGCCTTCCGGCGCGGTACCGGCGGATACACCGTGGGCGGGATGGCCAAGGGCGCCGGGATGCTCGCGCCGGCGCTGGCCACCATGCTGTGCGTGCTCACCACCGATGCTGACCTGCCCCCCGCCGAACTGGACGCCGCGCTGCGGTCGGCCACCGCGGTGACCTTCGACCGGCTGGACACCGACGGCTGCATGTCCACGAACGACACGGTGCTGCTGCTGGCTAGCGGGGCGGCCGGCGTCACCCCTGACCGCGGCGAGTTCGCCGTGACCCTCACCGAGGTGTGCGCGGACCTGGCCCGGCAGCTCCAGCTGGACGCCGAGGGCGCCGAGAAGATGATCACGATCGAGGTGGTCGGGGCCGCCTCGGAGTCCGACGCGGTGACCGCCGGGCGTGCCGTCGCGCGCAATGACCTGCTCAAGTGCGCCATCGGCGGCGAGGACCCCAACTGGGGCCGGGTGCTGAGCGCGGTGGGCACCACGGACGCGGTCTTCGAGCCCGACCGGCTGAACGTGGCGATCAACGGCATCTGGGTCTGCCGCCACGGGGCCGCCGGTGATGAACGCTCGAAGGTGGACCTGAAGCCGAAGGACGTGACGATCACCGTGGACCTGTCCGCGGGCCCGCATTCCGCGATCATCTTGACCACCGACCTGACCGCCGCGTACGTACACGAGAACAGTGCTTACTCCACGTGAGGGCCTACCCGGCATGAGGGACTTACTCGAGATGACCGTGAACGGCGACGGGCAGCGGGCCGCGTCGGCCAAGGCGGCCACGCTGATCGAGGCCCTGCCCTGGCTGACCAGGTTCCACGGCCGGACCGTAGTGATCAAATACGGCGGCCACGCCATGGAGGACGAGACGCTGCGCGCGACCTTCGCGCAGGACCTGGTCTTCCTGCGCTACGCGGGTCTGCGCCCGGTCGTAGTACACGGCGGCGGCCCGCAGATCACCGAGGAGCTTGACCGGCGCGGCGTGGAGTCCACCTTCACCGCCGGCCTGCGGGTCACCACGCCGGAAACGATGGAGATCGTCCGGATGGTCCTGTCCGGCAAGGTCAATAAGGATCTCGTCGGCCTGATCAACCGGCACGGCCCGTTCGCTGTCGGCATGTCGGGGGAGGACGCCGGCACCTTCACCGCGATCCGCAAGGCGGCGCTCGTCGACGGCGAGGCGGTCGACATCGGCATGGTCGGCGAGATCGTGGCCACCGACTGCGGTGCCATCGAGGCGCTGCTGGCCGACGGCCGGATCCCCGTCATCTCCAGCGTGGCCGCAGGGCAGGACGGCGAGGTCTACAACGTGAACGCGGATACCGCGGCGGCCGCGCTCGCGGTGGCGCTCGGCGCCGTCAAGCTCGTGGTGCTCACCGACGTGGCGGGACTCTACCGGGACTGGCCGTCGTCGGCCGAGGTGATCAGCCAGCTCACGGCGAGAGAGCTCGAGCTGCTGCTGCCCGGGCTCTCGGCCGGGATGATCCCCAAGATGGAGGCGTGCCTGACCGCTGTGCATGGCGGTGTCCCGCAGGCCCATGTCCTTGACGGCCGCCTCAGCCACGCGATCCTGCTCGAGATCTTCACCGATTCCGGCATCGGCACCATGGTCATCCCGGAGGAAGGAAACCAGTCGTGAGCGAAACCGAAGCCCTGCAGAAACGGTTCGCAGCGGCCATCATGCCGAACTACGGCCTGCCCCCGGTCGCGATCAGCCGCGGCGCGGGCTGCCTGGTGTGGGACCCGGACGGACGTGAGTACCTGGACCTGATCGCCGGGATCGCGGTGAGCTCGCTCGGGCACGCCCATCCCGCGATCATCGAGGCGGTCAGCCGCCAGGTCGCCGAGGTGGCCCACACCTCCAACCTCTTCCTGCACGAGCGCGAGATCGACCTCGCCGAACGCCTGCTGCGTCTTCTCGGGGGGGACGGGCGGGTGTTCTTCGCCAACTCGGGTACGGAGGCGAACGAGGCGGCGATCAAGCTCGTGCGACGCTGCCAGGGACCGGGACGGCCGGTGTTCGTAGCCGCCGAGGGCGGCTTCCACGGCCGGACCATGGGAGCGCTGGCGTTGACCGGCAAGGCATCCATCCGCGAGCCGTTCGGCCCGTTCGGACTGACCGTGCGGTTCGTCCCGTTCGGTGACGCCGACGCACTGGCCGCCGCGGTCGGTGCCGATGTGGCGGCCGTCTTCCTCGAGCCCGCCCTGGGCGAAGGCGGCGTGGTACCCGCCCCCGCGGGCTACCTGCGCGCCGCTCGCGCCGCCTGTGACCAGGCCGGCGCGCTGCTCGTGCTCGATGAGATCCAAAGCGCCATCGGCCGGTCCGGCGCCTGGTTCGCGCACCAGGCCGAGGGGATCCGGCCCGATGTTCTGACCCTGGCCAAGGGTCTGGGCGGCGGGCTCCCGATCGGGGCCTGCATCGGATTGGGCGCCAGCGGCACCGGCTTCGCCAAGGGCGATCACGGTTCCACCTTCGGCGCCAACCCGGTCGCATGCGCCGCGGCCCTGGCCGTACTCGAGGTGATCGAGCGCGACGGGCTGCTGGCCCACGTCACGCAGGTGGGGGAGCAGCTGGCGGCCAGCCTCGAAGCGGTCGGGCATCCGCTGGTCGCGGCGGTGCGCGGTCGCGGGCTGTGGCTGGCCATCGTGCTGACCGGCGAGGTGGCCGCGAAGGTGGAAGAAGCCGCCAGGCAGGCCGGCTTCCTGGTGAACGCGGTCCAGCCGGACGCCATCCGGCTCGCGCCGCCGCTGATCCTGTCCGCCGGCCAGGCCCGCCAGTTCACCGACGCGCTGCCCGCCATACTCGACGCCGCCCAGGAGATGGGCTGATGACCAGGCACTTCCTGCGGGACGACGACCTGCAGCCCGATGAGCAGGCCGCGGTCCTGGACCGGGCCGAGGAGATGAAGAAGGACAGGTTCGGCGCCCGGCCGCTGGCCGGTCCGCGCGCCGTCGCCGTG
>Ga0302184_10000736_pt1 | contig 21378 bp, 17 predicted proteins | sample I_Palsa_N3_3_FD_200233 | JGI IMG/M metagenome (GOLD analysis project Ga0302184, IMG submission 200233) | Peat permafrost microbial communities from Stordalen Mire near Abisko, Sweden - I_Palsa_N3_3 | ecosystem: Environmental > Terrestrial > Soil > Palsa > Peat permafrost | place: Sweden...
TGCTGGCCGCGGGCGCGCCGAACCCGCGCATCGCCGAGCAGCTGGTGGTCAGCCTCGACACGGTGAAGAAGCACGTCAGCCACCTGCTGGGCAAGCTCGGCGCGGCCAACCGCACCGAGGCCGTGGCCCGGGCCCGCCAGCACGGCCTGATCCCCTAACCCAGCACCCGCAGCCCGATCCAGTTCGGCAACTATACGGCGCAGCGGTCTCGCACCTGGCCCCAGAAGCACCGTCGTTAGACGCTGGTCAGGTAGCTGGCCAGCCGCGCTGCGATCCAGGGGCGCCGGCCGCCGGCTCGTATCTGGCGCCGGAGCAATGGGAGCCACCGGTTCACCCGGCCGTATCCGGTGAGCAGGTACGGAACGGGCTCGGCCTGGATCCAGCAGTCGCAGCGCCCGTCGGCCGGCTCGACCGCGGCCCTGCCGTGATCGAGGACCAGCGTGAACCGCGGGGCGCCGACGATCCGCACCTCGATGCGCGCGCGGACATGGCGGATGGCCTCGGCGTCCACCATGAACGGCAGGAAGGGCACCAGCCCGTTGAGCGTCAGCCGGGCCGCGTCGGGGTCGATCCTCCAGCGCCGGCCGACGGCGCGGGCCAGGTCGAAGCCGTGCACCAGCTGCTCTCCGACTAGCGCCGCGGTCATGGCCCCAGGATCTTCCGGGCCAAACAGCGTTTCGACCGGATCGCCGTCACGGCGCCCGGCGATCAGGGTCGCGTACTCGTCCACGGAGCTTTCCAGCAACTGGCGCAGCACCGCAATCCGCCGCTCGCCGAGGCGGTCGAGCTCCCGGGCATTGCCGAGCGCCATCCGCTCGCCAATGCCGCCGGACGAAGGCAGCGCGGCACGTTCGGCAGCGCCATCTCGGGCACCGCTCGCGAAGGCTGCGGACTGGCGCAGCAAGGCGACTAGGTGGGCGGCGGTCTCCGCAACGGTCCAGGCTAGGCCCGGCACCGGGGCATCGGCGCGGGACTCGCTGATCGACCCAAGCAGCTCGCCAGTCGCAGCGGCCGCCCGGCGCAGAGCGTCGAGGCCCTCCTGGATCGTCACCGCACCCAGCTGTGATTGCGCCGGTGTCCTGTCAGTAGATGGCATCTTTCCTCCTATGGCCGGCCCATCGTGAGCCGATGTAGTTTGGTTGGTCGCGCGTACGCGGCCTGGCCGTGGCAGGCTCACCGGACGGTGGCTGCCCGGTCGTTCAGGATTTCGGTTTGCGGGCTTGCCTGGCGGTAGAGCCTGCTGGGCCACCAGATCCACCGGCCAAGGTCCAAATTGAGTGCGGTGACCAGCACGGACCTGACCACGAGGGTGTCGAGCAGCACGCCGAACGCTACGGCGAAGCCGAGCTCGGCCAAGAAGGTGACTGGCAGCGTGCCCAGCGCGGCGAACGTGCCGGCCAGCACGCAGCCCGCCGAGGTGATGACCCCGCCGGTCGCCGCCAGCCCGGTCAGCGCGCCGTGCCGGGGGCCATGCTGGCCGGCTTCCTCCCGCACCCGTGTCATCAGGAAGATGTTGTAGTCGATGCCCAGGGCGACGAGGAAGACAAAGACGAACAGCGGGAACGAGTTATCCGCGTTGCCGAAGTGGAACACATGGTTGAAGAACAGCGCGCTCACGCCCAGCGCCGCGGAGTACGACAGCACCACGGTGGCGATCAGCATGATCGGTGCTATCACCGCGCGCAGCAGCAGCCCCAGGATTCCGAACACCAGCATCAAGATGATGGGGATGATCACGTCGCGGTCGTGGTCCGCGGCGTTGGCAATGTCCAGGGTGACCGCCGTATTGCCGCCGACCATCGCCTCCGCGCCGGGAACGGCGTGCACGGCCATCCGGACTAGGCCGATCGTGCGGAACGCCGCCTGGCTGTCCGGCGCCGAGGTGAGCGTTCCCTGCAGCCAGGCGTGGCCGGCCCGCAGCACCGGCGGCGTCACGCCGGTGATCCCGGGCGTGGCCCGCAGCGCCGCCAGTAGCTGAGCCGCCTGCGGCTCGTTGCCGACCACGATCACCGGCTGGCCGGCGCCGCCCGGGAAGTTCTGGTCGATGACTGTCTGCCCGGCCACCGAGTCCTGATGGTGCCCGACGAAGGCCTCGGCGTTGGTCAGGCCGCTGGCCTTCAGGCCGGTCAGACCCAGTGCCATCGCACCGAGCACCACCACGGTACCTATCCAGACAATCCGCGGCCGGACGGCGATGCGGCGGCCGACGCTCGCCCAGATTCCCTTGCGCGTGGGCTCTGCCGAGCCGAAGGCGGGCTTCACCGGCCAGAAAATCCAGCGGCCGAAGATCACCAGCAGGGCCGGCAGCAGGGTCAGCATGGCCAGCAGCGCGACGCCGACGCCGATGGCCAGCACCGGTCCCAGGCTCTTGGTCGAGTTCAGCTCGGCGACAGTCAGCGTCAGCAGGCTGAGGATCACGGTGCCCCCGCTCGCGATGATGGCGGGCCCGGCCCGGCGCATCGCGACGGCCATCGCCTCATGCCGGTCCTGGTACCGCCGCAGTTCCTCGCGGTACCTGGCCGTCAGGAGCAGGGCGTAGTCAGTCCCGGCGCCGAACACCAGCACGTAGAGGATGCCGGCGCTCTGCGCGTTCACGGTCAGGCCGGCGTGCTTGGCCAGCAGGTAGATCAGGGCCGCGGCGCTGGTCAGGGCGATGCCCGCCGAAATCACTGGCAACAGCCAGAGCACCGGGCTGCGATAGGTGATGAGCAGCAGCACGATCACGACGATCAGCGTGGCGGCCAGCAAGGTGCCGTCGATTCCCTTGAACGAGTTGGCCGAGTCGGCGGCGCTGCCCAGCGGGCCGGTGATGTGCGTGGCCAGGCCGTCCGCGTGGGCGGACGCGATGGTGCGCAGCGCCGTCGCGTCCGCCGAGGCGCCATTCCAGCCCTTCGAGCCGAGGTTGACCGGCACGATCGTCTCGATCGCCTTGCCGTCCCTGGCGAAGAACGGTCCCGCCACCTGGCCGTGCACCACGCCGGCCACCTGCGCGAACCGGCTAGCATCGGCCCTGGCCTTGGCCCGGTCCGCGCTGGTCAGGCCGGACGGGCGGTCATAGACCACGACGCCGGTGAAGATATTCGGCGACTGGAACCGGGACTGCAGGTCAAGGACCTTGGTCGATTCGGCCTTGGCCGGAAGCCAGGCCGAGGAGTCGTTCTTCTCCGCCCCGGTGAGTTTGCCGGCCAGCGGTCCGGCCACGGCCACGATGATCAGCCAGAAGACCAGGACCGCCCATTTGGTCCGGCGTCCGGCCGAGAAGCCCGCGATTACCTGCAACTTGCCCACGTCTTGTTCTCCGTTCTGTCCTGAATTTTTGCGAGCGCCGCCACTTGCGCCCTGCGAACTGTGTAGCCGTCTGGTTCTGGGGCTGTGGACGTACTTGGTCTTGCCGGGCCCCGGTCGTATGGAGGGCTGCTTCTTCGAGGACGGTACGAGCCGGGCTTGCCGTGGGCATCACCCGAAGGTGCCGATGCCGGTGGAATCTTTCCCGGCCAGGCCGGCACTACAGTGCGGCGGGCTTGATGGCCGGCGCCGCGTCAGGCGATCAAGCGGGTCGGTCTCCGGCATCGCCGGCGTCCAGCCGGCGCACCGAGATCAAGGACAGCCCGAGGTCACCGATCTTGGTCAGCAGCCCGCGCAGTGCGGGCTGATCCTGGAGCAGGCCAACGATGACCGTCTGGGCGCCGTCGTTGCTGAGCTGGAGGGCGCCGAACCAGTCCGCCCACTGGTCGTCGAGGACGCTGTCGACGCGGATCTCGTAGCGGGCGGGCCACCCCGAGCCGTTCACGCCTGTTCGCCTCCTCGCGTGGTGCATGTCTGGTTCACCCGCATGCTACGAACCCCTCCGGGAGTGGCCGTCACCCGAAGGTGCGCATGCGGGTGGAATCTTCCGGCGAGGCGGCGGGCACGATGGTGCCGCACGGGGGCGCGCCGGCGACACGGGGCCGGCCGCGGTGCGGCCTTCAGGCCGGCGGTTAGAATGACCGGACCTGGCAGCGGTGCTGGTCATCGCTGGATGCGCTGAGTGGTAGGTCGCCGATGGCTGAGCCGCATGCGGCGGCCCCGGCCGGGGTTGCCGCGTCCGAACAGGATGTCCTGCTGGCCACCAAGCTGCACGTGCCCGGCCCGCGGCCGGGGTTCGTGCCGCGGCCGCGGCTGGCGGGGGCGCTCGGCGGAGGGCTGGTCTTGGTGTGTGCCCCGGCTGGGTTCGGCAAGACGGCGCTGCTGGCCGACTGGCTCCGGTCTGGCGGCCGGCCGGTGGCGTGGCTGTCGCTGGACGTCGGCGACAACGACCCGGTGCGGTTCTGGCGGCATCTGGTTGCCGCCCTGGACCGGGCGCGGCCGGGGATCGGCGAGCGGGTCGCCCCGCTGCTCGGCCCGCCGCCGTCCTCGTTTGAGGGGCTGGTGACGGCCCTGATCAACGAGCTGGCCGCCCACCCTGGCGAGAACGAAATAGTGCTTGTCCTCGACGACTACCACCTGGTCGACGCCCGGCAGGTGCACGCCTCGCTGGCGTTCCTGCTCGAGCACCTGCCGCCGGGACTGCACCTGGTGCTAGCCAGCCGGTCCGACCCGCCGCTGCCGCTGGCGCGGCTGCGGGCCCGCGGGCAGCTGGCGGAGCTGCGCACCGACGACCTGCGGTTCACCGCCGAGGAGGCGGCGGCCCTGCTGCGCGAATCGGCTGGGGCCACCCTGCCCGGCGCAGCAGTGGCGGCGCTGGTGACCCGCACCGAAGGCTGGGCGGCCGGCCTGCAGCTGGCCGCCCTGTCGCTGCGGGGACGGTCCGACATCGCCGGGTTCGTGGCGGCCTTCAGCGGCAGCCACCGCTACATCCTGGACTATCTGACCGGAGAAGTGCTCGACGGCCAGCCGGAGCAGGTGCGCGACTTCCTGCTGGAAACCTCGGTGCTTGAACGCCTCAGCGGCGGGCTGTGCGATGCGGTCACCGGCCGGGACGATGGCCAGGCGATGCTGGAGCAAGTTGAGCAGGCAGGCCTGTTCCTGATGCCGCTGGATGAGGTTCGCGGCTGGTGGCGTTACCATCGCCTGTTCGCCGACCTGCTCCGCGTCCGCCTGCAGCAGCAACGCCCCGGCCGGGTCGCGGTGCTGCACCGGGCTGCCGCCGCCTGGTATGAGGAGCATGGGCTGGCCGATGACGCGGTAGGGCACGCCCTGGCCGCCGGGGACACTGCCTGGGCGGCCCGGCTGATCGAGCAGCACTTCGACGCAACCTTGTACCTGCGCAGCGAGGGGGCGACGGCGCAGCGGTGGCTTGCGGCGCTGCCCGCTGAGCTGGTCCAGACCCGGACCCGGCTGTTGCTGGCGCAGGTGTTGCTTGCCGCCACCCTCGGCCGCGCGGAGGCGATGGAGCCGCCGCTTGACGCGGCCGAGCGCGCGCTGGCTGGCGCTGCGCCCGCGGTCGATGAGCCGTTCGAGCCATCGGTCGGGAAGGCCGCCAGCATGCTGGGGAATATCCCCGCGCTGATCGCGCTCCATCGCGGCTTTCTCGCCCAGCTCCGCGGTGACGCCGAGGGCACGGCCGCGTTCGCTTCGCAGGCCCTCGCCGAGCTCGGCGGTGGTGAGCGGCTGCTGAGCTCCACCGCCCGGGGACTTCTGGCCGCGGCTGAATGGCTCCGCGGCCGGCTCGCAGACGCCGAGCAGGCCTTCGTGTCGAGCATCGCCGGGTGGCAAACCGGCCAGCCCATCTCATGGGGCGTCTACCAGCTCGGCCAGGTCCAGCGTGCCCAGGGCCGGCTGGACGCGGCCGCCGAGACCTACCAGAAGACACTGGACATCGCTGCAGAGTCCGGCCCGCCGCCCGCTGGCCCTGCGTGCGTTGGCCTGGCCGAGGTGGCCTACCAGCGGAATGAGCTCGACAGTGCCCTCCGGCTTGTCACCGAGGGCATCGCGCTATGCCGGCAGTACCTCTACCCCGCTCCGCTGGGCACCGGCCTGGTGACCCTGGCGTGGATCCGGCAGGCCCAGGGTGATCCGGGCGGGGCACTGGAGGCGATGGACGAGGCCGGCCGGGCCGCACTGGGCCCGGGCGTGACCGGCCTGCTCAACCCCGTCCCCGCGCAGCGGGCGCGGCTGCTGCTGGCCCAGGGCGACGTCGCCGCGGCCGCCCGCTGGACGGAAGAACGCGCCCTCGGCCCGGGTGACGAACCGGGCTACCCCCGCGAACCGGAGTATCTGGTGCTGGCCCGGGTGCTGCTCGCCCAAGACCGTCCGGCTCAGGCGCTTATGCTCTTGGAAAGAATGCTCGCTGCGGCGGCCGGCCAAGGCCGGACCGGCAGCGTCATCGAGATCGGCGCGCTGCGGGCGCTGGCGCTGGCAGCCTGCGGCGACCAGGACGCTGCGGTGGACGCCCTGGCCCTGGCGCTCGCCCTGGGCTGCCCGCAGGGCTATGTGCGGGTGTTCGCCGACGAGAGCGCGCCGATGGCCGCGCTGCTGGCCCGGCTGGTCACCGCCCAGAAGGCAGAACGCGCCGCCGCCCGCGGCGTCCCACCGGGCTGCCTGGCCCAGGTGCTGCGGGCGTTCGGCGGCAAGGACGAGCTGCGAGGCGCCGGTCGGGGCGCCGCTGTGGCGGTGCCGGGGCTGGTGGACCAGCTGACCGCCCGCGAGCTTGAGGTGCTGGTGCTGCTGGCCGCGGGCATGCCGAACCCGCGGATCGCCGAGCAGCTGGTGGTCACTCTGGACACGGTGAAAAAGCACGTCAGCCATCTGCTGGGCAAGCTCGGCGCGGCCAACCGCACCGAGGCCGTCAACCGGGCCCGCCAGCTCAGCCTGATCCCCTAGCCCCCATTCAGCCGATCCCCGGCCGGCACCGCAGTGCCCCGCGCCGGGCTGGCGGCACTGCCGTGCCAGCGGGCGGCATCCCGAAGATTCCACCCGCATGCGCACCTTCGGGTGACGCCCGCCCGCCGTGCCGGTTCGTAGCATCCCTCCCAGAAACCAGTTCCACCACGGTCAGGCCCCCTTGTTACCGGCCCGGACATGGCGGCCTGCCGAGGAGATGACAGTGAAGCAAATCCGTATCGAGAGGCTGAGGGCCCGGCGCGAGCACCCCGGACGTGAGGTCCTTCCGCGCGACGCGCGGGACCCGGATGTCGTCCGGGCCAAGGCGCTCGCCCGTGGCCGAAGGTCGCGCCGGAGGTGACGGGCCGTGCCGTGCAGGCAAGCCCCCAGCTCCCGGGATCACAAAGTGAGGACCATGCATCCGTACATGATGGAAGAACTCGCCCGCCAGCGCGATCGTGAACTGCGCAGGGCGGCACAGCGACACGGCCCCGTGCTGGCCCGGCGACCTGGGTGGCTGGTCGCGGTCTTTGCGAGCGGCCTGCGTGCGGCATCCGCACCCCGGCTCCAGCGGGACAACCATCCCTGTCAAGAAGACACACAGGATCTCACAGAAAGGCAGCGAAATGAGCGAGCATCCGGCCGAAGCGAACAAGGCGATCGTCCGCTACGAGGCGTTCAGGCCCGGTGACGTCACCGCTCGGCGGCGTCCTGGCCAGGGGTTTAGCCAAGGCGGGGGGATGAAGATCGCGGTGTTCGGATCGACCGGTGGTAACGGGCGGCTCATCCTCGATGAGGCGATGCGGCGTGGCCACGAGGTGACCGCGTTCGCCCGCCGGGGCGGCGCCCTGGCCGGCGTCGCCGGCCTGGCCGCTGTCGTCGAGGGCGACGGCCGCGACCGGGCTGACGTTGAGAAAGCTGTCGCGGGCCAGCGGGTGGTCATCATGACCGTGACCGGCCGGGGTGAGCCCGGAGTGGCCGCGGACATTGCCCGCGCGGTCATTGCCGCCATGGCCGCCCATGGCGTCTCCCGGCTGGTCACCACCAGCTCCTACGGTATGGTCGCCACCCGCCCTTACGTCCTAGCCTCGCTAGTGCGACGCGCCTTCCGCGCGGCCTTCGCCGACCAGGACGCCGCCGATCAGGTCATCAAGGCCAGCGACCTGGACTGGACGATCCTGCGTGCCACCCGGCTCACGCCGGGGCCAGCCAGCCGGCCGCCCCGGCTGAGCACCCGGCCTGTTCACCACAGGCCCCTACAGCCTGGCCCGCGCCGCCTACGCCGCCTCGCTTGTCGACCTGGCTGGCCGAGAACGGCACCCATGTCCGCCACGTCGTCAACATCACCGGCTGACCACCTTCGCTTCTCTTTCGGAGGAACTCATGACTAATCGACCCGAGCGAAGGTCCACCAAAACAGCCGTCAAGACGTGGCCAAGAATTACGCCGGCGACTGGACGTTCGTTCCGGCGAACTCTGCTACCGGGGTCAACATGGAAACGGTCGTCACGTCCAGCGGGAAGGCATCCCAGCAGGCTGTGAGGGGCTCGGCGTCCATCACAAGAACCGGCCCGAACAGCACCTCGTGCGGACTGCGAACGGCTGCGAGTGGAAGCTGGAGGTAGCAGGAAACACTGCTGAGCTGGCTGGCGCCCAAACGTGTCATCTTCCAGATAACTCATCCCAGACCTATAGCTTCTGGGCCATGGCCGTCGATGGCTGCCACGAGTACGCGGTGATAAGCGGCAGCAACATCATCGACTAGCTTCGGTCGAGATGGCCAAGAACGAGAACGGGGACGGGGGCGGGGTTCGAGACGAGGCGGCCCCACTCGGCGCGCGGTTCGTCAAGCTCTGGGCCGCGAGCACGACGTCGGCCCTGGGCAGCGGCCTGGCCCTCATCGCGGCGCCGCTGTACGTCGCGTCGCGGACGTCCAACCCGCTGATCGTCTCCGGCGCCACCGGCGCGGCCTGGCTGCCGTGGCTGCTGTTCGCCTTGCCCGGCGGTGTCCTGGTCGACCGGGTGGACCGGCGTCGGCTGATGGTCGTGATCGACTGGACCCGGGTCGCGACGATGGCCGTCCTGGCCATCGCGATCGCCACCGGGCACGGAAGCATCGCCCTGCTGTACGCGGCGTTGTTCGTCATCAACGCCGGCGAGATCGTGTTCCGCTCGGCGAGCCAGGCGATGATCCCGGCGGTGGTGCCCCGGGCCCGGCTCGAGCGCGCGAACGGCTGGCTGACCGGCGGCACCACGCTTATGCAGGGATTGCTGGCCGGGCCGCTGGCAGGTTTCCTGTTCGCGGTGGCGGCGAGCATCCCGTTCTTCGTGAACGCCGGGACTTATCTGGCTAGCGCCGTCCTGATCGGCTTGGTCGCGGGGACCTACCGGTCGTCGCCGCGCCCGGCGGCCACCTCCAGCCGAAGCGAGGCGCGGGAGGCGCGCGAGGCGCGCGAGACGCGCGAGGTGGCCGCGGTCCGCGGGATGCGGTCGGTCCGGGCCGAGATCGCCGAAGGGTTCCGCTGGCTGATGGGCCAGCGCCTGCTGCGCACGATGGCGATCTTGATCGGGCTGCTGAACGTGACCCTCACCGCGGCGACCGCGGTGCTGGTGCTGCTGGCCAAGGAGCGGCTCGGCCTCGGCTCGGTCGGCTACGGCCTGCTGTTCACGGCCATGGCGGCCGGCGGCATCCTCGGGGCGGTCATCGGCGACCGGCTCATCGGGTGGGTCACCGCGACCTGGACGATCCGGATCGGCCTGCTGATCGAGGCCGGGACGCATCTCGTCCTCGCGACCTCGCGCGACCCGTACCTGGTCGGGTTCATCTTGTTCGCCTTCGGCCTGCATAACTCGCTGTGGACCATCGTGGGGAGTTCGCTGCGCCAGCGGCTGACGCCGCCCGAGATGCTCGGCCGGGTCGGGAGCACGACCCTGTTCGTCGCCGCCGGCGGGAACTGCGTGGGCGCCGTGCTCGGTGGCGTGATCGCGTCGAGCTTCGGCCTGACCGCGCCGTACTGGATCGGCTTCGTGGTCGCGGTCATCGTCTCGGCGGCCACCTGGCGCGTCTTCGACCGGGCCACGGTCGCCCGGGCTTACGCGCAGCCCGCCCCCGCCCAGGCCTCTTAACCAGGCCTCTTAACCAGGCCTCTTAACCAGGCCTCTTAACCAGGCCTCTTAACCAGGCCTCTTAACCAGGCCCCTTCCTAACCTGGCCGCTTCGAGCAGGTGGTACAGCAGAAGCAGCTGGGTGATGGCCAGCGGCCCGTTGCGCTGCCCGTCGGCGATACGGCCCAGGCACGTGGGTGGTTCGGAGCCCGTGCCGAGCCGGGACCAGATGGCCTTCTCGATCACCTCGCTGTCCGCCTCGACCGCGTCCCCGTGCACGTGCAGCGCGTCGACCGGCCGGCCGTCCGCGTCACGGGCGAGCTTGAGGTGGATCGCGGGCCGCTCGCCGTTGCCCCTGACGTCTTCCGGCACCACGCCGTCCAGGTCCGGGTGCCTGATGGTCGGCCGCAGCAGCAACTCGGCGGACAGCGGCGTGCCAGCCGGAACGACCCGGCCTGGCAGCGGTGCGAACCTGATCACGATGTCGGCGAACGCCCGCTGCGGCCGGATGAACGCCGCCGACTCCGGCTCGCGCTGGTCGAGTTCCGCGATCACCGCCGAGGCCGTATAACCGCGTTCAGCGGTATCCCGCTCGACCTTCCAGTCACGCCTGATCTCTTCGGGCGGGTCAAGGTACACGGTGGCGTCAAAGCAGGCGCGGCCGAGCTTGGTGTGCAGCGGCAGCAAGCCCTCGACGATGACGAACTCGCGCGGCTCGACCAGCACCGGCCGTTCCAGCTGCCCGCTGTGATGGTCGTAGACCGGCTTGAGCACCGGCTGGCCCATCGCGAGCAGCTGCAGGTGCTGTTCCATGATCCGCAGGTAGTTGCAGTCCGGGTGCAGGGCCGTGAACGGCTTGCCCCGGCGTTCGGCCCGGTCGTACCGGTGGTAGTCGTCGACGCAGACCGCGGTGCAGCGATCCGGCCCGAGCGCTTCGACCAGGCCCCGGGTGATCGTCGTCTTCCCGGCCGCGCTGTCCCCGGCGATGGCGAGCATGACCGGACGCGCGGCGCCCCGCATGGCCTGGTCGGCCTTCTGCATCCGGAACAGCTTGTGCGGCACGCGATCACCTGCCCTCTCGCGCCGAGCGAGTTCATCCAGGCTCCACCGTAAGCCGGCCCGGTGTCCGGCGGCCTCCCCCGCGCGGGGGGAATACGCAGGGGATCTCCCCAAGGTACGGGGCCAAGTTCGCACGTATCCTACGACAATGAGCCCGCTACGTATCGTGCTCGTTGATGACCACGAGATGGTGCTGCAGGGACTCACGACCATTCTCGGCCGGTTCCTCGGCCGGGTCCGCGTGGTCGGCCAGGCGCTGGACGCCGACGAGGCGCAGCAGCTGACCGCGACGCTGAATCCCGACATCGTTCTGTGTGACGTGCGGCTGAAGGGGACGAGCGGCCTTGACCTGTGCCGCAAGCTTGTCGAGCGCGACCCGGCGGCGAAAGTCGTCCTGCTCAGCGCCTACGACGACGAGCAGTACCTGTTCCAGGCCATGCGGGTGGGCGCCAAGGGCTACCTGCTCAAGCAGATCACCGGGGAGGATCTGGTCCGGCACCTGGAGCGGGTGGCTGACGGCGAGACCGCCATCGACGCGAGCCTGGCCGGGCGGGCGGTCGTCTCCGCCGCGAGGATTCATGGCGGCGAGTTCTGGCCGGGCGCCGGTCTCGGCCTCACCCAGCGGGAGAGCGAGGTGCTCGCGCTGACCGTGGCGGGCCTGTCCAACCGCGCCATCGCCGGCCGGCTCGTCGTCGGCGAGGAAACGATCAAGAGCCACCTGCGCTCGATCTACCGCAAGCTTGAAGTCAGCGACCGGGCCGGCGCGGTCACGGTGGCGCTCCGCGAAGGGATCTTCCATTGACCCCGCCTGAGCCGCCCCCCCCCCCCCCCCCCCCCCCGCCGAGCCCGGCCCCGTCTCCGCCGGCTCCGCCCCCGGCCCCGCCTGCCCTGGGCAGCGGCCTCGGCCTGGCCGACACCGAGGACGAGAACGCCCTGCTGGCCGGCGTCGTGAACGCGATCTCCGCGGGCCCCGAGCTTGGCCCGCTGGCCGCCAGGATCGCCGGCCTGATCGTGGCGGCGACCTCGACCGACGTGTGTTTCGTGCACGTGCTTGACGACAGCGGCGGCGCGCTCACCCTGGCCGGGGCCACCCCGCCGTTCGACGCCGCGGTCGGTCACGTCCGCCTGCTGCTCGGCGAGGGGGTCAGCGGCTGGGTGGCCCGCAACGGCGAGCCGGTGACGATCACCGACGGCAAGGAAGGGGACCCCAGGTACCGGTATTTTCCCGAGCTGCACGGCGAGGACTTCACCTCGATGGCGTCCGTGCCGATGGCCAGCCGCCCCTCTGGGCTCGTAGGCGTGCTGACCGTCCACTCCCGTAATCGCCGCATATTTACCGAACGGGACCTGGTGCTCCTGACCACGATCGGTTCCCTGGTCGCCGGGGCGGTCCACCAGGCCCGGCTGCACCGCCGGCTGGCCGCTCGCGAGCACGCGCACGAGCGCTTCGCCGAGCGGGTGATCGCCGCCCAGGAAGCCGAACGGCGCCGGCTGGCCGCCGACATCCACGACGGCATCTCGCAGCGCCTGATCAGCTTGTCTTATCACCTGGACGCGGCCGCCGACGCGCTATGGGACGCACCGGAGTTCACCGGTGAGCAGCTGGTGCTGGCCCGGCAGATGATCGACCTCACGCTGAACGAGGCCCGCGCCGCGATCTCCGGGCTGCGCCCGCCGGTGCTTGACGATCTCGGGCTCGCTGACGGCCTGGCCAGCCTGGCTCGCAGCATCCACGCCGTGCCGGTGACGGTCGATGCCGACGAGTCCGACCTGCCCGAGCACGTGGAGATCGCGCTGTACCGGATTGCCCAGGAAGCGCTGCAGAACGTGGTTAAGCACTCGGGCGCCGCCGCGGCCAGCGTCGTGCTCCGCTGCGACCCGGGCCTGGTCGTGCTCCAGATCGCGGATGACGGCACCGGCTTCGACCCCGACAGCGCGGGCGACAGGAACGGGTTCGGGCTGAACGGCATGGCCGAACGGGCCGAGCTCGTCGGCGGCCACCTCGACGTGCGCTCCCGTCCCGGCCGCGGCACCACCATCGAGGCCCGAGTTCCGGGCGGCACGCCTGCGGGCGAGGACGCGACTAAGGCGGAAGTACGCTGAGCTCTCCCAGCCAGGAGGCCGTGCGCCAGCCGCAATTCGTCATCCGTAACCTCCGCTGCGCGCCCTTGGGGGTTGACCAGCGATGCCTAGGCAAGCTCGCGAGTGTCCCGGACGCCGGGTCAGCCGGAAGCGGACGGGGATGAACGGACAGGGGGCCCGCATGAGAGTTGGCTTTATCGGCGTGGGACGGATGGGGTTGCCTATGTGCGCGAACCTGGTCCAAGCCGGTTACGACGTCACGGCCGGGGATTTGCGCGAAGAACTCCAGGGCGCCGTCACCGCATGTGGCGCCCGTTGGGGCGGTCCGGGACCCGCGGTCGCGGCAGTGGCGAACGTCCTGATCACCGTGCTGCCCGGTGGCCCGGAGCTGCGTGACCTGATGCTCGCGCCGGGTAACCTGCTGGCGGCCTTGCCGGAGACGGTCACCTGGATCGATATGACCAGCACATCCCCCGTCATCGGACGGGTCCTGGCCAGCGCTGCCCGAGCCCGCGGAATCGGGATGCTGGAGGCGCCGGTCGGCGGCGGGGTCCGGGCTGCTGCCGCCGGGAGCCTTCACTTGTTTGCCGGCGGTGACGCCGAGCTGCTCGAGCGTCATCGCCCGGTGCTGGAAGCGCTCGCCGACCCCGACCGGATCATCCGGATGGGCGGCGCCGGTGCCGGTTACGTCACCAAGCACCTGGTCAACCTGCTGTGGTTCGGGCAGGCCATTGCCACGGCTGAAGCACTGCTCCTGGCTCGCCGCGAGGATATTGACCTGGAGCTCATGCAGCGGGCCCTGGCCGGCAGCGCCGCGAGCAGCAGCTTCATTCGCGACGACCTCGGTGCCTTGTTTGGCGGCGACTACCTTACCTCGTTCGGCCTCGATCGGTGCTGTGAGGAACTCAGCGCCATCACCGCCCTGGCTCGCCAAGACCATGTGCCATTCGAACTGTCCGAGCGGGTAGAACAGACTTACCAGCGCGCCCTGGCCCGCTACGGAGCAGTCGACGGTGACCTCTTGCCCGTCGCGATGCTCGAGGAGCTAGCCGGAGTTCGGCTGCGCGACCGGCCTGATCGCAGAGCCGGGCCTTGAGGCATCGGTAGAGCTACGAGCTACGGCGCCAGGCGAAGGCGGCTAGCTCCGCTAAGGGGCTGACGGAGTGACCACCGGCCGGGGCGCGGTCGCCGGGCTGGGCGCGGTCACGGGGTCGGCGAGGTAGTCGGCGGGCCGGGTCTCGTCGTACCCGTCCTGCAGCCCGATCCGGCGGAAGACGACGGTGAGCACGGCCGAGACGACCAGGTTGAGGATGAGGGCGGTGATCGCGATGTAGGTGACGTGCCCGAACACCGGGGCGGTGGAGGCGCCGAAGTGCGCCTGACCGCCGCCGGGCGTCCGGTACGCCTGGACGGTGCCGTAGGCCATGCCCACGGCCCAGCCGATGATCAGCGCGATGCGGTGGAACCACCGCGTGTACAGGCCGATCACGATGGCCGGGAAGGTCTGCAGGATCCAGATCCCGCCGAGCAGCTGCAAGTTGATCGAGAACGTCTTGTTCAGCTCGAGCGCGAAGCCCAGCGCGCCGACCTTCATCAGCAGCGAGGCCACTCGCGCCACCCGGGTCTCCTCGGTGGGGGTGGCGTAGGGCCGGAAGAGCTCCTTGTAGATGGTCCGAGTAAACAGGTTCGCCCCGGCGATCGACATGATGGCCGCAGGCACGAGCGCGCCGATGACGATCGCCGAGTCGGCGATGCCCGCGAACCAGCTGGGGAAGATGTGCGCGAATAGCGCGGGCACGGACAGCTGGGCGTTGCCGCCGTTCGCCTTGACGTCGGCGTTCACCGCCGGTACCGCCCGCGCCATGTAGCCGAACAGCGCGATCAGGCCAAGGACCAGCGAGTAGGCAGGCAGCATGGCCGCGTTGCGCCTGATCACGTCGCGCCGGTTGGCCGCGAACACCCCGGTGGTCGCGTGCGGGTACACGAACAGGGCCAGCGCCGAGCCGAGCGCCAGGGTGGCGTAGGCCCATTCTCCGGCCGGCAGCACCACGATGCTGCCGTACGGCTTGCCGGTGGCCGGGTTGGCGGTTTTCAGGTGCGTGGAGGCGGCGCTGAAGATGTGCCCCCAGCCGCCGAGCCGGCCCGGGATGTACACGATCGCGACGATGACCGTCAGGTAGATGAGGATGTCCTTGACGAACGCGATCAGGGCCGGCGCGCGCAGGCCGGCCAGGTAGGTGTAAGCGGCCACGACGCCGAACGCGATGATCAGCGGCAGGTCCTTGATAAAGGCGTTGCCCGTGGTGCTGCCGATCCCCATCACGGTCAGCACCGACTCGATGCCGACGAGCTGCAGCGCGATGTAGGGCATGGTGGCCAGGATCCCGGTCGCCGCCACCGCGAGCCCGAGGCCCTGCGAGCCGTGCCGGCCGCGGACGAACTCGCCCGGCGTGACGTAGCCGCGCGCCCGGGCGACCGACCAGAGCCGGGGCGCGAAGACGAACACGATCGGGAAGACCATGATCGTGTACGCCAGCGCGTAGAACCCCGCGGCACCGGTGGCATAGACCAGCGCGGGCACGGCGATAAAGGTGTAGGCGGTGTAGATGTCGCCGCCGAGCAGGAACCAGCTGACGAATGTCCCGAACCCGCGCCCGGCCAGACCCCACTCGTTCAGCTGCATCAGGTCCTCGGCCGGGCGCCATCTGGCCGAGGCGAAGCCGATAATGGTGACGATCAGGAACGAGATCAGGACGATGACGAGCGTGACCGCGTTGATGTGGTTCATGTCCGCTTGGTCCTCAGCAGCAGGTAGCAGATCCAGAGCAGGACGGCGGTCATCGGGACCCAGATGAGCTGGTACCAGTAGAAGAACGGGAAGGGGCCGAGCGCCGGCATGGAGCGCGCGTAGATGGGGACCCACAGCGTGCCGATGATCGCGGCAGCGAGCAGAACCACGACAATACCCCAGGTGGCCGGGCTCTTTCCGGCCGGAGCGGGCTGGGCCATCGCATCCTCTCAGCATGTGAAGCGCGCCCTCAGAACGTGGTGCACGCGGAGGCCCGGTACGGTCCTGGCCACCGCCCGCAAAGGATTGCGCTCTCGGATGTCGGTTCACATGGTGCCGCATCACAAGCCAGGCGATATGGCTTTTCTGCGCATTGACGGCAAATGCCGGAATCCCTGATGCAGTAGGCCTGACGGGCCTCCGGGCGCGGCCAGGAGCGCGCCGTCATCGCCCCAGCCCGGCCCGCCCGAGGCGCCAGTGGTGACATAGCCTCTGCTATCAGCACGCAGTGCCGAGGGTGGAGGCTCCGCGTCGTCGCGTAGCGGCGCACCGCAGATCCCGGGCCGCGGCAGCGGTTCAGCAGCGGATGTCGCGTAGGCGCAAAACACGCAGCGTGCGCGGGCGGTAGCCTGGCGTCGAATTATTTCCAATTCGGCCAGGACGCCGGGAATGATCCGATAGGCCAGCACGCGGAGCCCTTCGGTAGAGGAATGATCTTCAGCGAGACCTCCTGACCTAGGCTCCGCCTGCCTGGAGTAACTGACTGGCGGTTGATAGGTCGCGAGCTCGGCAGCCCATGCCAGCCTGGATTTCTAGAACTTGATCTTGCCCGATCCGGTAATTGGCGAGTAAGCGTCAATTGGCGGGGTGTTGTCGTCGCATTGGTTAATATGCCGTCCGCTGGTATAGCGGGGCAAGATGAAGGCGATGGTTTCGGTAACATTCACCGTTCCTGCGATTCCCCGATAGGTACCCTTGCCGTCTAGCACCGGAGCCGGGGCAGTTACCGAGGACACCCCGGAGCAGGTCGCCGGGTCCAGCGCCGGAGCCGACCCGCTCTCTGCGGCTATGAGCTTGGCGACATTCAGCTCGAAGGCGCCATGGTGCAAGGTGACCTTGAGATAGTTGCCGCTGGCAGCGGTGGTCCCGTAATCGCCAATCGCGCCGGTGACGATGATGTTTCCCGTGCCGTTGCTGAAGGTGGTCACGAAGAACTTTATCGGCCCGCTGGTGGATGTACTGGCGGTGTCCGTGGCGCGCGCTGCGCCACCTCCGCAAGCCGCGCACGTAAGAGCTGCGATTAGTGCGGCGCCTGTCATGGTTCTGGTGAATCTCACGTCTGCCTCCTTGTCGGCATGTGGATCTTGTCTAACTGGGCGTCAGGCTAAGCCGGGCCGTATCCCGGATAGAAGGGCAAGCTTCCCGTGTCAAAGTCGGGAGACTTTCCCGGGTATTGGGAGTTCTTCCTGGTAGATCCCCGGTCGATTTGGGGGGCATGATGGCTCCGTGCGCCACGATGACGACTCGACCGAGGCTGCGGAGGCCGCGATCTCCGAAGCGGCATCGGCAGTGGCGCGGCTGGGAGCGTGGGGAATCCTGATCATCACTGAGGCCTGTGTGGCGGTCGCCGGATGGGCGCTCGTGGCGTGCGGGCTGCCCTGGCAACTGCTGCTGACCAGTTATGCGGTCACTAATGGGTGGATGGCCGCGACGTTCGCGCCGTTCGGGATGCTGGTCGCCCTCCGCCGGCCCCGACTGGCGGTTGGCTGGTTGTTCTGCGGGTTCGCGCTGTGTTACGGATTGTCGGCGGCATGTATCTCACTGGCGATGTGGCAGGCCACCGCGGGAGGCCCGAACCACTGGAGTTCCACACTCGGGTGGCTCGGGGTGTTCATCTGGACCCCGGCGGTAGCGGTGTTCTTCCCGCTCATCGTCCTGTTCTTCCCTGACGGTCATCTTCCCGGCCGCCGGTGGCGGTGGCTCGCCTGCCTGGCTCTCGCTGATGGCGTGGTGTGGCTCCTGGGCGGGGCCTTGGATCCAAACGCGGTAAGTGGCATGCCGTTCGTGGCGTACCGGACGGTAGTGGTCTCGGGCGCGTGGGGGCGCCTAGCCCATACCGCGGATTACGTCGGCAATATTCTCGTCGAGTCGATCGGCCTGGTTTGCCTTGCGGTGCTGCTGTGGCGTTGGCACCGCTCGACGGGAAGCCAGCGAGCCCAGCTTTCCTGGCTGGCGGTCGGAGCGACGATCGCCGTGGGTCTGTTCGCTCCTACCGCGGCCAATGTAAGCACCGTGTGGAGCACGGCGCTGCTCATCGGAGTTCCGGCCCTCCCGGCGGCCGCCGCCATCGCCGTGCTGCGCCACCGGCTGCTCGGGATCGACGTGGTGATCAACCGGACCTTGGTCTACGTCGGGTTGAGTGCGACTCTGCTCGCCTGTTTCCTAGCCGTCGTGGAGCTCGCCAGCGTGATCGTCGGCCACGACGCGGGCCTCGGTGGCTCTCTGGCCGGGGCGGCGGTCGTAGCGGTCGCCTTCTCGCCGGTGAGACAGTTCCTCCAGCGCCGCGTCGATACCCTCATCTTCGGTTACCGCCGTGACCCCTCCCAGGCCCTCAGCCAGGTCACTGTCCAACTGCTGTCTGATACTGACGACGAGGTCGAGGCGTCGCTCCGTGCCGTCAGCAACAGCCTGCGGCTTCCCGGGCTCGCCCTGTTGAGCGGCGGTCGGCGCATCGGGCCCCAGGTAGCGGGGGACGAGACCGAAACGGTGATCCCGTTGCGCTACAAGTCCGAGGCGGTCGGGCAGCTACTGGTCAAGCCTCGCCGGGGCCAGGCCGCTCTCAACGCGACCGACCTCGCGGCCTTGGAGCTGGTCGCCGCCCCGATCGCCGCCGCCGTCTATGCCCTCCGCCTCACCGAGCAGCTCCAGCGCGCCCAGGAACAGGAACGCCGCCGCCTGCACCGCGACCTGCACGACGGTCTCGGGCCGATGCTCACGGCCATCGCCCTGCGCGCCGACGCGGCGGGCAATGTCTCCCGGACTGACGAGGCCAAGGCTCATACTCTCATCAGCGAGGTGGCAGACCAAGCCCGTCAGGCCATCGATGAGGTCCGCCGGATCTCTCACGACCTACGTCCGCGCACCCTGGAACGGCTCGGTCTGCTGGACGCGCTAACCCGGGAAGCCGACCGCTTCGGGAGCCGCCTGGACGGCGGGGCCATGGTCGTGACCACGGAACTCCCTGACATCGTGCCGCCAGTGAGTGCAGAGGTGGAGGACGCGGCCTTTCAGATCGCGGCGGAGGCGCTGACCAACATCGCCCGCCACTCCGATGCGACCGCCGCGGTTCTGCGGGTGTGCGTCGACCGGTCGCTGCGGATCGAGATACTCGACAACGGCACGCCCGACTCTGGCGGATGGACCGAAGGCTTCGGTATAACGAGCATGCGGGACCGAGCCGCCGGAGCCGGCGGGACCCTCAAGGCCGGCCCGACTCCGGCAGGCGGACGGGTCTGCGCGGAACTTCCCCTATGCCCGACCATCCAGGGGGCCTCGGCGTGATCACTCTCCTGATCGTCGATGACCATCCGGTGGTCCGGGACGGTCTCGCCGCGCTGATCGATACGGTCGACAACGTCGTTGTCGTCGCTCAAGCTGACACCGCGGAAGGCGCCATCCGGGCCGCGCAGACCCACCGGCCCGGCGTCGTCCTGATGGACCTCAACCTGCCGGGCGCCAGCGGGATCTACGCCACCCGTCGCATCACCCAGGCGCTCCCCGGCACCGCCGTGCTGGTGCTCACTATGTCCGAGGACGACGAGTCCATCCTCGCTGCGATCCGCGCTGGCGCCCGGGGCTACCTCCTGAAAGGAGCGCGCCAGCAGGAGATCCTGACCGCAATCGACACCGTCGCATCGGGAGGTGCGCTGTTCTCGCCCCACGCAGCCAGGCACCTCCTCGCGCAGCTCTCCCATCCGCCCGAAAGCCGCGACCTCGTTCTGCCCTTCCCGGAACTCACCGCACGGGAACGCCAGGTTCTGGAACTCATGGGCAACGGCCTGCGCAACCACGCCATCGCTCAGCGTCTCGGGATCAGCCAGAAGACCGTGGCTAACTATCTCTCGGCGATCTTCGTCAAGCTTCACGTCGAAGACCGCGCCCAGGCCATCCTCCTCGCCCGCCAGGCCGGCCTAGCCGCCAACCCCGGCAAGACCCGGCCGTAGCTACGCCAGGAGTACGCTAAGCTCCCCTATGCTGGTGCGCGAATCGGTCTCAGCCCTCCTGCTACATTGAGTCCTGCATCAGCGGTGTGCACGACCCAAGGAGATGGCCCGGGGGCGCAAAGCCCCAGGTCAGCTAAGTGAATATCGGCCCCGTTAGCTCAGTCGGCAGAGCGTCTCCATGGTAAGGAGAAGGTCTACGGTTCGATTCCGTAACGGGGCTCAAGTTCAGAGAAATAATTCGAACGTCTCGAACAGGCTCCGGGGGCCATTCCGGGGGCCAATTGGATCCGGCTCCAGCCAAGGCCATAGTCGTGTTGGCATTCGTCTCTTCCTGGCGGCGGCCCTTGGCGCTTCGGGCGGCTCTGTCTTGGACCTGCTCGACTGCGCGCAGGATCGCCGGCGTGGCGCGCTGCATGGACCGGCTCACCAGGTGCCCGGGGCCGTAGCGCTGCTGGATCTCGGCAAGTCGCCTTTGGCCGGCACGAGCTCGCCGTCGGGGCTGGTGGTTATGTCGCAGTAGGTCAGCACGCTGGACAGCACCTCCCTCACGGGCTCGAACTCCAGGCCCAGGATGTCGGCGAGTCCGCGTTCTTCTGCTTCGATGATGGCGCAGGTGCGGTGGGCGACCAGCCTGTACAGCATGGTGTCGGGTAGCGCCATGACCAGCCGCAGCATGCTGGACCGTCCTGCGGTCAGGTCAAGCAGGGCGGCCAGCCGCTCCCCGGCCCGCCCGGCCAGGGCCACCGCGATTCCGGTGAGGATGCGCGCCAGCGGCGGGGTGCGCCGGGCGCGCCGCGAGGTCAGGCCCTCGATCTGCTCGGCGAAGGTGATCGCGGCGCAGTCCGGGTTGCCGCAGAAGAACCGGCGCACCGCAAGCCGGATCACTACCGGATGCCCGCCGGCCGGCGCGTCGGCCATCCGCCGCCCGTACGTGCTGTGCACCCGGCCCGACGGCTGCTCGCACCGCGGGCACACGCCATGATCAGCGCGGGCATGGGCCCGCAGGCACAAGCTGCCCGCCAGGTCGGCGGCCTCCACGACCACCCCGTCCAGATGCGGCAGCAGCCGCTCCAAGCTGATCCCATGCTGGCATGACAAACACCCGCTGACCTGCGACACTGACACGACGGGCTCCTGGGAAGACGGCTGGCGTAGACAACCGCCGATCTACCAGGAGTCCCTTCGTTTTCTTGGGCACCACGCCGATCACCAGACGGCACAGGCCGGATCGTTACACATTCCCTCATTCGTCACAGAGGGCTCGTTATCATCACGAAATGCGGGTCAGAACCAGTATTCACGCGCCGCTGACACAGGCGA
>Ga0302184_10000744_pt1 | contig 21306 bp, 20 predicted proteins | sample I_Palsa_N3_3_FD_200233 | JGI IMG/M metagenome (GOLD analysis project Ga0302184, IMG submission 200233) | Peat permafrost microbial communities from Stordalen Mire near Abisko, Sweden - I_Palsa_N3_3 | ecosystem: Environmental > Terrestrial > Soil > Palsa > Peat permafrost | place: Sweden...
GCGCAGGGCCGGCTCCTGACCGGCGGGCGCGGGCTCAGGCGTTACTGTCATGCTCATCATGATTCCAGCGTGCTCGTGCTTGCTACGCAGCAGTTATGTGCCTGCTCTGAATTTGCTCTGAACACCGTCGGCCGGGCCGCCGAGCTCAGGGCGCGGACGAGAGCAGCAGGGCGAGGGCCGGGCAGCTGGCCGCGGTGCGGCGCGCCTGGCGCTCAAGGCCGGGCGGCACCTGCTGGCCCGCCAGGACCGGGTAACCCCACTCGTCGAGCGTGATCATCTCGGGCAGCAGCTCGGCGCACAGTCCGTGCCCGGTGCAGGCAATCGGGTTGACCCGCAGCTGGCTGCTCATCGCGGCCCCCTCCAGTCGTTCTCATCGGCTGGCCCGGCGGGGACCGGCAAGGACGGCCGCCCGGTCGCCGCCGTGCATGTGCCGTCCTGATGACCGCGGATCTCGGCCGCGAAGACCTGCAGCGCGCTGCGAACGAACCTGACGGTGCCGTCCGGATGGTGGCACGCGCCGCGCCGCTCAGTCAGCCCGGCCCACCGCTCAAGATCATTAATAACGCGGCCATCCGGCCGGCTCCCCGCGAGCTCGGCGAGTGCCGTCGAGATGCGGGGCAGGCCGTTCAGGCACGGACCGCACTGGCCAGCGGACTCCAGCGCGAGGTAACGCGCCACCCGGGCAGTCTCCGCCAGCCCGCACGTCCCGGCCGGGATCGCGGCCAGGACGCCCGCGCCGGCCGAGGCACCGGAGGGCCGGAGCGAGGCGTTGCTCAGCGACAGCTGCGCGGCGCGGCCGGCCGGCAGCCAGGCACCGTGGTAGCCGCCAGCCAGGACCGCCTGCACGTGATCGCCGAAGCCGAGCAGGTCCCGCAGCGGCGTGCCGAGCGCGGCCTCCACGACGGCGGAGCTGCCGTCCGCCTGGCGGATGCTGCACAGCATGCTGCCCGGCTCGTCAGCGGTGCCCACGCCGCGGAACCAGGCGGCGCCGTATCGCGCAATCAGCGCCAGGTGGGCAAGAGTCTCGACGTTCTGCACCAGGGTCGGCTGGCCGCCGACGCCGCGCTCGAACGTGCGCGGCGGGGTGAACGTAGGCAGCGCGGCACCCCCGTTGATCACGTTCACGGCCGCGGTTTCCTGCCCCGAGAGGAATCTTGGCGGCGCGAGCACGAGGTCGACGTCGGCGCGGTCCAGCCCGGCTGAGGCTCGTTCGGAAAGAAGGCTGATCAGCTGGTCGCGCAGGGAAAGGTCGGCGTGCAGGTAGAGCACCGCCCGGCGGGCGCCCACCGCCTCGGCGGCAAGCTGCAGCCCGTCGAGTACCAGGTGCGGCGAGTAGCGCAGCAGCGTCTTGTCCTTCGCGCTGAGCGGCTCGCTCTCGGCGCCGTTGGCCACCACGACCGGCCGGCGGCCTGCCGCCGCGACCGCGGCAAGCTTGCGGCCCGCGGGGAAAGCCGCGCCGCCGCGCCCGGTCAGGCCGGATTCACCGGCGTCCGCGATCAGGTGGCCCGGACCGCCGCGGTACGGCAGCGGCCCGTGCTCGGCCACGTGAGCGGGCAGCCCGGCCGGGCGGCCGTCAGCCGGCAGCAGCCGGGGGAGTTGGGCCGGCCGGCCGCCGGGGCGCGGGCTGCCCGCGATCAGCAGGCTGGCGCCGGGGGCGGTCATCGGGCGCCTGCCTGGCCGGAGAGCACGGCGGCAACCCGCCGCGCCCGGGGCGCGGTCCGGATGGTGCATATTGCCCGCCAGCCTACGGCGCCTGCCACGGCGAGCGTGCATGCGGCGGTAAGGGCAAGCAGGGGACCGGCGCGCAGGTCACCGCTGCTGCCGATGCTGTGCGCGAGCGCGACCGGCCAGGACGCGTAGGCCAGCCAGTGCAGCGTCCGCCATAGCCTGCGGCCGATGTGTGCCCGGGCCAGGCTGGTCACGATCAGCACCAGCATCATGTCCAGGGACACGGCGCCAAGGCCGATCCACAGCGAGCGGTACGGCGAGGCGAGCGGGATGACCACGGCGGCCACGCCAATCGTGACGAACGGGTCGGCGATGGCCGTCGCGACGTGCACGGCAAGAAAGCCGACGGCCAGCAGCGAGAGGTTGCGGTGCAGCCCGGTGACCGCGAACCTGGGCAGGCCAGGTAGCCGGCCCTGCCGGTTGACCAGGATGCCGAGCACCATGACGGCGGTGAGCAGTACCAGGCAGATGACGCCGGTAGCCCGGCTGGCGTACCAGAGCGCCGTGCCCGAGGTGATCCCGCTCATTGCGGCTCTGCCTTCCTGCCGGAGTGCCCGGCTCTGCCGGAGTGCCCGGCTCTGTCGGCGTGCCCGGCTCGGTCGGCGTGCCCGGCTCGGTCGGCGTGCCCGGCCGACGGCCAGCCGGCCACGACGGCGACCCGGCCGGCGGTGTCGACGAGGCGGGCCGGGAGGCCGAGGCCGGATAGCCAGCCGACGGCCGCGCTGCCCCTGATGATCGCCGCCGTGCTGGCCGTGCTCGCTTCCGCGCAGCTCGCGGCCGTGACGGACGCGGTGCGCCAGGCCGGAGCAGCCGGCCCGCTGGCGAGCGGGCGCAGGATGTGCTGAAGAACGTCACCGCCATGGCGCCAGCGGACCGCGCCGGCGCCGGAGGTGGCAAGGCCGCCGCTGACGATCGACACCACGGCGGCGGGTCCGGCCGCATGATCGGCCACGGGACCGGACGTGTCCTGCACCCGGATCCGCCACCCGCCGCGCGGCGGGTCGCCGCATGCCGCGACGTCCCCGCCCAGGCTGACGAGCACGCCGCAGCCAAGCCGGGCGGCGATCCTGGCAGCAGCCCAGTCCGCGGCCCAGGCCTTCGCCGTGGCGCCGAGGTCGAGCCAGGTGCCGGGCGGGATGCTGAGCAGGCCGTTTTCCTGGTCCAGGCGGACCTGCCGCCAGCTGCCGATGACCGCGATGAGCGGAGACGCCGGTGCCCCCGGCTGCCGGGCGCCGGCCAGCGGGTCCACGTCGCCGCCGGTCTGCCCGGCCGCCCGCAGGGCAGCGCCGATCGCCTTCGCGAGCAGCGGGCTGACCTTGACCGGGCCGTGCTGGCGGGCGGCTGCGTTGACGGCAAGAAGCTCGGAGTCACCGCGGAAGGTGCTGCAGGCCGCGTCCACCGCGGCAAGCTCGGCCGTCAGCAGGCCGCGGGCCTCCGGCAGCGCGGCCGGGTCGGTGACGGCCAGCGCGGCCAGGGTCCCCAGCGCTGGCCACTCGGCTGCGGCCGGCACTGGCCGGGCCGCGGTTCGGGTCGCTGGCCGGCCGGTTGCCGACGGAGCGGGCCCGGAAGTGGCAGCCCGGCGAGTGGACGGCCGGGCGGGCGGCGGCATGGTCACCGGCATCACGAGCCGCCGGAGGTGACGCTGCTTGCGCCCGAACTGGCCGACGGCGCGCTCGAAGCCTTGGCGAGGCTCTTGCTCTTGCTTGAGCTGCTGCCCGAGCTGCTCGTTCCTGAGCTGGTCTTGCTCGAGCTGCCCGATGCGGCGGAGCCGGAGGTCCCGGTGCTCACGGAGGTGCTGCCCGTGGATGCCGACGCCGGGTCGCTGGCGGCAGTGTGCTGCGAGCCGGGCAGCGCGAACGCGACCGCGCCGGCGGCTATTACGCTGACCACGCCCGCGGTCGCGGTGGCCGCGCGCAGCCGGGCGTGCCCGTGCTCGCGGTCCGCGATGGCTCGCCTGGCGTCCTGCGGCTGCCTGCTCATCGGGCGGATCCTTCCTTGCTAGGTTCTTGACACAGCTTTCCTGCCGGTGCTGGGTCGCGCCTCTGCGCCGCCTCTGAGCCAGCTATGAGCGGCCGGACTGCCCGGCTGAGCGATCGCCTTATGGCCGGATCCGCAGAAACTCCGGGCCCGGGTCAGGCTGCGAGAAACCCGCCGACGTTCAGTGCAAGCTCCAGCTGAGCGTGATGTCCGCCTGCTGCAGCAGGCGCTCGGCCGGATCCACCGCAACCTGCAGGAGGAGCCGGGCGGTCTCGCCGTCCAGCTCGATGGCGGCCGAGGTCTCGCCGTCCCCGCTGCTGAACGCGCCAGGCCGGCAGTGGCCTGCCCAGGCGGCGGCCGCCCGGAGCCGGCGCATCAGCAGGCTGGTGTCCACGGTGGCGGAAACCGGCAGCGACGAGGGCCAGCCGCCGGCCCCGTCGTTCAGCAGTGAAATGAGCGACTCAAGGATTCGGGCGAGCGCCGAATCCGGGGCCGGCGGCACGGCGAGCACGAGCGACTGGACGCGAGGGCGTCGCTCCGGGGTGAGCCGGATCTCGGCCTCGACTACGCCGTGCGCGCCGCGCAGCCACCACCGGCAGTGCGCGGCCGAGTCGAACTCGGCAGGCCTTGCCCGATCCTCGCGGAAATCCCCGATCCGCTGGCGGATCAGTCCGATGCTGCGCTGGCGCTCGGCAAACGGTTCATCCTGGGCGACGTTCGCGGTGAACAGCAGGTCAGCCGCCGTGTCATCCCAGGATTTGAGCAGGCCCATCACCGCACGCTGCCCGTCCAGCGTCTCCGGCCACGGGCCGCCGGGGGCAGGCACCGGACCGAGGACCGTTAGCGGACTCGCTGCCGCGGCTGACGGCTGCGGCAGCGCAGGGCCGGTCGATGCTGTCACGGCGGCGGACGCTCGCCGTGCCACTGCGGCCGCGGACGACCCGGCCGGGCCCGGCCGGGACACGGATCGCAGCAGGGTATCCAGCAGCCTGGCGCCAAGTGGAGGCGCCGGCGCGTAGGTCCCGTTCGCGAGCACGATGACGCCGACTCCGCTCGCAAGGTGCCAGCGCATGTGACTGCCGAAGCCGGGATAGCCACCGCTGTGCTGGACGATCCGGCCATGCGCCGCGTCGTCTTCGACGAACAGCCCGAACCCGTAGCTGCCCGGGCCGGAGCCCGCGGGCAGCGAGGGTGGCTGGGGTGGCAGCGCGACCTGCGTCAGCTGCATCTCGCGCCGGGACGCACGCCGGAGCGGATGCGGACCGCCGGTTTGCTCGTCGCCAGGGGGGAATGCGGCGGCGAAGCCGGTCACCCAGCGGGTGAGGTCGCTGACGGAGCTGAACACCCCGCCCATCGGGGCGAACGCGCCGTAGGCGTCCGGGACGAGTTCCTCCCAGCCATCGCCGCCGCGCCGGTAGCCGCGGGCGAGCCGGGCCCCGGCGAACTCCGAGGACTCGAACCCGGTGCTGGCCATCCCGAGCGGTCCGAGCAGCCGGTCCCGCACGAAGGCGGCATATCCCGTCCCCGACGCCGCGGCAATGACTCTGCCGAGGATCGCGTAGCCGAGGTTGGCATACTCGAAGCGGGTGCCAGGTGCCCAGGCGAAACGGACGCCACCTGTGAGGAACTCCGAGAACTCCGCTGCCGTGGTTCCCTGCTGCCGGTCACCCCACGGGTCATCGGTCGGCAGGCCCGCCGTCATGGTCAGCAGGTTCCGGACGGAGATGCGGGGTGAATCGGCGGTCGCCGGGCGCTGGCCTCGCAGCTCAGGGACGTACTCCTCGGCCGGGTCGTCGAGCGCCAGCGCGCCATCGTCCCGCAACGCCAGCACCGCTGCCGCCGTGAAGCTCTTCGTCATCGAGGCGATCCGGAAGACCGTGTCTGCATCCGGCACCGCTCCGCCGAGCCATCGCTCACCGAGACCGCGAGCATGCAGCAGGGAGCCGCCGGCCACGACGCCGTACACCAGCCCCGGCTGGCCGCCGCGGGCCAGGTAGCTCTCGGCGATGGCGGCCAGCGCATCGATGTCGCGGGGAGAGAGCTGTTCCGGCCGGGCCGGGCTTCCTGCCATCAGGACGAGGGTGCGCTGAGCACGCGGCTGAGCTTGCTGGCGGACCCGGACGGCCTCGCGCCGGCGCTGCGCAGCCGCCGCCCGGCCGCCGCAAGGATGGCCGGCGGTCCGGAGACTAGCTCGACCTCGACCTCACGCCAGGTCAGGTCGGCCGAGGCAACCTCCCGGCCGCCGGGCGATCCGGGCCGTGCATCCCGGTGCCCGGTCACCAGGTCGTCCGCCACCTCGGCGAGCACCTCGCCGCCCGGGCCGGTGATGCGCCAGGCGGTGCGCCGGGTTTCCAGCGTGGCCACCGGCCGTAGCGGACGGCCGTCAGTCCATACCGTCACGAGTTCGGCGAGGCCTGCCGGGACGGCCTCGTCGCCGCTGCCGAGCGGCGCGTGCACCTCGCGCCGGGTATTACCGCCGACGGGCAGCTTGAGGTGCCAGGCTGCGTCCTGCCCGCCGGTACGTCGCCGCAGCGTGACGCCAGCAGCAGCCAGCCGCAGATCGCCAGTGTCGTAGTAGCGGGCGACGAGCAGCTGGATCTCCGGTACGGCCATTCCCGAGCCCGCCAGGCCGCTGAAGTCAGGCATGGCGAAGTCCGGCTCGACCTCGTACTTCTGCTCGGTTTCCAGCTTGCCAGTCAGTCCGCCACTCATGCTGAGAGGCTACGCCCAGCCCAGGCCGCGCCGGCGGCCGTCGCCCATGGCGGCGCGGACCACGCCGGAGTACCGTCGCGGAAATGACAGAAACCCCATTTGTGGTCGATACCGACGCCGGCCCGATAGCGGGTCATGAGAACGGCGCTGGCGCTCCCTTGCTGCTGCTGCACGGCGGGCCCGCGATGACGGACTACATGGAACTCCTCGGCGCTGAAGTGACCGGCTGGCGCGCTATCCGCTACCAGCAGCGGTGCCTGAGCCCATCGGCGACCGACGGCCCGTTCACGGTCGGGCAGCACGTCGCGGACGCCGTGGCCGTGCTCGATGCGCTCGGCGTCGACAGGGCTATCGTGGCCGGCCATTCGTGGGGCGGCCATCTGGCACTGCAGCTGGCCGTCGCCCACCCCGACCGCGTGGCCGGCCTGCTGATCATTGACTCGCTCGGAGCCGTCGGCGATGGCGGCGTTGCCGAGATGGGCCAGGAGCTGATAGCACGCCTCCTGCCCGATGCGGTTCCCCGTTTCCAGCAGGTGGCCGAGCGGATGTCGGGACCTGACGGCTGCGACGCCGACGCGCTGGAGTCCCTGGCCCTGCTGTGGCCCGGGTACTTCGCGCGGCCCGAGAACGCACCGGTGATCCCGCCGGGAATTCGCACCTCACTGGCCGGCTACGTCGGAACCTTCACCTCAGTGGCTGGGCATCTCGCCGACGGCTCCCTGGCCCGCGCGCTTCGTGACCTCCGCGTGCCAGCGATCTTCCTGCCGGGTGCGCAGAGCCCGATGCCGGTCAGCCAGGGGGAGCAGACAGCCGCTTTGCTGCCGGCATCCGAAGTGGTAATCGTTCCCGCAGCGGGTCACCTGCCCTGGCACGAGCAGCCCGGCTGCGTGGCCGACGCGCTGTCCAGGATCCGCAATATGACCGGCGATCTGGAGCCCGCCGGGTAGCGGTGTTCCGGTGACTAGGCGCTGTCGATCACCACCGACACGCCCGGATAGCCGCTCGCCCCGTTCGGTGCCGGCTGGGCCTGCACGGCTGTCTGGGTATAGCCCGTCTTGTCGGTTGCCCGGGCCTGGAGCAGGTGGTTACCCGGAGTCGCATCCCACTCCCAGACCCACTGCCGCCAGGTATCGATGTCGGGAACCGCCGCCAGTCGCGCCTCGTGCCACGGCCCGCCGTCGGCCCTTGCCTCCACCGCGGCGATCCCCTTGTGCTGCGCCCAGGCGACGCCAGCGACGGCGATCGTGCCTGCCTTCAGCGTGGTCAGCCCGTTCGGGACGTCGATCCGAGACTCCGTCTTGATCGGCGCCTGCTGGTCCCAGCCGCGTACCGTCCAGTAAGCGTGGTTCGCGGCGAACGTGGTCACCTCGATATCGGTGATCCACTTACACGCCGACACGTACCCGTACAGGCCGGGCACGACCATCCGGACGGGAAAGCCGTGCTCGACTGGCAGCGCAGTGCCGTTCATCGCGACGGCCAGCATGGCGTCCCTGCCGTCCATGACGGTCTGCAGCGGAGTGCCGGAGGTAAAGCCGTCGACGGACGTGCACAGCAGCTGGTCGGCGCCAGCCCGCGCCCCGGCCTCGCGAAGCAGGCTGGCGACGCTGGCACCCAGCCAGCGCGCATTGCCCACGTAGGGTCCACCGACGGGGTTGGAGACACAGCAGAGCGTGATGTAGTCCTCGGTCAGCGGGCGGCGGATCAGCTCCTTGAAGCTGATCTCGAGTTCCTTCTCGACCATGCCGTGGATCCGCAGGCTCCAGGCGGACGGCGGCACTTCCGGCAGCACGATGGCGGTGTCGACCCGGTAGAAGTTGTTGTTGGGAGTGATGAACGGGCTCAGCCCGGGGATGTTGAAATGGGTGCCGGCCGGGAGCACGGGGCCAGGGCGCACGGGCCTGGGCACCTTCAGCGACCGCTGCGCAAGCGCCACGCTTGATCGTTCCGAGAGAAGCCGGCCGCCAAGGCCGGCGACCGCCGCCGTGCCCGCGGCCGCCGCGCCGGTCAGCAGGAAGCTCCTGCGCTCAGGCTGCACGCGCCGGCCCGGCGGCCCGGGCCGGGACGACCGCGAGGGCGGCCCCGGCGGCGTGCCCCCGCCAGCGCGAGGGCGGGCCCGCGGCTGCCTGGTCGTGGCACCGCCGGCGGCACGTACCAGGTAGTACAGCGCGATAGCGCCGGTGAGCGTCCCGGCCAGGGTCGGCAGCACGTCGGCGGCCGTGGAATCCGGCCTGGTCGTCGCTGCAATCAGGCCGACAGCCGCGAAGACCCCCAGCCCTGCCATGCCGTAGGAGAGCCTGCGGACAGCCACTGCCCCGATCCCGGCCGCGAAGATCGCGAGTACTACCAGGATGCCGCTGACCAGGACCAGCTTGTCGTTCGAGCCGAACGCGGTGATCGCGAAGTCCTTGACGGATGGCGGGGTAAAGTCAATCGACAGGCTGCCGACCGCCACTACCGGCGAGCCGTCCGGGCCAGTGATCCCGGCTACCAGCTGGCCTACCCCGATCGACACCGCAGCGGTCAGCAGGCCGGCGATCAGGCCCCGCCCGGTGAGCCATTTGTTTTGATCAATAGCCACAGTAGTTATTCGTCGCTGCGCCGGCACCGGATTGCCTTTCCGCTGGTAAAGCTTGACCATGAGGGCACCGGCCAGCCCCGGGCGCGCAGCCCGGGCCAGGCCGCGGCCGCGGCCACGAACGAACCAAGCCGCGGTCGCGGTCGCTACGAATAAGAAGTGTGGGCATGTCTGACAGCCAGGAACTGCCTCAGCGCGGCCCGGCCGATGGCGCCGGGGCTGACGCCGACGCCGCGGTGCTGCTCGCCCACGTCGCCCGCGGCGACCAGATCGCCTTCGAGGAAGTGTACGACCTGATGGCCGGCCCGATACTCGGCATGGTCCGTGGCGTCGTCCGTGATGTGGCTCAGTCCGAGGAGGTCATGCAGGAAGTCCTGCTCGATCTTTGGCGGACCGCATCGCGGTTCGACAGCAGTAAGGGCAGCGCGATGGCCTGGGTGATGACCCTTGCGCACCGGCGCGCGGTGGACCGGGTCAGGTCAGAGCAGAAATCAGCGGAACGGGAGTTGCGTGCCGCATCAGCCCAGATCGACTACGACGATGTGACGGAGGCCGTCGAGGCCACCATCGACCGCGAGCGGGTACGGCGCTGCCTGCGCTCGCTGACTGATCTCCAGCGCGAGTCGGTCACGCTGGCCTATTACGGCAGCTACAGCTACAGCGAGGTCGCCGGGCTGCTCGGCGTGGCCGTCGGCACGGTCAAGACGCGGATGCGGGACGGGCTGATCAGGCTCCGCGACTGCCTGGGGGTGGAGTGATGCGACGCGGCCAGAGCGATCTGCACACCCTCGCAGGCGCCTATGCGCTTGACGCAGTGCCGGACGGCGACCGGGCGCGCTTCGAGCGGCACCTCGGGCGCTGCGAGGCATGCGCGCAGGAGATCCGCGGCCTCCGCGAGGCGACCGCCAGGCTGGGCGCATCCGCCGCGGTCCGGCCGCGGGCCGAGCTGAAGACGCAGGCGCTGCGCGCGATCGCCCGGACCCGCCAGCTGCCGCCGCTCACCCGGGACGACGCGCCGGCCAGGCCGGGCTGGCGCGCTCGGCCGGGAGGCGGCCGGGCGGTATCCCGGCTCCGGCAGCGGCCCTGGGTGCCGCGCCTGGCCACCGCGCTTGCCGTCGGCTTCCTCGCGGTCGCGGTAGGGATGGGCGTGCTCGCCATCGGCGCCCGCCACCAGGTCGCCCAGGATCAGGACCGGGGCCACGCGATCGCCGCCGTGCTGAACGCATCGGACGTGATCATGCTGACCGCCCGGGTGACCACCGGCGGAAACGCTACCGTGCTGGAGTCCCGCCACGAGCACTCGCTCGTGTTCACGGCGTCCGGCCTTCCCGCGCTGCCGCCGACCAGGAGCTACGAGCTGTGGCTGATGGGCCCTGGCGGGACCAGGCCCGCCGGGATGCTGCCACGTCCCCGCGCAGGCATGATCGGCCCGATGGTCGTCTCCGGCCTGGCCGCCGGCGACCGGATGGGCCTGACCGTGGAGCCCGCAGGGGGCTCGGCGCGGCCGACATCCGCCGCCATCCTGATTCTCCGCCTGGCTTCCTGACCGTCGCGATCCTCCGGCAGGGCACCCCGCGCGGACAACAGCGCCCGGCCGGCAGGCTAACGTGGGGATCCGTGAAAGCATCCCCCGAAGAGCAGCTGCGGCTGCTCGAACTGGCCGACCTCGATGCCGAACTCGGCCGGATTGATCATCGTCGGCAGGGCCTGCCCGAGCACGAGGAACTGCGCAAGCTGGAGGAGCGGGACGCCCAGCTTCGGGATTCCCTCGCCGCCCTGGAGGCCGAGGACGGTGACCTTAAGCGTGCCCAGGGAAAGGCGGAGTCGGACGTCGACCAGGTCAGGAGCCGGGTCGACCGGGACCGCCAGCGGCTTGACGCCGGCCAGGTCTCCTCGCCGCGCGAGCTGGAAAACCTGCAGTCCGAGATCATCTCGCTGGAGCGCCGCCAGTCCGACCTGGAAGAAGTCGTGCTCGAGGTAATGGAGCGCAGGGAGACGGCCGAGCAGAACCGCGGCGCCGCCACGGCCGAGCGGGCGCAGCTCGCCGCAGCGCTCCTGGATGCCTCCGCCCGGCGGGACGTCGCTGTCGGCGAGCTGGCAGAGCAGGCCAGGAAGGCCGGCAGCAAGCGCGCCGAGGTGGCTGCGCAGGAGCCCGCCGAGGTGCTCGCCCTCTACGACCGGCTCCGGGCGCAGCACGGCGGGGTCGGCGCTGCCGCGCTGCGGCGCGGCCGCTGCGAAGGCTGCCATCTGTCCCTGAACACCGTCGATATCAACACCATCCGGGCGGCGCCGCCCGACGAGGTGCTCCGCTGCGAGGAATGCCGCCGGATCCTCGTCCGGACCGACGAGTCCGGGCTGTGACGCGCAAGCTCATCGTCGAGGCCGATGGCGGTTCCCGGGGCAATCCGGGCCCGGCAGGCTTCGGCGCGCTCGTCCGCGACGCGGTGACCGGCGAGGTGCTCAGGGAGGCCTGCGGCAGCCTCGGCATCGCCACCAACAACGTGGCCGAGTACTCCGGGCTGATCGCCGGCCTGCGCGCCGCGGCGGAACTAGCCGTCGGGGCCGACGTCGAGGTGCGGATGGACGCCAAGCTGGTCGTCGAGCAGATGTCGGGACGCTGGCAGATCAAGCACCAGAACCTGCGTACCCTCGCCCGGACCGCGCAGGAGGCGGCGGGCCGGCTGGGCCGGGTTAGTTACGTCTGGGTGCCCAGGGCACGGAACGCGCACGCCGACCGGCTCGCGAATCAGGCCATGGATGCTGCCGGAGGAGATGAGCCTGGCGGGGGAGACGGACAGGGAAAGGCCCGTTCTGGCAGGGTTTTGACTGATTCCTCCGCGGCGGGGCCTGACCTGGCCCAGCCGCTCTCCCCCGGCTGGGCGCAGGCCGAAGGCCAGCCGACCACCACCATCCTGCTCCGCCACGGCCAGACGGAATACTCCGCCGAGCGCCGGTTCGCCGGCCGCGGCGACATCGCGCTGACCGATACCGGCAGGCGCCAGGCGGCCGCGGCGGCTGACCGGCTGACGGCCCGGGGGATCGACGCGATCGTGACGTCCCCGCTGCAGCGTGCCCGCCGGACCGCCGAGGCCGTGGCCACCGCAACCGGCGCTCCGCTGACCGTCGATGACGACCTGGCAGAGACTGACTTCGGCAAGTGGGAGGGCCTGACCTTCGGCGAGGTGTCCGAGCGCTGGCCGGAGGAGATGGCCGCCTGGCTGGCCAGCACGGACGTGGCACCGCCCGGCGGCGAGAGCCTCGCCGACGCCGGACGGCGGGTGCTTGCCGCGCTGGACCGGCTGCTCGCCGCGCACCCGCGCCGGACCTTGCTGCTGGTCAGCCACGTCACGCCGATCAAGACGATCGCCTGCCGGGCGCTCCTGGCACCGCCAGCCGCACTGTTCCGCATCCACCTTGATGTGGCGTCGCTGACGGAAATCGACTGGTTCGCCGACGGTCCCGTCCTGCTCCGGTCGCTCAACGACACCGCGCACCTGCGGCAGCCCGGGGGATAGCGCACCGCCGGCGATCGGGCCGCGGGTGCTCTTGAGCCGGCCGGGGCGATGCGCGCGACGGGCGGTAAGGCACTATCCTCGGGGCAGCGGCGGGCGAGCCGACCGGGCGGCCGCGCCGCGTCATGGCCTCCATGGCGCGGGGAGGAAGGTCCGGGCTCCGCAGGGCAGGGTGGTCGGTAACGCCGACCCGGGGTGACCCGCGGGAAAGTGCCACAGAAAACAGACCGCCTCCGGCCTGGCCGGGGGTAAGGGTGAAACGGTGGTGTAAGAGACCACCAGCGCCCGGGGTGACCCGGGCGGCTTGGCAAACCCCACCCGGAGCAAGGTCAAGAAGGGCCGTGCGGTTTCGGCCGCGGGGCCTGCGCGAGTGCTTGAGGGCGGCCCGCCCGAGCTCGCGGGTAGACCGCACGAGGCTGCCAGCAATGGCAGTCCCAGATGGATGGCCGCCGGCCCGCGCGAGCGGGTGCACAGAACCCGGCCTACAGGCTGACTCGCCCGCCGCCTGCCGCCCGCTGCCCGACCTGGCCGGTATGCCCGCGTCCGGCGGTGCCGCCAGGCCGGCGAGCCCGCGCGGGCCACATCGTAGCCGCCGAGCGCGCTGACCGATCCGATTACCATCCGCCCCAAAGCGACACATAGTAGCCTGAAAGCCGTCGGCGGCGGTCCCGCGCTAGCATGTCCGGCACGATCGGCGGAATCGCAGCACGATGGGGTGACTAGCAGGAAGGCGAGCCATGGCCATCTTTAGCCCTGGCCTGCGGCCAGTGGAGGAGCCCAGGGACAAGGGTCTCAAGACAGGCGCTCTTGGCCTGGTGTCCAGCGTGGTCATGGGCGTGGCCTCGACCGCCCCGGCCTATAGCCTGGCCGCGACGTTGGGCTTCGTGGTGGCCGCCGTCGAGCTGAAGTCCCCGCTGGTCGCCGTGCTGGCGTTCGTGCCGATGCTGCTGTGCTCGATCGGCTTCAGCGAGCTGAACAAGGCCGATCCCGACTGCGGGACCACGTTCATCTGGGCGGCCCGGGCGTTCGGGCCGAAAACCGGCTGGGCCGGCGGCTGGGGGGTCGTGGCGGCCGACGTCCTGGTCATGGCCAGCCTGGCCCAGGTGGCCGGCCAGTACCTGTTCTTCCTCTTCCAGGGACCGAACAGCACGATCGGTGGCAATGCCTCCGGCGGCTGGGTGCTCCTGGTCGGCATTTTGTGGATCGTCGTGATGACCTACATCTGCTACCGCGGCATCGAGGTCTCGGCCAACTTCCAGAAGGTGCTGCTGTCCATCGAGCTCATTATGCTGCTGGTCCTATCGGTCACGGCGCTGGTCCGGGTGTTCGGCAGTCATCCGCCGCCCGGGTCGCTGCACCCGAGCTTCGGCTGGCTGTCGCCGTCGCACCTGCCCTTCTCGGCCTTCGTGTCCGGGATCATCCTGATGCTGTTCATCTACTGGGGCTGGGACACCGCCTTGTCGGTGAACGAGGAGACCGCGGACAAGTCCCGGACGCCGGGCCGAGCGGGGATCATCTCGACGGTCCTGCTGCTCGTCACCTACGTAATCGTGATCATCGCCATCCAGGCGTTCGCCGGCATCGGCACCACGGGCGTCGGGCTGATGAATACGAACCACCAGTTCGACGTGCTGTCGGTCACCGGGGCCGCGATCTTCGGCACCTCCGGGCTCGGCACGGTCTTGTCCCGGCTTCTGATCCTCATGGTGCTCAGCTCGGCCGCCGCCTCGACCCAAACCACGATCTTGCCGACCGCCCGCACGACGCTGTCGATGGCCGCCTACGGGGCACTGCCCGAGTCGTTCGCCGAGATCAACCCCAGGTACCTGACCCCGACGGTGTCCACTGTCGTGATGGGTGCGATCTCGATCATCCTGTACATCCCGCTGAACTACATCTCCGGCGGCTACCCGATCGCTGACGCGGTCACCGCGATTGGCCTGTACATCGCGTTCTACTACGGGTTGACTGCGTTCGCCTGTGTCTGGTCCTACCGGGCCACTCTGACCAGCAGCGGGCGGAGTCTGTGGATGCGCGGCATCCTGCCCGGGCTAGGCGGGCTGATCATGTATGCGGCTGGCTTCTACAGCCTGCAGAGCGACTGGGTCGCGTCCAACAGCTACACCATGTGGACGGTGCCGGTCCTGCACTGGCAGATCGGCGGTATCTTCATCATCGCTGTGCTGGCCGCGGTGGCCGGAGTGATCGGCTTTGCCTTCATGCGCGTCACCGCCCCCGCCTTCTTCCGCAAGGAAACACTCACAAGGACCAATCCCGTGCTGGTCTTCAGCCAGGAGCTGTGAGCCAGGCCGGCGCCAGGTCGGCCGCCACCGGACAACGAACCAGTGCCCGGCGAGCCGGCGGCTGGCCCAGGGACTCGGGCACGTCGTTCGCGCCTTTCCCGGATCGGGCCGCGTCTTGCCGGAGCGGACGGCATCCGGATGCCATGGACCCGGGAGACGGCCTGGTCACTGGAGGGGATTGCCTATCCGAGCTGATAATTGGCAGGCTAGGGCAACGATGGTGCAGTCTGGCCGCTAGCTGTTCCGCCGACGAAGGCGGACTCGGCCGGCCCAGCGGGGGGAAGGATATGGACTCTTCAGCTCGGCCAGCCGACGCCGGTGCAGCCAGTGAGCCGGATCTGGTTCCGCGGGCCGGCCGGCCTGGGGCCCGCCATGCACGGATGCACGGACGGTGCACCCTGACGACCTGCTCAGCCAGACGGGCCGACGGCCCCGGCCGCGCTGCCCGTGTACGGCGAGCCGTGGGCAGCGCGCCATGATCAGCGCAGTGCGACCCGCGGGTCCGGCAGGCGCGGCCCCCGGCCGGCCGTCCTGGCCTATCCGGTCCGGGACGGTGCCAGCGCTGGCGGACGGTTTCAGTGCCAGGCTGGAGACGGCCCCCGGCCTGCCGGCTGCGCTGCCGGCCGGGGCCGCGGTCGCGCTCGTCCCCGATCGGGCCCCGGCTCCCGTCCCTGGCCCGGTGGTGGCTCCCGATGCGCAGGACTGGCTGAGGTCGTCGGGTAAGACCCAGCTCGCCGCAGCTTTCGCCCAGTCGCTGTGGCAGTCAGGCGGTATAGACCTGCTGGTCTGGATCGAGGCCACGAGCCGGGCCTCGGTGCTGTCCGGCTACGCCGCGGCGACGGCCGCCGTGACCGGCCGGGACCAGGCGAGCAGCTGTGAGTCAGTCGCCGCCCAGTTCCTCAGCTGGCTGGACGAGACCAGCCGTTCGTGGATGGTGGTACTCGATGACCTGGCCGGCCCGGCGAACCTGGATGGTCTGTGGCCGGCCGGCCCGGCCGGCCGGGTGCTGGTGACCTCCGCCGACGCTGCGGCCGTCCCCAGCGACATGCGGGTCATGCCGGTCGGGCCGTTCAGCCTGCGCGAGGCCATTAACTACCTGAACGGGCGCATGTCGGCCGACCCGGACAAGCGGCACGGCGCGATCGAACTGGCTCAGGACCTGGACTTCGAGCCGGTCGCGCTGGCCCAGGCCAGCGCGGTGATCGCCAACTCCCCGCTGACGTGCCGCGAGTACCGCGCCCATTTCGTGCGCAGGCGGGACCAACTGGCGGAGTCGTCCGGCGCGCGGCCGTCGGCAGCCGCGGTGACGTGGACGTTCTCTTTCGGCCGGGCGGACCAGCTGGCGCCGGGCGGATCGGCCCAGTTCCTGCTGGCCCTGGCCGCGCTGCTGGACGGGCACGGCATTCCGCAAACCGTCCTCACCGCTCCTGCGGCAGGCAATTTCCTCGCGGGCGGCGTCGTCGTCCCGGCCAGCAGCGAGCCGGCCCTCGCGGCGCTGGCGGCGCTGGAACAGGCCGGCCTGCTGACCGTCGAACCGGCGACGGCACCGCCGACGGTCCGGATCAGCCCAGTGCTGCAGGCGGCGCTGCGGGCCGCGATGCCCGAAGGCATGCAGGATCAGGCGGCGAGTTCGGTCGCGGACGCGCTGCTCCAGGCCTGGCCGGAACGGGAGCCGCCCGGCTGGCCTGCTTCCGGCCTGCGATCCTGCGTAGCGACCCTCCGGGAGATCACCGGAAACTTGCTATGGGACGGCGGCTGCCATCCCCTGCTGGTGCGGGCGGGGGACAGTCTGGACCGCGCCCGCCTGACCAAACCGGCGGTAGACCATTGGCGCGACCTGGCCACGACCAGCGGCCGCCTGCTCGGCGGTGGGCACCCGGACACGATGCTGGCCGCCCAGCGGCTGGCCGACGCCTACCTCGCGGCCGGGCGCGCGGACGACGCCGTTCCGTGGTTCCAGTGGGTACTCGACAGCCTGACCCGCAAGCTCGGGACGGATCACCGTGACGTGATCGAGGCGCGGCGCCGCCTGGGTCACGCCCTCGTGGCGGCGCTCCAGATCCCGGCTGCGATTGACGTCCTTGAAAGCGCGGTTCCGCAATTCGAACGGGCCTGCGGGGCCAGGCATGCCAGCACGCTCGGCGCGCGGGACGAGCTCGCCGCCGCCTACCTGGCTGCGGGCCAGTACCCCGAGGCCGTCACCCTCTACCGGCGCACGCTGGCCGACCGGGAACGCGTCCAGGGAGCCCGGCACCCGGAGACGATAACTACGCGTCACGGCTTGGCCGGCGCCTACCTGGCCAGCGGCCGGGCAAAAGAGGCAGTCGCGGCCTACAAGCGGGTGGTGGCCGACCGGGAGCGCGTCCTTGGGCCCGATCACCTGGACACGCTTACGGCGCGGGACAACCTCGGCGCCGCCTACCAGAAGACGGGCAAGACGGCGGCGGCGGAGCTGGCCTGCGAGCTGGCCTGGGCCGGGTTGGAGCGGGTGCTCGGCCCACGTCACCCGGATACGCTGCGGAGCCGTGCGAGGCTGGCCCAGGTATACCGCCGGCTGGGGCGCTATGGCGACGCTCGCGTGCTGCTGCGCGACACGGTCGGCCGCCTGGAGCGCGCCTTGCCCGATGGCGATCCGCTGATCACCGAACTGCGCCAGAGCCTGGCCGACATCGGCGAGGAGTAACCCGCGGAGGAAGCCCGGGCCGGCGCCCGGCCGCGGTCGGCCCGAATGTTTCGGCCGCCCCCGGCCGGGGGGGCGTGGGTCATACGCGGAATGCGAACCGGGAGGAGGATCATTGTCATGTCCATTGCAAGATCGTTGTTGTCCCCGTCCATCCCGAGGCCGGAGTACTGGAGACGCTTGACAGCAATCCTGGCGGCTGCGACCGCTGTGGTGGCATTCGGCGGCGTTGCTGCTCCCAGCGCGCTGGCGGCTAATGCGGGCGGAAACGCAACCCCGCCGCTCATCGGGATCCGGGTCGGGAACAACCCGGATAATCCCTCCTCCATGAAGGCACTGGTCAAAGAGGGCAGCCTGACGGCGAACTGGAACGACGAGCTCAGCGACGTAGAGAGCATCGCCGTGGCCAGCGATCCCAGCAACGGCCCGCTGATCGCGGCGCAGACCGCGAACGGCGATTTGATGGTCAAGGAGGCCAGCCTGACGGCGAAGTGGAACGACGAGTGGACTGGTGTGATGTTCGGACCCAACGAGTTTGGCGTGGCCAGCGACCCCGCCAACGGCCCGCTGATCGGGATCGTAGCCGATGGCGGCGAGGCGATGGTCAAGGAGGGCAGCCTGACGGCGAGCTGGAACGACGAGCTCAGCGGCGCGGAAGGAATCGCGGTGGCCAGCGACCCCGCAAACGGCCCGCTGATCGCGGTGCTCACCGACAGCGGCGAGCTGATGGTCAAGGAGGGCAGCCTGACGGCGAAGTGGAACGACGAGCTCAGCGGCGTCGAGGAGATCGCGGTGGCCAGCGACCCCGCAAACGGCCCGCTGATCGCGGCGCTGACCGACAGCGGCGAGCTGATGGTCAAAGAGGGCAGCCTGACGGCGAAATGGAACGACGAGCACAGCGGCGCTACTGATGTTGTCGTAGCCAGCGACCCCGCCAACGGCCCGCTGATCGGGATCATCAACGGCGGCGAGGCAATGGTCAAGGAAGGCAGCCTGACGGCGAAATGGAACGACGAGCACAGCGGCGCGTCTGACATTGCAGTGGCCAGCGACCCCGTGAAGGGCCCGCTGATCGGGATCATCAACGGCGGCGAGGCAATGGTCAAGGAAGGCAGCCTGACGGCGAAATGGAACGACGAGCACAAGGACACAGTCGTAGTTTCGGTGGCCGGCTAGAGCGAAGCGCAGCCCGCGACGGAGGAGGTACCCGGCCCGATCCGGCATGGCGGCGGGCCGTGGAGGCACGCTTCGCGATGTGAGCGAAGAAGAGTCATAGGTGGTCCGCGAAGTACGATGGCGGCGGGTCAGAATTGAGGCACTCTATGAGGACCTTGCTGCATCAGATGCGTCCCTGGCCACCCGCGTGGCGCCGGCCAGTGGAGGATCGGCCGCCCTACGCCGTGTGGGTCATCGGGGGACTGGTCGTCTGGGCATTCGTCCTGGCTGGCTTCATGGTATGGGACAAGCACAGCACGTCCCGTACCACCATCTGGGCCGTCTTCGCAGGCTGGTGCATCGGCGTGCTCGGTGCATCCATTGCCCGGAAAATCTACCGGTAAGGCAACCTCTGCCGCCCGGTGGATTCGCGGGTGAGTTCCGGCCCCGCCTCGGTGCCGGCCTGCCGGCTGGTCCGGCAGTACTCAGGGCAGTCAGGCGGCGTCACTCAGGGCGGTCAGGCGGCGTCGATGCTTGCGGTGAAGCCGAGGATGGCTTTCGCGAGTTCGCCGGGTGCTTGCCCACCAGGTCTCGGGGAACCCGTGGACCGGCAGGACCGGCGATCCGCTGGCCCCGGCCGCGACAACTGACTGTAGCCAACCTGGTTGTCATTGTCCAGCCGGTGCCGTAGCCTGCTGCCATGCCCCGCTCCGGCGCCGATCTCGCCCTGCTGCTGCTCGGCGGCTTCCGCTCGCTGGCCGGCAACGCGACAGCCGAGCTAGCCCGCCGCGGCTACGCCGATGTGCGTCCCGTCCATGACTTCGCGATGCGGGCCATCGCCGCCGGCGCCGGCAACGCCTCAGAACTCGGCCGCCGGCTGTCCGTCTCCAAGCAGGCAGCCGCGAAAACCATCGCGGTCCTGCAGGAACGCGGATACGTGACCCGCGGCACCGACCCCCGCCACGCCCGCCGCATGCACCTTCAGGTCACCCCGCTCGGCGCCGAGGTGCTGCGCACCGGTGAAGCGATCTTCGACGAGCTCCGCGATCAATGGGAACGGCAGATCGGAACCGCCCAGCTCGAGAACCTGCAGACGCACCTGGCACAACTGGCCGGCGATCCGCCCGCGCGCTTCGACGCACCCGGCTGGATGTCACGAGACCTCGGCGAGCCGGTCTAGCTGAACCGGCCCGCCGGCACAGTTAGACGTCGTTCCCCAGGTACTCGACGAGGCTGGCGACATTGGGCGAGCCGAGCCCGGTGAGTTCGTCGTAGCCCTTGGTGGCATCTTTGACGCAAGGCCCTGTGGGCTCGCCGGGCGGGGCGGTATAGGCGTCTGCGCATCCGGTGGTGATGTCCTTGAAATACGCCTGATCGATATCACCGTGCGGCAGCTTGCCGCCGTCGCTCGCGGCGAGGTAAAGGCCGGCCATGACCCCGTCTCTCGCCAGTATCGACTTGCCTTCGGAGACGCGCAGCTGATCGGCGTCGGCGATGATCCCGGCCCACTGCGGGACCCCGGCGCTGACGCCGCCCACGGTGATCCACTCCGGCGGGGGCGTCGGGCCGGTCTGGAGGGCAACTGCGTAAAGGTCTCCCCAGGCGTTGTAGGCGACGTCATTCACCTCACGAAAGTCGCTGGAGCTCCAGTTCACCTGGTAATCGGGCCTTGGCACGCGAGTCGGGCCGCCGCCAGTGTCCACCCAGGCCTCCTCACCGGACGCGGTGATGCTGGTGCCGCCGACTGCCAGGACGTTGGCGTCGGCGGCCGGGTACGTGGCGTCGGGGTAGCCGTTGTCGCCCTCGCTGGCGACGAAGGCCACGCTCGACCCGTCCCAGATCGAGGCGGTGCCCTTGTTCATGTTGGCCGAGGAGAAGGACATGGAGACAACGGTGGCCTTGGCAGATACGGCCGCCTGGATGGCGGTGGTGAGATCGATGGGGGTTGCGGCCTGACCCTGGACCATGACGATGTTCGCGCCCGGAGCGGCCGCATGGGCCCATTCGATGTCCAGGGCGTATTCGCGCTCTGCTGCTTCATCGGCGGTAGGGGGGACCTTCCCTCCGGCGTTCACGATCTCGAAGCACGGCTCGGCGTCGTAGCCGGACGGAGTGCATGCCTTGCCGTCGAGGCCGAGCATCGGCTGGAGCTTGAACTCGTCGATGAATGCCTGCAGGTCGGCGGGCGCCTCGGGGTAGTCGCCGTAAAGGACGATTGCGATCGTCTGGCCGGTGCCGGTGATCGGGTTGCCCTTCGCGTCTTTGCCCAGGGTGCTGAAGTGGTAGTAGTCCCTGATGAACGAAGGGGTATAGCCCTGGGGAGTCGCCGAAGGCTGGCCGCGGACCACCTGGGCGAGCCCAGCGGGTGCTGCCGTCGTTCGGCCGGAGTCAGCCGCACCGCCTCGCTCCGTAAACGCGCCTACCGCGAGCGTCAGGGCGACGAGCGCGACGAGCGCGACGAGGAACGAGCGAACCCGGCGTGCTCTCATCTGCTGCCACTGTTCCCGCAGTGCGAGCCGTGCCGAGGGATTGGCCGGCTTGCCTTCCGCATCAGGACGCCGACCAGCCCGCCGCCGACTTCCGGGCACGTTAGCAGGTACCGCCCAGATGGGGCTAGAGCACCGATCGGGGTCAGGGGATGGGCACCGCCTGCCAGGTTGC
>Ga0302184_10000747_pt1 | contig 21299 bp, 17 predicted proteins | sample I_Palsa_N3_3_FD_200233 | JGI IMG/M metagenome (GOLD analysis project Ga0302184, IMG submission 200233) | Peat permafrost microbial communities from Stordalen Mire near Abisko, Sweden - I_Palsa_N3_3 | ecosystem: Environmental > Terrestrial > Soil > Palsa > Peat permafrost | place: Sweden...
CCAGATCAACATGGTGGGCCCGCCGGAGCACGACATGCTCGAGGCGTACACCACGCTGGGGTACCTGGCCGGCTGCACGTCCCGGGCGAAGCTGGTCACCCTGGTGACCGGCGCCGTCTACCGGCATCCGGGAATCCTGGCGAAGGTCGTGACCACGCTGGACGTGCTGTCCGGCGGCCGGGCGTGGCTCGGCATCGGCGCAGCCTGGAACGAGGAGGAGTCCAGGGGCCTGGGCATCCCGTTCCCGCCGGTCGCCGAGCGGTTCGAGCGGCTGGAGGAGACGCTGCAGATCTGCCTGCAGATGTGGCGCGGCGACGAGTCGCCCTATCAGGGCAGGCACTACCAGCTGGAGCGGCCGCTGAACTACCCCAAGGCGCTGTCGGTGCCGCATCCGCCGATCCTGATCGGCGGATCCGGCGAGCGGAAGACGCTGCGTTTCGTCGCCCGCTACGCCCAGGCCTGCAACCTGTTTCCCGGCCCGGACCTGGCCCGCAAGCTCGACGTGCTGCGCACGCACTGCGACGCCGAGGGGCGCGACTACGACGAGATCGAGAAGACCTGCTACTTCATCTTCGACGTAGGCGAGAAGGGCGAGCACGCCGGGCAGGTCGTCGACCAGCTCGGCGGCCTGGCCGAGCTCGGATTCCAGGCCGCGATCGGTGCGGTGGCACGCGTCTGGGACGTCACCCCGCTGGAGATCATCGGCGCCGAGGTGATCCCGGCAGTCGCCGCGCTCTGATCCCCCCGCGGCGTCAGCCGACGGTCATCGGCTGCGGGGCCTGGCTCAGCGTGCGGCCCATCAGCTGCGGCAGCGCCGACATCGCCGCCGCAAGCTCGCTGATGTCGGCGTCCGTCAGCGCCTGGTCGCCGTCGCACAACGCGGCGGCGGGCTCGGGGTGCACGTCCACGATGATCCCGTCGGCCCCGACCGCGACAGCCGCCCTGCTCAGCGGCAGCACGAGGTCGCGGCGGCCGCCCGAGTGCGACGGGTCCACGATCACCGGCAGGTGCGAGAGCCGCTGCGCGACCGGGACCGCGCTGATGTCCAGCGTGTTACGGGTCGCCGTCTCGAAGGTCCTGATCCCGCGCTCGCACAGCACGATGTCCAGGTTCCCGCGCTGGGCGATGTACTCGGCGGCCATCAGCCACTCCTCGATCGTGGCGCTCATGCCGCGCTTGAGCAGGACCGGCTTCCCGGCGGAGCCGACCGCTTGCAGCAGCGCGAAGTTCTGCATGCTGCGGGTGCCGACCTGGAGCATGTCGGCGTAGGAGCAGACGAGGTCGACGCTGGCCGGGTCGATGACCTCGGTCACCACCGGCAGCCCGGTCTCGGCGCGCACTTCGGCCAGGATCTTCAGCCCGGCCTCGCCGAGGCCCTGGAACGCGTACGGCGAGGAGCGCGGCTTGAACGCGCCACCCCGCAGAATCGAGGCCCCGGCCGCCTTGGCCATCAGGGCCGACGCGACGGTCTGCTCCGCGGTCTCGACCGTGCACGGCCCGGCGATGACCGTGACGGTGTCCGGGCCGATCGCGACGCCGCCGACCGTGATCACCGACCGGCTCGGATGGTGCTCCCTGCTGACCAGCTTGTACGGGACGGAAATCCGCACCACGTCGCCGACTCCGGCCCTGCTGCGCAGGTTAAGCGCGCCGAACTGCTCGACGTCGCCGACCAGGCCGATGATCGTCCTGGACACCCCGCGGCTCACGAAGGCTTCCCCGCCGGCCGCGCGCACCAGATCCACGATCGTGTCGACGTCCGCCTGCTCGGCCTCTGGGGCCATCACGACGACCATGTCACCACTCCCTGTCTCCTCATGACGAAAGGTCTCCCTCATGACGAAAGCCCCGGGCCGTTCCGGCCCGGGGCTTCCCTTACGTCGCTCGCGTCAGTGCAGTATCTGGCGGGCGACCGTCCGAAGGCCGGGCCGGTAGCCATAAAAGAACCAGTACTGGTTACGCACGGGCGCCAGCATAGCGCATGCCCGGGATCCCGCAGCGCGGCGGGCGCAGCAGCATCTGCGCGCTGGCCGCGTCCCCTAAAGAAAACCGAATCCGACGAAGAGCGTGATCGTGCTGCCCTTCGGCGCCTGCCCGGTCGGACTGTAGTTGAACACCCGCTGGCCAGGACCCACGTGGTCGATGCTGACCTGGAACCCGGCCTGGGTCAGGACGCTCATCGCCTGCTGCGCGCTCAGATGGTCCACGTTGGGAATGCTGACCATCTGCGGCCCGGCGGAGACCCGGATGGTCACGACCTCGCCGTGGGTGATCGGAGTTCCTGGCTTCGGCGACTGGGCGGTGATGGTTCCCGCGCTCTGGTTGCTCTTCGTGTCCTGCTCCGGGTTCAGCTGGAACCCGTCCTGCTGCGCCTGCTGCTGTACGGCGGACTGCTGCTGGCCGACCAGGTTGGGCAGCGGTATGCCGGCACTCTGCACGATCGCCACCGGCCGTGTCTGCGGCCAGGAGAGCCCGGCGACGGGGTTGGTGCTGATCACGATGCCGACCTGAATCGTGGTAGAAGTCGCGCTCGTCACCTTGCCGGGAGTCAGGTCTGCTCGCCTGAGGGCTGCCTCGGCGTCGGCGAGCGTCAGGCCGGTCACCGACGGAACCCGGACAAGGACCGGCCCGAGTGACGGGATGAGCGTGATGACGGCGCCACGATGGGCGCGCGACCCGATCGCCGGATCGGTGCGGATGACCTCGCCGCGGGATACCGCGTTGTCATGCAGGCCATGGCCGGTCTTTACCTTGAAGCCGAGATTCTGCAGCTCGGTCCTTGCGGTGGCCTTCGTCAGACGGCCCACCTGGGGGATCGACACGTACTGGCCGTCGACCACCCACCAGGTCACCAGGCCCATGATCAGGATGACGGCAAATGCCAGGGCCAGATAGGCCAGTCTGCGGCTGAACAGCCACCGCTGCAGCCGAGGCTCCCGGGAAAAGTCCGGCGGCCCGTACACAAGGCCGCTGATCGGCTCGTCTGGATGGCCGCCGCCCAGTCCCGCCCCCGGCACGATCAGTGTGTGGTTCATGCCGCCGTAAGGATCGGCTGGTTGTCCCGTGGTCACCGCGGGCAGGATCTCGACTGCCCTGCCGCGCCCGGATCTCCCGTGCCGCGGTTCGCCGCGGCCAGCCGGGCCGCCAAGCGGTGGTGGCCCGCCAAGCGGTGGTGGCCCGCCGGGCAGGGACCATGCGCCGGGTGCCGCCGGGACGGCCTCTCCGGGGGCCCCAGCGGTGGCCGGGGGTGCCGGGGCCGCGCTCACGCCCGGCAGCGACGCACCGGGTAGGCCCGGGACGACAGGGACGGCCTGTCCGGAGGCCCCGGCCGGAGTCGGGGCCGCCGGGCCTGCGCTCATGCCGGGCAGCGACGCGCCGGGTGGCGACGCGCCGGCTAGCGACGCGCCGGGCAGCGACGCGCCGGGCAGCGACGCGCCGGGCAGCGACGCGCCGGGCAGCGACGCGCCGGGCAGCGACTCGCCGGCTAGCGACTCGCCGGCTAGCGACGTGCCGGCTAGCGACGCGCCGGCTAGCGACGCGCCGGGCAGCGACGCACGGGGTAGCGACGCACGGGGTAGCTCCGGGCTGCCCGGCTGACCCGCGGTTTGCGGGCCAGCGATCGGCAGCCCGCGCCGGACCTCGGTGATGGCATGCAGGAACTGGCCGGCGTCAGCGGGGCGCAGGTCGGGATCCCGGCTGGTGGCCAGCGCCACCAGCGCGTCGAGGGCCGGGGGCAGGCCTGGCGTGACACTCGATGGGGCCGGGACGACTTCGTTGACATGCTTGTAGGCGACCGCGAGCGGTGATTCGCCCCGGTGCGGCTGCATCCCCGTCAGCAGCTCGAACAGCATCACGCCGACCGCGTACACGTCGGTCCGTGTGTCGGAGGCGCTCTGCGACACCTGCTCGGGCGCCAGGTAGGCCGCGGTGCCGATGATCATTCCGGTCTTGGTGTGGCCGACTCTGGAAGCGGCCCTGGCCAGCCCGAAATCCGCGACCTTGACCGTGTGGCTGGCGGTAATCAGCACGTTCTCCGGCTTGACGTCGCGGTGCACGATGCCCGATTGATGAGCGGCTGCCAGCCCGGTGAGGACCCCCTCGATGATGTCGAGCGACTCGCGCGGGCTGAGCCTGCCTCGATCGGTCAGCAGCTCGCGCAGCGTCCGGCCAGGAACGTACTCCATCGCCAGGAAGAGGATGTCGCCGTCGGATCCCTGGTCGTAGACGGCGACGACGTTCGGGCTTGACAGCCGTGCGACCGACCTGGCCTCGTCGATGAACCGCCGGACGAAGTCCGCGTCATGGGCCAGCTCCGGGTGAGCGATCTTGAGTGCCACCGTGCGTTCAAGCCGCGTGTCGGTGCCGAGGTAGACGGTGGCCATCCCACCACGCGCGATCTGGGCGTCCACCCGGTAGCGCGCGTCGAGCAGCTGCCCGATCGGCGGTCGCGCCAGGGTCGTATCCATCGGGTCGAGTGTATTGGTGCCGTCTCGTCCCCGCCCAGGTAACGGCCCTGCTGGCTCAGTCGGCGAACGGTGAGGAGGCGGTCGCGTAGCGTCGCCGCGGCACCCGGCCGGCCAGGAAGGCGAGCCGCCCGGCGATGACTGCCGCGCGCATCGCCTCGGCCATCAGCTCGGGATCATGTGCCCTGGTCACCGACGTCGCCAGCAGTACCCCGTCGCAGCCAAGCTCCATTGCGATCGCCGCGTCACTGGCCGTCCCGATGCCCGCGTCAAGGACCACCGGTACGCCGGCCGCCTCGACGATCAGCTCGATGTTGTGCGGGTTCCTGATCCCGAGCCCGGACCCGATCGGCGCGCCGAGCGGCATCACCGCCGCGCAGCCCGCCTGCTCAAGCCGCCGGGCGAGCACCGGGTCGTCGTTGGTGTACGGCAGCACCGTGAATCCGTCCGCGACGAGCAGGTCAGCCGCGTCGAGCAGCTCCACGGGATCGGGCAGCAGGGTGCGCTCGTCGGCGATGACCTCGAGCTTCACCCAGTCCGTTTCCATGGCCTCCCTGGCCAGCCGCGCAGTGCGCACGGCGTCGGCCGCGGTGAAGCAGCCGGCCGTGTTCGGCAGCACGCGGATGCCGCGCGCCGCCAGCACGTCGAGCACTGACCCCGACGCGGCGGGATCGACCCTGCGCATCGCGACCGTGGTCAGCTCCGTGCCGGACGCGGCGAGCGCCCGGTCGAGCACGTCCAGGCTCGGTGCGCCGCCGGTGCCCATGATCAGGCGCGAGCCCATCGCCTCCCCGGCGATCACGAACGGGTCGTCCACGGTCAGCCTCCCTGCACTGCGGTGATCACTTCGACGAGGTCGCCGTCCGACACCGGGGTGGTGTCCCAGCGGGCCTTGCGCACCACCTCGCCGTTGACGGCCGCGGCGACCCCGCTGGCGGACGTCGTCACCAGCCGGACGGCATCGCCGACGCTGGTCGCCTTGGCTAGCTCGTGCGCCCTGCCGTTAATGATCACTTCCATAGCCTGGCTCCGGCCGGCCGAGAGAAGCGCTGCGGCGTGAACGGAGCAGCCAGGCCGGACAGCCGCTCCGTGGTCAGGTAACCGGTGATGATGTCGGCCGTCACCGGGGCCAGCAGCACCCCGGCGCGGAAGTGACCGGTGGCAAGCACCAGCCCGGGCAGCGCGGACGGGCCGAGCACGGGCGCATTGTCCGGAGTGCCCGGCCGCAGCCCCGCCACGGCCTCGGTGAGCTCGAGCTCGGTGATCCCCGGCACCACCGTCCGGGCGTCCCGCAGCAGCTCCCAGACTCCGCCGGCGGTGACCCTGGTGTCCGCGCCGAGCTCCTCCTGGGTCGCGCCGACGACAAGCTCGCCGCTCTGCCGGGGTACGAGGTAGACCGACGAGCCGTGCACCATGCCGCGCACCGACCTGGCGAGGAGGCCCGGCGGGCTGTCCGGGCCGCGCGGCAATGACCGCAGGCGCAGGATCTGGCCCTTGACCGGCCGCACTGGCGGCGCTGTCCCGGGCGGCAATCCGGCGACTGATCCCGAGTTCCAGCCTGCGGCGAGGACTACCCAGCGGGCCAGGATCCGCGTGCCGTCAGCCAGCACGGCGCCGGCGGCCCGGCCGCGGGCGCTGAGGATCTCCGCGGCAGGCTGCCGGACGACGTCCGCCCCAGCCATGACCGCGGCCGCCAGCAGTGCCCGGGTCAGCAGCCTCGGATCGACGGACGCGTCCTCCGCGGCCAGCAGCCCGCCGCGGACGGACGGGTCGAGCATGGGCTCCTCCCGGCGGCACTCGCGCGCGTCCAGGCGGCGCACGGTCATTCCGAAGGACTCCTGCAATGCCTGGTGCTCGCGCAGGAGTGCCAGGTCATCAGCGTCACAGGCGACCTGCAGCGTGCCGGTCTGGCGGTATCCGGTCGGCTCGCTGGTAATTCCGGTGAGCTCGGCGGCGAACGCCGGATAGCGGCGCTGCGACTCCCGGCCGAGCCGGAACAGCTCTTTCTCGGCGTACGCGGCCTCCGAGATGGGAGTGATCATCCCGGCCGCGGCGCGGGACGCGCCGCGGCCGGGCTCGGGATCGGCGACGGTCACCCGCATGCCTCGCTGCGCGGCGCGCCAGGCAATGCTCAGGCCGATCACCCCGCCGCCGATGACCAGCACGTCGGGGCTGGCTACGTCGGCACTGGCTACGTCGGGCCTGGCTACGTCGGCACTGGCCACGTCGGGCCTGGCTACGTCGGCACTGGCCACGTCGGGCCTGGCTACGTCGGCACTGGCCACGTCGGCACTCGCTACGTCGGCACTGGCTGAGGTGCTCATCTCCGCTCCCTTCGCCGGCATGACCCGGATCAGGTTCCTGCGGTCGGCGGCTTCCAGCCGCCCTCTCAGTCCGGTCAGTACCGGACTCCCGCGCGCTGCTCTTAGCCTAAGTGATCGTGCGGATCAACCGAGTCGTGATAGCCGGCGGCGGGCTGGCGGGCCTGCGCACGCTGGAGGAGCTGCGGGCCAGGGGCTACCACGGCGCGGTGACCCTGATCGGCGCCGAGACCCGGCCGCCGTACGACCGACCGCCGCTGTCCAAGGGCGTGCTGGCCGGCACGGTCGACGACACCACCCTGCGGCACGACCTGGCGGCGCTCGGCGCTGACGTGCGGCTCGGCGAGCCTGCCACCGGCCTGGCCGACGGCGTGCTGCGCACTGGGCAGGGCGAGTACGCCTTCGACCGCCTTGTGCTGGCGACCGGCGCCGCGCCCGTGGCGCTGCCAGGCCCCGGCCCGCAGCGCACCCTGCGGACCCTGGACGATGCGCTGAGCCTGCGGGCGGTGCTCAGGCCCGGGCTGCGGCTTGCCGTCGTGGGAGCCGGCTGGATCGGCGCGGAGCTAGCCACCGCGGCAGCGGCCAGGGGCTGCCTGGTCACCGTGGTGGAGGCCGGAACGGCGCCACTGGTGGCAGCGATCGGTGCGGAGGCCGGGGCAAAGACGTCACCCTGGTACGCAGCGGCCGGCGTGGAGCTGCGGCTTGGCGAGCTGGTGTCCTCGGTGCAACCCGGCGGCCTGGCCATGGCTGGCGGCGGCTGGCTGGCCGCCGACGAGGTCGTGACGGCGATCGGGGTCAGGCCCCAGGTGCGCTGGCTGAAGGGATCGGACGTTGCCACAGACAACGGCGTCAAGACCGACGAACAGCTGCGCGCTTCGCTGCCGGGCGTCTTCGCGGGCGGCGACTGCGCCGCGTTCTGGTCCCTGCGGTACCGGCGGCTGCTGCGCTTCGAGCACTGGGACGTCGCGCTGCGTGCCCCCGAGGTGCTGGCGGCCAACCTGCTCGGCGGCAGCGAGAGCTACGACCCGGTGCCGTATTTCTGGTCGGAGCAGTTCGGCCGGATGGTGCAGTACGCCGGCTATCACGGCGGGGCCGACCAGCTGGTCTGGCGAGGTGACCCGGCGGGGGAGCGGTTCGCCGCGTGCTGGCTGGCGGCCGGCCGGCTGGTTGCGCTGCTGACCGTCGGGCTGCCAAGGGACCTCCAGCAGGGTCGCCGCCTGATCGCCGCCGGGCACCCGGTCGACGCGGCCGCGATCGCTGATCCTGCAGTTCAGGTGCGGGATGCCGGGCTCCGCTGACCCCCGGCGGCCGGGCCCTGAGGCGGCTGGATCCGATCTGGCCGGCGTTGCCCGCGTTTGGACTGAGCACTGGTGTGGGAGGTTGTGAGATGTGGCTCAGATAGACCCCCTGGCCGACAGCATGATCGGCAACTGGCTCACCCTTCCTGAAACTGCTGACCGGCTCGGCTTGTCCATCAGCCGGGTCAGGCAGCTGCTCCGCGATCGCAAGCTGCTCGCGGTGCAGCGCCCGGACGGCAGGCTCTGCGTGCCCGCGGCGTTCATGGACGGCGATCAGGTCGTCCGCGGCCTGCACGGCACGCTTACCCTGCTCTTTGACTGCGGGTTCGACGAGGCGGATGCGCTGCGCTGGCTGTTCACGGCCGACGAGACGCTGCCGGGCACGCCGATCCAGGCGATCAGCGAGCATCGTCGCACCGAGGTAAACCGCCGGGCGCAGGCGCTCGCGTTCTGAGCGTTGCAGCGAACCGGGTGATGTCGTAGGGCGGACCCGGTGACCGGGTGAGCCCATGCGGGCTTGCTCGCCGCGGCGTCGGCGGCATGCGGCGTCGGCCCGCATGCGGCGTCGGCCCGCATGCGATATCGGCCCGCATGCGATGCTGGCCGCATGGCAGTCTCGCGGCGTGGCCGGTGATGCACGAGCCCGGGATGCGCGTGGCCGGTGAACTGCGGGCCAGGCTGGCCGTTGCCCGGCTGTACCTGTGCACCGATGCGAGGCAGCAACAGGGAGATCTCGCCGCCTTCCTCGACGCGGTTCTCGGGGCCGGGGTGGACGTCGTTCAGTTGCGGCAGAAGGGCCTGGAGGCCGCGCAGGAGATGGCGTTTCTTGCGGCGTTTCGCCGGGCCTGCGACAGGCACGGTGCGCTGCTCGCCGTGAACGACAGGGCGGACATCGCCCGCGCGGTCGGTGCCGACGTGCTGCACCTTGGCCAGGACGACCTGCCGGTAGCGGCGGCGCGGCAGATCGTCGGGCCGCGAACCGTGATCGGGCTGTCGACCCATTCCCGCGATCAGGCCGCTGCGGCCGGTGCCGCGGTGGCCGTGGACTACTTCTGCACCGGGCCGGTCTGGCCGACCCCTACCAAGCCCGGCCGTCCGGCTCCTGGACTCGGCCTGGTCAGCTACGCGGCCGCGCTCGCCCCGCCGGTGCCCTGGTTCGCCATCGGCGGCATCGGCCTGGACAACATCGGCGCGGTGCTTGACGCCGGAGCACGCCGAGTCGTCGTGGTACGGGCGATCACCGACGCTACCGATCCCGCGGCGGCGGCGGCCGCGCTCGCCGCCCGGCTCCGCGCGGCGAGCCAGTAGCCGCAGACCCGCGGGTGGCGGGGTCAGTCGGTGCGGTCGGTGGCGGTCACCGCGAGCTCGGCCAGTGCGGCCTTGGCCTCGTCGGTGAACGGCGCATCCGCCAGCGCGGCGAGGGCCTCGCGGACGCTGTCGCTGATCATCTGCTCGCACTCCGCCAGCGCGCCGGTCTCGGTGAGCACGGCGCGGACCTCGGCCGCAGCCGCCTCGTCAAGCTCCGGGTGGCCGAGATGACGGCGCAGGACGCTCGCCTGCGCGGGATTGGCCCGGTCCCCGGCGATGGCCACCATGACGGTCCGCTTGCCCTCGCGCAGGTCGCCAGTGACCGGTTTCCCCGTCTCGGCCGCGTCGCCAAACACGCCGAGCACGTCGTCGCGGAGCTGGAAGGCCACGCCGAGCGGGATTCCGTATGCACTGCAGGCGGCAGCCATCCGGTGCTCCGTTATCGCTGCCTTGCCTGCTGCCCCCGCGACGGTCCGTGCCGGTGCCGGCGCCAGCGCCGCGCCGAGCAGTAGCGGCCGCTCGACCGTGTACTTCGCCGACTTGTACCTGACCACCCGGAGGGCGTTTGCCACGGTGCCGGTGCCGGCGCCCGCGGCCTGCCCGAGCAGGTCCAGGTACTGCCCGGCGATCATCTCGGTGCGCATCGCGTCGAGCACGGGCTGCCCGCGCCGCAGCGCGGCCGCCGGCAGCCCGCTGGCCCGCAACAGCTCGCCGGTCCAGCCGAGCAGCAGGTCGCCGAGCAGGATGGCCGCGCCGGTGCCGAACGCGTCAGCGGGGCCGCGCCAGCCGGCCGCGTCGTGGTGCGCGGCGAACCTGCGGTGCACGGTCGGCCGGCCCCGGCGGACGTCGCTGCGGTCCATCACGTCGTCGTGCACGAGCGCGCTCGCGTGCAGTAGCTCGAGCGCGGCCGCGGCGGTCAGGATGTGCCCGCGGCCGGCCCGGTCACCGCGGGCAGCACGGCCGCCGGGAGCAGCACGGTCGCCGGGGCCAGCGGGGCCAGCAGGGCCAGCGGGGCCGGCGGGGCCGGCGGGGCCGGCGGGGCCGGGGCCGCCCGCTGCGCGCCAGCCCCAGTAGCAGAACGCCGGCCGCAGCCGCTTGCCGCCGGCCAGCAGGTCACTGATGGCGTCGAGGCCAGGCATCAGGTCCTCGTCGATGCCGGCCAGCACCGCGCGCTGTCGGCCGAGGAAGTCGGCCAGTGCGCGGCCGACCTGTTCCCGGACCTGGTCAAGGGCGGCTGGGCTGCTCGTCACTCCCGCGAGGGTATCCGCGCGCGTCCGGTCTTCGGTTACTCGGCGTCGCCGCCCAGCGACTAACCTGGGGCAATGCCGCAGCCCTGGCCGCATCGCGCGCCTGCCATCCGTGACCTGCTGGCCGCCGGCGACAGGTCCTTCTCGTTCGAGTTCATGGCGCCCAAGACGGCCGCCGAGGAAGAGCGGCTCTGGCTGGCGGTCCGGCAGCTCGAGCCGCTGCGGCCCACGTTCGTGTCGGTCACCTACGGGGCAGGCGGCTCGACCCGCGACCGGACGATCCGGGTGACCGGCCGGATCGCGGCGGAGACGACGCTCACCCCGGTCGGGCACTTCACCGCCGTCAACCACTCGGTCGCCGAGCTTCGGCACGTCATCGGCTCCTACGCGGCGGTGGGCGTGCGCAACGTGCTCGCGCTCCGCGGTGACCCGCCGGGGGCGCCGGACGGGGAGTGGGTGCCGCATCCGGACGGGCTGCGCTACGCGGCTGAACTGGTCCGGCTGATCAGGGCGTCCGGGGACTTCTGCGTCGGCGTGGCGGCGTTCCCCGAGGGCCATCCCCGGCGGGTGAGCCTGGAGTCCGACGTCGCCAACTTCGTTCGCAAGTGCCAGGCCGGAGCCGACTTCGCGATCACCCAGATGTTCTTCTACCCGGACGACTACCTGCGGATGCGCGACCGGGTCGCCGCGCTCGGCTGCGACGTGCCGATCATCGCCGGGATCATGCCGATCATCAGCGTGGCGGGTATCGAGCGCGCGGCGCTGCTGTCCGGTGCCAGGTTCCCGCCGGAATTGGCTGACCGGCTGCGCTCCCGGGCCGGCGACAAGGCCGCCGTGCGGGAGATCGGCGTGGATTATGCGACCGCCATGTCCGAGCGGCTGATCGCCGAGGGGGTACCCGGGCTGCATTTCTACACGCTCAACGGGTCGCGGGCGACCCTTGAGATCTATCAGCGGCTCGGCCTTGGCGGGCCAGGCGCCTTGTCCCGCAGCGAAAGCTTGTCCCGCAGCGAAAGCTTGTCCCGCAGCGGCAGCGCGGCCCGCAGCGGCAGCGCGGCCCCCATGACCGCGTAGGGCGGGCCGTTGCCGGGGAAGCTGAAGCCGGTCAGCAGGTCGGTGAATCCCAGGCTGCCGTAGAGCCGCCGGGCGGGGGACGCCGCGTCCAGCGTGGAAAGAACGGCCGTCCGGTGCCGGCATCCCGCGGTGAGGCTGAGCAGCATGGCCCGGCCGATGCCCTGGCCCTGGTGTTCCGGGTGCACGTGCACCTCGGCGATCTCGAAGGTGTCGGTCAGCCAGGCATCCGCGGCGCGCCCGCCGGCCGCAACCGTGATGCCCGACCGGACCACGTCGTGCCACCATTGCCCGTCGGCCCCGCGGAAGCCGTAGGCGAACGCGATGACCTGGCCGTCCGCGCCGCCGCCGTGACCTGTGCCGCCTTCGGCGGGCGGGCCGACGCCAGCGTCAGGGCTCGCGCCGACGCCAGGGCTCGCGCTGGCGCCAGGGCTCGCGCCGGTGGTGCCCCGGGTCACGGTCACTGCCCGGAACGCCGAGTAGTCCGCGTGCCGCTCCATGATCGAGCGGCGTCCTTGCAGGTGCTGCGGCGGAGGCCGCATCGCGAGGCCGTAGACCGCGATCAGCGCATCGAGCTCGGCCAGGAATCCGTCCGGGCCAAGCATCCGCGGCGCGGTTCCGTTGCCCACGGCGGTAAGCGTATGCCACCGGGCGCTCTGGCTGCGGGCGGCCGTTTTGTCGGACCTGCCGTGTAACTTCGAACGCAGGTACAAAGAACTGGACCTGGACACGAATCTATGTTCGAATATGCCTAAGCGAAGCTGCCCGGCAGCCCTCCCCCCGGGGGCATGGCCGGAAGGTCCGCCGGGCGCGGCGTGCGGAAGCGCCTTGCCCGGTCCAGGCTCGCACGTGATGGGAGGAACAGCCATGAACTCTGCCGTGCAGGTGCGCCCCGACAAGCCCCGATGCAGGGTAGCGCCATCCGCGCTTGCGCTGCTCGCGTCTGCCAGGCAGGGACTGGCGGGCGCCGAGGACGAAGGCTCAGCTGGCGGCCGCTACGTTGCCGCGCACCTGGCAGCGCTCCGGGCGGCCGCGGCCGTCGTTACCGCGAAGGCGGAGCCGACCGCGTCGACACGGCGGAAGCGGCCCCAGAGCGTCTGGGAACTCCTGCCGCGGGTAGAGCCCGCGCTGTCCGAATGGGCCGCGTTCTTCGCCGCGGGCGCAGGCAAGCGCGCCGCGGCGGAGGCCGGCCTGCCGTGCGCCGTCTCCCTGGGCGAGGCTGACGACCTGCTGCGCGACGCGGAGACCTTCCTGTCGCTGGCCGAGAGCACCCTCGGGGTTCCCGGCCAGACGCTGCTTCCGCTCCGGACGGCTGGGTAGGCCATCCGGGCCGGGCAGCAGCGCGGTAGCTCAGGCCGGGCAGCAGCGCGGTAGCTCAGGCCGGGCAGCAGCGCGGTAGCTCAGAAGGTATCGATGGCTCCCCGGGCGTCAGCGTCCAGGATGCCCCAGCTGATCAGCTCCTCGGTCAGGTCAGCGGGCGACTTGTCGTAGATGACCGCGAGCGAGCGCAGGTCCTCCTGGCGGATCGACAGCACCCTGCCGTTGTAGTCCCCGCGCTGGCTCTGGATCGTTGCCACGTAGCGGGCAAGCGGGCCTGCCTTGTCCTTCGGCAGCTGGCTCATCCGCTCGAGGTCGATCACGAGCTTGGGGGAGGGCGCAAGAAGGGCAGGCAGCACGTCGCCGGGCAGCAGCTCAGACACGGGAACCCCGTAGAACTCGGCAAGCTCGGCCAGTTTCTGCACCGTCACCGATCGGTCGCCGCGTTCGTAGGAGCCTACGACGACGGCCTTCCAGCGGCCGCGCGACTTCTCCTCGACTCCGTGCAGGGAGAGGCCCTGCTGTGTGCGGATGGCGCGCAGTCGCGCGCCCAGGGTCTTGGCGTACTCAGATGGCATATTCGTCGGCCCCCAGGCCAGTGTCCGATCGCGAGATGGTTACGCTCAGTGACGGTAGGCCCGCGAGGGCGACAAGGTCAAGCCGAATGGCAAAAAGCGGTCGAACTTACCCGCGATGCCCCATCTCCGTCGGCTGGTCACGGTCATGCGCGTCCGGCCCCGGAAACCCGGCGATCTCTGGCCTGGCGGCACTTCCGGCAGGTCAACCGTGGTCCTCGCCGGTTCCTGATCCAGCTGGAATCTTAACATGATGTGATATTAATCACATTACTACCTTCAGTCCCAGCCGAGCGAGCCTTGCGCAAGGCGGGTCACGCAGTTGCGGCTCGGCTGAGCAGGTACCGGTCGGCGAAGGCGGGCTTCCGCCCGCGAAGGAGGGCGTGGCGTCCCCGAAAGTAGGCGCGGCGCCCGGAAAGGTCCGCGGGCCGGGCGCGTCCGCGACGCCAGCTCGGTGCTGGCTGTTACGGTAGTGCGGTCAGGCGTCCTTTAAGGCCCGTCCAGAGAGGCGGGAAAGGAGGTCCTTGTTCATGCATGCGGCTCATCAGGAAGGCCGCGGTCCCTGCTCAGCCGACGGAGCCGGACGATCCGGGGCGGAGAGCCGCAAGTCGGTCTTCGAGCCCGCCGAGATCGGCCGGGCGCTGACCAGGATCGCGCACGAGATCCTCGAGCGGACCAATGGCGCCGACGACGTCGTCCTGCTCGGCGTCCCCACCCGCGGCGTGCCGCTCGCGCACCGGCTCGCCGGGCGCATCGAGCAGGTCGAGGGCCGTCCCGTCCCGGCGGGATCGCTGGACATCACCATGTACCGGGACGACCTGCGGCTCCAGCCGACCAGGCCCCTCGGCCACACCGCGGTGCCCGCGGCGGGCATCGACGGCAAGGTCGTGGTGCTGGTCGACGACGTGCTGTACTCGGGTCGCACCGTCCGGGCAGCGCTCGACGCGCTCGGCGACATCGGGCGCCCGCGCGCCGTGCAGCTCGCCGTCCTCGTCGACCGCGGGCACAGGGAGCTTCCGATCCGGCCCGACTACGTGGGCAAGAACCTGCCCACCTCCCGCCACCAGGTCGTCCGGGTGCTGCTCACCGAGGTGGACGGCCAGGATGCCGTGCTGCTGAGCGACAGTTCCGCCGCCGCCGCCCCCGCCCCCGCCGCCCCCGCTCCCGGCTCCGCCCCCGCTCCCGGCTCCGGCCCCGCTCCCGGCTCCGGCCCGTCAAGCTCCGAAGCCCCCGGCGGCAGCAGGTCGGGCCGGTGAATCGTCACCTGATCTCCGCCGGAGACCTGACCAAGGCCGATGCCCTGCTCATCCTAGACACGGCCGACGAGCTGGCCCAGACGGCGGCCCGGCCGATCAAGAAGCTGCCCACCCTGCGCGGCAGGACGGTCGTCAACCTCTTCTTCGAGGACTCCACCCGGACGAGGATCTCCTTCGAGGCGGCCGCCAAGCGGCTGTCCGCCGACGTGATCAATTTCTCTGCCAAGGGGTCCAGCGTGGCGAAGGGGGAGAGCCTGAAGGACACCGCGCTGACGCTGCAGGCGATGGGCGCCGACGCCGTGGTGATCAGGCACAGCGCGTCCGGAGCCCCGCACCGGCTGGCCGGCTGGGTCAAGGGCAGCGTCGTCAACGCGGGCGACGGCAGCCACGAGCATCCGACCCAGGCACTGCTGGACGCGCTGCGGGTCGTCATCGTGGGCGACGTCCTGCACAGTCGCGTGGCCAGGTCAAACGTCCTGCTATTGAGCACGCTGGGTGCCGAGGTGACGCTGGTCGGGCCGCCGACCCTCATCCCGGTGGCGGTCGGCTCCTGGCCGTGCTCGGTCAGCTACGACCTCGACGCGGCACTGCCCAAGAGCGACGTGGTGATGATGCTCCGGGTGCAGCAGGAGCGGATGAACGCGGCGTACTTCCCGAGCGTGCGGGAGTACAGCCGACGTTACGGCTTGGACGGCACCAGGGTGGCGACGCTTCCGGGGCACGCCGTCGTCATGCACCCGGGCCCGATGAATCGCGGGGTCGAGATCGCGGCCGAGGTCGCGGATTCGGTCAGGTCGACGATAGTGGAGCAGGTCGCCAACGGGGTCAGCGTGCGCATGGCGGTGCTGTACCTGCTGCTGGGCGGGTCGGAGGGGCGGTCATGACAGGAACGGGCGGCGGCGCCGCGGACCCGGGGCTCGCGGCTGGCGCCGGAACCTGGCTGATCAAGGGCGCGCGGCCGCTGGGCGGTGATCCGGCCGACATCCTGATCAGGGACGGGATGGTCGCCGAGCTCGGCTCCGGCGCGGGTTCCGGTACGCCCGCCGGCCTGCCCGCCGGGCGCGGGAACGTCATCGACTCCGACGGCCTGATCGCGCTGCCCGGCCTGGTCGACCTGCACGCGCACCTGCGGGAGCCGGGCAGGGAGGACGCGGAGACCGTGTCCAGCGGCACGGCGGCCGCGGCACTCGGCGGGTTCACGGCGCTGCACGCGATGGCCAACACCGAGCCGGTAGCCGACACCGCCGGGGTGGTCGAGCAGATCTGGCGGCTGGGCAGGCAGGCCGGCCGCTGCGACGTCCAGCCGGTCGGCGCCGTCACCGTGGGGATCGCCGGGAGTCGGCTTGCCGAGCTCGGCGCGATGGCCGACTCGGCAGCCCGCGTCAGGGTGTTCTCGGACGACGGCCAGTGCGTGTCCGACGCCGTCCTGATGCGCCGGGCGCTGGAGTACGTCAAGGCATTCGGCGGGGTGATCGCCCAGCACGCGCAGGAGCCCCGGCTCACCGAGGGCGCGCAGATGAACGAGGGCGAGGTGTCCGGCATCCTCGGCCTCACCGGCTGGCCGGCCGTGGCCGAGGAGGCCGTGATCGCCCGCGACTGCCTGCTGGCGGCGCACGTCGGATCGGCGCTGCACGTCTGCCACGTCTCCACGGCCGGCTCCGTGGAGATCATCCGCTGGGCGAAGTCGAAGGGATGGCAGGTGACGGCCGAGGTGACGCCGCACCATCTGCTGCTCACCGACGAGCTCGCCGTCGGCTACGACCCGGTGTTCAAGGTCAACCCGCCGCTGCGCACGGCCGCCGACGTGGCCGCGCTCAGGGAGGGCCTCGCGGACGGCACGATCGATTGCGTGGCCACCGATCACGCGCCGCACGCTATACAGGACAAGGAGACCGAGTGGGCGGCGGCGGCGTTCGGCATGACCGGGCTCGAGACGGCGCTGCGCGTCGTGCACGAGGCCATGGTCGGCACCGGACTGCTCGACTGGGCAGGCGTCGCCGACCGGATGTCGGCCCGCCCGGCGGCGATCGGCCGCCTGGCCGCCCACGGCCGCCCGCTGGCCCCCGGCCAGCCGGCGAACCTCGTCCTCTACGACCCGGCGGGCCGCGAGGCCGTGGACCCGGCGGCGCACGCGTCCAAGGGCCGTAACAGCCCGTTCGCGGGGATGCCGCTGCCCGGCCGGGTAGTGGCCACGTTCCTGCGCGGCAGCCCGACCGTGCTCGACGGGAAGCTGGCGCGATGACCGCCGCGCGGGCAGCGTCCCGGCCGGCCATGCTGGTACTCGAGGACGGCCTGACGTTCCACGGCGCGGCCTTCGGCGCCGACGGGGAGGCCTTCGGCGAGATGGTCTTCAACACCGGCATGACCGGCTACCAGGAGACGCTGACCGATCCCTCCTACTGCCGCCAGATCGTGGCGATGACCGCGCCGCACGTCGGCAACACCGGCGTCAACGACGAGGACCTGGAGTCCGGCCGGATCTGGGTCAGCGGCTACGTGATCAGGGAGCCCGCCAGGATCGCCTCGAGCTGGCGGTCGGTGAGGACCCTGGAGGAGGAGCTCCGCGCGTACGGCGTGACCGGGATCGCGATCAGCGGTACCCGTGCCCTCACCCGGCACCTGCGCGAGCGCGGCGCGATGCGGGCGGCCGTCAGCACGGAGTGCACCGACCCGGCCCGGCTGCTTGAGCGCGTCCTCGCCAGCCCGCCGATGGCGGGCGCCGACCTCGCCCGCGAGGTGTCCACGCCGCACGCCTACACCGTCGACCCGCCCCCGGCCGTGCCGACCAGGTTCGTGGTCGCGGCCGTCGACCTCGGCATCAAGGCGGCCACCCCCTGGCACCTGGCCCGGCTCGGCTGCCGGGTGCGGGTGCTGCCGGCCGCCAGCACGGCCGCGGAGATCCTGGCCACCAGCCCGGACGGGGTGTTCTTCTCGAACGGGCCCGGCGACCCGGCGGCGGCCGGCTACGCGGTCGAGGCGATGCGTGGCGTGCTCGACGCCGGCGCGTGCGTCTTCGGCATCTGCCTGGGCAGCCAGATCCTCGGCCGCGCGCTCGGGCTGGGCACCTACAAGCTGCGATTCGGCCACCGCGGCGTGAACCAGCCGGTCAAGGACCTGCGGACCGGGCGGGTGCAGATCACCAGCCACAATCACGGGTTCGCGGTGGCGATGCCCGGGCAGCGGCCGGCCCCCCCGCCGTGGGCGGCTCGGGTGGCCGGCACCGGTCCGCCGGGCGGTCTCGGCTGGCCCGGGCTGGCCGGCGGCCTGGCTGAGCCAGCGCCCTTCGATACTGCGTACGGCCCGGCGGTGGTCAGCCATGTGAACCTCAACGACGGCGTCGTCGAGGGACTGCGCCTGCTCGGCGCCCCGGCCTTCAGCGTGCAGTACCACCCGGAGGCGGCGCCGGGCCCGCACGACGCGGCCGGCCTGTTCGGCGAGTTCTGCGACCTGATGGAGCGTGCCAGGTGACGGCCCGGCGGTCGGCCATGGTCCCGGGAGCCGAGCCGGCCACGGTCCCGGGAGCCGAGCCGGCCACGGTCCCGGGAGCCGAATCCGGGCGCGCGGCGGGCGCGGGCCAGGGAATGCGGACGCGCGGCGGGCGCGGGAGGGAGCGGTCACCATGCCGCGGCGCGCTGACCTGAAGTCGGTCCTCGTCATAGGGTCGGGCCCGATCGTCATCGGCCAGGCCTGCGAGTTCGACTACTCGGGCACCCAGGCCTGCCGGGTGCTGCGCCAGGAGGGCCTGCGGGTCAGCCTGGTCAACTCCAACCCGGCGACGATCATGACGGACCCCGAGTTCGCCGACGCCACCTACGTCGAGCCGATCACGCTGGACGTGCTGGAGAAGGTGATCGCAAAAGAGCGTCCCGACGCCATCCTGCCCACGCTCGGCGGCCAGACCGCGCTGAACGCAGCCGTCGGGCTGCACCAGGCCGGCGTCCTGCGCCGTTACCAGGTCGAGCTGATCGGCGCCAACGTCGAGACGATCGAGGCAGGCGAGGACAGGAGGCGGTTCAAGGAGCTCGTGATCGGCCTCGGCGCGGAAGTCCCGGACAGCCGGATCTGCCACGACCTCGCCGATTGCGAGCGGGCCGCCGCCGAACTCGGCTACCCGGTGGTGGTCAGGCCTTCGTTCACGCTCGGCGGGTCCGGCTCTGGCATCGCGCGCAGCGAGCGGGACCTGCTGCGGATGGCGGGCGCCGGGCTGGACGCGAGCCCGGTCTCCGAGGTGCTGCTGGAGGAATCGATCATCGGCTGGAAGGAGTTCGAGCTCGAGCTGATGCGCGACCGGGCCGACAACGTGGTGGTGGTCTGCTCGATCGAGAACGTCGACCCGATGGGAGTGCACACCGGCGACTCGGTGACGGTGGCGCCGGCCATGACCCTGACCGACCGCGAGTACCAGCGGATGCGCGACACCGCGATCGACGTGCTGCGCGCGGTCGGGGTGGACACCGGCGGCTGCAACATCCAGTTCGCCGTGGACCCGCTGACCGGCCGGCTCGTCGTCATCGAGATGAACCCGCGGGTGTCCCGGTCGTCCGCCCTGGCCTCGAAGGCCACCGGCTTCCCGATCGCGAAGATCGCCGCCAGGCTCGCGATCGGCTACACGCTGGACGAGATACGCAACGACATCACCGGCGAGACGCCGGCCAGCTTCGAGCCCGCGCTGGACTACGTGGTGGTCAAGGTGCCCAGGTTCGCGTTCGAGAAGTTCCCGGGCGCGGACCCGGTGCTGACCACGCACATGAAGTCCGTCGGCGAGGCGATGGCCATCGGCCGCAACTTCCCCGAGGCGCTGCAGAAGGCGCTGCGCTCGCTGGAGCAGCCGGGAGCCCCGTTCAGCTGGCAGCGCCCTCCGGCGGGCAAGGCTGACCTGCTGGCCCGCTGCGCGCTGCCGCACGACGGCCGGCTGACGACGGTGCACCAGGCGATCCGCGCGGGCGCCAGCGTGGCGGAGCTCGTCGCGGCGACCGGCATCGACGCCTGGTTCATCGACCAGATCAAGGGCATCGAAGAACAGGCGGAACGGATCGCCCGTGGCCGGTCGCCCGCTGAAGCGCCGGACGGGCTGAGCGCTGCCTCGCTCCGCGCCGCGAAGGCCGCCGGGTTCTCCGACGCGCAGATCGCCGAGATCCGCGGCGGCACCGAGGCCGGCGTCCGCCGCCTCCGCCACGACCTCGGGATCCGGCCGGTTTACCACATGGTGGACACCTGCGCGGCGGAGTTCGCCGCCAGCACCCCGTACCTGTACTCGACCTACGACGAGCAGACCGAGGTGCCGTCCGGGGACCGGCCGAAAGTGATCATCCTCGGCAGCGGGCCGAACCGGATCGGCCAGGGCATCGAGTTCGACTACGCCTGCGTGCACGCCTCCTTCGCGCTGTCGGCGGCCGGCTACGAGACGGTGATGGTCAACTGCAACCCGGAGACGGTATCAACGGACTACGACACTTCCGGGCGGCTCTACTTCGAGCCGCTGACGCTGGAGGACGTCCTGGAGGTCGTGCACGCCGAGCAGCAGAGCGGGCCGGTGGCCGGCCTGATCGTGCAGCTCGGCGGGCAGACCCCGCTCGGCCTGGCCAGGGCGCTCGCCGCGGCGGGAGTGCGAGTCGTCGGCACCTCGCCCGAGGCCATCCACCTCGCCGAGGACCGGGGCGAGTTCGGGGCGGTGCTGGCGGCTGCGGGCCTGCCCGCCCCCCGGCACGGGACCGCCAGGTCGCCCGGCGAGGCGAAGGCCGTCGCCGACGAGATCGGCTACCCGGTCCTGGTACGGCCCTCGTACGTGCTGGGCGGGCGCGGCATGGAGATCGTCTACGACGACGAGACGCTGGAAGCGTACGTGCGGCGCGCCACCGAGGGCAGCCCAGGGCATCCGGTGCTGATCGACCGGTTCCTCGACGACGCCATCGAGATCGACGTCGACGCCCTGTACGACGGCGAGGAGCTGTACCTCGGCGGCGTGATGGAGCACATCGAGGAGGCCGGGATCCACTCCGGCGACTCGGCCTGCGCGCTGCCGCCGATCACGCTCGGCCACGAGTACGTCGACCTGATCCGCGAGTCCACCGCGGCGATCGCCCGCGGCGTCGGGGTGCTCGGGCTGCTGAACGTGCAGTACGCGCTGGCGGCCGGGGTGCTGTACGTGCTTGAGGCGAACCCGCGGGCGTCCCGCACGGTGCCCTTCGTCTCCAAGGCGACCGCGGTGCCGCTGGCCAAGGCGGCGGCCAGGATCATGCTCGGCGCTACCGTGGCCGGGCTGCGGGCCGAGGGGATGCTGCCCGCGTCGGGCGACGGCGGCACGCTGCCGCTCGACGCGCCGATCGCGGTCAAGGAGGCGGTGCTCCCGTTCGGGCGGTTCCGGGACGCCGAGGGCAGGGGAGTGGACACCGTCCTCGGCCCCGAGATGCGGTCGACCGGCGAGGTCATGGGCATCGACGAGG
>Ga0302184_10000751_pt1 | contig 21240 bp, 23 predicted proteins | sample I_Palsa_N3_3_FD_200233 | JGI IMG/M metagenome (GOLD analysis project Ga0302184, IMG submission 200233) | Peat permafrost microbial communities from Stordalen Mire near Abisko, Sweden - I_Palsa_N3_3 | ecosystem: Environmental > Terrestrial > Soil > Palsa > Peat permafrost | place: Sweden...
CGAGGTGCTCGTGGACAAGATGCGCCGACGCGTCATTGAGCTGAGCAACGGTCGAATGGTGCGCGACCAGGCGCGTGGCGTGTACGGCTTCGACGGCTCCGGACAAGAGGCGGTCTGACGTGGCGGTGTCAGTTGACTACGTCCTCCGCGAGACGGCCTCGAACCTCTGGCGCAACCGCCTCATGACGATCGCCGCCGTGCTCACCGTGGCCGTCTCGCTGTCGCTCGTGGGCGCGGCCTTGCTCCTGCGCCAAGGTTCGGCCAACGCCACCGGGACCCTCGAGCGCGGGACCCAGGTCACCGTCTGGATGGAGCCCAACGCCAACGCCCAGGAGATAGCTGCGGTCAAGACCCAGCTGTCCCAGCTGAATTACGTCCAGCAGCCCTGCGCGTATTGGAACAAGGCGCGCAACTTCTCCGAGGCCCGCCGGCTGCTCCCGTCCGACGTCTTCCAGGCGACGACCGAGGCGGAGATGCCGACCTCCTACTGGTGCACCCCCATCGCGTTGTCCGATGCGGCCCAGGTCGTGCGCACGTTCAGCGGGACCGCGGGCGTCCTCTCGGTGACGGAGCCGCAGCAGACCATCCACAACGAGGAGACGGTGATCAACGTCTCGAAGTGGGTCTGTCTGGCCATCGCCATCGTCCTGATCGTGTCCGCCGCCGTGCTGATCCTGAACACCATCCGCATGGCCATCTTCGCCCGACGCCGTGAAGTTTCCGTGATGAAGCTGGTCGGGGCGACCAACTGGTTCATCCGCGTCCCCTTCATGTCCGAGGGTCTGTTGCAGGGCCTGATCGGGTCGTTGCTGGCCGCGGTCGTGGTCTATTTCGTCTACCTCTTCATCAACCACGAGGGCAGTGGGCGGACGACCAGCAACATCTTCACCGCCATGCACATGTCGGGGGGCGAGGTCCTGCTCACCAATGCGGTCGTCGTGATTGTGGGCATGGCGATCGGCTCCATCGGCTCCGCCATCGCCATCCGACGCTTCCTCGACGTCTGACGCCGCGCCGCCGCGGCCGTCCGCACCCGAACCGGTCGGCGCGATCGCGTGCAGTACGTTGCACGGCGATGCGGGAGCGCTTCGAGGTCGCACCGTGACGGGCCAGGGTGACGCGGCCTCCAACGGATCGAAGCGCGACCTGTCACGGTCCCGGTTCTTCTGTAACAACGCCCGCAAGGGTTCGCTGGTCTGCGGAATCCTGGCCTTCGTGGCGCTGGTGATCGGTGGTGGTTTCTCCGAGATCAGCAAGAGCGGGGCCCCGACCTCTCTCGAGACGGACGCCGTCCGCTGGGTCATCGTGGGGTCGCTGGTCGTCGGGGTGGCCCTCTACGTCATCGGCGGTCGCATGGCCCGGAAGGCGCGCGGTTGAGGCGCCGGAGTGCCTGCGGTGCCAGGCGTTGACGACCCGGAGCGTGCGAAAGGCGCCCAATGGCGCCGGCCTCTCCGTGTGCGGGCGTGGTGCGGGACGGTCCCGATCCGGGCCAGACTGGCGCGATGGGGAGCGCCGGAGACAAACCCAGGAAACGACGGCGGCGGCTGGCCAAGGTGCCCAAGTACGAGGAGCCGAACTCGCTTCCGGCACCGGGTCTGACCGGGAGTTCGGGAGCTGTTTTCGGATCGCGCTACGGGCATTCGGCTGACCATCATCAGCAGAATGAGCCCGGCCGCTTCGGCGCGTTCGTCCTCCGTCTGCTGGGGATGAAACCGAAGTCCTGAGGAGCCGGGAACTCGGGCTCGGGCCAAAATCCTGGCCCGGTGAGGTTTCCGGCAAGGTTTTCGTCAAGCAGAGGCCACCACGCTGGGCCGCGCCCTCCGACCGGGGGCCTGGACGAAAGCGAGGATGCACATGGCCAACACCACCACGATCACCGGGAACCTGACCCGGGAACCCGAAATCCGCTACACGCGCGAGGGGCAGGCGACCGCGCAGCTCGGCGTCGCCGTGAACCGGCGCTGGCAGGACCGCACCACCCAGGAGTGGCAGGAGTCCACCTCCTACTTCGACGTGATCTGCTGGCGCGACCTGGCGGAGAACGTCGCGTTGAGCCTGACCAAGGGCATGAGGGTCGTCGTGACCGGCCGGTTGGAGCACCGCACCTGGGAGACCGAGGAGGGCGAGCACCGCTCCAAGGTCGAGATCACCGCGGACGAGGTCGGCGCCAGCCTGCGCTTCGCCACGGCCGAGGTCCACAAGGTCGAGCGGCGCGGATCGGATTCGCCGGAGGGTGCCGGGGTCGACGGGGCCGAGGCCTTGGCTGTCGAGGCCTGAGGGATGCCGTGGCTCATCACGACCTCGGAGTGGCCGTTGCTGGCGGCGCAACTCGCCGGGGTGAGCGCCCGCGTGGTGGCCGATCCGGCCGTGGTGATGGCCGGTTCGGCCGGCGTGGCCGTCGGTGCCGGCGCGTTGGTGCTGCGCCGACGCGCTCGGCCGCGTCCGCGTGACCGTTCGGCTTGAACGAGCTCAGGTGCCGCTCGTGCCAGCCCCTTCGGCCGCCGCCCGGTCGTCCTTGGGCTCGTACGTCAACGACAACGAGTTGACGCAATAGCGCTGCCCGGTGTCGGTGGGCCCGTCGGGGAACACATGCCCCAGATGCCCGCCGCACCGGGCGCACACGATCTCGGTGCGCGCCATGAGCAAACTCCGTTCCTTGCGCTCGAGGACGGTCCCGGCCGCCAGGGCCCGGTCGAAACTAGGCCAGCCGGTGCCCGACTCGAACTTGGCGTCGGTGCCGAAGAGGGGAGCACTGCAGCCGGCGCAGTGGAAGATGCCTTCACCGTCGACGTGCAGCAGTGCCCCCGACCAGGGGGGCTCGGTGCCGGCCCGGCGCAGCACGGCGTAACGGTCGGCCGGGAGCTGGGCCTTCCACTCCGCCTCGCTCTTGGTCACGTCGAAGGCCGTCTCGCCGTCACGTGCCTTGCGGGAGAACATCACGCCCCTTTCTCTGCAACGGGAGTGCCCCGTTCCTGGTCAGGAGCGTTTCTCCTGCCCACGGCGGCAGCTGCTCCCGTGCTTGACAACGTTCGCACAACCTGAAGAAGATCATGATTGCTCGGCGTCCTGTGGCCGCCTCGAGGGGGGGTGCACGGGCGTGGAGGTGGCGTGCGTGGACACGCGCAAGAGGGTCAAACTGTTCGTCGTGGGCCTGGTGCTCGGGATGAGTCTTTTCCTCATCGGTGGGATCGGCGTGGTGCCGGCCCACAGTACGCAGGAGCCCACGGTGCAGCTGGCACCGGCGCTCCAGAAGACGGTCTGCAACTACCCCACGGTTTCCGATTGCACGTCGGTGGGCCGGGTGGTGACGTCACCCTCAACCAGCCACAACCCGGGCTGACGCAGCAGGCACTGCTGACGCCGCCAGATCTGCTGCCGCACTCCCCATCAGGAAGAGAAAGTTGTCGGCGTAGAACTGCCGTCGCACCTCGGCATCGGCGTCGCCCAGCGAGGCCTCGAAGCGCTCCAGCGGCTTGCGCCCGCCCTCCACGTGCGGGTAGTCGGAGGAGAACAGCACCAGATCGGCGCCGGCCTGCTCCACGATCCAGCCCACGTCCTCCGTCGGGTACGGCGTGAACCTGCACTGGCGGTGCACGTACTCGCTCGGCCGGAGCGACAGCGCCTGCAGACGCTCCTCGTGGCGGTGGAAGGCCTCGAAGGCGGACTCCATCTGGCGCAGCCACGACGGCACCCAGATGGCGCCCTGCTCTATGACACCGATGTGGAGGTCGGGAAACGCCTCGAGCACGCCGTCGAAGATCAGGGTGGCGAGCGTCTGGGCCGGCGGGACCGGGATGCCCATGTAGTCCACGGAACGGAAATTCTCCTCGCCGCCGTGGAAGTCGGGCGGCACCGGCTTGCCGTTGGCGAAGTAGTTGGGGTCGATGAGCGACCCCGTGCCCCCGACGTGGAACACGACGGGGATGCCGGCCTCCTCGGCCCGGGCCCACACGCCGAACAGGTCGGTGTGGCTGGGCGAATGCCGCGGCGGGCAGCCCGAGGCGATCAGCAGGGCGGCGGCGCCCTGCTCGAGCGCGTCCTCGGCGGCGGCGACGGCGCGCTCGGGATCAGCCAGCGGGACGTAGAGCGAAGGCAGCAGGCGCGGGTCGGCCGAGCAGAACTCGAGCATGCCCCGGTTGTGGGCCCGCGCCGCGGCGTAGGCCAAGTCAGCGTCGGCGTGTTCCATGTCGTGCAGGCGCGTGTTGTGGAAGGTGTTGAAGACGAGCTGGCTCGAGAAGCCCAGGAGGTCGAGGGCGCGGCCGCGGTCCTCGGCGACGAAGGATCCGGTGGCGGCGAAATTCTTGCGCGCCATGATCTCGGCTTCCTCGTGCGCCCGGTACTCGGGCGAGGCGTGCCGGGCGCGCAGCGCCCCGAAGGAGGCCAACAGGTCGCGCTGCTGGTCGGCGGGGTCGCCGGTCTGGCGCAACTCGTTCCCGCCCGGATAGCGCAACACGGGCAGCCGGTCCCGGTAGGCCGCTTCCGCGTGGTCGCGCAGCCAGGTGGGCGTCTCCATGATGTGGGCATCGGCATCATGGACGATCCGGCCCTGGGAATAGGGCATGTCTTCCTCACCTTCTGGCCCGCAGCGTGCCGTTAGGGCCAGTATTCCAGGCTCGCCCCGCGGCCACCGCGCCCTACGATGCCGTCGTGGTCGTGGAGCTGGTCAGCGGGCTGCTGCACGAGGTGGGCCTCCCGGTCGCCCTGACCGATCGGGTGGAGCTGATCGGCGACATCCGGCCCTATGCGACACCATTCCCCGTGGTGGAGTGTGCCGCCTCGGTCCTGGGTGCCATCGGCGCGGCGGCGTCGCTCTTGTGGGAGGAGCGCACGGGCGAGACGCAGCCGGTCACCGTGGCGCGTGGGCATGCAGGTGCATCGCTGGTCGGGTTCCAGCTCCAGCAGCTGGAGGGCGGGGATCTGCCACCCGCGCCCATGAGCCGCGAGCGCCCGCTGGTCAAGCTGTACCGCTGCCGTGACGGACGGTGGGTTCACCTGCAGGGTCAGTTCGCCCACCTGGGGGCGCGCACGTGCGACGTACTGGGGTGTGCGGTCGACAGCGGCGTCGACGTGGTGGCCGAACGGGTCGCCCGCTGGGACGCTCCCGCTCTGGAGGACGCGCTGGCGGAGGCCGGGACGTGCGGCGCCATGGCACGCACGGCCGCGGAGTGGGCGGCCCATGTCCAGGCCGCGGCCATCGCACCGCTGGGCCGGGTCAGCATCGAGAAGATGGGGGAGAGCGCTCCCGAAGCACTCAACGGCGCGCGACGGCCGCTCGAGGGTGTGCGCGTGCTCGATCTCAGCCGGCTGCTCGCCGGACCGATCAACGCCCGCACTCTGGCCGAGCACGGGGCGGAGGTGCTGCTGGTCAACTCGGCGCGGTTGGAGAACATCCCCCTCTTCGTGATGGACACCAGTCACGGGAAGCGCTCGGCGTGCCTGGAGCTGCATGATCCTGATGATGCGGCCGTCCTGCGCCGGCTGGCGGCCGGGGCGGATGTGTTCACGCAGGGCTACCGCGCCGGCTCTCTGGCCCGGCGAGGCTTCGGAGCTGAAGAGCTGGCGGAGCTGCGGCCCGGCATCATCGTGGTGAGCATCAACTGCTACGGCGACGCCGGCCCCTGGCGGCTCCGCCCGGGCTGGGAGCAGATGGCCCAGACCACCTCGGGCATGGTGACCGGTCAAGGCGGTGCCGACCACCCCGAGCTGCTTCCCGCCGCGGCGTGTGACTACACCACGGGATATCTGGCCGCCCTGGGGACGATGGCCGCACTGTGGCGGCGGGCCCACGAGGGCGGCAGCTACCACGTGCGCGCCTCGCTCTGCCAGACCGCCCGCTGGTTCACCGAGGCACCGGCCGCGCCGGGTGAGCCGACCGGTCTCGGCGACCTCGCCCCGTACCTGACGGCGAGCGACACGCCGTACGGCCGGTTGCACCACCTCGGGCCGGTCGCCGGCCTGCCGGCGACGCCGGGTCGGTGGGAGGTGCCGACGTCGCCCATCGGCACGCACGCCCCGGCGTGGCGGGACCCCGTGCCACGGATCTGACGACCCGTCAGGTCGGTCCGCCCGGCTTGGCTACGCTCCCCGGCGATGGATCTGCGCGACCGCCCCGAGGACGTGGCGTTCCGCTGTGAGGTCCGGGACTTCCTCGACGAGCACCTGGTCGGCGAGTTCGCCGAGCTGGGCGGCCGCGGCGGCTCGGGTGACGAGACCTTCGGCTTCGAGGTGCGGCGCCGCTGGGAAAAGGTACTGGCCGGAGGCGGCTGGGTCGGCCTCGGGTGGCCGGTGGAGCACGGCGGGCGCGGCGCCACCATGACCGAGCAGGTCATTTTCAACGAGGAGTACGCGCGCGCCGCCGCGCCCGGGCGGGTGAACGTCATGGGTGAGGGTCTGCTCGGGCCGACGTTGATCCACTACGGCACACCGGCACAGCAGGCCCGCTTTCTTCCGCCCATCCGCGAGGGCGCGGAGCTCTGGTGCCAGGGCTATTCCGAGCCCGAGGCGGGCAGCGACCTGGCCAACGTCAGGACGAGGGCCGAACGCGACGGCGACCAGTGGGTGGTGACGGGGCAGAAGGTTTGGACGTCGTTGGCCCACCTGGCGGACTGGTGCTTCGTGGTCTGTCGCACCGACGCCGGCTCGGCGCGCCACAAAGGGCTGTCGTACCTGTTGGTGCCCATGGACCAGCCGGGCGTCGAGGTGCGGCCCATCACCCAGCTCACCCGGACCAGCGAGTTCAACGAGGTGTTCTTCGACGGCGCCCGCACCCACGTCGACAACGTGGTCGGTGACGTCGGCGAAGGCTGGCGCGTGGCCTTGGCCACGCTGGCCTTCGAGCGCGGCGTGGCCCTGCTGGGCTTTCAGCTCGGCTTCCGCCGCGAGCTCGACCGGGTGGTGGCGCTGGCCGAGGAGAACGGCACGGCGCGTGACCCGGTCGTGCGCCAGCGGCTGGCCCAGGCGCACATTGAGCTGACCATCATGCGCTACAACACGCTGCGCAGCCTGGCCGGCGTCGACGGGCCCGTGGCCCCGCCCGAAGCCTCCATCGCCAAGCTGTACTGGGGCAGCTGGCACCGCCGGCTCGGCGAGCTGGCGATGGACGTTCTGGGGCCGGCGGCGACCGTGCTCGACGGTGAGCCGCTGCCCGACAACGGGGGCTACGGGCTCGGCGAGCTGCAGCGCTCCTTTCTCTTCGCCCGCGCCGAGACCATTTACGGTGGGTCGAACCAGATTCAGCGCAACATCATCGGTGAGCGGGTGCTCGGCCTGCCGCCCGAGCCAAAGGGGAAGGCGTGAGCACCAGTCTGGAAGCGTCCTTCGATCCGCCGCCCCCGCCGCCGCCCCCGGCCGGCCACGGCCTGCTGGAGGGCAAGGTCGTCCTCGTGACGGCGGCGGCCGGGACGGGCATCGGATCGGCCACGGCGCGGCGCTGCCTGGAAGAGGGGGCGTCGGTGCTGGTGTCGGATGCGCACGCCCGCCGCCTGGCCGAGACGGCCGATGACCTGACACGGCACGCGGGTGCGGACGGATCGGGTCGCGTGCACGCGTTGGCCTGCGACGTGCGGGACGAGGCACAAGTGGGTGCGCTCTACGACGGCGCCCTCGAGCGGTTCGGCCGTCTCGACGTGGCGGTGCACAACGCCGGACTCGGTGGGACCGTCCCGCTGGTCGACATGACCGACGAGCAGTGGTCGACCGTGCTCGACATCACGCTGACGGGCACCTTCCGCTGCACCCGCGCCGCGCTGACCCGGATGCTCCCCCAGAGGAGCGGGGTCATCGTCAACAACGCGTCGGTGCTCGGCTGGCGGGCCCAACCGGGCCAGGCTCACTACGCCGCGGCCAAGGCGGGCGTGATGGCGCTGACCCGGTGTGCCGCGGCCGAGGCGGCCCCCGCTGGGGTGCGGGTCAACGCGGTGTCGCCGAGTTTGGCCGAGCATCCGTTCTTGAACCGGGCCATCCCCGACGAGGACCTCGCGGTGCTGCGCCGCCGCGAGCTGTTCGGGCGCGGTGCCGAGACCTGGGAGGTGGCCAACGTGATCGTGTTCCTGGCCAGCGACTACTCGTCCTACCTCTCCGGCGAGGTCATCTCCGTGAGCAGCCAGCATCCGTGAGCACCGGAATCGGCGGCGCTCCGGCCGACCAGGAGGACCCGAGGGCCGATCTCCTCTGGGGCACGGTGCCGCGCCTGGTCGACGACGCTGCGCTGCGGCACGGCAGCGCGGAGGCGTTGGTCGACGGCGACCTCCGTCTCACCTACGCGCAGTTGGCCGAGGAGGTCGAGCGCTACGGCCGCGGCTTCCTGGCCGCCGGCGTGGGTGCCGGGGATCGCGTGGCTGTCTGGGCGCCCAATTGCGCCGAGTGGATGTTGGCGGCACTCGGGCTGCTCCGCGCCGGCGCCGTGCTCGTCCCGTTGAACACCCGGTTCAAGGGTGGTGAAGCGGCCTACATCATCCGCAACGCCGGCGCCTCGACGCTCGTCACCGTGCGCGGCTTCCTCGGGTTCGACTATCCGGCCATGTTGGCGGGCCAGGACACCGGAGACCTGGCTCGTGTCATCCTCCTGCGCGACGAGGACGCCGCGACCTCCGCGCGCGACACTGCCGGTGTGGGCGCCGCAATGCCGGTCACGGGATTGGCCGCCTTTCTCCAGGCCGGCGAGAGCGTCCATCCGGCCGTGTCGGCGGCGCGGGCCGCCGGCGTGGAGGCCGATGATCTTTCGGACCTGATCTTCACCTCGGGCACCACCGGACACCCCAAGGGTGCCGCCGCCACCCACGCGCAGTCGTTGCGCACCTTCGGAACCTGGTCGTCCATCGTCGGGCTGACCGCCGGCGACCGCTACCTGGTGGTCAACCCGTTCTTCCACACGTTCGGCTACAAGGCGGGCATCTTGGCCTGCCTGATGGCCGGCGCCACCGTGGTGCCCGAGCCGGTCTTCGACCCGTCCGCCGTCATGGCCCGCATCGGCACCGAGCACATCAGCGTGCTGCCCGGGCCGCCGACGCTCTACCAGACCCTGCTGTCGGACCCCCGGCGGCCCGAGCACGACCTGTCCTCCCTGCGGCTCGGGGTGACGGGTGCGGCCGTCGTGCCGGTCGAGCTGGTCCAGGCGATGCGCGAGGACCTCGGCTTCGACACGGTCCTGACCGCCTACGGGCTGACCGAGTCGTGCGGCACGGTCACCATGTGCCGGCGGAGCGACCCGCCCGAGATCGTGGCCGCCACGTCGGGCCGGGCCATTCCCGACCTCGAGGTCCGGGCCGTGGCCGGTGGCGTCGAGGTCACGCCGGGTGAGCCCGGCGAGATCGTCGTGCGCGGCTACACGGTGATGCCGGGTTACTGGGGCAACGAGGCGGCGACGGCCGAGGCGATCGATGGCGACGGCTGGTTGCACACGGGTGACATCGGCGTCCTCGACGGGGCGGGCAACGTCACCATCACCGACCGGGTCAAGGACATGTTCGTCGTGGGTGGCTTCAACGCCTACCCGGCCGAGATCGAGGCGATCCTCCGCGGCCACGAGGCCGTGGGCCAGGTGGCCGTGGTCGGGGTGCCGGACGAGCGTATGGGGGAGGTCGGTTGCGCCTATATCGTGCCCACCGAGGCCGCGGGCGCCGGCAGGGACCCCGTGGCGTTCGGGCGGGAGGTTCTCGGTTGGTCCCGGGGCGCCATGGCCAACTACAAAGTCCCCCGCGGTGTGGTCCTGGTGGAGGCGCTGCCGGTGAACGCCAGCGGGAAGGTGCTCAAGCGGGAACTCCGTCAGCGCTACGCGGACGGTGCGGACAACGTGGTCACGAACGAGTCGTAGGAGCGAGAGGAGCACACAATGCGAGGCATCGTCTATACGGGAGAGGGCGTGGAGGTCACCGACGCACTCGAGGTCCGGGGCCCTGGGCCGAACGAGGTGCAGGTGCGGATACAGGCGGCGGGGGTGTGTCACTCCGACCTGTCGGTCATCGACGGGACGATCCCCTTCCCGGCTCCGGCCGTGCTCGGCCACGAGGGCGCCGGCGTCGTGGAGGCCGTCGGCGATGCGGTGCGATCCGTGAAGCCGGGTGACCATGTCGTGATCGCCACGCTGGCGAGTTGCGGCGCCTGCCGTGCCTGCAGCACCGGGCACCCCACGTGGTGCAAGAGCTCGCTCGGGAACATCTCGACACCGTTCACCTTCAAGGGGGAGCCGGCGTCGAACTTCGCGGCAGCATCGGTCTTCTCCGAGGTGACGATCGTCAGTGAGGTCCAAGCGGTGCGGATCCCCAAGGACGTGCCGCTGACGTCGGCCTGCCTCATCGGGTGTGGCGTGCTGACCGGCGTCGGTGCCGTGCTCAACCGGGCCAAGGTGAGGCCCGGTGACACGGCGGCGGTCTTCGGCGTGGGAGGCGTGGGGCTGAACGTGATTCAGGGATTGCGCATCGCGGGGGCCACGAGGATCGTCGCCGTCGACACGGTGGCGAGCAAGGAGAAGCTCGGGCGGCAGTTCGGCGCCACGCACTTCGTCGACGCCAGCGCCGGTGATGCCGCGGCGGAGGTGCGCCAGCTCGTTCCGGCCGACCGGGAGTCGGCCGCCGGGGCGCTGTTCCCGCTGGGCGGCGTGACGTGGGCGTTCGACTGTGTGGGCCACCCTGCCGTGCTGCGCAGCGCCCTCGACTGCCTCGACTGGGCCGGCAACGCGGTGGCCATCGGCATTCCCCCTCGCGGCACGGAGGTGGCGGTGGACGTGAACGCCTTGGCCTACGTGGACCGTGGGCTGCTCGGGTGCCGCTATGGCTCCTCCCGGCCGCACCACGACATTCCGTTGATGGTCGACTTCTACAAGTCCGGTCAGCTCATGCTCGATGAACTGGTGTCCCTGACCCGGCCGCTCGACCGGTTCGGAGAGGTCGTCGACGAGATGCACGCCGGTCGCGTCGCCCGTGGCGTGCTCACCTTCGACTAGAAAAAGGCCATGTCAACACTGCCCGCGGCACGAGCGCGCTCGTGAAGGGTGTCATTCTGGCGGGGGGAACAGGGTCGCGCCTGTACCCCCTGACCCGGATCACGAACAAACACCTCTTGCCGATCTACGACCGGCCGATGATCGCCTGGTCGATCGAAGCCGTGGTGTCCAGCGGCATCGACGAGATCATGCTCGTGACGGGTGGGACCCATGCCGGTGAGTTCCTTCGCCTCCTCGGCAACGGGCACGAGTACGGCATCAACCAACTCTCGTACGCCTACCAGGAGAAGGCCGGCGGCATCGCCGAGGCGCTCGGGCTGGCCGCGCACTTCGCCGGAGGCGGGCCGGTGCTCGTCATGCTGGCGGACAACATCGTCGAGCGTTCCATCCGGCCGATGGTCGAGGCGTTCCGCGCCGATCCGGTCGGCGCGCGCATTCTGCTGTCGAAAGTGACCGAGCCGGAGCACCTGCGCCATCTCGGCGTCCCCGTCTTCGGAGACGACGGCCGGGTGACGCACATTGACGAAAAGCCCGAGATCCCGGCGTCGGACTACTGCGTGACCGGCATCTACTGCTACGAGGCCGGGGTGTTCGACATCATCGGTGACCTCGTGCCCTCCGGCCGCGGCGAGCTGGAGATCACCGACGTGAACAACCACTACGTCGGGAAGCGCCAGATGGCCCACGACATTCAGCAGGGCTTCTGGGGCGACGCCGGGGAGTCGATCGAGGCCTACTACGCGGTGAACGACTTCGTGCGCCAGAACGGCGCCAACCTGGCGTAGCCGCCGACGTCAGTCGGAGCGGGGTTCGGCCGGGACGCCGAGCTTGACCCGGCGGACGCTCTCGGCGATGCCGGCCCCGTCGAGGCCGAGGGCGCTCAGGATGTCGTCCGCCTTGCCCTGGGCGAGGAATTGACGGGGGACGCCGAGCACGCGCGTCGCCGCCATCGGCCGGCCCGCCGCGTCCGCGCGCGTCGCCATGGCATCGAGGAGGAATGCACCGGCCCCCCCGTGCCGGACCCCGTCTTCTGCGGTCACCACGAGGCGGTGGTGCGCCGCGTCGTCGAGGAGCGCGACATCGGGTGGGGAGATGACCCGCGCGTCCCACACGGTGGCGTCGATCCCCTCGGCGGCCAACTCGTCGGCGGCGCTCAGGCAGGCCTCGACCGTCTTGCCCACGCCGACCAGGCAGACCGACCCGTCGCCGACCCGCAGCTGGCGCGCCTGGAGCCCGCTGCCCACGTCGCCGGCGTCCACGTGGCGCGGCGCCGTCTTGGGCACGCGGATGGTGGAGGGCCCCGGAAGCTCGAGCGCGCTGCGCAGCATCGGCTCGACCTCCTCGGCGGACGACGGCGCGAACACCGTCATGCCGGGGATGGAGAGCGCCAGGGCCAGGTCGAGGATCCCGTGGTGGCTGGGGCCATCGTCGCCGGTGATGCCGGCCCGGTCAAGCACGAAGACCACCGGGCAGCCGTGCAGCCCCACGTCGAGGTTGGCCTGGTCGAAGGAGCGTGACCAGAAGGTCGAGTACACCGCGACGACGGGCCGCAACCCGGCCATGGCCATGCCGGCGGCGGATGTGGCCCCGTGCTGCTCGGCGATGCCGACGTCGAAGAAGCGGTCCGGGAAGCGGGCCTGGAAGGCCAGCAAGCCGGTCGGGCCGGGCATGGCGGCGGTGAGCGCCACGATGCGGGGGTTCTCTTCGGCCGCGGTCAGCAGCGCGCGGGTGAAGGCATCGGTGTAGGTGGCGGCGCGCCGGGGAGAGTGGCCGAGCCCACTCTCGGGGGTCGAGCCGAGGGACGCGATGCCGCCACCGTCGGAGGTGGCGGAGCCACCGACCCCACGACCGGCGGAGTTGCCCACCGTGTTGTCGAGCGCGACCGGTTTGGTGGCCTTGACGTCGTGGAGGCGCTGGACGTCGTCCTCTTCGGCGGGGGCGTAGCCGCGGCCCTTCTGGGTGAGGACGTGGACCACGATCGGGCCGTCCCACGCGGCAGCGTGGGTGAAGGCCTGCTCCATGTGCTCGATGTCATGGCCGTCGATCGGACCCGCGTAGCGCACACCCAGCGCCTCGAAGAAGGTGTGTGGCGCCACCATGTCGCGCAACGCGGTGGTCACCGAATGGACGCCCGAATACGCGATTTCGCCCAGGGCGGGGAGTTCGCGCAGACGCAGGCGCAGCCGCTCGCGGGCTGCTGTGTAGGTGGGGTTGAGACGCAGGGTCGTCAGGCTCTGCGACAACTGGGAGACCGTCGGCGCATAGGACCGGCCGTTGTCGTTGAGCACGATCACCACGCGCCGCTTCGAATGGCCAAGGTTGTTCAGAGCCTCGTACGCCATGCCCCCGGTGAGGGCGCCGTCGCCCACGACCGCCACGACCTTGCGCTCACCGTCGATGCCCCGGAGCTCGAATCCGCTGGCGATCCCATGGGCGTACGACAGACCGGTCGAGGCGTGGCTGTTCTCGATCCAGTCGTGTTCGGACTCGGCCCGATTGGGATAGCCCGACATGCCGCCCGCCTGCTTCAGGGTCTTGAAGCCATAGCGGCGCCCGGTCAGCAACTTGTGCACGTAGGCCTGATGCCCGGTGTCCCAGAGGATGACGTCACGGGGGGAGTCGAACACCCGGTGCAGGGCGACGGTCAGCTCGACGGCGCCGAGGTTGGAGCCGAGATGCCCACCGGTCGTCGTCACCGTGTCGACGATGAAGGTCCTGATCTCCTCGCACAGTTCGACGAGCTGTTCCTCGTTCAGGCCCTTGAGGTCGGCTGGTGTCTCGATGCTGGGCAGGATCATGGGCTCGGGTCAGGTTATCCCGCCGCCTGGGCGCCCTCGCTGCGCCACGGTCCCAGCAGGGTGCACGCGGCGACGCCGAAGGAAGCCAGCGCCAGGACCTGCAGGCCGCGAGCCGCCCCCAGATTCTGCGACACCCATCCGACGACGGGTGCCCCGGCGACCCAGCCGACGTATCCGGCCGCCGTGAAGGCGCCGACCGCGCTCACGACCTGGGAGGCCATCCGGCTGACCGTGCTCATGACAAGGGGCCAGAAGAGCGAGGCTCCCCCGGCGCCGAGGGCCAGACCGAGCGCGGCGACACCGGAGACCGGCGAGAGCGACTCGAGAAGGATGCCGGCGCCGGCCACGCAGCCGCCGGTCACGAGCGCCCGCCTGGTGGAGAGCCGGCCGAGCAGGTGACCGCCGGCGCCGCGGGTCGTGGCCGCGACCAGCTGGCCGACGACGTAGGCCCCGGCCCCGAGCAACACGCCGGTGGCCAGGTGATTGCGTAGGTAGAGCACGCCCCAGGTGTCGACCCCGCCCTCGGTGATCTCCGCCAGGGCGAACACTGCCAGGAGGATGAGGAGCCCGTCCCGGCGGAGGCGGCGCAAAGGGTGGCGGGACGCGTGCTGCGGCGACCCGTCGGCGTCGGCTGGAGCGAGGGAGGTGCCCGGGTCGGTGACGAGGGCCCAGACGCCGACGCCGAGTGCGACGGCCGCGATCCCCGGCCAGACCCAGCGCCAGGACACGCCGGCGTGGATGACCAGGGCGGCGACGGCGGCGCCCGTCAGCGCGCCGGTGTTGAAGAGGGCGTGCAGCCGGACCAGTGACTTCGGGCTGCTCATCAGGCGGTGCGACGCCTCCGCGTTCATGGCCGTGTCGATGGACCCGCCCGCGATCTCCACGAGGACGAGCACCACCGCGAAGGACCACGTGTCACGGGTCAGTGCCAGCAGGCAGAGCAGGACCGACCAGGCGAACAGTGCGATCCAGATCAGCCGGCGCGCTCCCACCCGGTCACAGAAGTGCGCCATGACCGCGCTCGTGGCACCCGCCACCGCGACGGCCACCGCCAACAGCAGGCCGAGCTGCGCGTCGTTGAGCGCGAAGGTCTGCTGGATGTCGAAGAGCATCACGGCCCAACTGCCCCAGAAGAGGCCGAAGGTCGCGAACGAGGCCACCACGGGCCCCGCCCCCACGAGCAGGTGCCGCCCCTCCGTGCTGGGCGGGGTCGCGCTCAGGACGGCCCTGCGGCGCCCGCCTTGGCGAGGAAGGCTGACCGGTCGACGACGACGCGGGTGACCCGGCCCGCGCCGACCAGGCCGCCGCCGTCGCCCTCGAGCCGGGCCGCCGACACGGTGAAGATGAGCCGTCGGCCTTCGACTTTGACCAGCGTGGCCTCGGCCAGCACGACCGAGCCCACGGCCACGGGTGCCAGATGGTCGAACTGCACGCGGGTCGCCACGCTGGACTGCGTCTCGTTGAGGTGCCCGTCGGTGGCCCGACAGGTGGCTTCCTCGCAGAGCGCGATCAGACGTGGGGTGGCGAGCACCGGCACGTCACCCGAGCGGAAGTGCTCGGCGGTGTCCTCGTCGCTCACGGTCAGCTCGAGTTGGGCGCTCAGCCCGGCGTGCGGTCCGTGCCCGGCCGCGCTCGGGGGCTGGGTTGGATCGGCAGACACGACGATTACGATACCGCCGTGACCGACACCGCCCTCATTGATCCTGACGTGCTCGAACGCGTGCTGTCCACGGCTCTGGTCGGCGGCGGCGACATGGCCGAGGTCTTCGCCGAGGACGCCGCGACGGCGAGCGCCCTGCTCGACGATCGCCGGGTCGAGGAGCTCTCGTCCGGCCGTTCGCGTGGTGCAGGGATCCGGGTGGTCGACGGGGAGACGACCGGCTTCGCCCACACCGCCGACCTGAGCGAGGCGGGGCTCCTGGCGGCGGCCAGGGCGGCGGCCGCAGTGGCCCGAGAGGGCGGCGACGGGGTGCGCACCGTGGGGCTCGACCCGATGACGTCCCACGGGCGGGGCGGCCGCACGTCGCCCGACTCGGTGGACAAGGCCCGCAAACTCGAGTTGCTCACCCGGGCCGACGAGGCCGCTCGCGCCACGGGGGACGCCATCACGCAGGTGCAGGTCGGCTGCGGCGACAGCCGCCGGCGCATCCTCATTGCCAACTCCGAGGGCCTGCTGGCCCAGGACGAGCAGATCCGGACGCGCTTCACCGTCTCGTGCGTGGCCAACGGCGACACCGGCATGCAGACGGGGTTCGAGTCGCTGGCCCGCACCGAGGGGTACGAGATCTTCGAGCGCCACCGGGTCGAGGACATCGCCGAGCTGGCGGCGACACGGGCGCTGACCAAGCTGTCGGCCCGCCCGGCGCCGTCGGGCGAAGTGCCCATCGTGCTGGCGGGCGGCAGCGGCGGCATCCTCTTCCACGAGGCCTGCGGCCACGGACTCGAGGCGGACCACATCGTCAAGGACGCTTCGGTCTATACCGGCCAGGTCGGCGAGCTTGTGGCGAGTCCGCTCGTCACGCTGGTCGACGACGGCACGGTGCTGGGGGAGTGGGGCAACTTCGCGGTCGACGACGAAGGGTGCCTGCCCGCGCGCAACGTGCTGATCGAGAACGGGATCCTCACGGACTACATGTGGGACTGGTTGCGCGCGCGCAAGGAGGGCCGCAAGTCCTCGGGCAACGGGCGCCGTCAGAGCTACGCGCACCTGCCGATGGTGCGGATGACCAATACCTACCTTCTCGCCGGCACCGAGGATCCGGCGGAGATCGTGGCCCAGACGCCTTCGGGTGTCTACGTGAAGAAGCTCGGCGGCGGACAGGTGAATACCGCGACGGGCGACTTCGTCTTCGGGACCACGGAGGCGTACCTCATCGAGGGTGGTCGCATCACCGAGCCGTTGCGCGATGCCAATCTGATCGGCAACGGGCCCGAGGTACTGCGCCGGATCGACGCGGTGGCCACGGACTTCGACATGACGCCCGGCACCTGCGGCAAGGACGGGCAGAGTGTTCCGGTCGGCTGCGGCCAGGCGACGTTGCGCATCACGGGCGTGACGCTCGGAGGCACGGCGTGAGCGACGAGCTGCTGAGTCTGGCTCAGTCCGTCGTCGCACAGGCCCGGCCGGGCGAGGGCATGGAGGTGTACGTCACGCGGGGCACCGAGACCGAGGTGCGTGCCTACGAGGGTGAGGTGGAGTCACTCACCTCGGCCGATTCCTCCGGTGTCGGCATCAGACTGCTGCTCGGTGACGCCGACGCCGGCGGGAGCCAGGTCGGCTTCGCCTGGGCGGGCTCGCTCGAGCCCGACGTCATCGCAGCCACCCTGGCCGACGCTCGTGACAACGCCCGCTTCGCCACGCCGGACCCCGACGTCGTGTTGGCCGTCCCCGACGGCGTCGAGGCCGTGGAGATGGATCTGTGGGACGACGGCGTTGGCGAGACGCCGATGGAGAAGAAGGTCGCACTGGCGATCGAGCTGGAGCGGGCGACCCGTGCGGCTGACCCGAAGGTCCGGCAGGTCTCGTCCGCCGACTACTCGGACAGCCGGGTGGAGGTGGCGTTGGCCTCGACCACGGGCATCACGTCATCGCGGCGGCGCACGAACGCGTTCCTCTCGGTGGACGCCATCGCGGGGGAGGGTGCCGATTCACAGACGGGCACCGGGTTCAGCGTCGGTCGCGGCCCGGGTGAGCTGGTGCCCGACGAGGCGATGGACGACGCCGTCCTCCGGGCGGTTCGCATGCTCGGGGCGCAGAAGGTGCCCTCGGCCCATTGCACCGTGGTCTTCGACCCGCGCGTGGTGTCGACCTTGCTGGGGGTGATGGCATCTGCCCTGTCCGGTGAGGCTGTCGTCAAGGGTCGCTCCTTCTTCGCCGGGCGCATCGGCGAGACCGTCGGCACCGGTGGGATCACCCTCGTGGACGACCCGACCGACGCCAGGGCGTACGGAGCGGCGTCGCACGATGGCGAGGGGCTGGCCTGCCGGCGCAACGTGCTCATCTCTGAGGGTGTCCTGCGCATGTTCGTCTACGACACGGTCTCCGCTCGCCGGGCCGGGGCCGTGTCGACCGGGTCGGCGACCCGGGGCGGCTTTGCCGGCACGCCGGGAGCAGGTTGCCGGGCCCTGTTGCTGTCCCCGGGCAGCAAGAGCCAGGACCAGATCGTGGCCGCCGTGGGCGACGGGCTCTACGTGCAGTCGATCTCGGGCATCCACTCGGGCGTCAACACCGTGAGCGGCGATTTCTCGGTCGGAGCGGAGGGTCTCCTGATTCAGGGGGGCACCCTGGCCCAGCCCGTGCGGGAGGTCACCGTCGCCTCAACGCTGCAGCGCATGCTCCAGTCGGTGGTCGAAATCGGAGGGGATCTCCGTTGGCTCCCAGGGGTCGCCGCCGGCCAGACCCTGGCGATCGCCGACATGGCGCTCAGCGGCGATTAGTTCCTCTCAGCTGGCCGTGCTCGAGGCCGGTGCGGCGTCCTTGCTGGAGCTGCCCTTGTCCGACTTGCTGGAGCTGCCCTTGTCCGAGCCGCCCTTGTCCGAGCCGCTCATGTCCGAAGTCCCCTTCTCGGAGCTGCTCTTCTCGGAGCCGGACGACTCCTTCTTCGAGGAGGACTCGCCGCCCGAGCTGTCACCGCTCTTGGCGTCGGCACCCTTGCTTCCGGAGCCGTTGCTGCTCGCGGCCGCCCGCGAGTCGTTCTTGTAGAAGCCACTGCCCTTCAAGACGATGCCCACGGCTCCGTACACCTTGCGCAGCGCACCGCTGCATTCGGGGCACTCCGTCAGGGGCTCGTCCGTGAAGCGCTGGACCGCCTCGAGGCGGTGCCCGCACGCCGTGCACGCGTATTCATAGGTCGGCAAGGGACTCCTCCGGGACCGCTCGTTGGCACTCACTGCTTGAGACTGCCAAAGTCTACCCGCGGGGCAACGCGGTCGGAGTCGGACCACCGCCACGGCAGGCCGTAGACTCCACGTTCGTGTCCGACCGCATGCTGGCCAATCTCGACCCGCTGGGCGGCGCCCGCATGGTCGACGTCACACCCCGCGAGCCCACGCATCGCCGGGCCCTGGCCCGCTGCCGGGTCTCGATGTTGCCCGAGACCACGACAAAGGTGGCCAACAACGCCATCACCAAGGGGGACGTGCTGGCGGCCGCCCGCATCGCCGGGATCCAGGCAGCCAAGCGCACGGCCGAATTGATCCCCATGTGCCACCCCGTCCTCGTCGGCTCCATCGGCGTCAACTTCTCCATCGGTGACGACTACGTCGAGGTCGAGGCCCAGGTCGAGACGGTCGACCGGACCGGGGTGGAGATGGAGGCGATGACCGCCTGTACCGTCGCCGCGCTGACGGTCTACGACATGTGCAAGTCGGCGGACCGCACCATGACGGTGGAGAACCTGGCGCTGTGGGAGAAGTCCGGGGGCCGCTCCGGGCCCTGGCGCCGGCCTGAGCCGTACCACCTCTAATTCTCATCCGCTTCGTACCTTCCCTCGCTCCTTCGCGCCATCGGCGCTGCCCGCCCGGAAGCCGGCACACGCCGCTGGTCTACATTCGGTTCCGGTGACCCGACTGGAGGAGGCGCCCGCCGTCGGCAAGGGGATCGTCGGGGCCATCACGTCCGAGGTCGGCCGGATCGGTGGCCGAGAGGCGGTCATCGCCCGGTCGCTCGGGACGTTGCGGCGGGGCGCCATCACGCACGCCGACGGCGTGCGGCTGGCCGAAGCGGCAGACCAGGCCCGTGAGCTGGGCGTCCCCCTCGTCTTCTTCGTGGCCTCGAGCGGGGCTGACGTGCTCGACGGCGTGGCCGCCCTCCACGGCTGGGGCCGGGCGGCCGCCTCCATCGCCCGCTGCAGCGGGCAGGTGCCGGTCATCGCGGCGGCGACTGGTCCCGTGGTCTCGGGACCTGCTCTGCTGCTCGGCCTGTCCGACCTCGTCGTCATGAGCTCCGAGGCCGTGGCTTTCGTCTCGGGCCCGCAGATGGTGGCCGAATTCACCGGTATCGACGTCGGGATCACCCAGCTGGGTGGGGCCGCCGTCCACTCCACCGCAAGTGGGTTGTGCGCGGTGCAGTCCGAGGACGTGGACGGCGCCGTGGCCGAGCTCCTCGAGTACCTGCCCGCCAGCACCGACGATCTCCCTCCGCTGGCACCGGTCAGCGACTCGGTGCTGCGTCCGACCCCCGAGCTGCGCACCGTGATTCCCGATCGGAAGGCGGCGACCTATGACGCTCGGGACGTGGTCCGGTCCTTGTGTGACGACGGCGAGTTCCGGGAGCTGTGGCCGCGGTGGGCCGGTCAACTCGTCACCGCCTTTGCCCGCCTGGGGGGGATGCCCGTCGGATTCGTGGCCAACCAGCCCCGCATTCTGGCCGGGACCCTCGACATCGCGGCATCACAGAAGGGTGCCCGTTTCGTCCGGCTCTGCGACGCCTTCAACCTGCCGATTGTCAGCCTGGTGGATACACCGGGGTTCCTGCCCGGAAAGGACCTGGAATGGCGCGGCATGATCCGTCACGGCGCTGAGCTGGCCTTCGCCTACGCCCAGGCGACCACGCCGCGGTTGTGCCTCATCCTGCGCAAGGCCTTCGGCGGCGCGTACATCGTCATGGACTCCCGCGGCATCGGGAACGACATCTGCCTGGCCTGGCCCGGAGCCGAAGTGGCCGTCATGGGGGCGTCCGGCGCCGTCCAGATCCTCAACCGGGGCATCGACCCAGCGGAACGAGCGGACCGGGAGGTGGCCTATGAGGAGGCCTACCTCAACCCGTGGCCGGCATCGGAGCGCGGGCTGGTGGACCAGGTCATCGACCCGGCGGACAGTCGCATCGTGCTGTGCGCCGTCCTGCGCCAGCTCGGGACGAAACGGGAGCTGGTGGTGGGCCGGAAGCATGACGCCGGCCCGCAATAGGGGTTCGCCTGGGTAAATGCGGATTGTCACAATTTCGTAACGAGGCTGAGGCGCATTCGACGCCGAACGCGGGAATCGATCGGGCATGATCAGCGATGTGGTCCCCCCCACAGACGATGCGTTGTTCGTCCTTGAGTCGTGCCACAGCACCTGGATCTTCGACACGGACAGGATGCGCTTTCGGCGCGTCCTGAAGGGCTTGGCGCTCGAAACGCACGCTGCCACCACGGCGTGGCGGGCGTACTACGGGCTCGAGGTCGATCCGATTTCGGAGTCGTTCGTCGTCTTGCTGAACCCCGAAGGCACCCGCCTGCTCCGGTCGTGGCGCCATGTGGAGCATTGCCCGCAGTGCGGGGGCAACCAGACCGCCGAGCTCTCGCTCGACGAGTTGCGGAGCGCGTCCCTGGCCTAGCGCGCAGCGCTAGAAGTGGATCACGTGCACGGCTGAGAGCAGCAGCGCCGTCAACGTGGCCAGCGCAGCCACCGCCACCGCAATCATGAGCGGGCGCGACACGGCGCGTCGTGCTGCTCGGCTCCGCAAGCCGTGCGCGAGGGAGCGGTCCTTGACCGTTTGCTCGGTCGCGACGGTGTCGTCGG
>Ga0302184_10000752_pt1 | contig 21239 bp, 22 predicted proteins | sample I_Palsa_N3_3_FD_200233 | JGI IMG/M metagenome (GOLD analysis project Ga0302184, IMG submission 200233) | Peat permafrost microbial communities from Stordalen Mire near Abisko, Sweden - I_Palsa_N3_3 | ecosystem: Environmental > Terrestrial > Soil > Palsa > Peat permafrost | place: Sweden...
GCGGGTACTGCGTCGAGACCACCGATCCGCCGAACAGGAACTCGTAGATGGCGTTCGCGTGGGCGGGCTTCCCGGCGAGCGTCGCGCTGACCTTCAACGGCCAGCTGGCGTCGACCTTCGGCTGGTGGGTGCTGGGGACGATGCTCGCCTTGAGTGGTCCCGAAGCGCCGCTACAGATCTGGCCCGGTCTGGTCTTGCAGTCGACGGTGCTCGCCGCGGCAGCGGCGGTCAGTCCGAGCAGCGCGACGGCGCTTGTAACGGTTGCGCTTGCCAGTCGTGCTCGGGGCCGCATCGTCTGCTCCTCCTGCGCAAGGCGGTTGCGCGATCAACGATCGATGATACGCCGCCGCGCGATCACTGTCCGCTCGCGGCCGCGGCTGCCTCGGCTTCCTCGAGGCGGCGCTCGACGAGGTCGAGCCCCCGCTCCCAGAAGCCCGGGTCGCTGAGGTCGATGCCGACGATCTCGCCGAGCTCCTCCGGGCTGCGTGAACCGCCGCTCGCCAGCAGCTCGACGTACTGCTGTTCGAAGCCCGCTCCCTCCTCGAGATAGCGCTCGTAGACCGAGAGCGCCAGCAGCTGCCCGTAGGCGTAGGCATACACGTAGCCGGGGCTGCCGATGAAGTGGGGGATGTAGGACCACCAGCTGCGGTAGCCGTCGGTCACCTCCACGGCGTCGCCGAGCAACTCCTCCTGCGAGGCGACCCACAACTCGCCGAAGCGTTCGACCGACAGCTCGCCGGTCTCGCGCCGCTCGGTGTGCACGCGGTCCTCGAATTGGTTCATCGCGACCTGGCGGAAGACGGTCGCGATTGCGTCCTCGATGTTCTCCGCCAGCAGCGCGAGCCTCGCGGCCGGTGTCGGCGAGGCCTCGAGCAGCGACGCGAAGATCAGCGACTCGCCGAACACCGACGCGGTCTCGGCGAGCGTCAGCGGCGTGCCCTGGTGGAAGATGCCCTGCTTCGCCGCCAGCGCCGAGTGCAGACCGTGACCGAGCTCATGGGCGAGCGTCAGCACGTCGCGCCGCCGGCTTGTGTAGTTGAGCAGCACGTAGGGGTGCACGGAGGGGACCGTGTAGGCGCAGAATGCGCCGCCGCGCTTGCCGGGTCCGGGCGGCGCGTCGATCCAGCTCTCGTCGAAGAAGCGCTGCGCGAGATCGCCGAGTACCGGCGAGAACGCGTGGTAGCCCTCGAGCACGGTCGCCTGGGCGTCGGGCCAGGCGACCTCGACCTCGTCGGGGGCGAGCGGCGCCATCCGGTCGTAATCGGCGAGCCGGTCGATTCCGAGCAGCTTGGCCTTCAGCCTGTACCAGCGGCGCGGTAGCTCGTAGCGGCCTTTGACCGCCGCGATCAGCGCTGCGACAGACTCGTCGCTGGCCTCGTTGGCGAGGTTGCGGTCGGCCAGCCAGTTGTCGTAGGAGCGCAGCCGGTCGTCGACCATCTTGTCGACGAGCAGCGAGTTGAAGACAAACGCCCGCGTCCGCAGTCCGGGCTCGAGCGCGCGCGTCACGGCCGCTGCGGTCTCGGCGCGAACCTCACGCGACGGCACGGCGAGTCGGCTGAGTGCGACGTCGAGCGTGACCGTCTGCTCGAGCTCGACCTCGATCGACGCGGTCTGTTCCTCGAACAGGCGCGTCCACGCCGAACGCGCGCTCAGGGCCTTCTCGGTCAGGATCAGCTCCTCCGGCTCGCTCAGCAGGTGCGGGCGGTATCGGCGCGCGGTCCGCAGGTGGTGGCGCGCGAAGTCGAGGCCCTCACCCGCGAGTAGCTCGTCGGCGCGCGCGTCCTCGAGCGCAGCCCACTCGAGATCGAAGAACAGCAGCAGCGTCTCCAGCGTCGTGCCCCGCTCCTGCACCAGCTGCAGCAGTGCCCCGCGCTTGGGGTCCGCCGTATCGGTCGAGAAGTCGAGGCCGGCGTAGGAGCCGGCACGTCCGGCGAGGTCGTGGATCTGGGCGAGCTCCTCCATCGCCTCGCGCAGCCCGCCGGCATCGATTTCGGCGAGCGCACCGCGGTAGCGCTTGGCGAACGCCTCAGCGCGCGCGATCGCCTCGTCGAGCAGGGCACCGACCTCCTCGGGCCCGCCACCATCGAGTAGGTCGGAGAGCCGCCAGTGAACCGTGTCTGCCGTGACGCTCGTACTCATAGCCACGCAGCATATGGAAGCGCGGCCGCGGCGAAGCCGCCGGTCGCGCTTTCCGTCCGGTCGCGTTGGTCTGATGTGCGCGGTCGAACTCCGGTGACTGGGAGGTAGCGATGGCGGTCATTCCAACGACGTCAACAGCGAGCGAGCAGGCGCGGGCGCAGGCCTTTGTCGAGCTTGGCTTCGATACGACGCAGGCGCTGATGCTTGCGGCGACCCGTGATGCCGGCGAGCACGTTGAGCTTGATGCGGTGCGCCGCCTGCTCGATAACGGCTGCCCGCACGAGTTGGCGCTGCGGATCGTCGTTTAGCCCAGGCCCGGGATCGACCGCTCAGCCCTCAGCCGCGCCGCGCGTCCCAGCTGAAGCCGCGCACGGCGAGCACGACGGCGACCAGTCCCCAGACGCCGAGCACGGCGAGCGCAGTCAGGTGGTGGCCGATGTCGCCGTGGTGCGCGACCATGCCCCCCGTCAGGCCATTGATCAACGGCTCGAGCGGCAATGCCTGCGCGATGTCACGCAGGAACCCCGGCACGTGCTTGACGTCGAAGAACACGCCGGAGATCAGGATCACTGGGACAAAGACGCCGTTGATCACCGCCGGCGCCGAGTCGAAGCTCGGGATCGCGTGCGACAGCGCTGCCCCCAGCAACGCGAAGGCGGCGACGCCGACGAGCACGAAGACGACCAGTGCCAGCGGTTGCGGAGGCCAGCCGAGGTTGAAGAAGAGGCGGCCGGCGACGACGACGATCCCGATCTGGATCGCCGTGTTGGTCACCGCATTGAGCGCGAGGCCGGCCAGGTAGACGCCGCTCGGTAGCGGTGTCCCACGGATCCGCTTCAGCACGCCCTGCTCGCGCAGGAACGTCAGGTTGTAGGCGAGCGCCGTGAATGTCGTCGACATCACGCTCATTCCGGCGATCCCGGGCACGATCACGTCGAGCTCGTTCTGGTGACCATGGACGATCGCCCCGAATAGGGCGAGGAAGATCAGCGGCAGCAGGAAGTTGAAGAACGCGGCGCTGCGATTGCGCCAGAAAAGGCGCCGCTCGAAGCGGTACTGCCGCCACAGCAGCGCCGCACTGCTAGGCATCGGCTGTCAGCTCCAGGTACACGTCCTCGAGGCTGGGACGCGTCACCGACAGCGATCGCAGAGTCTCGCCGCGCGCCAGCGCTTCCCCTGTCAGCGCATGCAGAAGGGTCGTCGGATCGTCGGTCTCGATGACCTTCGCCTCGCCGTCGCCATTGGCGTATGCGACGCGGTAGCGCGAGCCGGCCCCGACCCCGAGCTCGCTCGGCGAGCCCTCGGCGAGGATCCGACCGCCCTTGATGATCGCGACCCGATCGGCGAGCTCCTGCGCCTCATCCAGGTAGTGGGTCGTCAACAGAACGGTCTTGCCGAGGTCGCGCAGCGAGCGGATCGTCTGCCAGGCGCCACGGCGGGCGGCGGGGTCGAACCCCGTCGTCGGTTCATCGAGGAAGATCAGCTCCGGGTCGCCGACCAGTGCGAGCGCGAGATCGAGACGCCGGCGCTGACCACCGGACAGCGTCCGCGTGCGCACGTCGCGCTTCTCGAGCAGGCCGGTGAGCTCGATCACCTCGTCGACATCGCGCGGGTGGGGATAGAAGTGCGCGAAGTGCCTGAGCACCTCAGCCACCGTCGCGTGCGCGTAGATGCCGCTGCTCTGGAGCACGATGCCGACTCGCGCACGGAGCTCGCGCGGGCGCTCGGTCGGGTCGTAGCCGAGCACGCTCACCTCGCCAGAGCTCCGCTGACGGTAGCCCTCGAGGATCTCGACGGTGCTCGTCTTGCCGGCGCCGTTCGGGCCGAGCAGGCCGTAGATCTCCCCGCGCTGCACGCAGAATTCGATGCCCCTGACCGCCTCGAGGTCGCCATAGCTCTTGCGCAGCTCGCGCACCTCGATCGCCGGCTGGTTGCTCTCCATCGCGGCGAATCATGTCAAGATCCCGCGGCGGCGCTGCCAAGGCGCCAGCCGCGATGAGAGCTCGAAGACGACACCTTGCGACCCCTCGCCAGGGCACGGCGGCGCTCCTCACGCTCGCCGCAATCGCTCTGCTGGCCGCCTGCGGCGGCGCCTCGCCGGCAAAGCGCGCGGTGATCCGCAGCGTGATCGCCTCCTACCTCCGCGGCGTCGCGCACGGCGACGGGAACGCAGCGTGCGCCCATGCCACGCCTTCGGGCCAGAACAAGATCGTCTCGGTGCTCGGACCCGAGCTCCAGAACTTCGACATCTACGGCTGCTCGGACGTCGTCTACGTCACCGGCGCACAGATGTCCAAGCAGAACCGCAGGATCCTCAACAGCGTCAAGGTCGGCACCGTCACCATCCACGGATCCACCGCATCCGTCGATGCAACGCAGATCACGAGCCCCTACGGCAGTGCCGCTGCGCTGATCGGAACGACAGCACCAATCCGCCTCGTCGACTCATACGGCGTCTGGCTGATCACCCAGCTGTAAAAATCGCGAGAACGCGCGCTCTCGCCCTGCAGCGACTGGAGATCTAAGCGATTTGCGACGGCGAAGCCGACGAAATCGCTACCAGCCGCCGCGCCAGTCCGCCGAGCCCTCGCGCGCCTTGCGGGCGTCGTCGCGGGCATGCTTGCGCTTCTCCAGATGCCACTGCAGCAGGCTTGCAAAGCCGATGAAGATCGGGAAGAACGCGATCAGGATGAAGCCGGCCCAGGTGACCGTCGCATCGCTTGTCTCGCCGAGCAGTCCTTCGCCGCCGACCGCGAAGGCCGCCGGCGTCACGATCAGGAGCGCCACGCAGGTCGCGGCAGTGGAGAGGATCAGGCGTCGCATCGCGCGCATCGTATCGGAGCGAGTGGCCGGCGCATACCATCAAAGGTATGGCAGTTTGCATCGCTTCCAACCTCTCGAAGGACATCGCCGGCAACCCGCTCCTGCGGGGCGTCTCGTTCAAGCTCGAACGGCGCGAACGGATGACGATCGCCGGGCGCAATGGCGCCGGCAAGACGACGCTGCTGCGCATGCTCGCCGGCGAGGATTCGATCGACGGGGGCGAGCTGACGATCGCCAAGGGCGTCAGGGTTGTTCTCCATGACCAGCGACCGCCGCGTGATCGCAACTCGAGCCTCGAGCAGTATCTGCTCTCCGGCTGCGCGGCTGAGCTCGCGATCGAGGCGCGGCTCGCGCGACTCGAGGCGGAGATGGCCGCCGGCGCCAGCGACCCGGCGACGCTCGAGCGCTACGCCGCGGCCCAGGCGTCGCTCGAGCATCACGGCGGCTACCTCTGGCGCAATCGTGCCCATGACGTCGCGCGCGGTCTCGGATTCGCCGAGGCGGATCTCGATCGTGGTCTGGCGACGTTCTCCGGCGGTGAGCTGACGCGGGCCTCGCTCGCTCGAGCGCTCGCCACGCGACCGGACCTGCTGCTGCTCGACGAGCCGACCAACCACCTCGACGTCGAGTCGCTCGAGTGGCTCGAGCAGTCGCTGACCTCCTTTGATGGCGCGATCGCCCTCGTCGCGCACGATCGCTGGTTCCTCGAGACGGTCGGTACTGCCGTGCTCGAGCTCGAGGCGGGCCGTAGCCGCTTCTTCCCCGGGAGCTGGCACGCCTGGCGCAAGGAGCAGGCGGCACGCGAGCTGGCGCTCGGCCGGGCGATCGAGCGCCAGCAGGCCGAGATCGCCCGGCTCGAGCGGTTCGTCGAGCGCTGGAGCGCCGGCACGCGTGCGCGCCAGGCGCAGTCACGCAAGAAGCAGCTCGACAAGATCGAGCGGATCGGTCGCGGCCCGAAGGACGGTGCCAGCCTCACATTCGAGTTCGGTGAGGTCGAGCGCAGCGGGCGCGTCGTGTTCGCGCTCGAGGACGGAAGAATCGAGGTCGGCGACCCGCCGCGCGTCCTCGTCGATCACGGCGAGCTCTGGCTCGAGCGGGGCGAGCACGTATCGCTCGTGGGACGCAACGGTGCCGGCAAGACGACCTTGATCGAGACGCTCGCCGGTGAGCGCAGGCTTGCGGCCGGCAAGCTGAGCCGCGGCCACAATGTCCAGATCGGCTACCTCAGCCAGCACGCGGAGGAGCTCGGCAACACCGGCACGCTGCTGCAGGCGGCCCAGCGCGCCACTGGTCTGACCCCTGGCAAGGCGCGCGCGTTGCTCGGTCGCTTCCTGTTCAGCGGCGAGGACGCCGAGAAGCCGCTCGCCGGCCTCTCCGGCGGCGAGCGCCGGCGCCTCTCGCTCGCGGTGCTCGTCAGCGGCGGCGCAAACGTGCTGATCCTTGACGAGCCGACCAACCATCTCGACATCGAGTCGCGCGAGGCACTCGAGGACGCCCTCCAATCCTTCGAAGGCGCGCTGCTGCTCGTCTCCCACGACCGCGCCCTGCTCGACGCCGTCGGCAGCCGCACGGTCGCCGTTGAAAACCACACCCTCCGCAGCTACAGCGGCGGCTGGGCCGAATACCTCCGCACAAGATCAGACCGTACCGACGAGCCCCCAAGCCCCACCACCCAGGGCCCAAAGGGCCCGCAGGCCACACCCCAGGTCACGCCTAACGGCAAGCCGAAAACGCCGCCCGACAAAACGAATGAACCAAGAACCAAGTCGACCCAGGCGGTAAGCAAGAACCGCCAGCATGCACAAGAACGCGCGACCCAAGCCATCGAGGAAGCCGAGGCGGCATTAGTAGCGCTCGAAGACGAGCTGGGGGACAGTGCGGCGTGGGCCAGCAAGTACGAGGCCGCCAAGAGTGAGGCCCGCCACACCGCCGCGCGGCGGGCCGTCGAGGCGGCATACGCGGAGCTCGAGGCGCTGCTCTAAATTTTGTCTGGTGAAGAACGCGCGCAATATCTCGATCCTGGCGCTGATCGCGCTCGCGATCGTCGCGATCCCGGGTGGCGAGCGCGCGGCAGGGACCGTCAACGCGGTTCTGTCGTTGATGATCGCGGCGCTGATCGCCTACCTCGTCGCCCGTCTGTACCGAGATCGCCGGATCGAGATCTACGGCCTCGGCGAGCTCGATCGAGGGATCCTCTATGCCTCGGTCGCCGGCATCGTCGTTCTGCTCGCCGCAGCGCAGGAGTTCAACTCGACCGGCGGAACGCTGATCGAGACGGCCGGGATCGCGCTTTGCGCCGGTGGGCTGCTGCGCGTCTATCAGGTCTGGCGCAGCTACTGAGAGCAGCCCGTCCGGCCCGTGCGGAGGCGCTCTCGTGGCGGTGACCGACCTCTCCGAGCAGCGGCGCAAGCTCCCCGACCAGCCGGGGGTCTACCTGTTTCGCGACGCCGCCGGCCGTGTGATCTACGTCGGCAAGGCGATCTCGGTGCGCAAGCGCGTCGCCTCGCACTTCCGCGCCGATGGTCGCGGCGCGCTCGGGCACGACGCGATGATCTCCGAGATCGCCCAGATCGAGTGCATCGTCTTCGGCGGTGAGGGCGAGGCGTTGCTCGCCGAGCAGAGCTTCATCAAGCAGTACCGCCCGCGCTTCAACATCCGTCTGCGCGACGACAAGTCCTACCCGTTCATCGCCGTGTCGATGGACGAGGACTTCCCGCGGGTCTATTTCACGCGCGAGCGCCACCGCCCCGGGCGTGTGTACTTCGGCCCCTACTCGAACGCGAAGCGCGTGCGCGACACGCTCGAGGTGCTCAGCCGGGTCTTTCTCGTGCGCTCGTGCACCGGATCCGAGCCTGGGCGGCGCTCCGGCTCGCCCTGCCTCGATTACCACATCAAGCGCTGCGCAGCCCCCTGCGTCGGCTATGTCTCGCGTGCGGATTACCGCCGCGGGATCGACGGCGTCGCCGAGTTTCTCGGCGGCCATTACAAGGACATCGAGCGCGAGCTCGAAGCAAGGATGCACGCTGCATCGGCCGCCCAGGCGTTCGAACAGGCGGCGGTCGAGCGCAATCGCCTCGCTGCCGTGCGCTCGCTGCTCGAGCGCCAGCGGGTTGCCAATTCGGCGGTCGGCACGCTCGACGCGATCGCTGTCGCGCTCGCCGGCGCTGATGCCAACGCCCAGGTCTTTCAGATCCGCGACGGCGTGCTCTCCGACCGGCAGTCGTTCTACCTCGCCAACGAAGGTGAGCGCCCGCACGAGGAGGTGATCGAGGAGTTCCTGCTGCAGTACTACGACACCGCCGCCTCGGTCCCGTCCCAGATCGTCGTCGAGCACCCGGTGTCTGATGCTGCGGTCGAGGCGCTGTCGCACAAGCGCGGCGGCCCGGTCGAGGTGCGCGCCGCCGAGCGGGGCGAGAAGCGGCGGATCCTCGAGCTCGCGCAACGCAACGCCAAGCTCGCGCTGGAGGAGGACCAGCTCAAGGCCGAGCGCCGCCGCGAGCACCGCGCCGAGGCGCTCGACGGCCTGCGTGAAGCGCTTGGCCTCGAAACCGTTCCGGTGCGAATCGAGTGCTTCGACATCTCGAACCTGATGGGGACGCACACCGTCGCCTCGATGGTCGTCTTCGAGGCCGGCGCGCCACGCCGCTCGGACTATCGGCGCTTCCGGATCCGCAGCCTTGACGGGCCTGACGACTTCGCGGCGATGGCCGAGGTGCTCGAGCGGCGGATGGCCAACTTCGAGCGTCAGGTCGATACCTCCCCGCACGAGGCCGGCTACGACCGCAGCTTCGCCACGCTGCCGAACCTGATCGTGATCGACGGCGGCAAGGGCCAGCTCGCCGCCGGACTCGCCGTGCTCGCCGGTGCACGTGAGCGCGGCGTCGCGGTGATCGCGCTCGCCAAGCGACTCGAGGAGGTCTACCTGCCGGGGGTCCGCGAGCCGATCATCCTGTCGCACGACACGCCGGCGCTGCAGCTGCTGCAGCGAATCCGCGACGAGGCGCACCGCTTCGCGATCACCCATCACCGGGCGCGACGTGATCGTGCGATGACGACGTCGCTGCTCGACGAGATCCCGGGCGTCGGGCCGGCGCGCAAGCGCGCGCTGATCAACCATTTCGGCAGCGTCGATCAGGTCCTGGCAGCAAGCGTCGAGCAGCTCCAGTCGGTGCCGGGACTGCCGGCGAAGGTCGGACGCGAGTTGCACGCCAACCTCCACCGCCTCGGAGCGCGCCAGTGACGCCGGCGCCTGTCAGCGCGCGCGTCCGCTGAGTGCGCAACCATGCGAAGCGTGCCCGGAGCGTCTGGCGAGGTGGTTGAGGCCGCGCCCGAGCGGGGTGCCGGCGAGGGCTCCTCGCTCCAGGATCTGGTGGTGATCACCGGTTTCTCCGGCGCCGGCAAGTCGACCGCGATGAATGTCTTCGAGGATGCCGGCTATTTCTGCGTCGACAACCTCCCGCCACGCCTGATTGGCAGCCTGATCGAGCTGTTCGTGCACGCCGGCTCCAAGGTCGAGCGCGCCGCGGTCGTCTCCGACGTCCGCGGCGGCGAGTACTTCGAGGCGCTACAGACGGTGCTCGACGATCTTGAGCAGCGTGCGCTGCATCATCGCGTTCTGTTTCTCGACGCCGACGAGCAGACTCTCCACAACCGCTATCAGGAGACGCGCCGCCGTCACCCGCTGGCGCCGCTGGGGTCGGTGACCGAGGGGATCGCGGCAGAGCGTGGTCAGCTCGAAGCGCTCAAGGCCAGCGCCGATCTGGTCATCGACACGAGCGATCTGTCGGCGGCCGAGTTGCGGATGAAGATCGTCGACGCGTTCCTCGGGCCGGAGCGCGCCACGAAGCTCGCCGTCACGTTCGCGAGCTTCGGCTTCAAGCACGGTCCGCTGCGCGACGCCGACCTGCAGATCGATGTGCGCTTTCTTGCCAATCCGCACTACGAGCCGGAGTTGCGCCAGCTGACCGGCAGCGATCCGCGGGTCGTCGAGTTCATCGACCACGACGGCCGGCTGAGCGAGCTCTACGCGCTGCTCGAGCCGCTACTGGACTATCTGCTGCGCCAGTATGTGCTCGAAGGGAAGGCCCACCTGCTCGTCGCGATCGGCTGCACGGGTGGCCGCCATCGCTCGGTCGCCGTCGTCGAGCATCTGGCGAAGCGCTACGCCCACAGCAATGACATGCTCGTCCAGGTCGCGCACCGCGACATCGGCAAGGCCGCCGGCGACGCCTGACACAGCCGGCCCTCGCGCCCCCGCGTTGATAGCCTGTTGCCGCCACGGGGCCGCACCGGCTCGCGGGCATTGTTCAAGAACGCGAGGATGGTCGCATGCCCGTACGAGTAGGGATCAACGGCTTTGGCCGGATCGGTCGCAATGTCTTTCGCGCGGCGAAGGCCGCCGGCGCGGATATCGAGTGGGTCGCCCTCAACGATCTCACGGACGCCAAGACGCTCGCGCATCTGCTGCGCTACGACTCGTTGCTCGGGCCCTACCCGGGCGTCGTCGAGCTGTCCGCTGACAAGCTGATCGTCGACGGCGAGGAGATCGCCGTGCTCGTCGAGCGCGATCCCGGCGCCCTCAGGTGGGGTGATCTCGGCGTTGACGTCGTGATCGAATCGACCGGTTTCTTCACCGCGCGTGAGGGTGCCGCCAAGCACCTCGCCGGCGGCGCGAGCAAGGTCGTCATCACAGCTCCCGCAACTGGCGAGGACGTAACAGTCGTGCTCGGCGTCAACTTCGACAAGTACCTGCCCGCCGAGCACCAGATCATCTCCAACGCTTCGTGCACGACCAACTGCCTCGCGCCCGTCGCCAAGGTCCTGCACGAGACCGTCGGTATCCGCCACGGTCTGATGACGACGATCCACGCCTACACCGCCGACCAGCGCCTTCAGGACATGCCGCACAAGGACCTGCGCCGGGCCCGCGCTGCCGCGATCAACCTGATCCCGGCCTCCAGTGGCGCTGCCAAGGCCGTCGGGCTCGTGCTGCCGGAGCTGGCCGGGAAGCTCAGCGGCTTCGCGGTGCGCGCACCGGTACCGACCGGCTCGCTCGTCGATCTGACCTTCGAGGCGGCTCGCGAGACCAGCATCGAGGAGATCAACGCGGCGCTCGAGGCCCAGGCCGACACGGGCGACCTCACGGGGATCATGGCCTACACCGAGGACCCGATCGTGTCGAGCGACATCGTCAAGAATCCGTTCTCCTCGATCGTCGACGGCGGGCTGACGAGCGTCATCGACGGCACGCTGGTCAAGGTGCTCAGCTGGTACGACAACGAATGGGGCTATTCGAACCGCGTTGTCGAGCTGGTCACGAAGCTGTAGCGGGGGCGGGGCGATGCGCTCACTCGACGATGTCCAGGTGGCGGGACGTCGCGTCCTTGTGCGGGTCGACTTCAATGTTCCGCTCGAGGATGGCCGGATCACCGACGACGCGCGGATTCGCGGCGCCTTGCCAACGATCGAGTACCTGCGCGAGCACGCTGCACGCATCATTCTCGTGTCCCACCTGGGCCGCCCCAAGGGACCCGACCCGTCGTTCACGCTGCAGCCGGTCGCCGAGCGACTGTCCGAGCTCCTCGGCACCGCGGTCGCTTTTGCGAGCGATGTGGTCGGCGAGGACGCGCTCGCCAAGGCCGCGCAGATCGCGCCCGGCGAGATCCTCCTGCTCGAGAACATCCGCTTCGAGCCAGGCGAGACGAAGAACGACGAGGCGCTCGCCAAGGCGCTCGCCGCGCTGACCGACGTCTACGTCTGCGACGCCTTCGGCTCGGTGCACCGAGCCCACGCCTCGACCGAGGGAATCACGCACTTCGTCGAGGACGCCGCTGCCGGTCGCCTGCTCGAGCGCGAGGTCAGCCAGCTCGGCGCGATCCTCGCCGACCCGCGCCGGCCGCTCGTCGCGGTTCTCGGCGGCTCTAAGGTCACCGACAAGATCGGCGTGATCGAACGGTTCCTCGAGATCGCCGACAGCGTCCTGATCGGCGGCGCGATGTGCTTCCCGTTCCTCTCGGTCCAGGGTCATTCGATCGGCTCGTCGATGTGCGAGACCGAGGGCCTCGATCCGGCCAGAGCGGCGCTTGCACAGCTCCCCTCGGCGCAGGCCGAGCTGCTGCTGCCAAGCGATCTCGGACTGGCCGAGCGCTTCGCCGCCGATGCTCCCCGGCGCGACCTCGATGGCGTCGATGTCCCCGACGGCTGGATGGGACTCGACATCGGGCCGCGGACCGCGGCGCGCTACGGCGATGCGATCCGCGACGCCGGCACGGTCTTCTGGAACGGCCCGATGGGCGTTTTCGAATTCGACGCCTTTGCCGGCGGAACGCGCGCCGTGGCAGAGGCTGTGGCGCAGGCGAGCGGAACGACGGTCGTCGGCGGCGGCGACTCCGCGGCGGCGCTGCGTCACTTCGGCCTCGAGGATTCGGTCACCCACCTCTCGACCGGCGGCGGGGTCACCCTGCAGCTGCTCGAGGGCCGGCCGCTGCCGGGGATCGAGGCGCTGCACGCGCGTGGGGCGACGACATGAGCCGGATACCGCTGATCGCCGGCAACTGGAAGATGCACAAGACCGTTGCGGAGGCCGAGCAGCTGATCCAGGGACTGCTGCCACGGGTGTCGAGCCTCGAGGGCGTCGAGATCGCGATCTGCCCGCCGTTCACCGCGCTCGCGGCGATGGTCGACAGCGCTCGCGGCTCACGCGTCGCCGTTTATGCGCAGAACATGCATCAGGCGCCGCAGGGCGCCTTCACCGGGGAGATCTCGGCGGCGATGCTGCTCGAGCTCGACGTCGCCGGTGTCGTGCTCGGGCACTCCGAGCGTCGCGCTCTGTTCGCCGAGAGCGATGCTGCGCTAGCGCAGAAGCTGCCCGCGGCGCTGGCAGCAGGTCTGCAACCGATCCTCTGCGTCGGCGAGAGCGAGGCGCAGCGGCTGGCGGGGGAGACCGAGAGCCACCTGCGCACCCAGCTCGAGGTCGCGCTCGCCGAGATCGATCCGTCGCGCTACGCCGACATCGTCATTGCCTACGAGCCGATCTGGGCGATCGGCACCGGACGCGTCGCGACGCCCGAGCAGGCACAGCAGGCGGCCGGCTTCATCCGCGAGGTGCTGGCCGAGACCTCCGCCGGAGCCGCCGACGTGAGGGTCCTCTACGGCGGCTCCGTCACCGCCGACGGCGCGGCTGAGCTGCTTGCGCTCGAAGATGTCGACGGCGCGCTCGTCGGCGGCGCGTCACTGGCTGCCGAGTCCTTCGCGGCGATCGCCGCAGCCGCGAGGCGATGAGTCCGCCGCCTCCCGATCTTCCGCTCGCGCGCTCCGTCTGCCTTGTCATTCTCGACGGCTGGGGAATCGCTCCGCCGGGTCCGGGCAACGCCGTCGAGCTGGCACAGACACCGGTCTTCGACGACCTGTGGGCCCGCTATCCACACTCGCAGCTGATCACCTGCGGGCGCGCCGTCGGGCTACCCGCCGGCCAGATGGGCAACTCCGAGGTCGGCCATCTCAACCTCGGCGCCGGAGCCGTTGTGCGCCAGGACCTCACGCGGATCGACGACGCGGTGCTCGACGGCACGCTCGCCGCCAACGGGGCGCTGCGAGCCGCGCTCGGCGGCAGCGGACGCGTGCATCTGCTCGGCCTCGTCTCGGCTGGCGGCGTCCACTCCTCGGTCGAGCACCTGCGAGCACTGGTGGCGCTTGCAGGCACGCTCGGTGACAGCGAGATCATCGTGCACTGCTTCACGGACGGGCGCGATACCGGCCCGCACGACGCACTCGACACGATCACGGCGCTCGAGGACGAAGGCATCCGCTTCGCGACCGTGGTCGGTCGCTACTTCGCGATGGATCGCGACAGCCGCTGGGATCGTGTGCAGAAGGCCTACGACCTGCTCGTCCACGCTCGCGCCGAGTACAGCGCCCCCAGCGCGAGCGCGGCGATCGAGGCCGCATATGCGCGCGGCGAGACCGACGAGTTCATCGAGCCGACGCTGGTCGGGAAGCCGGTGCCGATCGCCACCGGCGATCGTGTCCTCTGCTTCAACTTCCGCCCCGACAGGATGCGCGAGATCGTCCAGGCACTCGCCGATCCGGCTTTCGACGCCGTCGATCGGGGCGGCGCGCTGCCGCTGGCGCCTGAGGCGCTCACGATTCTCACCGAGTACGAAGAGGGCTGGCCCTACCCGGTCGCATTCGCCCCCGAGCGCCCGGCGATCACGCTCGGCGCGGTGATTGCCGCAACCGGCGCCCGCCAGCTCCACGTTGCCGAAACCGAGAAGTACCCGCACGTCACGTACTTCTTCAACGGCGGCGAGGAACGGCCGCTGGCGGGCGAGCGCCGCGAGCTCGTCCCGTCGCCGCGCGACGTGCCGACCTACGATCACAAGCCGGAGATGAGCGCCCACGGCGTCACGAGCGCGTTCTGTGAAGCGTGGGCGAGCGAGCAGCCGCGCTTCGCCGTGATCAACTTCGCCAACCCCGACATGGTCGGCCACACGGGTGTCATTGCTGCCGCCGTTCGAGCAGTCGAGACCGTCGACGCCTGTCTCGGCGAGGTCGTCGCCACCGTGCACGCGAGCGGGGGCGTCTGCATCGTGACGGCGGACCACGGCAACGCCGAGGAGATGCTGACCGCCGATGGCTCGCCGCAGACCGCGCATTCGCTCAACCCGGTCGGCGTGATCGTCACGAGCGCCACGGCGAGGCTCGCGCCGCAGGGGATTCTGGCCGACGTCGCACCGACCGTGCTCGAGCTGCTCGACATCGACCAGCCGGCCGAGATGAGCGGAACGTCCCTGCTCGACTGACGCGCCGTCTTCAGCTACCTTTGCGCGATGACGACCGCGGCGGGTACGGCCGAGCCGCAGCTCTCTGATGCGGAGCTGGCCGCCTGGCGGGGCCTGCTGCGCGCCCACTCCTCGCTCGTCAAGCTGCTCGACGCCGAGCTGGAGCAATCCCACGGCGTGGCGCTCAGCTCGTTCGAGGTGCTCGCGCGACTCGAGCAGGCAGATGGTGGGCGGATGCGGATGTGCGAGCTCGCCGAGTCGGTGCTGCTGAGCCGCAGCGGGCTGACGCGCCTCGTCGATCGGCTCGAGCGCGACGGGCTCGTCGTGCGCGGCAGCTGCGAGCACGACGCGCGCGGCTCGTTCGCGGTGATCACACAGGCCGGCGGCGATGTCCTCGCCGCAGCGGGCAGCACCCACCTCGCTGCCGTGCGCCGCCACTTCGTTGGCTGCTTCAGTGCCGCCGAGCTGGAGACGCTCAGCGGCTTCTGGCAGCGCCTCGTGGCCGACGGCGCGCTGATCAGCTAGCGTCGGCGCGACGCGCCCGACGCCGGCGGTGCCAGATCAGGGCGCCGAGCCCCAGAACGATCAGCACCGCGGCGACGATCAGTCCGTAGAGACCGACCTCGCTGAGCACGTGCTCGACACCCTTGCCGCCGTAGTACGCGGCCAGCGACACGCTCGTCGCCCAGCCGATACCGCCGAGCGCATTCCAGAACAGGAACGAGCGCCAGCGCATCGCGCTCGCGCCGGCGAGCCACGAGGCCCAGACGCGCAGGCCGGTGATCCAGCGGCCGAGAAAGACCGCCTTCGGCCCATGGCGTTCGAAGAACGGGTCGCCGATCGCGAGCACGCGCTGGCGCTCCTCGTAGAAGCGCCCGGGCCGCTCGAGCAGCGCGCGCCCGCCGCGGCGCCCGATCACGAAGCCGATGTTGTCGCCGACGATCGCCGCCGCCGAAGCCAGCACGATCACGAGCACGATCGACAGCCGCCCACTGGCCGCCGCGATGCCCGCGAGGATCACCGCCGTCTCGCCCGGCAGCGGGACGCCGAGCGCCTCGGCGGCGACCACGGCGACGAGGACCGGGTAGCCGAGGTTCTGCGTGACGCTGAGGAAGCTCGCGAGGATCATCGGTACGGCGCGGCTCTCTTAAGATCCCGCGGTGTCCGCATTTTCCATCATCGCCAGCGACCCTGGATCGCGGGCGCGCGCCGGCGTGCTGCAGACCGCCCATGGCGCTGTCCGGACCCCCGCGTTCGTGCCGCTGGCGAGTACGGCCAGCGTGCGCGGACTCGCGCCGGGCGAGGTCGCCGCGATCGGCTACGACATCGTCCTCGGCAACGCCTTCCACCTGTTTCTGCGGCCCGGCGGCGAGCTGATCGCGGAGCTCGGCGGACTGCACGGCTTCATGGGCTGGGGAGGTGCGATCGTCACCGACTCCGGCGGCTTCCAGGTCTTCTCGATGGGTCACGGCACCGTCGCCGACGAGATCAAGGGCCGGCGTGGCGGGGCCCGCAATGGCGCGATCCTCGCGATTGACGAGGCGGGTGTGCGCTTTCGCTCCTATGTCGACGGCGGCGAGCGCTTCATCGCGCCCGAGACGTCGATGGAGGTGCAGGCTCAGCTCGGCTCGGACATCGTCCTTGCCTTCGATGAATGCACGCCGTTCAACGTCGATCGCGACTACACGGCGCGCTCGACCGAGCGCACGCACCGCTGGCTGGAGCGCTGCCAGATCTGGCGCGCCGAGCACGCCGCCGGCGACGGCTCGCTCTTCTACGGCATCGTGCAGGGCGGTGTCTACGAGGATCTGCGCGTCGAGTCGATCGCGGCGATCCTCGCCGGCGAGACCGAGGGAATTGCGATCGGTGGCTCGCTCGGTCGCGAAAAGGAGCAGATGTATGAGGTCGTTGGTTGGTGCACACGCGAATTGGAGGCCCGCGCCTCCCGACGCCCCCGCCACCTGCTGGGGATCGGTGACGTCGATGACCTGATCCGTGGGGTCGAGCTCGGCATCGACAGCTTCGACTGCGCGATGCCGACGCGCCTCGCACGTCACGGCGTGGCCCTCGTGGCGGACCCGGCAAACCGCTGGCGGCTCGAGCTCGACCGGCCACGCTGGCGCGAGAGTCCCGAACCGCTGCTCGACGGCTGCCCCTGCCCTGCCTGCGCCGGCGGCCTGTCCCGCGCCTACCTCCACTACCTGGCGCGCGGCGGCGAGCTGACCGGCGCACGGCTGTTGACGCTGCACAACCTGACGTTCATCGCGCGGCTGATGGCAGACCTCCGCGGCGCGATCCTCGCCGACCGCCTCGGCGAGGTCGCGGCGGCGCTGCGCGCCGGCGCCGCGCCGGGCATTCTCTGACGCTCGCTACTGCTGGTTGTCGCTGACGGTCTGCTGCATCTGCTGCGTCGCCGTCGTCGCGTTGTTCGAGTAGTGCGAGAAGGGCAGGTTGACACTGGTCTTGCCGCCTCCTCCGATCGACAGGATCACGACGACGGCGATCACGACGACGACGGCGATGCCGGCGAGCAGCGCCAGCAGGCGTGCGTTGTCGTGCGGCGGGCGATCTGGCTTGGGCGGCGTCGGGCGGCGGCCCTGCGGCGGGCGAGCTGCCGGCCGGCGTTCGACGTCGCCGCGTACCGGCGCCGGGCGCGGCTGGCGCGGGCGAACCGCGCCGGCGACACGGGTAGCATCGGGGTCGGCAACGGTCGTCGCTCCCCGTCCGCGACCGGCGATGACGGTCGCGTCGGTCTCCTCGCCAAGCTCGCCCGGTAGTGGTGGGACGATCGCCCTGCCGGAGCCCGGCCGGATCCCGCGTGCCCCGTCCTCGAGCGCGCGCCCCATGTCGATCGCCGTCGGGTAGCGCAGCTGCGGGTCGATGCGCAGTGCGACCGCGACCGCGCTGGACAGCTCGGGCTTGACGCCGGCGACGAGCGTGTCGAGCGGCGGCGGGCTTCCCTGCTGCTGCTTCAGCGCGAGCTCGGTCAGCGACTTGCCCTCGAACGGCAGCCGGCCTGAGAGCAGCTGGTAGGTCACGACGCCGAGCGCGTAGATGTCCGCCGGCGGCCCGGCCTCCTCGCCGCGGCCCTGTTCGGGCGCGAGGTAGGCGGCGGTGCCAAGCACCGATCCGGCCTGCGTGATGCTCGACTGCTCCGTTGCCTTGGCGATGCCGAAGTCGGCGAGCTTCACCCGATGGTCGGTCGCGTGGAGGATGTTGCCGGGCTTGACGTCGCGGTGCACCACGCCCTTGCGGTGCGCGTAGTCGAGACCGGCGCAGCAGGCGACGATGATCGGCACCGCCTCGTCGGTCGGCAGCCAGCCCCTTGCGCGCAGGATCTCCGCGCACGACTGACCCTCGATGTATTCCATGACGATGAAGTGCTGATCGGTGTTCTCGTCGAGCCCCGAGTCGAAGACCTGGACGATGTTCTCGTGGATCAGGCGTGCGGCCGCGAGCGCCTCGCGCTGGAAGCGCGAAACGAACGCCGGGTCATCGGCCAGGTGCTCGGCCAGCAGCTTGACGGCGACGAGCCGCTCGAGGCGCTCGTCGAACGCCAGGTGAACGGTCGACATCCCACCGGATCCCAGGCGCCCCTCGAGGCGATAGCGGTCAGCGATCAGCGTGCTCATGATCAGGTGTCGCTCGCCGCCCCACCGCTGCCGTTATCGGTCGTGCCGCTGTTGCCGGTGCCCCCTGGCGCCTGTGAGCCGCCGCCCGGTCCGATCGTCGGTCCCGTTGGGCTCGTGCTCTGCGTCGGGCCGGTTGTGCTGGTGCTCTGCGTCGGCCCGGTGCTTGTCGTCGTTCCGGTCGGCCCCGTCGTACCGCTCGTCGAGCTGGTCGTCTGGCTTGTGCCCGTTGAACCCGTCGAATGCGTGTGGGTGTGCGTGGTGCTCGTCGCGTGGCACTGAACGCGCGCCGTGTTGTCGAGGCTGCTGAAGCCGTCCTCGAGGTTCGCGCGGAGCTTCGAGTCGACGCTCGCCGGCAGATTTGAGAGGTCGCTGAAGATCCGGTTCAGCGCGCCTTGCGTCGCGTCGCAGTCATGCGTTGACAGCGCCTCGGACAGCGAGCTGAGGTCGTCGCCGATCGTCGCTGCGTTGGTCGTCGGCAGCAGGCCGGACGAGCTGCCGCCGCAGGCGGCAAGGCCCAGAGTGCTGAGCAGCGTCGCGGCGATCAGCGCGGTCGCGCGCGTCATTGGCCGTACTCCAGGCGCTCGGCCAGCGATTCGGGAAGATCTGCGGCGCGGATCGCGGCGGCGGCGCCGGCGATGTCGTACTCGCAGCGCCTGTACTGCGCCAGCTGCTCGTCGAGGTCGATCATCAGCCAGGCGGCGCGCGGATCGCCGTCGCGCGGCTGGCCGACGCTGCCGGGATTCAGCAGCCACTCGCCGCTCGATATATCGAGCTCGTTGCCCGCTGCGTGAAGCTCGCCGGTCGTCGCGCCACCGTCCGGTCGTTGAAAGGACAGTGCGACGTGCGAGTGGCCGACGAGGCAGACGCGGTCTGCCTGTACGTCGAGGCAGACGTCGGCGAGCAGGCTCGATATCACGTACTCCCAGACCGGATCGCGCGGGCTGGCGTGGTAGAGCCCGACCGCCTGCCGGGCCCCTGACGGTGCCAGCTCTGCCAGGAACGCGAGCTGCTCTTGTTCGATCACGCCCTGGGTCCAGCGCACCGCCGTGCTCGCGGCGCGCGAGAAGTCCTCGAGCGGCACCGTGCCGACGACGGCGAGGTCGTGATTTCCCGCGAGGCAGACCGCGGTGTTCTCGCGCGCGAGCTCAACGCAGGCATTCGGCTCGGCGCCGTAGCCGACGAGGTCGCCGAGGCACCAGACCTCCTCGATGGAGCTCTCAGCGATGTCCGTCAGCACGGCGTTGAACGCCTGCCTGTTGCCATGAATGTCAGAGATGATTGCGACCCTCATCGAGTGTGTGACACCGAACGGTGCCTCGATGCACGACTCGTCAGTCTTGCAGCCCGCGCCGCCGGATGGTGCCAGAGCGCCTACCGGCGGGCCCGAACGGCAGGTTCACTAGGCTCAGTGATAGTGACAGCAAACACGCAGCGTGGCTGGCTTGCGAGCGTCCTCGCAACAGCTGGTGCAGCCCACGCCGGCTACCTCGCCCTGCGCCCGCGCGGCGGGACGATCGCCTCGATCCCGGTTGCGGCGGACGAATACTTCAGCGCCGAGGAAATCGCCCGCGCACGGCGCTACGAGCGGCCGCAGCGCATCCTCAACCAGACGAACACGGCGCTCAGCGTGGCAGCGCTCGGCCTGATGCGCGCCCGCCACCCTGCCGGGCTGCGCGCCCTGCGCCCGGCGCGTGCGGCTGCCGCCGGCGCCGCGCTGTCGCTCCAGCTGGCCGTCCTCTCGCTGCCACTCGATGCGGTGGCGCGCAAGCGCTCGCTCGATGCCGGCCTGGCGACGCAATCCTGGCGCGGCTGGGGCGCTGACGCGCTGCGCATCACGGCGCTCGGCTCGACGTTCGCCGGGACCGGCGCGGCGATCGTCTGCGTGCTGATGCGCCGCTTCGACGAGCGCTGGTGGCTCGTGGCGGGCGCCGGCTCGGTCGCCGTCACGACGCTGGCGGGATTCACGGGCCCGCTCCTGCTCGAGCCGATCTTCAACGACTTCACGCCGCTGCCCGACGGCGAGTTGCGCGCCGGCGTCCTCGACCTCGCGCAGCGCGCCGGCGTTCGCCTCGGTGGCGTGTTCAGCGTGGACGCCAGCCGTCGCACATCGGCGGTCAACGCATACGTCAGCGGGCTCGGCGCGACGCGGCGCGTGGTCCTCTTCGACACGTTGCTCGCCAGGTTTCCGCCGGCACAGACGCGGCTCGTCGTTGCCCACGAGCTCGCGCACGTTCGTCACCGCGATGTCGTCCGCGGCCTGCTCTTCGGTGCGCTCGTTGCCCCGTTCGCCACGCGCGCCGTCGACCGTCTCGCTGAGCGGATCGACGCGCGCGGCGCCCGCGCGGACTCCGCGACGCTGCCGTCACTCGTTCTCGCGAGCGGCGTGGTCGCCAGCCTCGTTGGTCTCAGCGCCCGGCAGCTGTCGCGGGCGATCGAGCGTCGCGCCGACAGCTTCGCGCTCGAGCTGACGGACGACGCGGAGGCGTTCATCGCCTTCGAGCAGCAGATCACGCGCGCCAATCTCGCCGATCCGCAGCCGCCGCGCTGGCGCTCGTCGCTACTTGCGACGCATCCCCCGGCGCTCGAGCGGATTGGTGCGGCGGCGGCCTACGCGGCCGGCGCCCGGCCTACTCCTCGTCGCCGACCTCGCCTTTGAACTCGGGCAGGTTCTTGATCCCCTCGCGCGCGGTCCAGCGCGAGTAGTTGTCCTCGAGCGCGGTGATCAGCTCGCGCGCGAAGCGCGGCGAGAGGTTGATCCGCGAGACGACGACGCCCGGTATCTCTCCAGTCTCGACCTCGTGGTCCACGCGCGCAAAGGTGATCGTGAACTCGTAATCGGAGTGACTGATATTCGCGAAGTTCGCGT
>Ga0302184_10000761_pt1 | contig 21175 bp, 19 predicted proteins | sample I_Palsa_N3_3_FD_200233 | JGI IMG/M metagenome (GOLD analysis project Ga0302184, IMG submission 200233) | Peat permafrost microbial communities from Stordalen Mire near Abisko, Sweden - I_Palsa_N3_3 | ecosystem: Environmental > Terrestrial > Soil > Palsa > Peat permafrost | place: Sweden...
GACTGATGATCTCTGAGAACCGGCAGATCATCTCCACCAATCCGCTCGCGCTGCTCGCGCCCGCGATCGTCATCGCGGTGCTGATCATCGCGGTGAACCTCGTCGGCGACGCCTACGTGCGCCAGCGTGAACGGAGCGGCAGCTGATGAGCCTCCTGCCACCCACCTCCCTGACTGGAGACAACATCCTCGACGCCCGGGCGATCCGCATTGATCTCCCCGGAGGAGAACCAATCGTCGACGACGTCGCGCTCACCGTCGCCCCGGGGGAGATCGTCGGGCTCGTCGGTGAATCGGGATCGGGCAAGACGACGACCGCGCTGTCCCTGTTCGGATACAAGGCCTCCGGACTGACGATGAGTGCCGGGAAGATCGTCGTCGCCGGGGAGTCGCTCGACAGCGATCAGGCGTTCCGTCGTGCCCGCGGGCGGCTGGTGTCCTACGTCCCCCAGAATCCGGGCACGGCGCTCAATCCGTCGCTGCGCGTGGCCGACGCCATCCGCGACACGATTCGCGACGCGCGAGCCAGGGACGGGGCGGCGCCGCTGATGATGCTCGAGCGCGTCGGCCTCCCTGGGACGACCGAGTTCGGACGTCGCTATCCCCACCAGCTCTCCGGCGGCCAGCAGCAGCGTGTCTGCATCGCCAGTGCGATGGCGCCCGATCCGCGGCTCGTCGTACTCGACGAGCCGACCACCGGCCTCGACGTCGTCACGCAGGACCGGATCCTCAAGGAGCTCTTGCGGCTGCGCGACGAGCAGCAGGTCGCGATGCTCTACATCACGCACGACCTTGCTGTGGTCGCACAGGTCTCGACGCGCATCGCGGTCATGTACGCCGGCTACGTCGTCGAATACGGTCCGGCGGCCGAGATCCTCCGCCATCCCCGGCACCCCTATACGCGCGGCCTGCTCGCCGCGACTCCTGACCACGTCCGACCGCGGGTGCCCGAGGCGATGCCCGGGATCGCTGTTGCGATCGACGAGCGGCCGCCAGGATGCCCGTTCGCGCCGCGATGCGCGCAGCGCACCGACCGCTGCGACCACGAGATGCCTGTTCTCGAGCCGACCACCGACGCCCATGAGGTGCGCTGCTTCGAATGGCAGCGCACCCCGCCGGTGTCGTGGGTCGCGCCTGCTTCGCTCGAGGTCGCGCCTCAAACGACCCGAGCCGTGAACGTACTCACGGTCGCCGGCCTGACGGCGTCCTACCGCGGCCACCGAGACCACGTCCCGGTGGTCCACGACGTCGGATTTGCCGTCGAGCGGGGCGGCTCGGTCGCGCTCGTCGGCGAATCGGGGAGCGGCAAGACAACGATTGCGCGCTCGATTGTCGGGCTGCACGCCCCTGACGCCGGGCAAATCCTGCTCGACGACGACTCTCTTGCCAGCCTTGCTCGCAAGCGCACCGTGGAGCAGCGCCGGCGCATCCAGATTGTCTTTCAAAGCCCGACGGAGACGCTCAATCCACGACACACCGTGGGGGCGATGATCGCCCGTCCAGCGCAGATGCTGCTCGGCCTTAGGCGTGCGGAGGCCGAGGCGGAGGCCCAGCGGCTGCTCGAGGCGGTTCGGCTGCCGGCCCGGCTCGCACACCGGTTCCCTCGCGAGCTCTCCGGGGGGCAGCTGCAGCGCGTGGCGATCGCCCGTGCGCTCGCGGCGAAGCCCGACGTGCTCGTCTGCGACGAGATCACCTCCGCGCTCGATGTGTCGGTACAGGCGGTCGTGCTCGAGCTGCTGGGGGAGCTGCGCCGCGAGCTCGATCTGGCGCTCATCTTCATCTCGCACGACCTCGGGGTCGTTGCGACCGTGGCGGAGCGCGTCGTCGTCCTCGAGAGCGGCACGATCTGCGAGAGCGGCGACACCGCCCAGGTGCTCGCCCATCCCACCCATCCGTATACGACCCGTCTGCTCGAGGCCGCCCCGAGCCTCAGCAGCGCGATCGACGTCTGGGACAAGCTCGAGGAGTCCGGCTCGTGACACTGGCCGACGATATGACCCTGATTGAGAGGAGCTTCCGGTGACCGTCGACGTTGACCTCAGCGCACTGCTGCCCGAGGATCTACCCGACGGCCGTGAAGCCGTCGAGGAAGGGCGAAAGCTGGCGCGCACGATTGAACGCGAACCCTCGCTCTACCTAGAGGAGAAGGGGTTTGGCTCGGAGCTCGCGTATCGCTTGCACGCTCGCGAGCACGGGATCGCCTCGACCTGTATGAACATCGGTCTTGCGACCTGGTCGGAGACGCGTGAGGCGCTGGGCCTCATTTACGAGGACGCTCTGCGGCGCGGGGTGCGCCCGCCGGACCGGTTCAACCTGCTCGCCGAGCGGCGGATGGGACTTCCCAAGGACCGACGCGCTGACGCCCCCCAGGAGACCGGCCCGGTGATGTGGACCCAGCAGGACTGGTGGGAGCTTTCGCACACGGTCCCGATTCAACCCGAGGCCGCCGACAACTGCATCGGCGGGCCCGGGTCGCTGGACAACGTCCTCGACGCGCTGTCCGTCGGCGTCACCTACGTCGGTACGTTCAGCCAGTACACCTGGCGTTGGCCCTACTGGGACGACGAAGTCGCTCAGAACATGTCGTTCCTCAAAGCGGTCGGCGTGCTGTCCGCGCTCAGGGACGAAGGTGTCTGCTTCGACACGTATCTCGAGGACGGGTACCCGGGGGTGTTTCACGATTACGCGAGCTATGTGGGCTGGGCGATGCTCGAGCGTTTCATCGCGCGCGAGCTGTGCGGCGCCCAATTCTCGATCTCCTGGGGAGGGCTGACGACCGACCCGATCATCAAGTCGGCGCTGACGCTCGCGCTCTGCGACGTCAACGAACGAGTGCCGTGCGCCTTCCTGCAGGGCGACACGATCGGAAACCGCGCTGACATCGAGTCCAACTTCGCTGTCGTCAGCACCGATGTGCTGTTCATGAAGATGGTCGATCAGCACTACAAGCTCGGCGGCGCGCCGATTGCCGTTCCCGTTACGGAGACCGAGCGAATCCCGACCTGGCAAGAGGTCTCGACGGTCCAGGCCGTCAGTCGGCGCCTTGAGGATTACGCCACGATGGTAGGCCCGACCATCGACTGGAAGCACATCGAGGCGCTGCGCGACACGCTCGTTGCCGGCGGGCGCCGGTTCTACGAGAACGCACGCCGGGCGCTGGTCCAAGGCCGCATCGGGCTGGACGATCCGGCCCGGATCTTGTTCGTGCTCAAGCGTCTGGGCGCGCGAGGGTGCGAAGAGCTGTTCGGTGCCGGCGAGCTTGATCCCGATTACCCCGGCGGACGTCGGCCCGTGCTGCAGACCGACCTCGTCCGGCAGACCATGCGGGAACGCGAGCGACTGATCGCTTCCTTGGCCGTCCAGCAAGGGGATGATCGGCTGAAGGGACGGACGGTGGTCGTGAGTTCCACTGACGTCCACGAGTTCGCGGAGTTCCTGCTCGTCTCGACCCTCGACAATGTCGGCGCCAAGGTCATCGACTTTGGCATCAACCGTGATCCGGAAGACATCGTGAAGGTCGCTCTGGAAACCGCAGCGGAGGCGGTTGTGATCACAACCCACAACGGCGTCGCACGGTCGTTTGCCGGCAAGCTTCGTCAGGAGCTCGAGCGGTCCGGGATCGGAGAGACGATCGTCTACATGGGTGGGGTGCTCAACGAGGACATCGACGGCTCGGACGTCCCCGTTGATGTGCGCGAGGACCTCGCGGGAATCGGTGTCCGCACTCCGACCGGTATCGAGGGGCTGATCGACGACCTCGCGCAGCACGTCGTACAGCGCTATTGACGTGACGATGGCCCCCGCCGCCCACGCGGCAGTGCTCGCGGATTTTGGCTCGACGTTCACGAAGGTATCGCTCGTCGAGCTTGAAACGGGACGACTCCTCGCGCGCGCTCAGGCGCCGACGAGCGTCACGACCGACGTCCTGAACGGGTACCGGACCGCGCTCGATCGCGCGCTCGCAGAGGCCGGGCCGTCCGTCGTTGTTGGGCCTCGGCTCGCCGCTTCCAGTGCGGCTGGCGGCCTGCGCGTGGCGGCGATCGGGCTCGTTGAGGATCTCACCGCTGCCGCCGCCCGCCAAGCCGCGCTTAATGCCGGGGCGCGGATCGAACTGTTGCTCCACGGTCGTCTTGACGCGACATCGCAGGAAAGCCTCCGGCGTGTCGCCCCGGAAGTGGTGCTCGTGTCGGGGGGAACCGACGGTGGCCAAGAGCGAATCGTTCTCGACAACGCGGAGGTTCTCGCCGCTGCGGAGGTCGAGGCGCACTTCGTCGTGGCCTGTAACGAGCGCGTCGGGGAGCGCGTCGCTGCGGTTCTCGCCAGGACGGGTTCGCGGGTGGACGTCGTCGCCAACGTGATGCCACGGATCGGGACCCTCGAGGTCGAACCTGCCCGCAAAGCCATCTCAGAGGCGTTCGTTAATCACGTGATCAAGGGGAAGGGGCTCAGCACGAGCGATGAGTTCGCCTCGCAGGTGGTGATGCCGACGCCCGAGGCGGTGCTGCGAGCGACCCATCTGTACGCGATCGGGGCTCCGGAGCTTGACGGTGCAGGGGACGTCCTCGTGGTCGATGTCGGGGGTGCCACGACCGATGTGCACAGCTCCTCGCAGCAAAGCGACCCTGGGCCCGGTGTTCGCGGACCATTGCTGCCGGTCACCCCGATCCGTCGTACCGTTCAGGGAGACCTCGGACTGCGCTCCAATGCGCCATCGGTGCTTGCCAACGACCGCGGATGGCAGTTGGCTCGGTTGGCAGAACTCTCGATTGACGTTGCCGCCGCTGAATACGCCGTCGCTCGGCGGGCCGAGTCGCCGGAGCTCGTGGCGTCCACCCGCGAGGACTGGGATGTCGACCGCACACTCGCGATTGGATGCATCCATCAGGCGCTGCGCCGCCACTGCGGACGGCTGACGATCTCGCAGCGTCCGAACCAGCCCGCTCGGATCTCCGCGAACGGCCCCGATCTGCGCGCGGTGCCGATCGTGATCGGCACGGGTGGCATCCTCGTGCGCTCACCGGACGCTGTTGGGATCCTGCAAGAGGCGCTTGATCGCTGCGACGATCGGTCACTGACACCCCGCACACCACGTCTTGCGATCGATACGGATTACCTGCTCGCCGCGGCGGGGCTGCTGGCAGAGGTCGATCCCCGCGCCGCGTACCGGCTGATGCGCGCGCGGATCCACTCAGAGACGGCCGGCCATGGTTCGGATACCCGGATCGTCTGAAACGGTCGCGGCCTGTCCGTCCGGGCTGGTCGCCGTCACGGTGCAGGTGCCCTGCGGTGTCGAGCGACCGTCCTTTGGTGTTTGTCGCGAAATTTGTCGCGAACTGCGCAGATGTGAGGGGCATGCCAGACGAGCTCAGCGCGCCATAGCACCGTCAGCGCAGCCGAAAAGACGTGAATTGGAATGGTCGTATTAGGCGGTTCGGCATCGAGCTTGGTCTCGAACCGTGTCCCGGATATGTCCCGACGAGGGTGTGCGATCGAACGGCGATGAGCGGTTCGATCGGTGTCCCGTCGGGTCATGTGTTCCGGATCGAGCGAAAGCGCGGTCCGGTCTGGTACGCGAAGTACCGCCTCCCAAACGGGAAGCAGGTGCAGAAGAAGCTCGGGCCGGCCTGGACCGAGCGTGGCCGGCCGTCAGCCGGCTACTTCACGAAGCGGACCGCTGAGGCGCAGCTCCGGACGACCCTCGAGGACGCCCGTCGCGGGACCCTGCAGGGGACCATTGATACCGGCGTGACGTTCGACGAGGCGGCGACAGAGTGGCTGCGGTTCATCGCCGAGGATCGCGAGCGCAAGCCATCGACGCTGGTCGACTACCGCTCCGCGCTGAATGTGCATCTGCTGCCGGTGTTCGGCGAGCGCTCGATCGAGTCGATCACGACCGAGGAGATCGAGCTCTGGCGCCGGTCGTTGACCGGCCTCTCGAACCGATCGAAGAACAAGCTCCTGATCCAGCTGCACGGCATCTTCTGTCGCGCGCAGACGGTCTGGGCGCTGCCGGTCAACCCTCTCGCGCGGGTGGAGAAGCACCCGATGCGACCGAGCGGCGACATCCAGGTGTTCTCGCCTGAGGAAGTCTGGGCGCTGGTTCGGGCCGCTGCCTGCGAGCAGGATCGCGCGATTTACCTGACGGCGGCGTTCACTGGGCTGCGGATGGGCGAGCTCCTTGCCCTGCGCTGGCGTGACGTCGACTTCACGGGCTCGACGATCCGCGTCCGGGCGAGCTGGGCCGCCGGCCAGTTGACGACGCCGAAGTCAGGCAAGGTCCGCGCGGTGCCGTTGGCGCCAGATGTGGCGACCGCGCCGGCCTCGCTCAGCCGCCGTGAGCATTGGCTTGGGCGATGATGACCTGGTCTTCGCCGGCGAAGCTGGTGGGCATCTGGACGGCTCGGCGCTCCGTCGCCGCTACAAAGCTTCGCTGACGGAAGCTGGGCTGCGATCGCTCCGGTTCCATGACCTGCGCCATGCGTTCGGTACGCGGATGATCGCGAAGGCCGACATCCGCAGGGTGCAGGAATGGATGGGCCATGCTGACATCCAGACCACGATGCGGTAACTGCACTACGCGCCGCGAGACGAGGACGCCGCCCTGGATGGGGCAGCCAACAGCCGCGAGGCGCGGGCTCCTGCTGGTTGTCCGGAGGGAGGCTGTGGTCGGCCAAACGGCCGCGCTGTCGGAGCGCCTAGCGTGACAGCGGTCTTTTCGACGCTACGGGCAACCTCTGCCGGTGCTCGACGCCGCCGGCTGAAGAACGGCGGACTGCCGGAGTGCTAACTCAGCAGGCGCGGCAGCGTCGCGTAGGGTAATGCACCGTCGTAGTCTCGCGTTGATGATGCACGGGTCGGAGATCCGGTTTCTTGACTTCAGTGGTCGTCGTGTCGCTTACGCGGTGACCGGCAACGGACCTCCGCTGGTCGCGCCCGCGTGGTGGGTCAGTCACTTGGAGCTCGATTGGGCGGATCAGACGTTTCGGGGGTTCTGGGAGTCGGTTGGCGAGGGCTACGCGGTCGTGCGTTATGACCGGCTCGGTGTCGGTATGTCTGATCGTGATCTGCGCGATGAGGAGCTGACGCTCGAGGGTGAGGTTGCGTTGCTGCGCGCCGTGCTGGATGAGCTTGCCTTCGAGCGGGTCGTCTTGGTCGGCGGCTCGTCTGGCGGTTGCGCGGCGATCGCGTTTGCGGCTCGCTTCCCTGACCGGGTCGACCGTCTGCTGCTGTACGGCGCGTATGCCGACGGGTCCTCGATCACCTCGCCGGAGGTGCGCGAGGCGATCGTCTCAACCGTGCGCTCGCATTGGGGGCTCGGGTCGCGCGTGCTGGCCGACATATTCCTCGGCGAAGCTAGCGGCGTTGAGCAGGAGCGGTTCGCGCGCTATCAGCGCGCGGCGGCGAGCACGGAGATCGCGGCGGCGTTGCTGGAACTGATCTACCGCAACGACGTGCGGGCGGAGTTGGCGCACGTATGCGTGCCGACATTGGTAGTGCACCGCCGTGCCGATCGTGCAATCCCCTATCACCTCGGCCGGGAGCTCGCGGCAGCGATTCCGGGGGCGACGCTGATCCCGCTGGACGGGAGCGCGCATTTCCCGTGGGCCGGGGATGCGCAATCGGTGGCGCGCGCGTTGCGATCAGTTCTGGAGCCCGAAGCTCCGGCGCGTGTTGCCGGGGAGCCTGCGGCGGTGCTGCTCTCTGGCCGAGAGCGCGAGGTGCTGGCCATGGTCGCGAGGGGGTTGAGCGACCGGGAAATCGCCGAGCAGCTGGTCTTGAGCCACCACACGGTGCACCGGCACGTCGCGAACATCCGCCACAAGCTCGGGCGCGGATCCCGTACGGCGGCGGTCGCCGAGGCTGCGCGGCTGGGTCTGCTCTAACGAGCGATCACCCGAACGGGCCATTCCGTTCAGATGGCCGATGCGAGCGATGCGAGGCAGCCACGGCGCGCGTATGGTCGCCACCCATGCAGAACGGCACCCCCAAGGCCACACCAGCTGACCTCGGCAAGCCGGTCAAGGCGCCAGGCGAGGACTCGAACGGCTCCGGTGTATGGGCGCGCGCCTTCGCGGTGCTGTACGACCCGTTCCTGTGGGTCGGCGAGCGGGCTGGGCTGCGCGCCCAACGCGAGGAGCTGCTCAGCCGCGCGCGCGGGCGCACGGTGGAGATCGGGGGTGGCACCGGACTGAACCTGCCGCACTATCCCAATGGCCTCGATGAGCTGGTCCTGGTCGAGCCAGACGCCGCGATGCGCGTCCGCCTCGAAAAGAGGCTGGGCCGCAGCTGCCGGCGGGCCCGGGTTGTTGACGCGCCGGCTGAGCGACTGCCGTTCGCCGACGGATCGGTCGATACGGTCGTCTCGACATTCGTGCTGTGCACGGTCGACGCTCCCGATCTTGCCCTGCGGGAGATAGCGCGCGTGCTGCGGCCCGATGGTCAGCTGCTGTTCATCGAGCACGTCCGCTCTGAGTCGCCGACGCTCGCCTACTGGCAGGACCGCCTAGCGGGACCGTGGCGTAACTTCGCGCAAGGCTGCCGCTGCAACCGCGCGACGGCAGAGCTGATCGTGACCTGCGGGCTCGAGCTCGAACGCGTGAGCGAAGCGTCGTGGCATGCGATGCCGCCGATCATGCGACCGCTCATCGCCGGCCGGGCGTGCCCGGCGAAGGCGGGGGGGTCGATTCGATGACTAGGGTCCGCGTCGGACTGTTTCCGCCTGTCGGCCAGCCGGACGGCGATCCGCAACAGCTGCACGCGACGCTCGCTCGCGTCGCCGAAGCGGGAGTCGACCACGTCTGCGTTGGCGATCATGTGAGCTTCTTCGTAGGGGCGGGCTCGGACGGGCTGATCACAGCGACCTCAATGCTCGCTGCCCAGGCCCAGCTGCCGGTGTATGTCGGGCTCTATCTGCTGCCGTTGCGCCACCCGGTTCCTGTCGCTCGCCAGCTCGCGACGATCGTTCAGATCGCTCCTGGCCGACTCACGCTCGGTGTCGGGATCGGAGGCGAGGACCGCCACGAGATCGAGGTCTGCGGGGTGGACCCCAAGACACGCGGGCGCCGGATGGACGAGTGCCTCCAGATCCTCCGCCAGCTGGCCGACGGCACGCCGGTGACGTTCGACGGACAGTTCTTTTCGCTGAAGGACGCGCTGATCATGCCCGCGCCGTCGCCGCGGATACCTTTGATCGTCGGCGGGCGATCGGATGCGGCGGTCAATCGCGCCGCAAGGCTCGGCGACGGTTGGCTCGGGATCTGGGTCTCCTCACGCCGATTCGCGTCCGTGGCCGAGCAGATCGCGCAAGAAGCCAGCGGCGCGCGACGCGACCCAAGCGACTTCGAGCATGCGCTCAACGTCTGGTGCGGCTTTGCCGCCACGCGTGACGCCGCACGGGAGCCACTTGCCACGCAGATGCAGCGCTTCTACCAGATGCCATTCGAGCCGTTCGAGCGTTACTCGCCCTACGGCACGCCCGAGCACGTCGCTGAGTTCCTGGGCCCCTACATCGAGGCTGGCTGCGCAGCATTCAACGTGATCCCCTGCGCTCACGACCAGCAGACGGCGATCAGCGCAGTCGGTGAGCTACGACAACTGCTGAACAGCAGTGTGGTCGGAGCAGCTGCCTCGCTCCGATGAGCAGCAGGATCGCCAGGACGACTGAATGGCGGCTGCCATAACACTCAGGACGCCACTGGGGCGCCGCGTGAAGGTTGTCGAGCAGGGCGCAGGCACGCCGGTGGTGTTCCTCCACAGCGGGGTGGGCAGCGCTGGCGAGTGGAAGCAGGTCTTCTCGCTCTGGCCCGAGAGCTACCAGCTCGTCGCGATCGAGGCCTACCGCGACGGCACCGGCCCAGGCGAGGCCGTGCGGCCGAGCCTTGACGACTACGCCGATCAGGTCCACGCGGTCGCCGAGCACCTCGGCGCGTCTGTCTGCCTGGTCGGGTTCTCTTGGGGCGGCGCAACAGTCCTGCGGGTGGCGGCTGCGACGCCCGGGCTGGTGACCTCGCTCGCCGTCATCGAGCCTGAGGCATACGCGTTGCTGCGCACTCAGGACGCCGACGCCTATACCCAGATCTGTAGCCTGCGCGATCGCTGGCGCGCCCACGTGCGCGCCGGGCGGTGGTACGAGGCGTTCGAGGAGTTCATCGACTTCTACAACGGACCCGGCTCGTTCGCTCGCTGGCCGCCCCCACGCCGTGAGGCGTTCCTTGCCGTCCAGCAGACCCGCGGAGACCTATGGGACGTTCTCTTCGACGACGGCCTGCTCACACCTGACGCGCTCACCAGCGTGACCGCGCCGGTCCACGTCATCGAGGGAACGCACACCTCCGTCGTCGACCACGCGATCTGTGAGGTCATCCGGCGACACGTGCCGCACGCGCGGCACACGCTGATCGACGGCGCCAGCCACATGATGCCGCTCACCCACCCCGAGCCGCTAACCCGCGCCCTCCTTAACGGCATCGAGCACAGCGCTAGCGATCGGAAATAGGTCCGCACCACGTCAGCAGATCCCTCGCGCTGCGTGCAGGGTTGCGGCGATCCATCCCTGCTCCGTCGGCAACTCGAGCAACCCCGCAGCAGGGCGAGAGACCTGCGACGCGCGGAATCCGCTTCAGCCGGAAACGCTAGCCCGGGCCTCACGGCCGGCTAGCACCGGCCGACGGCCGACGATCGCTCTGCTCGCCCGAGACGCTCGAGCCCAGTGAGCGCAATGGCGAGCGATCGTCCCGGCCCGGCCCCGCTTTCATGTCGGGACGCGCCTCAGCGCGCAGCCGCCCGCGGTCTCCGTATGCGCGCAAAAGGGGTGGTACGTCCGCTAGCAGGTCCGCTGCTGACGATCGGGGCGAAAGCGGAACTTTGAGACGCTCAGCCGTAGCTCCCGCTCCGTCGCCGTCTGAGCAGCGCCTCGCTGACGGCCGCTCTCGTCGTCGGCTTGGTCGAAGCAGGAGCTGGAGGCTAGCCGCGAGCGCCGGGGAGCCAGCTCTGTCGGATTGCACCAGATGGTGCGAGTCCCCCGGCGCGAACGCCACACCGGGCCGGCGGCCTCAACATCTGGACGACCCGCTCAAGGATCGGTGCTGTCTCGGCATGCAGGCGCCACGCGGATCTTCAGGCGACGCGTGAGAGCAGTAGCCGGCCGTGCTCGAGGTGCCCGTGCTTACGCGGCGACGGCCGGCCGCGGATGTGGATTGAGGTCGACCCGATCGCCTGCGAGCCCACGGGCTGTGTGCTGGGCGCTCGCGGGCGGCTGAGTGTGTCCAGACCGAGAACTGGCCGATCAGCGCCGTCGCCAGCACCAGGCTGGCGAGCAGTGAGATCAGTAACGCGCCGGCACGCCCGGGGCCACCCGCGGGCCGATCGGCGATCCCTGCGTTCGGTCGCACGCCCGCCGGTCCAGCGACTGGCAACGCCATGATCTGACGGCGTGAGTCCGTCGAACTCGACAGCACCCGCAGGATCTCGGGCAGATGGCCGAGCACGTGGATCGCCGTGAACGTGATCCAGACGAAGAAGCAGATCTTGTGCGCCTCCCCGAGCGGCCCGCTATCGCGCCCGGCGAACAGCAGCGCCACCCCCGTGCCGAGCAGTGCCACGGTCAGCAACACGACCAGCGGCGCCAGCACGCGCAGCACCGGGATCGGCGGCCCCTTGCGCCGGTACGCCGGGTCGTGGGTGTAGTAGCGCACAAACCGGTAGCCGGTGCTCGCGAGCTTCAGCGCCACCGGGCCGATCAGCGCGAGCCCGAGGAACAGGTGCAGCCACATCAACTGCCCGATCCAGACGATCGTCACCCCGATCGCCGCGGTCAGGATGATCAAGACCACGCCGGTCATCACGGTCAGCCGCTCGTTGCCGTCGGTGCCGCCGGCGGTCAGCCTGCGACGCCGCCCACGGGGTTTGTCTTCCGGGCCCCGTTCGGAGGCCTGGCGGGACCGCCTGAGAGGTCGGAGATAGCGCGGTGTGCGGGTGTCACTTGACATTGAGATCAATCTCGGCCGATTCACTCAGGGGGTGCTAAACGCTCGATGAGAGAGTCCTCTTGCTCGATGAGAGCGGGATGAGAGAGACCTCCGCCGCCGCGCACTGCAGATTGCTCTGACGTACCGAACGTGCAAGCTCAACCCGCGGACTTTCGTAGCTGGATGCTCCCTTTGTCGTCCATACAGTCATCCAGCCGTGACGTCGATGCAGCAAGTGAGCTCAGCGCAGGGTCAGCGAGTCCGGGGGGTCTACGCTCGGTGCGATGCACGCACGGTCTGCATGTGAGTCGGCTCATGGCCTGCGGTCCGGCTATGTGCATGTTCGCGAGGCGTTCGCCTCGGTGGGGGCGGCGTGGGTGGCGACAATGACGGTGATCGAGTCGGTGTGCGGCGACGAGAGCCTTGAGGTGATCGGGGAGTTCGTGATCCCGCCCGTTGAGGGGCCCGCGAGCCGGTCATTTCAGACCCTCCACATCGACTTCGGAGTGCCGCTCGCGCCGGGGGAGCCGGCGGACGTGGCGCGGTTCACGGCGCTTTACGCCGCTGCTGATGCGCGACCGAGCCAAGCGCACACGCGGCTGGTGAGCCTTGCGCCGCTGCTCTCCCGCCGAACGTGGCCCGATCAAAACGAGCTGGTGGACCGCTTCGCCGCCTACGGCTCTAGCCACGGTGCCTGGGACGACACCGCCGGATATCTCGAGGGAAGTCTTGCCCGGGTGGTTGAAGCGGCCACCGGCGCCGAGCCGGTGCTCCCGAGCGTCAAGACAACACCCGGCTTTCGATGTGGTCTGGAGTTCGTCAGCTTGGCCGAGGAGTTCCGATTCTTCAGCGAACGCGGGGTGCCGCTCAACATCGAGCACGAGGTCTGTCTTGAGTCCGGCGAGCTGCTGATTTTCGACAATCTTCTCGTGGCACACGGCCGCCGCGGCTCACGCCAGCCCGGGGAGCTTCACCAGCGCGTGATCGGATACCGGCAGATGCTGCCCGATCAACAACGGGCGATCCGCGACCAGTTCCTCGCCGCCTTCCGCTGAGCGAGGTCGGTTGGCGCTCACTCCTGGATTGTCGCCGGACCAGCCACGAGACTGCGACTGCCGCTGGTGATCGTCGCCGACTCGAAGGAGTCGCGGTCGGCGCCGTAGTCTCGGATCATGAGCCTTGATGCTCGGATGAGATCGGAGATCCCGAGCAGACCGAGCATTGGCGATCCGTACTGCCCGAGCTCTCGGTCGCGGAGGGTGAGGACCTGACGGGCGTCAGCAATAGCATCGAGCGAGTTGCGGCGATCCGCCGGCATTACGTCCTGGCGTTCAAGCACCTGACCGGGCCACGGGGCAGCTGGCAGGGAGGAACCGCGACCGGGCTGACGCGTGTCTGCGACGGGACCGCCCTGACCGAGCGAGAGCGAACCGAAGGGCGGCCAGGTTCGCCTTTCGTCTTGTGTCGCGGAGTGCCATCCGGGCTCGCTCCAGGGCTTCAGCCTCCGGCTGCAGGCGAGCTGGATTTCGCGATCTGCGCCACGGTCCCACCGACGTTCTTGCCAGCGGGCCTGCTGGTACTCGAGGGCGTGCCGATCGTCGTGCACCGCTACCGGCTGTTTCGTCCGCTCCCAATCAACGCCGACAAGCTCTGGCCGCCCGAGCCACCAATCCCGAACCATCTGGACACCGGGCGGGCGACCGACAGACGCGGAGCTGTCCCGACGGCAGTTCCGCGGCGAAGCGCCTGACCAGTCACATCAAGACAGCTCCGATGTCGCATCAGGAGGTGCGAGATCATGGTTTCAGCTTCCCTCGTGCCCAGCCTACGAGCAGCAGTCCAGCGGCGCTGCCGACGCCGGCGGAAGCTGTCGCAGGTTCGTGAAACCACTCGACTCGGAGCTTCCGCTTCCCGCGAAAGCCGAGGTCCGGGCTCACACCGTACGAGATACCGATTGCTGAGACGCTCAGCGAGGTGTGAGTCGGATGATGGGCACGCTGCGGCCGTACGCCCCGGCTTCGCGCCGGTAGGTCGCGAAACCGGGAAAGACGCGGTCGGCGAGCGGCCATAAGCGTGCGCGCTCAACGTCGTCGGCCACCTCTTCGGCCAAGAACGCGTGTCCGCCGAGGCGCACGTCAGGATGGGCGCGGAGGTTGTAGTACCAGCTTGGGTTTCCGGGATACCCCGCCTGGGAGGCGATAACGATGACCGCGCCGTCGTCGTGGGAGTAGATCACGCCCGTCGACCAACTCCGTCCGGTCTTTGCGCCGCGCGTCTGCAGCAGCGCGGTCGGGAGTCCGGGCGAGGCGCTCAGCCGCCCGCCGCTGAGCCGCAGCATTAGCCGCTCAAGCCTCCACGTCGTCATTCGCCACACCCGTGTCTTAGACACCCTACTGGTCGTCGGCGAGCTCGCTGACGCCACCAGGGCTCGCCGGAAAACGCTCTGCCGAGCGAACGGATTGACACGGTCGCATCGGTCTCTGGACAAGATGTCTAATCACCGATAGGGTTTCACGGCGTGTCATCGACGAGATCGACTCCGATCGACGTAGACCCGAACTGGAACGATGGTCATCGCTTCGGCGGACGCGTCGCCATCGTGACTGGGGGCGGTGGGGCACTTGGCGGCGCGACCGCGGTGGCGCTGGGACGAGAAGGCGCGAAGGTTGCCGTGGGGTACCGGAGTTCGGCCGAAGAAGCTCACGCCAGGGTCGCTGAAATCGAAGCCGCCGGCGGCCAGGCGCTCGCCGCGAAGCTCGACGTGCTTGACGACGCGTCTGTGACTGCGTTCGTTGACGCGGTCCTCGCGCAATTCGGCGCGATACACGTTCTGGTCAACGCTGCGGGTCGTATCGATCCCGCCGACGCGGTTCGGTTCAGTGACATCTCTGTCGAGGGACTCCGCACGCTGTTTGATGTCGATGTCCTCGGAACCGTGCGCATGTGTCACGCCGTTGCGCCGCACATGCAGGCTGCAGGGCGGGGCTCAATCGTCAACTTCTCCGGGTCCTACGGCAACGGCGTGGATCAGGAGAATCTCGTCAACTCCGTCGCCGTGGGCTACTGCACCGCGAAGGGCGCCGTTCGCGCACTGACGGCATCGCTTGCCCGTGACCTCGCTCCGCTCATTCGGGTCAATGCCGTTTCGCCTGGAGCGATCGAGGCCAACTGGGAAGCTGACTGGGAGATCCCCAAGGAGCACGTTGACGCTGCTGTGGCGATGACCCCCCTGAAACGCATGGGTCGCCCGCGTGAGATCGCCGAGTCGGCGCTGTTCCTCGCCTCCGACGGTGGTGGCTATATCACCGGTCAGGTTCTGCAAGTCGACGGTGGATGGCTGATGACCGGATGATGCTGCTCGACGAAACGTATGTCTTCGGCGAGTCGGCGGCCATGCTCGCACGCGCGCGCGATGTCATTCCCGGGGGCGTTGGATCCAATGATCGCGGGCTCGTCGATCCTCATCCACTATTCATGAGTCACGGCGCCGGATCCCGCATGTGGGACGTCGACGGCAACGAGTACATCGACTATCTCCTCGGCTACGGACCGCTGGTGCTCGGGCACGCCCACCCCGCGATTACCGAAGCTGTCGGCCGTCAGCTCCGCAATGGATCGGTATTCGGGATCCCGGTCGCGCTTGAGATGGAGGTCGCGGAGATGCTCGTTGACCTCTTCCCCAGCATTGAGATGGTCAGGTTCTGTCAATCGGGCACGGAGGCGGTTCTCGCCGCGATGCGCCTGGCCCGAGCTGCCACCGGACGCCGCTTGATCGTCAAATTTGAGGGCCAGTACCACGGCTGGTTGGACCAGGTCGCGATCTCCTATGCGCCGACCACCGAGCAGGCAGGAGATCCTGCGCACCCGGCAACGGTGCCCGGGTCCGACGGGCAATCGCCAGGAGCGTACGAGGATTTCATCATCGCCCAGTGGAACAACGCCGAGCATCTCGAGCAGCTGTTTGCGGAGCGCGGCGACGAAATCGCAGCCGTCCTCACAGAGCCGATCATGTGCAACTTCGGCATTATCGAGCCGGTCTCCGGATACCTGAATCGCCTGCGTGAGCTCTGTGACCGAGCCGGGGCCGCGCTGATCTTCGATGAGGTGCAGACCGGGTTTCGTATCGGGCTGCACGGTGCGCAGGCCCGCTACGGGGTCACCCCCGACCTCACCTGCTTGGGCAAGGCCCTGTCCGGTGGATTCCCAGTCAGCGCGGTCGGCGGGCGGCGGGAGATCATGGATCTGATCACCGACCGGCGTGTATTCCACGCTGGCACCTACGCCGGAAACCCGCTGTGTCTTGCCGCGGTCCCCGCTGTGGTGAGCGAGCTGTCACGACCAGGGGTCTACGAGCAGATGGAGGCCCTCTCGATGCGCCTGCGAACTGGCCTGTCTGAGCTGATCGCGCCGCTCGGTGGCTACGTCCAGGGGACCAGCACCATTTTTGGAACTGGTTTTGGACCAGGGCCGGGCGCGAGCATGCGCGACCTGTGGCACAACGACCCCGAGAAGGTGTTTGACCTCAAACGGGAACTGCGCATCCGCGGCGTGTTCACCAAGCCGACGCCACGTGACATCTGGTACGTGTCGACCGTCCATGACGACGTCGACGTCGACGAGACGCTTAGGCGTGCCGAACAGGCTGTGGCAGCACTCGCCTGAGGCTCAGGGATCAGAGAGCTCGTCAGGCTCGAGCCGGTAAATCGCGTGCCAATGTAACATCGCGAGCTGACGAACCGCTCGCTCAGCGCGGTCGGGCTTCGTCCCGACGTCGAAGGACGCGATCACCGCCTCGATCATCGAGTAGAGCGCGGAGGTGGCAAAGTCAAGGTCGACGTCGTCACGGATCCGACCGAGTTCTGCATCACGGCGATGGATCTCCATCACCCAGCCGAGCATCGCCTCGTCGGCTTGGGCGTCGAGTATGTGCCAGGCCGAGTTCGGGAGGTGTTTCGCCAGATCGATCAGCGGGCGCAAGGGCGCGTTATCCATCCGCCAACGGATCGCGCTGCGGATCATCTCCTCGAGCAACTCGAAGGACGTCTGCTCTGGGCGCGCTTGTTCACGCAAGCGGCGCGGAATCTCGACGTACCCCTCGACGTACTGACGCATGATCTCATCGAGGATCGCCTCTTTGTCCTGAAAGTTGTTGTAGACGGTCGCGCGTACGACACGCGCGCGACGGGCGATCGCCTCCATCGACGTCGCCGGAAAGCCGTTCTCGACGAACAGCTCACGACCCGCATCGAGAATTCGCTGGAAGCTGGGCGTTTGGTCGGCGGCGGTGGTGATGGGCACGTGAACTCGGTCAGCACTCTTCCATAAAACGCGAACACGATCATCCGAGGGCCGCCTCGCGGCGCACTTCCGCTGGCCCGATCCGCCCGATCGACGCACAAACACAATGGACAGCTTGTCCAATCGCGTGGTAGCATCGCGCTTCCTCCGCATCCGCCGGCCACGCGTACTGCAGGGATGACTTCGATGGACGCATGCGGTCATAGGCCGCGCACGACACGCAAGGAGCCATATGGTGGACCGCGACGGTATTGACAGGGACGGCAATTCACCGCTTACCGATGAACTTGATCCTGGCGGTGGGTTCACCCGACGCCAGGCACTCACCGGCACGGCCCGGCTCGGCTTCGTCGCCGCGACGGCGGGGCTCGTTGCCGCATGCGGGAGCTCAGGCGGCGGCTCGAGCGTCACGTCGAGCACGAAGGGATCGATCACCGGTGGTGTCAACGCGCCGTCGGCGCTGCCCAGCGGCACTCCGAAGCGCGGCGGCACGTTCACCGTCGGGGTGATCAGCGGCGGACAGGAAGAGAACCTGTTCCCGGGCACCTCAGTCGGCACGCCGGACTTCGTCCGCGACTATAACCTGTACAACCTGCTGTTCTACCTCGGCGAGAAGGTGACGCCGCTCGTACCCGGCTTGGCGCTCTCCGCGGAGTCGAACAAGGACGCGACCGTGTGGACGTTCCATCTGCGTCCCGGCGTGACGTGGCACGACGGCAAGCCGTTCACCGCCGACGACGTGGTCTGGAACTTTCAGAGCCTATGGTCGAACGCCAACGCGAACTTCTCCTCCGGATTCCTCACGGGCCTCGTCGACTTCAAGGGGGTCCGCAGGCGCGACAACCTGACCGTCGAGGTCCCGCTGCTATATGGCGCGGCTCAGTTTCCAACGCTGTTTGCGTACTTCGACTTCCCGGTAGTGCAGAACGGCGCCACCGCGAAGACGGTCGCGAAGGACCCGGTCGGCACCGGCCCTTTCAAGTACGTCTCGTTCACGCCGGGAAGCCAGAGCGTCTTCGTGGCGAACAAGGACTACTGGGAGGAGGGCAAGCCGTACGTTGACAAGCTGATCGTCGACTCGTCGTTCACTGACAACAACGCCCTCTACAACGCGCTGCTCAGCGGGCAGGTCGACCTGATGCCGAGCATTCCGCTCGTCACCGCGCGGGACCAGGTGACCGCGAAGCAGGTCCAGATCCTCTCCTCGCCGTTCGCCGCGCAGAGCTACATGTTCCTGATGCGCGTCGACAAGGGTGAGTTCGCCGACAACCGGATCCGCCAGGCCTTCAAGCTGCTCGTGGATCGCGAGGCGATGATCGATGCGGCCTGGGCCGGGTTCGGGGCCCCCGCCTACGATCTGCTCGCTCCCGGGACGGAGTACTACCTCTCGGACCTCACACGCACCCAAGACGTTGAGCAGGCGAAGTCGCTGTTCAAGGCGGCGGGCGTCGCCGGGAAGACCTTCGTGCTGCCGACCTGCGACTTCCTGCCGGGCATGGTCGAGTCCTCGACGGTCCTCGCTCAACAGGCAGCGGCCGCCGGAATCAAGGTGTCGGTCGACACGACCTCCGCGGCGACGTACTTCACCCCGGCCGGAGGCTTCACCGTCCGAGATTTCGGTTACGAGGTCGATCAGCCCGTTGCATCGCTGCTTACCGCCTATCGCTCTGAGTACACGATCGGATGCCCGTACCCTGACACCCATTGGGGGGAACAGGCTGGCGGTGCCGCCAAGGAGGCGCTCATCAAGCAGGCGATCGCCGAGACGGACCCCAGCAAGGCGGCGGATCTCTGGCGCGAGTGCCAGATGCAGCAGTTCAATGAAGGCGGATATCTCGTGTGGGGCAACGTCCCGTACGTCGACGCCGCCGGTAAGAACGTACGAGGTCTCAAGGCCGGCGCGGGCTTCAGCTTCAACAACTGGCGTCTGTGCGATGGCTGGCTTGACTGAGGCGGATAACAGGGGGGCACGATCACCGACCTGAGCTGTGACGATGGCTGTCCTACCTGAGACAAGCTCGCCAGCCGTTGCCGAGATCACGACAGTCGAGCCGGTGCGCGGCAGCAACCATCCCGTGGCGATGTTCCTCGCCCGGAGGATCGCGACCGGGATCCTCACGCTGCTCGTGGTCTCGATCCTGATCTTCATCGCGACAAACATCCTGCCCGGCAACGTCGCCGTCGTCGTGCTCGGTCGGGCGGCGAACGCGACGACGATCCACCACCTCGACGTGGAGCTCGGGCTCGACCACTCCGCGGTATCTCGCTACCTCACCTGGCTCGGGGGAGCCGTCCACGGCAACTTCGGCCACTCCGCGGTCGCGGAAGCCGAGGGACGGTCGAACTCAGCTATCTCCGCGACGCTCGGCACGCCGGTGCGCAACAGCCTGCTGCTTGCCGGAATCACGACGATCCTGTTGATTCCTCTCACCCTGCTGCTCGGCACGATCGCCGGGATCCACGCTGGCCGCAAGCTGGATCACCTGATCTCCATCCCGGCGCTGATCATGGGCGGCCTCCCCGAGTTCGTCACCGGCACGGTCCTCATCTACATCTTCTTCACCAAGCTCAACCTGCTGCCGCCGGTCGATTTGCTCAGCGGCGGGGAATCACCGCTGTCTGATCCCAAGGCGATCGTGTTACCGGTCCTCACCCTGCTCGCGGTCGCGACCGGCGCCGGCATTCGCCAGGTACGCACCGGCATGGCCGAGACCTTGCAGCGCGACTACGTCCAGGTCGCGCGGCTCAACGGCGTCGCGGAGCGTCGCGTGCTAACCCGCTACGCACTGCGCAACGCGCTCGCCCCGAGCGTGCAGATCATCGCGCAGAACATGCAATACCTCGCTGGCGGAATCATCATCGTAGAGAGTGTGTTCGCCTACCCGGGCATTGGCACCTATCTCGTCAACGCCGTGACCAGCCGCGACGTGATCGAAGTGCAGGCGGCCGCGATGATCCTCGCGACGCTCTACATCGTGATCAACATCGCCGCGGACCTGATCGTCCTGTTCCTGGTGCCCAAGCTCCGGACGGGAGCCGCGTGACCGCGCTCGCCTCCTTCCCGCGTCGTCAACGGATGCGCGGATTGCGGATGGTCGCATCGGACTGGGGCGGCCGCATCGGGCTCGTGCTGCTCACGCTCGTTGTCCTGCTGGCGATCGTGGGCCCGGCGTTCGAGCCGCACAGCCCGGTCGAGTCGATCGGGATCCCGGGCTCTGGGCCGACCTCCGGCGCTCCGCTCGGGCTTGACTACCTCGGCCGTGACGTGCTCAGCCGGCTGCTAGCCGGCGGACGCTCGACGCTGCTGCTCGGACTCGCGGCGACGGCGCTGACGTACCTCGTCGGCATCACTGTCGGGCTGATGGCCGGCTACGCCCGGTCCTTGCTGGACCCCGTGCTGATGCGCGGCGTCGACGTACTGCTGTCCTTCCCGGCGTTGCTGGTGATGCTGTTGCTCGTCACCGCCTTTGGCGGCGGACGCCTGGTGCTGGTGTGCGCGGCCGCGCTTGTGCTGTTCCCGGGCGTCGGACGCCTTGTGCGCACTGCGACGCTTGAGGTCTCCACCAAGAGCTACGTTGAAGCGGCCGTCGCGCGCGGCGAGCGGACCGCGGCGATCTTGCGCCGAGAGATCCTTCCGAACATCACCGGCCCGATTATCGCCGACGTCGGCATCCGCTTCAGCTGGTCGATCATCCTGATCGCGAGCGTCAATTACCTCGGGCTCGGGCTTCGGCCCCCGACCGCGGACTGGGGACTGATGATCTCTGAGAACCGGCAGATCATCTCCACCAATCCGCTCGCGCTGCTCGCGCCCGCGATCGTCATCGCGGTGCTGATCATCGCGGTGAACCTCGTCGGCGACGCCTACGTGCGCCAGCATGAACGGAGCGGCAGCTGATGAGCCTCCTGCCA
>Ga0302184_10000762_pt1 | contig 21159 bp, 20 predicted proteins | sample I_Palsa_N3_3_FD_200233 | JGI IMG/M metagenome (GOLD analysis project Ga0302184, IMG submission 200233) | Peat permafrost microbial communities from Stordalen Mire near Abisko, Sweden - I_Palsa_N3_3 | ecosystem: Environmental > Terrestrial > Soil > Palsa > Peat permafrost | place: Sweden...
GAACAGCATCGAAAACGTCGCTGCCGCCGCGCAGCACAGCGCAGCCGCAAACCGCAAGGGGTCCGAAGGGCGTGGTGCGTTCCCCGACAGCGCAACGAGCATCGCGAGCACGAGCGCGTTCACCACGAACCACGACAGCTGGAAGCCCCACAGAAAATTCTCGACTTGCGCGAGCGAGTAGAGCAGCACACTCGCGGCGAGAAACGGCAGCGCTGCCCGTTCGGCGCCGCGCTCGCGCACGAACAGGCGCAGCACGCACAGCTGGCTCAGCGCGACCAAGAGGACGGAGAGCAGCGTTTCAACGCGCGTGTCCCACCCGCTGAGTGCGGCAAGTCCGAGCGCGAGCGCGGTGGGGACGACGCTGCGATGGGAGTTTTGCTGCGCCCACACCTGCGCGGGCTGCAGGTGCCCGGTGTGCGCCGCGATCACCAGCGGGGCCCACAGCCACTCGTCGTAGATCGGGACGTTCGAGACCGAGCACGCGACGAAGAACGCCGTCAGCAGCGGCAAGACGAACGCCAGCGCATACACGATGCGCGCTCGTCGTGTCAATTCCGGGAAGGTCAATGGGCGCTACTTCGCGCCGTTCTGAACCGATAGCTCCCAGCGGTACCCATCGGGGTCGTGGAACCACAAACCCATGTGCGGCGAGCCCGGCGCCGCGCCAGACGCTGCCGTCGACGAACCGCGCGCGCTACGATAGGGAACCGCATCATTGCGACGCGGCGAGCCGCTCGCGGTCGCGCCGCAGAAAGGCGATCGGATGGGACGTGCTCCCTTCGAGCGTGAGGTCCGCGACGATCTCTCCGATCACCGGACAGAACTTGTAACCGTGACCCGAAAAGCCGGCGGCGATCACGATCCGCGCGTCGTCGGGATGGCGGTCGACGATGAAATGCTGGTCCGGGGTGAGCGCGTACATGCAGGCCTTCCCGAACGCAAACGTTGCAGCCGCACCCGGCATCCACTCCTCGAGCGCGCTGCGAACGGGTGCGATGTCCGCGGGCCGAATCTCGCGATCGAGCAGCCCCGCTTCGGTCGTCTCGCCGAAACCGTGCAGCGCAGCCTTGACGCCGTCGCCGAAATCAGGAAACCCGTACAGCGGCGCCGGAAACGTATCGCGCTCGATGAAGAATGCCGGGAAGCGGTCGCGCGAAAATGACGGGACCGCAGGCGCGAACCACAGCTGAACGTTGCGCTGGATGCGCAGCGGCAGACCGAGCTCGCCGGCGACGCCTTTCAGCCACGGTCCGGCACAGAGCGCGAGCGCGCGCGCAAGCACCGTCGTGCCGTCGGCAAGCGTGACGCGAATGCCGTCGCGTTCGGCCGCATACGCGGTCACCTGCAGATCGAACGCCAGCTGCGCGCCGCAGGCTTCCGCGCGCTGCAGGTGCGCTGCGATCCCGGCTTCGGGGAAGACCACTCCCGCATCGCGTTCGAACAGCACGACCTCGCCCGCGCGCGGGACGATCCCGGGGAATCGCCGCGCGGCGGCGGCCGCGTCGTACGTCTCGAGTGCCAGGTCGTGTTCGCGCGCGCTGCGCAGCGTGCCGGCGATTGCTGCGCCCTCCGGAAGCCCGGCCATGATTACCCCAACGAGATCGAGCAGCTGCATTCCGCTGGTACGTTCGAGGTCGGACCACAACGCGTAGGCGCGGCGCAGCAGCGGAACGTAGGCCGCGTCTTCGAAATACGCTTTGCGAATGATCCGCGAACGTCCGGAAGACGCACCGCAGGTGTGCCCGCGCGCGAATTGCTCGATACCGATGACGCGCGCCCCGCGCGCCGCAGCGTGCGCCGCCGTCGCGCTGCCCATGCCGCCGAGGCCCACAACCGCGAGATCGTAGATCATCGCGACCGCGGCCTTCGACGGCCGGAATCGCGGGGCCGGTCGCCGGCTCGACGCCGCGCACCCGAGCCCCGCATTGCGGCCCGAACGTTTGTACGGCGGGGACGATCGTGCACGCCGTTGCCGGACATCAGGCGACGCGACCCGGCGAAAATTGCCCGTATTTCGGGGTCCCCGGCGTGTAGGTTCTGCGGGCAGCCCAGAGAATTCGCCACGCCATGATTGAGCGCATCAGGTCTCATTGGTGGTTGTTCCTGATTCGGGGCATTCTGGCGCTGCTGTTCGGGTTGGCGGTGCTGCTGTATCCGGGCGCGGGCCTCGTCGCGATCGCGTGGATCTTTGCGATCTACGCATTCGTCGACGGGATCGTCGCCCTCGCGACGGCGATACGGATGAATCACGCAGACGGCAGTTGGGGCTGGCTCCTTCTTGAAGGCATCCTCGGTATCATCGCCGGCATCTTCGCTGCGGTGTATCCGTTCGCGGCCGCGTTCGCGCTCGCATGGCTGCTCGGCGCGTGGGCGATCATCACCGGCATACTGGCGATCGCGTCGGCGTTCTCGGCGCGCGTGCACATTCCCAACGAGTGGTTGTGGGTGCTCAGCGGCGTCGTCTCGCTCATCTTCGGCATCGCGATCTTCTGGTCGCCGGCGTTCGGGTTGTTCGCGCTCATCTGGATGGTCGCGTTCTACGCAATCCTGGCCGGCGTGCTGCTGATCGGCTTGTCCTTCCGGCTGCGGCCAACAGCGCCGCCGCCAACCCCCGCCGCCACCGCGTAGCCCGCAACGGCGGCTGATCCCCGCTACTCGATGAGCTTGCCGTCGCTGCGGAAGGGATAGGGTCCCGGTGCCGCAGCGACGGCGGCGATGTGCGTGACGAGCGCTTCGCCGTCCCAGAGATGCAGCGCGAACGCTGCCGGTTCGAGCGACAATGTTTCGCTGACGCCGGGGCGCAGATCGAGCGTGACTTGATGCGCGCTCGACGGCGCCGTCATCGCCAGCGAGCCGAACCAGCGCCGTGCGATCGGACGGTGCAGGTGGCCGCACATCACGCGCGCGAGCTACGCATGCGCTCGGTGAACCGCACCGAACCGACCTTAACTCCGGCTTAAGGCCCGGACGTTCGCCCAGCGGGGACCCGCGAACGCCCGTTCAAACAGGCGCCATGAGCGAACGTCGCGTCGGGACTCGCGTCCTGTTGGCCGGCCGCAGCCGGACCGAGCCGGGAGCGCCGTTCTTGGCCGGACCGACGTTCGCGGCGCCCTTCTTCTTCGCCGGCGACGAGCGCGGCGCGCAGTACACCTACGGCCGCTACCACAATCCCACCTGGACCGCGTTCGAAGACGCGCTGGCCGACCTCGAAGGCGGCGAGACGTCCGTGTTCGCTTCGGGGATGGCCGCGATCTCGGCACTCCTCTCGACGGGCCTCAAACCCGGCGATGTGCTGGTGCTTCCGGACGACTGCTACTACGCGACCCGCGTGCTGGCCGACGAGCGCTTGCGCACGATCGGCGTCGACGTGCGGCCGTTCGCGACGACCGCGCTCGCCGATGCGGACTTCGATGGTGTCACGCTCGTGTGGCTCGAAACGCCGACAAATCCGGGCTTGGATGTGTGCGACATAGCGGCGATCGCGCGCCGCGCGCACGCGGCGGGCGCACTGGTCGCAGTCGACAACACCACTGCGACGGTCGCGGGACAGCAGCCGCTCGCGCTCGGCGCGGATTTCTCCGTCGCGAGCGACACGAAGGCGCTTACCGGTCACGCCGACCTCGTCCTCGGACACGTCGCTGCAGCCGATCCCGCGTGGGCTGCGCGCCTGCGCGCATGTCGCACGCTGACGGGCGGCATCGCCGGTCCGATGGAGGTGTGGCTCGCGCACCGCTCGCTGACGACGCTCGACGTCCGGCTCGAGCGTCAGTGCGCGAACGCACTCGCGATCGCGGCGCTGCTCGAGCGCCATCCGGCAGTTCGCATGGTGCGCTATCCGGGTCTGCCGAACGATCCCGCCCACGCGATCGCGGCGCGCCAAATGCAGCGCTTCGGGCCGGTCGTCAGCTTCGAAGTCGCCGATCGCGCTCGCGCAGACCGTTTCTTTACACGCGTGCAGCTCGTCACGGAAGCGACCAGCTTCGGCGGGGTCCACTCGTCGGCAGAACGCCGTGCGCGCTGGGGCGGCGACCGCGTGAGCGCGGGGTTCATCCGCCTGAGCGCGGGCTGCGAGGACCCCGCGGACCTCGTCGACGACATCGCGCAGGCGCTCGACTAGCAAGGTTCCGTCGCCGGAGCGGACAAAGCGTGGGGCATGAGTTCAACGGAGCCTTTTCGGACCTATTCGTCGGTGACGCTGCCGTTGACGGTGCAGCAGCGTGCCGCCGTCGCAGAATCGAAAGGGACTCGGGTCGACAACATACCGACCGACATCGAAGTCTTTCTCCAGATGGACGGCAGCTTCGACTGCGATCACCCCGTCGCGTCGACCTGGGAACTCGATGCACCGGGCCTGGGCAAAGTGCGCGTGACGCTCAATCCCGATTGGACCTACGATTTGGTGTCGCTAGCAACCTAGCGCGCTTCACGCGACCGCGACGCCGTCGCGGATTCGCCAGCGGCCGCGCACCATGACACCTCGCGGCCGCGCGTAGTCGTCAGCGAAGACGTAGCGATCGAGCAATTCACCCGGTGCCGCATTCGCGAGCGGCGGCCGGCGGTCGTCGAGGACGACCAGGTCGGCGCGCAGTCCGGGCTCGATACTCCCAGCGCGCAGCCCGCACGCTTGCGCTCCGCCGCGCGCCGCTTCCGCGTACAGCACCTCACCGCACGAGGCCCCCGGCCCGGCGGCGATGAGCCTTCGCTGCGCGACCAATCGCTGCACGTATTCCAGCCAGCGAAGTTCTTCCGGCGGTGCGATCGAGACGTTGCTGTCGGAACCGATGCCGTACGTCCCTTGCGCAGCGCTGTACGCCGCAAACGGAAAGATGCCGTCGCCCAGATTCGCTTCGGTCGTCGGGCACAGGCCGGCGACCGCGCCGCAGGCCGCAAGTGCAGCGCATTCCGCGCCGTCGAGGTGCGTCGCGTGCACGAGACACCAGCGCGCTCCGACGTCGTGATGCGCGAGCAGCCACGCCACCGGACGCGCGCCGAGCGCATCCTGGACGGCTTCGACCTCGCGTACCTGTTCGGCCGCGTGAAGATGGACCGGCACGTCTGGGGGGCTGCCGGCGAGGAGTTCGCGCAGACCAGCCGGGGTCACGGCGCGCAGGGAGTGCGCGCAGGCGCCGATCACGACGTCGTCATCACCGGCGGCATCCCGCCGCAGCGTTGCCCCGATCGCAAGCACGTCATCGGGTGACGCCGCGAAGCGGCGCTGTTCTTCCCGCAGCGGCGCGCCGCGCGGATCGGACTGCGTGTAAGCGGCCGGCAAGAGACAGATCGCGATGCCGGCCTCGCGCGCTGCGTCGAGCAGCGCGCGCGCCATCGCGGCGCGATCGGCATACCACGCGCCGCGCGGATCGCGATGGAGGTAATGGAATTCGGCGACGGCGGTGTACCCCGCGACGAGCATCTCGCGGTACGCATCGCGAGCGATCGCGCGCAGACCATCGGGATCGAGCGTTGCTGCGAGCCCGTACATCGCGTCGCGCCACGACCAGAAGTCGTCGTCCGCGCGCAGACGCCGTTCGGCGGAGCCGGCCATCGCGCGTTGGAACGCGTGCGAGTGCAGGTTCGCCAGCCCGGGGACGAGCGGACCGCAGCGTTCGGCCCCGCGCGGCATCGGCGCGCCCGCGCGGACGTCGACGATGACGCCGTCCGGCGCGATCTCGACCACGACGTCGGGAGCCCAGCCGCCCGGCAGCAGCGCTTCGGCGGCGAAAAGATGCATCGCCGTCTGCTACGACGCGCAAGGCGCCGGCGCTTTGCCGCGGGGACTCGCCGTCTGTGAACGGAATCCCGGCTGGCGGAGGCCCGCCATGGACCACGGTCTACCTGATTTCGAGGATCGCCTCGCTGCGTTAGAGAGCGAGGTCTTTCGCTTGCGCAGCGATTACAGCGCGGCACGCGAAGCACAAACGCGCGGAGCGGGCGCTCCAGCATCTCCCGAGGTCCACGTTCCGACGGCGAACGTTCCGTTGCATCCGGCCGCCCCACCGGCTCCCAGGCGGCGCGCGACGATGTCGCTGGAAGCGCTCGTTGCGGGACGCGGGCTCCAACTCGTCGGGCTGCTGCTCGTGCTGCTCGGTGCGGCGTTCTTCCTCGACCTGGCATTTACGCGCGGCTGGATCGGCCCCGCGGAGCGCATCCTGCTCGGGCTTGTGGGCGGGGCTGCGATCGTCGCCGCGGGCGCACGCGCCCTACGCGGCGTCTGGCGCTATCTGGCTGAGGGCCTCGTCGGCCTTGGCAGCGGCATCCTCTACCTCTCCATTTGGGCCTCGGTGGCCGTCTTTCCGCAACTGCACGTGGCGCGCGGCGCCGCGTTCGCCGCGATGATCGCGGTCACGGCCTTCCTGGCCGCACTCGCCGCCAGATCGCGCTCGGAGCGCGTTGCCATCCTCGGCCTCATCGGCGGTCTGCTCACGCCGGCGCTCTTGGCTGCAGGCCCGATCGATCACGTCGTGCTCGCCGGATATCTGGTTTCCCTCGCCGTCGTGATGTTCAGCCTCTCGGCGATGTGCGCATTTTGGATCGCCGACGTCGTCGGCTTCCTCGGGATCCTTGCGTACGCGCCCTCGTTCGCGCCCGACGCTACCTGGACGGACGTCGATGCTCTGATCGTTGCCACGTTGTTTTTCGTCGTCTTTGCGGTGACGCTGTCGACCCCGCGGCCCGCAGAACGACCATCCGCGCCCGGCGTCCGCGCCGCTCTGATCGCCATCGCGGCAGGTGCGTACGCCGCCGTCATCGAGGCGATTTTCCAACCGAAACCGCTCACGCTCGGGATCAGTCTGATCGTTCTCGCGGCGGCGCTCTTGACAGCGGCACGCGCACGGGTTCTCCCGCTCGTCCTGCAGGCGACGTATGCCTATGCCGGGCTCGGTGCATTGACGCTCGCGCTGCCGGCCATCCTCCACGACACGATGCTGCTGGACGCGTTCTTCATCGAAGCGCTGCTGCTGTTCGTCGCCGGAACACGCATGAAGAGTGCGCCGGTCGTGGTGATCGCACTCTTGGTCTACGGCTATTCGGCGCTGGCGTTGCTGGTTCTCACAGAGACCAATCCCGGCTTCACGTATGGCGCGCACCTCTACGGAGCGTTCGCCATTGCGATCGCTGCGCTGATTGGGGCTCGCGCGCTATCGACGCCGTTGCCCCGCGGTATCGACCGGGCGCTGCTGAACAAGGCGATGACCATCGTTCTGACGGTGCTCCTCTTCGCGGGCACGACACGTCTCTGCCTCGACGTCATCGGCGGTCCGTTGTGGAACGGGTTCTTGTCGAGCCGCGCCGAGTTCGCACTTTCCGCGCTTTGGACGCTCATCGGCGCGGTGCTCTTTGCGTGCGGGATGCGCTTCGGTTCCGCGCTCCTGCGCTGGGAAGCGCTGATCCTGTTCGCGATTACCGTTCTCAAGGTCTTCGCCGTCGATCTCTCCGAGCTGCAGGCGGAATACCGCGTGGGTTCATTCGTCGGCCTCGGTATCGTGCTCGTCGCCGTCTCGACCTGGTACACGCGAGCTGCCGTGGCCCGCAAGACCGAAGCTGACGCATGACCGCCGCTGACGCAGGCCCGTCGTGGTCGGCGTGGACGACGGTTACACCGGTGATCGCCGTCGCGGCGAAGCGGCAAACGTACGAGCGCGCGCGACTGCCGTTCACGATTTCGGACGGCTCCGGCGCGTACCCCGACGTGCGCGTGATCGATGACCGCGACGCCGAGGTGCCGTTTGCGATCGACCCTGAGCAAGCGCAGGGTGCGACCCGAACGATTCCCCTCATCGATAGCGGTTTCGTCGAACACCAGGGTTCCCAAGCCGTCCTCGATCTCGGCGGCGACGGCGAACTCGTCGACACCGTGCGGCTCGTCGTCAATGACGCCGCGCGACCGACGTACTTCGAGTACGTCACGGTCGACGCGAGCGACGATCGGCGCCGGTGGCGGCGTTCCGATTCCACGTCCGTGATCTATCGCGTGGCGCGCGACGGCGCGTCGGACCGGACGATCCCGATAGCGCCGACGCGCTCGCGTTGGCTGCGCGTACGCGTTCTCGACCCGCACGCCCCGTTCCCGATGCTCGGTGCGGAGGTCTCGCGCACCGCGAATCCCGGACCGCATCTGCTCGCGCTGCCTGATACGGCACCGCCGGCACAAAACACGTCGCACGAGCAAGTCTGGACGTTTGCTTTTCCCGCTCCACGACGCCCGGTGGTCGTGACGTTCTCCGTCCCGCACGGTCCGACGTTTGCGCGCGATGCGACGGCAGACTGGAGCGACGACGGACGCGTTTGGACGCGGGCCGGGGACGGCACGATCGCACGTTTCGCGGACGGTGGGAGCACGCTCTCCATCGGACTCGCACCGCAGACGGCGCGCTACTGGCGCGTCACGGTACGCAACGAAAATGACGCGCCGGTCGCCGGACTTCATCCGGTTCTCCTCGCCGCTGCGCACGACATCGTCTTTGCCGCCATGCCGCGTCGCGCGTACCGCGTGCTGTCGGGCGAGGCGGCGCCCGTTGCGCCGACCTACGATCTTGCGGCACGGCTGACCCACAGCCGATGGACGGCCGAACGCGTGGCGTTGGGTACCTCCATCCCGAACGCGTCGTACCGCGATCCGCGACCGTTCGGCGAACGCTATCCATGGTTGCTGACCGCCGGCCTCGTGGCGCTGGCGCTCATCCTTGCCGGAGTGGCGATTCGGACCATCCGTCAAACCAGCGCCGCCTGAGCATCGTGTCGCGATTTGACACCCTGTGGGTCAACGCGCACCTTGCGACGATGGCGCCCGGCGACGGACCATATGGAGCGATCCCAAATGGGGCCCTGGCAGCGCGTGATGGCCGCATCGCCTTCGCCGGAACCCGCGCCGAGCTGGCCGGCGCGCCGGAAACGTTCGCAGACACCGTCGTCGATGCGGGGGGACGCTGGATCACGCCCGGACTGATCGATCCGCACACGCACCTCGTCTTCGCCGGCGACCGGGTTGCCGATTTCGAACGCCGCGTCTCCGGTGAGAGTTATACCGCCGCAGCGAGCGGCGGCAGTGGGATTATGCGCACGGTCGCGTTGACGCGCGCCGCCGGCGACGCGGAGCTCGCGCGCCAAGCAGGGCGGCGGCTCGAGACCATGATCGCCGCCGGCACGACGACTGTCGAGATCAAGTCGGGCTACGGGCTCGAGCCCGCGACCGAGCTGCGGATGCTGCGCGTCGCGCGCGAGTTGGGACGCGCCCACGGCATCACCGTCCGCACGACGTATCTCGGCGCCCACGTCGTGCCGCCCGAGTTTCGCGAGCGGCGCGACGCGTACGTGACGCTCGTCTGCGAGATGATTCCGCTGCTTGCCGCCGACGGTCTTGCCGATGCGGTCGACGTCTTCTGCGACACGATCGCGTTCTCGCCGGCCGAAGCCGCACGCGTTCTCGACGCCGCCGGCGCGGCCGGCTTACCGGTGAAGCTGCACGCGGATCAAATCGACAACACGGGCGCCGCGGGGTTGGCCGCGCGATACGGCGCGCTCTCCGCCGATCATCTGGAGCGGACCGATGAGGACGGGGTGCGCGCGCTCGCGGCGGCGGGAACCGTCGCGGTGCTGTTGCCGGGAGCGTTCTACAACCTGCGCGAGGTGGAGCGCCCGCCGATCGCTGCGCTGCGCGCGCACGGGGTACCGATCGCGCTGGCAACCGACTGCAATCCGGGAACCTCGCCGATCCTCACGATGACGACGGTGCTCAACCTGGCCTGCGTCCTGTTCGGACTGACGCCGCCCGAGGCGCTGGCGGCGGCGACGCGCAACGCGGCGCGCGCGCTCGGCCTCGACGACCGCGGCGTGCTGCGCGCGGGTGCGCGTTGCGACCTCGCGCTGTGGGATATCGACACGCCTGCCGAGCTCTGCTATTGGCTCGGCGCAAGCGCGTGCGCCGGCGTCGTCGTCGCCGGCGCGCCGCGCGCCCGCTAGCTGGTCGAACCCGGCGGCTCGCCGCGCAAGATGCGGTCGAACAAACGCAGCGTTTCGTCCCATGCGATCGCAGCCGCTTCCGGGCGGAAGCTCTCGCGGTCACGCGACGCAAAGCCGTGTCCCGCGCCCGCGAAAACGCGCAGCCCGTAGTTCTTCTTCGCGCTCGAGAGCGCTTCGCACAGCCGCGCGTGTTCGCTCGGTTCGATCGAGCCGTCGTCGGCGCCGTAGAAGAGCAGCAACTCACCGCTCAGTTCCCCAACGCGGTCCACGAGCGGCGGGAAACGCCTTGCTTCGACCGGCGCGATGCTGCCGCCATAGAAGGATGCGGCGGCGCCGATCTGAGCGGCCCGTGCCGTGGCGGTCAGAAACGCGAGCCGACCGCCCATGCAAAAACCGACTGCGCCCAGCGGCCCCGCCGCAATCTCGCTTTGCACGCGCAGGTACGCGATCGACGTGTCGACGTCGCGCAGCAGCGCGTCGTCGGTGAGCGTCCCCAGCAGCTGCATCACCTGATCGAGTTCGTGATAGCCGAAGACCTTGCCGCGAAACAGATCCGGTGCCAGCGCGGCAAAGCCGTGCTCGGCGAGCCGCCGTACCTCGCTCTGGATGTAGTCGTTGATGCCGAACGCTTCCTGATAGACGAGGACGGCCGGGAACGGTCCGGCGCCCGTCGGGAGCGCGTAGTAGCCGCGCAGGTCGCCGCCCAGCGGAACGAACTCGGCGCGGGCAACGGTTGAGGTTCGCATCGCGCGTCGTATACCCACCGGCGACGCCGGCGGCCTGCCGCTCAGGCGCAGGTCGGCAAGAGGTCCCTCAGCGGCGCGGAAAATGCACCGGCGCGCACGAGGTCCGCGACCCGTTCGATCTGCGGCGCGAGATAGCGGTCGCCGCTGCCGACGCCTTCGGACGCGACGATCGCGAGCGCGCGTTCGAGCTGCTCGGAGGTGCGGAGCGGGCGGCGAAAAGCGATCCCGCGCGCGGCGGCGAGCAATTCGATCGCGACGACGTTGGCGGTGTTTGCCAGCATCGTTTCCAGCCGCCGCGCGCCGTGGGTCGCCATGCTGACGTGATCTTCCTGACCGGCCGAGGTGGGGATGCTGTCGACGCTCGCCGGGTGCGCGAGCATCTTGTTCTCGGAGACCAGCGCAGCCGCGCTGACCTGCGCGATCATATAGCCCGATTCCAAGCCGGGATTGGTAGCGAGGAACGGCGGCAGCTGGCTGAAGGTGGGATCGACGAGCAGCGCCGTGCGCCGTTCGCTGAGGTTCCCGATCTCGGCAATCGTGATCGCGAGCGCGTCGGCGGCGAACGCCACGGGCTCGGCGTGAAAGTTGCCGCCGGAGATGACATCGCCCTGATCCGCAAACACGAGCGGGTTATCCGAGACCGCGTTGGCTTCGTCGACCAGGATCGCGGCGCAGTCGCGCAGCGTGCGCAGACACGCGCCGAGAACCTGCGGGATGCAGCGCAGGCTATACGGGTCCTGCACGCGCCCGCAGTCGCGGTGCGACTCGTTGATGTCGCTTCCCGCCAACAGTTCGCGCAGCGCCGCCGCGACGTCGATTTGGGCGGCGTGGCCGCGGACGGCATGGATGCGCGCATCGAACGGCGTGACGCTGCCCAAGGCGGCTTCGGTCGTCAGCGCGCCGGCGACGATCGAAGCCGCCATGACGTCTTCGGCACCGATCAGTCCATGCAGCGCGAGCGCCGTCGAGACTTGCGTGCCGTTCAGCAGCGCCAAGCCTTCCTTGGCACGCAACTCCAGACGCGGGATGCCCGCTGCGGCGAAGGCTTCGGCGGCGAGGACGCGGCGACCGTCGATGACCGCGTCGCCGACACCGATCAACGCCGCGGCGACGTGCGCGAGCGGCGCGAGATCGCCCGACGCGCCGACCGACCCCTGCGCGGGGATCACCGGCAGCACGTCGCGCTCGAGACACGCGAGCAGCGTTTCGATGACGTCCCAGCGCACGCCGGAATAACCGCGCGCGAGCGAATTGACTTTGAGCGCGACGATCAACCGCACCAGCGGCGGCGCGAGCGGCGGCCCGACGCCGCAGGCGTGCGAGATCACCAAGTTGTGCTGCAATTCGCTCAGCGCCTCCCGCGGGATGCGCGTCTGCGCAAGCTTGCCAAACCCGGTGTTGACGCCGTAGACGCTGACGTCGCGCTGCGCGATCGCGGCCACGAGCGCCGCGGCGCGGTCGACCGCCGCGCGCGCCTGCGGGTCGATGGTGACGGAGGCGTCCGCGCGCAGGATCGCGCGCGCATCGGCGCCGCGCAGCGTTCCTGGACGCACGTGCACGGTCGCGCGCGACGGCGCCTCCGAACTCACGCGGGGTGCATCGGAAGGGGCAAGCCGCGTTCGTGCGCGACGCGCAGCGCGTCCTCGTAGCCGGCATCCGCGTGCCGCGCGACCCCGCTGGCGGGGTCGTTCCAGAGTACCCGCGCGATGCGTTTGGCGGCCGCTTCGGTGCCGTCGGCGACGATCACCAAGCCGGCGTGCTGTGAGTACCCCATGCCGACGCCGCCGCCGTGATGGATCGACACCCACGTCGCCCCGCCCGCAACGTTCAGCATCGCGTTGATGAGCGGCCAGTCGCTGACCGCGTCGGAACCGTCGCGCATCGCCTCCGTTTCGCGATTCGGGCTCGCCACCGAACCGCTGTCCAGATGATCGCGGCCGATCACGATCGGCGCCTTCAGCTCGCCGCGCGCCACCATCTCGTTGAACGCCAAGCCGACACGGTCACGATCGCCGAGCCCGATCCAGCAAATGCGCGCCGGCAAGCCTTGAAACGCGATCCGGTCGCGGGCGAGGTCAAGCCAGCGATGGAGCCCGGCGTCGTTCGGAAGCAGCTCTTTCACTTTCTCGTCCGTCCGTGCGATGTCAGTGGGATCGCCGGAGAGTGCTACCCAGCGAAAGGGTCCGACGCCGCGGCAAAACAGCGGCCGAATATACGCCGGCACGAAACCCGGGAACGCGAACGCGTCGCTCAGGCCGGCATCATACGCCATCTGGCGGATGTTGTTGCCGTAGTCGAACGTCGGAATGCCTTGCCGGTGGAAGTGCAGCATCGCGCGCACGTGCTCGACCATCGAGCGCTGCGCGGCTGCGGTAACGCCGGCGGGATCGGCGTCGCGTTGCGCGCGCCATTCGTCGAGCGTCCAACCCGCCGGCAAGTATCCGTTGAGCGGGTCGTGCGCCGAGGTCTGATCGGTCACCGCATCGGGACGCACGCCGCGGCGCACGAGTTCCGGCAGCACCTCGGCGGCATTTCCGAGCACGCCGACCGAGACGGGGGCGCCGCTACGGCCGGCCTCGTCGATCCATGCCAGCGCCTCCTCGAGCGTCGCGGCGCGGCGGTCGAGATAGCGCGTCTGTAAACGCTTCTCGATGCGCGCCGGGTCGCATTCGACCGCCAACAGCGACGCGCCGGCCATCGTTGCGGCGAGCGGCTGCGCGCCGCCCATCCCGCCGAGCCCGGCAGTGAGAATCCAGCGCCCCGACAGACTTCCGCCGTAGTGCTGCCGGCCCAGCTCGGTAAACGTCTCGTAGGTGCCTTGCACGATGCCTTGCGAGCCGATGTAGATCCACGAACCGGCCGTCATCTGGCCGAACATCATCAGACCTTTGCGGTCGAGCTCGGCGAAGTGCTCCCACGTCGCCCAATGCGGGACGAGGTTGGAGTTCGCGATCACGACCCGCGGCGCGTCGGGGTGCGTGCGAAAGATGCCGACGGGTTTGCCGGATTGAATCGCGAGCGTCTCGTCGTCGCGCAGCACTTCGAGCGCCGCGACGATGGCATCGAAGGAGCGCCAGTCGCGAGCGGCTTTGCCGATGCCGCCGTAGACGACGAGCTCTTCGGGGCGCTCGGCGACCTCGGGATCGAGGTTGTTCATCAGCATCCGCAGGGCAGCTTCGGTTTGCCAGCTCCGCGCGCGGAGGACGCTGCCGCGCGCGGCACGGATCGTTCTAGGCTCGTGAATCAACGCTCGACTCCTCGGGCTCCTACTCCCGGCCGCGCCCGCGCGGCTCCTTCGCGACGCGGCGGCGGCTCGGAAAACGGGTCGTCCGGGGCCTAGCGCGAAAACCGGCCGGATGGCGACGCTCGATGCGGTCGAGGATCTCGTCGCGGCGCTGCGTGAGCTCGGCGGGACGCCGCAGCCTGCGCGCATCGCTGCGATGCTGCGGGAGGTGCGCGTCGACGAGCGGACGCTGGCGCCTCACCTGCTCTGGAAAGCGCGCTGCTACACGCGGAATCTGATCGCGCGTGACGACGCCTTCGAGCTGATCGCGATGTGCTGGGACGAAGGCGCAATTTCCGCAATTCACGACCACGCCGAATCCGATTGCACGTTCGTCGTCGCCCAAGGGGCGATGCGGTGCGAAACCTTCCGCGTGCAGTGGGCCGCCGGCGAGCGGAACGGAAGCTGTCGCATCGAGCCGGCCGGCGACTGCGTCTTGCGCCAGGGCGAGCTCGACTTGGCCAGCGGCCACACCTCGGTGCATCGCGTCGGCGCCGCCGACGGTCGTGCGGTCACGCTGCACGTCTATGCGAAGCCCATCGAGGCGTGCTGGCATTTCGACGAGGATGGAAACGCGCGCCTGGTGCCCTCGCGGTACGACACCCGCCCGGCCTAACGCGATTCCGTCGGACTAGAGGGCGGGTTCGGCAGACTCCAGGCGGCCGGCGCCGCGCGAGGACTTGACCTTGTAGCACGCCGCGTCGGCGGCGGCGATGGCGGCCTCGGCGCTCGTCGTCCCGGCCTCAATGGGAGCGATGCCGATCGATGCTCCCACCGGGACAACCTCTCCGCCGTGTTCCACCTCGTACGCGAAAACCGCATCGCGCACTTTGTCGGTAACGTGCCGCGCATCAGCCAGCCGGCAATTGCTCAAGAGCAGCACGAACTCGTCGCCGCCAAGCCGCGCGATGACGTCGACGGCGCGTACCGCACGTCCCATCACGCGCGCCAAATCGGCGAGAACGCGATCCCCGACCGCGTGCCCGAAGCGATCGTTGACCGTCTTGAAATTGTCGAGGTCGACGAACGCTACCGCGTGATGTTCGCCGCGTTCGCGGGCGCCGCGAATGGCGTCCTCGATCCGTTCGAGCGCGGCCCGCCGGTTGGGCAATCCGGTCAGCGCATCGTGGAGCGCCTCGAAGGAGAGCCGCAGCGCGAGCCGGTGTTCGGCGGTGACGTCGCGCAACAGTACGACGGTCCCGGACGGCGTGCTGTCGATGCGCGAGGCGACGTAGGAAACGTCGATCGTCCCCGAGCGCGTCCGCAGATGACCGCTGCCGGTCAGCTTGCGCTTCGACTGCCCGGTTACGAGGAGGTCGATCGAGCGTCCGTTCGCATCGCACAGTTGCACGACATTGCTGACGTGCATCTTACGCGCCCGGTCGAGCGCGACGCCGGTGAGCTCTTCGGCCGGATCGTTGAGAAACTCGACGCGCCCTTCGGAGTCGAGGGTGATCAGCGCGTCGGGGATCGCCGCCAGCGTCGCAAACAGCTTCATCCGCTCGGCCGCGATGGCAGGCGGAACCAGGCGCGGCGGAGCCTCCAGACGTTCCGTCCGCTGGGCCGACGTCTCCACCGCCTCACGCATCACTGCGCCCCCGCGCGGGCGGCAACGCATCGTGCAGCCGCATGCGCATCGCGTTCATGTTCCTAGCGTACCTCGGCCGGCTGAGAAAGTATCGTGCTGCTGCGCAAAAGTGCGGGAAAGCAACAAATCGGCAGCTGTGCCCCGCGGTCGGCATCTCACACCGCCTGCGTGCCCAAGCATGCGGCATCGCATGCGTGATTGCGTCGTCCGTCACACGACGAAATGCACGCTCACGACGGTCTACGCATGCGAGAGGTTCTCGCCGTTCGGCGAAATAACCAACCGGACTCCCGCTTAGCTTCGAGAGAGGTGCGAAGTTATGGCCCAGCGACCGACGCCCCCCGCCGATAGCGGCGCCGATCGAAATCTCGGACACCCGGCATTCGCGCAGCCGAGCCCGACGCCCGACCCGACGGTGTTCGAGATCAAACATGCGCCCGACACCGCGGCGTACGCGAAGATCGACCAGCTCAACAAAGAGCATAAGATTGCGCCGCTGCCGTTTCCCGCGCCGCGCGGCGGCGTCGAGCCGGTCCTCAGCTTGACCGACGTGCTGGGAAACAACGCGGCTGCGATCGCGGCGATTCAGGCGAACGGTCAGATCGTGTTCCATTCCGGCGGCGACTGCGGCAGCACCACCGGACCGCAGACGCAGAACGAAGTGACCGACAAGATGATCAGCGACTTCGTCGGCGAGGCCCCGGGCGAGACGCCGCAATTCCATTTTCTGCTGGGCGACGTCGTGTACAGCTTCGGCGAACTCCAGTACTACTACGATCAGTTCTACGAGCCGTATCGTTCCTATCCGGCGCCGATTCTGGCCGTCGCGGGCAACCACGACGGCATGGTGTCGCCGCTCGCGCACGCCAAGAGTCTGCAGGGGTTTCTGCGGAATTTTTGCGCCGAGACGTTCGTCGTGCGCGCCGAGGCGGGCGGACTCACGCGTACCGCGCAGATCCAGCCGGGAGTCTTCTTCACGCTCGAAGCGCCGTTCGTCCGCATCCTGGCCTTGTACAGCAACACGCTCGAAGACCCGGGCTATATCTCGGGGACCGGCATCGGCACCTCGCAGCTCGCGTACTTGAAAGCGGCGCTGGGGCGAGTGAAGAGCGAGAAGTACACAGGCGCGCTGATCATCGCGCACCATCACCCGCCCTACACCGCCGGCGCTTCGCGCCACGGCTGGAGCGTCGAGATGCAGGCCGAGATCGATAAGGCGTGCACGGCCGCCGGCGTCTGGCCGCACGCAGTCCTCTCGGGTCACGCGCACAACTATCAGCGCTTCACGCGCACGCGCTCCGATGGAACGGCGATCCCCTACGTCGTATGCGGCAACCTCGGCCACGGACTGCAGAAGCTCAGCCCGCGCGGCGGTCCCGTGCTGCGCGCTCCGCAGCTCTTGCAGAAGGCCGGCCCGAACGCCGATCAGCTGGTGTTCGATCGCTACGACGACGCGAACTTCGGCTACCTGCGCGTCGTCGCGACGCAGACGCAGCTACGGATCGAATATCACCCCGCCAGCGACGGCACGCAAGCGAAGACACCCGACGACTCGATCACGGTCGACCTCCAAACACGGAAGATCGTGACGTTTCAGGCGAAGGATCTCGGGAACACCGCTGCGGTTCGCCGCACTGCACAGCTCGCGGCCCAGCATCCGGCAACGTGGACGCCTGCGAAGACGCCCCGAACCGCGACGCGCAAGCGAACCGGAGCGACATCGGCGCGCCGAAAAAAGAAGTAGGCTGGTCCGTCCGGCAACATTCCGGCAGCGGTCCGTTCATGACGGGACGCTATCGTCGCGCGGATGTGCTGCCGACTCGAGATCGACGCCGGTCCGGAGGCGGCGAGCCGGATCGAGGCCGCGCTGGCGGGTTTCAGTGCCGGGGCGCTGGGATTGTGCGCGCGCGTCGGCACGCGCCTGGTGCACCTGCGCGAGGGCGAAGGTTTTTGGGCCCGCTCGAGCACGCTGCGCCGTCTCGGCGCGCACGTCGACGACTGGCCGCTCCCGCCGGCGGGACTGTTCGTCGTCGAGGAGCGCACGATTTACCTGCGGTCGCTCTCACCGATGACCATCGCCCACGAGTTCGCGCATGCGCTTGACTGCGCGCTGGGCGGCGGCGTGTACCTGAGCGGAATCGATCCGCGCGTGCGCGAGGCGTTCGGCGCGACGCGCCGCTTCATCACGCCGTACGCCGCCTCGGGGCTCGACGAATACTTTGCCGAGTGCGTCCGCGCGTGGGTCGGCGTGAACGATCCGCGCTCGCCCTGGCCGCGCGCAACGCGCGCGCGCCTGCGAGCGCTCGACCCGCCGATGGCCGCGTTCATCGAGCGGCTCTTCGCGACCGACCTCGCGCGAGCGTGAGGCCTTATGGAACCAGGTGGTAGTCCGACGGATCCTGCGGCGGCGTCTTGACCGCGTAGATGCGGAACGGGCCGCCGGTGAAACCGCCGTGCGGCGTGTTCGGCGGGATGACGACGAACGTTCCTGGTTTGACCGGGATCTGCTTGTCACCCAGCCACTCCGTGCCGGTGCCTTCGACGATCAGCTGCACTTCCGTCGTCAGCGCATGCGTGTGTTTGGGGGAGCCGGCGATGGCATACGAAAACGCCGTCGAACCGACTTGCAGCAGCGTCTTGCTGCGCGTGTTCGGCAGCAGCGGATTGGGTGGCGGAAAGTCTGCCGGCGTCAACGTGGTGAGGTCGACGTAGGTCGCCACGACGGGCGGCGCCGCAGCTCCGGCCGGCTGCGGAATATGCGAGACGAGCGCGCCGGCGGAAAAGGCCAGGGCGAGGGTCGCGAACGTTCGGGCGTGTTTCATGCCGCGCGCTTCGGAAGGCGGTTCGCAAGCTCCCCGCCGCCCGCGGCAGTCTGCGGCCCTACGGCACGTTGTGGTAGTCTGACGGATCCTGCGGCGGCGTTTTGACCGTATAGAGGCGGAATGGGCCGCCGGTGAAACCGGCGTGCGGTGTGTTTGGCGGGATGACGAGGAACGTTCCCGGCGAGATCGGGACTTGCTTGTCGCCGAGCCATTCCGTACCCGTGCCGGCGAGGATCAACTGCACTTCCGTCGTTCCGGTATGCACGTGTTTCGGCGCCGACTCGATGAGCTGGTAGGCGAAGACGGTGGAGTCGACTTGCTGCAGATTCTTGGTGCGGATGTTTGGAAGCGCGGGGTTGACGCTGAAGTCGGCCGGGTTCAAGGTGCCCAGGTTGATCGAGGTCGCCACCAGGGGCGGCGCCGCGGCTCCGGCTGCCTGCGGGAGGTGCGAGACGAGGACGCCCGCGGCAAAGGCGAGCGCAAGCATCACGAGGGTTCGAGCATGTTTCATGTGGCGCGCTTCGGAGGTGGGGCAGCTAGCTCCCCGGCGCGAGTGCGGCCTGCGGGTCCGAGCGCGGAACGGCACGCAGCAGCTCGTAGAAGCGCACGGCGACGAGCGATCCGTACGCGGCGGTGAGCCCGCCGATCACGAACGCGGAGACCAGCCCGATCAGCGGGATGTGGACGAACATCGCGTCGGCGACGCGTCCGAGGAGAAAGGCGCCCAGGATCCCCGCGTAGCCGATGCCGCTTGACGCGCCGTTGTGCACCGCGATCCGAAACGACGACCGGACCGCGGCCAGGCCATCCTCGCCGCCGATGACGATCGCCGGCGTCACGTACATCAGCAGATAGCCCAGCGCGAGCAGCAGCGGAATGCCGATCAGCACGAAGCACAGCAGAAACGGGACCAGCGCCAAGACGCCGATCGCGACGAAGGCGGTCAGGAGCGCCGGCAGACGCGTCATCACCAGCCGCAGCGCCTGCGAGAAATCCGGCTCGCGTCCGGCCCACGCTTCGTGGGCCGCCGCGACGACCACCGCGTGGCCGATCCAGGACAGCACCACGATGACGGCGAGCGCGACGGCGAACGTGAGCGCACCGGTCGTCAGGGCGGCAAGCGCAGCCTGCAGGCCGCCCGCGAGGTAGCCCCCCAGGACGCCGACGATGATCGCACCGATGGCGAAAAAGGCGATCGCGGCGCCGACCGCCGCGGAGATGGCGGTCGGGAGTGCTAGCGTCCAGCGCTCGGCCAAGAGTCGCGCCGCGGCTTCGAGTTCGCGGGCGGGGTCGATCGGCCGAACCAGCACGGAGCTAGTGTTGGTCTTCGGGAGCCCGCTCCTTTTCGTCGATCCCGAGGATGGCCCCCAAGAGGGCAGGCAGCCCCGGCTTGCGCTTGCGGCGATCTTGCCGGCGCCGTTCGGCCGGGACGGCCGGTTCCGGCAGTTCCGCGCGGCGCTGGGCACGGCGCCGGTCGAGCGAGGTTTCCACTGCGGACGTTGACGCCGGAGCGTCCGTATTTCCCTTGTCCGTCGACGGCGCGCCCGCTTGGCCGGAGGAAGGATCGAGCTGCTTCATGATGTGCTATCTCTATCGGCGTCGACGGCGGTTTTATGAGCCCGGCGCCGGCACTGTGCGCGCGGTCCGGCGCGGCTCGCTCGAGATCGCCCAGACCAGCGCGACCAGCAGGTAATTCGTGACCAGCGAACTGCCGCCGTACGAGACGAACGGCAGCGTAATCCCGGTCAAGGGGAACAGCCGCAGCACGCCGCCCACGATGATCAAAATTTGAAAGCCGAACACGGCGGCCAATCCCGTCGCCAGGAGTTTCGCATACAGGTCGGGTTGACGCTGCGCGACCCGCAGCGCGCGCAGTACGATCGCCAGGAAAATCCCCAACAGGACGATCGACCCGAAGGCTCCCCACTCTTCGCCGTACGCCGCGTAGACGTAGTCCGTCGCCACGCTCGGAATGTAGTCCGGGCGGCCCAAACCGAAACCGGTGCCGAACAGCCCGCCGTTGGCGAGTGAAAACAGCGATTGGAGGGCCTGGTAGCCGGCGCCCAGCGGATCCGCAAACGGATCGCGCCACACGGCGATACGCCGCTCGACGTAGGAGTAGTGCGTCGCCGCCCACCACGCCGCGGCGCCGAAGATCGCGGTCGCACCGACGACCAGATCGAAACGGCGCGTCGCGACGTAGAGCATCGCGACGAACGTCGCCAGCAGCAGCGTCGCCATGCCGAGATCGCGCTCGAACACCAGCATCGCCATCGAGGTGCCCCAGCCCAAAAAAAGCGGGCCGAGATATTTCGCGTTGGCGCGCAGCGACCAGGGGCGCGTCTGCGCGATCACGTCGGCCGTTTCGGCCAAGTACGACGCCATAAAGAGCACGACGAAGAGTTTGATCAGCTCGACCGGTTCGAACTGAATCGCACCGACGCGGATCCAGAGCCGCGCGCCGTTGACCTCCTGTCCGAACAGCGCCAGCGCCACGAACAACACGATCGAGCCGAGGATCCAGAGATACTTGTAGGCCGCCAGGACGCGGAAGCGCGCGAAGGCTGGACCTGCGACGATCGAGAGGACGAGCGAGAACCCAACCCACACGATCTGTCGTTGCGCGAGCGTGGGGTCGAGCCGCGCGACCACCGCGAGCCCGATCGACGACAGCAGGACGGCCAGCGCGGGCAGCGTGTCGTCGCGGGTGACCGAGGCGGGCCGCAACGCCGGCCATGCCAGCGCGAACACGCCGAGCGC
>Ga0302184_10000763_pt1 | contig 21118 bp, 15 predicted proteins | sample I_Palsa_N3_3_FD_200233 | JGI IMG/M metagenome (GOLD analysis project Ga0302184, IMG submission 200233) | Peat permafrost microbial communities from Stordalen Mire near Abisko, Sweden - I_Palsa_N3_3 | ecosystem: Environmental > Terrestrial > Soil > Palsa > Peat permafrost | place: Sweden...
CGGCGGTGGGGACGGCGGTTTATACGGCGTTCCTGTTCGCGCAGGCCAGGGGGCGGGACCTGTGGCAGAGTCCCGTGCTCGCGCCGCATCTGGCGGTGCAGGCGGTGCTGGCGGGAGGGGCGGTGGTGCTGCTGGGGGGACGGGCGGTGCGGGCCGATGAGGTGCTGGTGGCGGTGGCGGCGGGGGTGCATCTGGTCCTGGTCGCGGCCGAGCTAGGTCGGCACAGATCGGGACGGAACGGCACTGGGCACGCGCGCCTGGCCAGCGATCAGCTGACCGTGGGGAGGTACCGGCGATCGTTCTGGATATCTGTGGTTTTGGTCATGGTGGGGGTGGGGGCCCCCTGGCTGGGTGTGGGGGCGGGGATCTCGGTGCTGGTGGGGTTGCTGTTGTATGAGCATGCTTATGTACGAGCTGGGCAGTGCGTTCCGCTCGCGTAGGGCTTGGGGAGCTCGGGCGGCGGGTGAGCGCGGCGCGGGCGGAGGCCGAGGCGCGCGGGGAGACGTTTTACCAGGGGGCGAGCCGGGTGCACCTGGCCGCGTTCCCGCCCAGGGAGCGCTGGGACGACTGGGTGGAGCTGTCCTCGCGGGCCTGGCCGCGGCGGGAGGAGCATCACTACATGCTGGTGCCCGCCACCTGTTTCAACTGCGAGTCGGCGTGCGGGCTGCTGGCCTACGTGGACCGGGACACCGGGCAGGTGCGGAAGTTCGAGGGCAACCCGGAGCACCCGGGGTCGCGCGGGCGGAACTGCGCCAAGGGGCCGGCCACGATCAACCAGGTCACCGACCCGGACCGGATCCTGTACCCGCTCAAGCGGGCGGGGGCGCGGGGCGGCGGGCAGTGGGAGCGGGTCAGCTGGGACTCGGTGCTCGACACGCTGGCCGCGCGGATCAGGAAGGCCCTGGTCGAGCAGCGGCAGAACGAGATCATGGTGCACATCGGGCGGCCCGGTGAGGACGGGTTCACCGAGCGGGTGCTGGCCAGCTGGGGCGTCGACGGGCACAACTCGCACACCAACGTGTGCTCGGCCGGCGGCCGGACCGGGTTCCAGTTCTGGATGGGCATCGACCGGCCCAGCCCGGACCACGCGCACGCCAAGGTGATCTACCTGATCAGCGCGCACCTGGAATCCGGGCACTACTTCAACCCGCACGCGCAGCGGATCACCGAGGGGCGGGCCAACGGGGCCAAGGTCATCGTGGTGGACACCCGGCTGTCCAACACCGCGACGCACGCGGACTACTGGCTGTCGCCGCGGCCGGGCAGCGAGGCGGCGATCAACCTGGCCATCGCCAACCACCTGATCCAGACGCACGGGTACGACCGGGAGTTCGTCCGGCGGTGGTGGAACTGGGCGGAGTACCTGGAGGAGTGCCACCCCGACGTGGCGGTGACGTTCGAGAACTTCGAGTCGGTGCTGGCGGGGTTGTACGCGGAGTTCAGCTTCGAGTTCGCGGCGGCCGAGTCCGGGATCGGGGCGGACGTGCTGGCCGAGGTCGCGGGGGTGGTGGCAGGGGCGGGGACCCGGTTCGCGTGCCACGCGTGGCGCTCGGCCGCGGCGGGCAACCTGGGTGGCTGGCAGGTGTCACGGACGTTGTTCCTGATCTCGGCGCTGCTCGGGGCGGTGGGCACGGAAGGTGGCACGTTCCCGAACGCCTGGAACAAGTTCGTGCCCAGGCCTATTTACGTACCTTCGCACCCGGGCGTGTGGCAGGACCTGTCCTGGCCGCTTGAGTATCCGCTGGCGCAGAACGAACTGTCGTTCCTGCTGCCGCACTTCCTCAAGGACGGGCGCGGGCGGCTGGACACCTACTTCATCCGGGTCTACAACCCGGTGTGGACGAACCCGGACGGGCTGAGCTGGATGGAGGTGCTGCGCGACCCCGAGCTGGTCGGCTGCTTCGTCGCGCTGACCCCGACCTGGAGCGAGTCGGCGTTCTTCGCCGACTACGTGCTGCCGATGGGGCACGGGCCCGAACGGCACGACACCCACTCCTATGAGCAGTACGACGGGCAGTGGGTGGGCTTCCGGCAGCCGGTGCGGCGCGCCGCGCGGGAACGAATGGGCGAAACGGTGACCGACACCCGGCAGGTCAACCCGGGTGAGGTGTGGGAGGAGAACGAGTTCTGGATCGAGCTGTCCTGGCGGATCGATCCGGACGGGACGCTGGGGATCCGCCGGTATTACGAGTCGCCGGACCGGCCGGGTTCGAAGCTGACCGTGGATGAGTACTACGGGTGGATGTTCTCCCATTCGGTGCCGGGGTTGCCGGAGCGGGCGGCGGCGGAGGGGCTTTCGCCGCTGGAGTGGATGCGGCGGTACGGGGCGTTCGAGATCAGCTCCGGTCAGGGGGCGCTGCACGCGCGGGAGGTGCCCGCCGCGGAGCTGTCCGATGTGCAGGTGTCGCCGCTGGGGCGGGTGTACACGGGAACGGCGGCGGTGGCGGGGCCGAACATCGTGCCGATGGGGGCGCCTGAGCCGGACTCCGACGGGCGGCGGGCGGTCGGGGTGCTGGTGGACGGGGTGGTGCGGCGGGGGTTCCCGACGCCTTCGGGGCGGCTGGAGTTCTGGTCGTCGACGCTGGCCGGGTGGGGGTGGCCGGAGCAGGCCCTGCCGGGGTACATCCGGAGCCACGTCCACCCGTCGCGGCTGGCAGAGGACCAGGTGGTGCTGCTTTCGACGTTCCGGCTGCCGACGCAGATCCATACCCGGTCGGCGAACGCCAAGTGGCTGGATGAGCTCGCGCACACCAACCCGGTGTGGATCCACCCGTCCGACGCGGCCCGGTTCGGAGTGCGGCGGACCGGGGACCTGGTCCGGGTGAGCACCGACATCGGGTACTTCGTGGCCAAGGCCTGGATCACCGAGGGGATCCGGCCGGGCGTGGTGGCGTGCAGCCACCACATGGGCCGGTGGCGGCTGGACGGCGGGCCGCGCGGGGCCGGCGGCATGATGGCCACGGTGGACCTGGCCCAGGACGACTCGGAGTGGGCGATGTCGCGGCGTTCCGCGGCGGGGGCCTATCGGTCAGCGGATCCTGATACGCAGCGGATCTGGTGGAGCGACACCGGGGTCCACCAGAACCTCACCTTTGGCGTGCACCCCGACCCGATCTCCGGGATGCACTGCTGGCATCAGGCGGTCCGGGTCTCGCCCGCGGCGGCCGGGGACCAGCACGGCGACATCGTGGCCGACACCGGGAAGGCCCGCGAGGTGTACCGGGAGTGGCTGGCGCTGACCCGGCCGGCCGGGCACGTGTCGCCGGACGGGACGCGCCGGCCGCGATGGCTGATGCGGCCGCTCAAGCCGTCCCAGGCGGCGTTCGCCCTGCCGCAGGCCGAAGCTGCGCGGCCGGAGGCGGGAGCTACGCGGCCGGAGGACGGAGAGTGACCGGGCGGTGGGAGTTGCTGCGGGCGCTGGGGGCGGTGGCCGGGGATCCGGCGGACGCGCGGACCGCGGCGGCGGCGCTGGGGCTGCCGGGCTGCGGTAACGCCGAGCACGCCGACGTCTTCGTGCTCAACTGCCCGCCGTACGCCTCGGTGTACCTCGGCGCGGAAGGTGGGCTGGGCGGAGAGGGCGCGGACCGGGTGGCCGGCTTCTGGCGCGCCATCGGGATAGACCCGGGACCGGGCGAGCCGGATCACCTGACGTCGCTGCTCAGCCTGTACGCTCACCTGGGCGAGGCGGCGGCGGAGTCGCGGACGGCGCGGACCGCAGCCGCGCTGGGCCAGATGCGCCAGGCCCTGTTTGACGAGCACCTGTGGCCCTGGCTGCCCGGCTACCTCAGCGCGGTGACCGACCTCGGGGTGGGCGCCCTGGTGGCGTGGGCGGAGCTGACGCTGCGCGTGGTCAAGCGGGAGCGGGGTGGGACCGGACCGGACGGGTTGCCGCTGGCGCTGCGGGAGGCGCCGGCGCCGGTCGACGCCGACGGGGGGCTCGACGAGTTGCTGGGCGGGCTGGTCGCGCCGGTCCGGAGCGGGCTCATCTTGACCCGCCGGGCGGTCGCCGCGGGGGCGGGGCAGGCCGGGGCCGGGCACCGGATCGGCGAGCGGCGCTTCGCCCTGCGGGCCATGCTGGAAAGCGAACCGGACCGGACCGCCGGCTGGCTGGGCCAGGAGGCGGCGCGCTGGTCGCAGCGGCATCTGGGGATCGCGGCGGGCGATCCGGTCCAGCAGTGGTGGGCCGGCCGCGCCGCCGCCACCGCGCGCGTCCTGCGCGGTCAGTCCGGGGCGACGTAGCTGCCGCGCGCGTCCTGCGCGGTCAGGGCTGAACGACGTAGCTGCCGCGCTTGGCTACGGTGAAGATCAGGTTGGCGTCGCGGAGCAGCCGCAGGGCGTGCAGCACGGTGTCCCGGCCCACGCCGAATTCCTGCTGCAGGGCCTTGACCGAGGGCAGCGGACCGCTACGCCACTCCCCGGCCTCGATCCGGCCGGTCAGAATGGCTACGACCTGCCGGTATGCCGGTTCCGGCAAATCGGCATTAACTCTCATATGGCCGGCCACACGACCAACTTAGCAGACCAAAAGCCACCAGAGCACGTATCGCCTCTAGACTGGTCTGATCTGGTCTGATAGGTTCGTGGTTAATCCCACAGGGGGGGATGACAGCTCCGGTACAGGCTCCCACTCCCACGTACCGGAGCTGTCATATGTCCGGGGTCGATAGGGGTCTAGGTAGGCCTTGGGACCCGGAAGATGCGCAGCTGCAGGGCCAGGGTGGAGTAGTAGCCGACCAGGGTCGACAGCTCGACCAGGCCCTCTTCACCCAGCGCCGCGATCGCGGCGGCGTACTCCTCGTCGTCCAGGTCGCGGGGGCCGGTCAGGGCGCGGACGGCACCGTACGCGGCGCTCTCCTGCTCATCGGCGAACTTGGGATCCTCGCCTTCGCGCAGCGCGTCGAGCTCGGCTTCGGTGAGCCCGGCGTCGCGGCCGATCAGCTCGTGCGAGGCCTGCTCGTAACCGCTGTCCCAGGCCTGCGCCACCACCAGGATGGCCATCTCGCGAATCCGCGGCGTCAGCTTGGTCCCGAACCTGATCGCCGCGCCGAGTTCCTGCAGCGCATGGCCGACGGTCGGCGCGTAGAGCATCGCGTTGAACGGGCCGGCCAGGCCGCCGGCGCCGCTGGAAAGCTGGACCGCACGCGGCCCCTGGCCGCGCGGGCCGGCCAGGATCTGCCGGTACAAGTCCACCTGGTCGGCGGTCATTTCGTCGGACGACAAGACAGCAAGACGCATCGGCACTCCTCACAGGCGGCACATCCCCGCGCTTTCGTTTCAGGGGTATCTGCCCACCTTAGCGAGAGCATGCATGACGACCCGTTCGGATTAAGGCGCTTCTCAGGGAAAGGCCAGGCGTCGAGCCGAGCATGCAGCCAAGCCCGTCCGGAATAATGCCTCTTAACGATGACCGCCCGGCGCGCGGACGCGGCGGGCGGTCATTGGTGGGTTCAGGCGGTGGTGCTCCGGCGGCGAGCCAGGGTGTCCACGGTGACGGCGGCGAGCAGGACCACCGCGGTCCAGATGTACTGGGGCGCGGCGCCCAGGCCGAGCAGCTCCAGGCCGTTGTAGATCACCGCGACGATGAGCCCGCCGAGGACCGCGCCCACCATCTTGCCGCGACCGCCGAACAGGCTGGTGCCGCCGATGACCGCAGCGGCGACGGCGAGCAGGACCAGCTGGCCGCCCTGGACTCCAGTGGAGACCGAGCCGAGGTAGGAGGTGTAAAGGATGCCCATGATGCCCGCGGTCAGCCCGGCCAGCGTAAACGCGAGGACCCGGATCCGGCTCAGGCTGATTCCGGCCCGCCTGGCCGCCTCGGCGTTGCCGCCGATGGCGTAGACGTACCGGCCGAACCGGGTGCGGCCGAGCAGGACGCTCCAGGCGACGAGCACCACCACGACCACAAGCACCACCCACGGCACACCGCGCACCACGGCGGTGCCGGCGCCGCGGTTGGTGTTGCCGACCAGCACCACGACCACGCCCGCGACCGCCATCGCGGCGATCTTCAGCAGGGTGACGCTGAGCGGGGGCGCGGTGAGATTGCTCGCCCGCCTGCGGCTGTCGCGCACCAGGAACAGCGCGCCGGCCAGCGCCACGGCGGCCGCCATGACGATCCAGCCGGCCACCGGGCTGAGGGAGCCGAAATAGATGTCGACCAGGACGCTGTTGTACAGCCGGATGGTCCCGCCGCCACTGGGGGCGGCGGAGTTCATGACCTCAAGCAGCAGACCCAGCGCCAGCAGCTGGCCGGCCAGCGTGACCACGAAGGACGGCAATCGGAGCCGGGTGACGATAAGGCCCTGGAGTCCGCTGAAGACCGCGGGGACGGCCAGGCCGACCAGCACCGCGAGCGGCCACGGGGCGGGATGGGGCGGCAGCAGCAGCCAGCAGGTGAACGTCGCGCCGACGGCGGAGGTATAGCCGATCGACAGGTCGATCTCACCGAGCAGCAGGACGAACACCTCGGCCATGCCCAGCATCACGATCCAGGCGGCCTGCCCGATCAGGTTGACCAGGTTGTCGGCAGACAGGAACAGGGAGCTGCGGGCCTGGAAGTAGATGACGATGACGACGAGGCCGGCGATGACCGGCAGGGCGCCGCTGTCGCCGTTGCGAACGCGGGCAACCCAGATCTTGGCGTACTCGCCCAGCGAGTCCGCGATGACGTCAGGAGAGGAGAGGGCAACCTCGGCCGCGATGTCGCCGGATTCGCTGGCCTCGGGGGGCGGCCCTTGGACGTCAGTGCTCACTGGGGCTCCCTGCTGAGGGCTCGGCCGACGTAGCGGCGAGGCGCTTGGAGGTACCGGTGGTCATGAGGTCGACGATGGACTCGGCGTCGTATTGCGACGCCGGCCCGACGGCGACCAGGCGGCCCAGGCGAAGCACGGCGATCCGGTCCGCGACCGACTGGACGTCGGTCAGGTTGTGCGAGATGACGATCACCGCGATGTTCTGGCTCTTCAGCCGTTTGATCAGGTCCAGCACGACGCGGGTCTGGGTGACGCCGAGGGCCGCGGTCGGCTCGTCCAGGATCACCAGCTTAGCCTGGCGCATCACGGCGCGGGCGACCGCGACGGCCTGCCGCTGGCCGCCGGACAGCGAGCCCACCGCCTGGCGGACCGAGCGGACCGTGACCACCGACAGGTCGGCCAGCGTCTGCCTGGCGGCTTTCTCCATCCCGATCTCGTCCAGCTGGAAGTGCTTGACTTCCTCGCGGCCGAGGAACATGTTCGCCACGATGTCCAGGTTGTCGCACAACGCCAGGTCCTGGTAGACGGTGGCGATGCCGAGATCGGTGGCGTCCTTCGGGGTGTGCAGGTGGACCTGGCGGCCCTGCCAGAGGATCTGACCTTCATCCTGGGTGTAGATGCCGGAGATCGTCTTGATCAGCGTGCTCTTGCCCGCCCCGTTGTCACCGACGACAGCGGTCACCTGACCGGGGGGGATGTCCAGGCTGATGCGGGTCAGCACGCGCACCGGGCCGAAGCTCTTGCCGATATCGACCAGGCGCAGCAGCGGCGGGGCTGACGGGTCGCCGTCACTGGCGGGCGGGTCCGTGCTGGCCTGCGGGTCCGTGCTGGCCTGCGGGAGGTCGCGGGCGTTGTCTGGGGTGTCCATGGCGTCTGCCCCGTCCGTGGCGTCGGTCACGTGGGAGTTGGGCGAGGACGCCCGGCCCGCGTCTGCGGGCCGGGCGCCTTCCGCGCTCGGTGTGGTCACCGGGCGCGCCTCCTGTCGTTCATCCAGCTCATACCGAGATTCCGGCGGCCTTGCACTCGGCTGCGTACTGGCCGACGCAGAGCTGCTGAGCTGGCACGAACTGGTCCGCGATGACGGTCGAGTTCATGTTGGACGTGGTGACCCATTCCGGGGTCAGCAGCACCGACGGGACCGACTTGTGGCTCGTCGAGTCGGTCGTCGAGCCGTTCACCAGGGAACTCGGCGGGGTCTTGCCGGCCCGCGCGTACATGGCCAGCGCCACGGCGGCCTGCGCCTCCAGGTAGATCGGCTTGTAGACGGTGCCGCACTGGTAGCCGGACAGGATGTTCTGCAGTCCGACCAGGGTCGCGTCCTGCCCGGTGACCGGGAAGGTCTTGGGCTTGATGCCCTCCCGCTGCAGGTAGGTGATGATCGGGGCGGCGTTCTCGTCGTTCGGCGTGAGGACGGAATTGATGTTCTTGTGCGCCGTGAACGCCTGCTGGAATTCGCTCTCCGCCGTCGGCGGGTCCCACGTTCCGGCCGGGGTACCGACTTCGACATAACTCTTGTTGGCGAAATGCGGCGCGAGCACCGCGTCGTACCCCTGGGCGAACAGGGTGGCGTTGTTGTCGGTTGGTGCGCCCCTCATCACCAGGACGTTCGGCTTGCTGACGCCCTCGGCCGTGGCGCAGGCGACGAAGCCGTTGCCGATGTCCGTACCGACCTGGACGTTGTTGAAGCTGTCGTAGTACTGGCGGCTGCCGCCGAGGGTCAGCCGGTCATAGTCGATGACCTTGACGCCGTGCGCCGTGGCGTAGGTCTCGATCTGGGCTCCGACACCGGAGTCCAGCGGGTCCATGATCAGGACGCTGGCACCCTTGGTGATGGCCTCCTGGGCATCGGAAAGCTCGGTGGCATCACTGCCTTGCGCATTTTGCACCGAGAACTGTGTCGGCGTAAGACCCGCGGCCGCAAGGGCCTCAGACAGATATGGTGCGTCGAATTCCGTATAACGAGCCGAGGAAACGGTGTCCGGGAGGATCGCGGCCACGTTTCCCTTGCCGATCGAGGCAAGAGGCTTCAGCGTTGCCATCGCGGAGAAAGTGCGGTTCAGCGAGCTGATCGAGACCACCGGCACCGCGGTTGACGAGCCGGTACTACTGCCGCTGCTTGCGCTGGTGGAAGCGGAACTGCTGCAGGCCGCAGCGGCGAGGCACACGGCCAGCGACACTGACGCTACTGCAGCCCCTCTCCTGGCCACTCGAATCATAAAAACCACCTCGTGTCTCAAAGGGAAGGGTCGACGGGTCCGCATCCAGGCATGCAGCATTTCGTCGCAGGACTGATGGAAGTTCACGGCCTTAGCGTCTTATCCATGACCCTAGAACGCCGGGAATTAACGTGGCCTTAACATCGGGTTCGCTTCGTGAAGAAACCGTGAACGGCAATCTTTTTCGTGCTCGTTCTGGTTCGCGTTTGTCATCTGGGCGTTATCCACGGGTGCTTATTCGGGGGCCAGGCGGTAGCCGGCCCGGGGCTGGGTGAGGATCAGCGGCGCGGCGTCCTCGGCCTCGAGCTTGGCCCGCAGCCGCCGCACGTAGACGCGCAGGTACTCGGTCTCGGTCTCATACCCGTGACCCCACACCCGGCGGAGCAGGTGGGCGTGGGTCAGCAGCTTGCCCCGGTTGACGGCGAGCTCGCGCAGCAGGGCGAACTCGGTCGGGGTCAGGTGCACCGGCTGCCCAGCCCGCCGCACCTGCTGCAGGGCCAGGTCGATGACGACCTCGCCGACCACGATGACCGGCGGCGCCTGCTGCTCGGTGGGCGCGGCGGGCCGGGTCCGGCGCAGCGTCGCGGCGATCCGCGCCAGCAGCTCCTCGATGCTGAACGGCTTGGTCATGTAGTCATCGGCGCCCATGTGCAGGGCGGTCACCTTGTCCCGCTCGCCGCCGCGGGCCGACACCACGATGATGGCTACCGGCGAGCGCTCCCGGATCTGGCGGCAGAGCTCGAACCCGTCGGCTTCCGGCAGCATCAGGTCGAGCAGCACGATGTCCGGGTCCTCGGTCTCGAGCAGCTGGAGCGCGCGCATCCCGTCCACGCTCACCACGGTGTCGAAGCCGCGCACGGCCAGGTTGGACCGGATCAGGTCCACGATGTTGGGATCGTCCTCCACCACCAGGGCGCAGGTCTTGCGGGCCGTCTCAGTCATCGCCATCAGTCCTGGTCCCCCCGACGTCCGCGGTGACCCTCAGGTGGGGTCCGGTAGCCCGGCTCAGGTCGAGGAGCTCGGCCTCGACGGGCAGCGACACGCTGAAGCAGGTGCCCGGTGACTGCGGCGTCAGCTCGATCTGGCCGCCGTGCGCTTGCACGATGCCCTTGGCGATGGACAGGCCGAGGCCCGCGCCCGCGCTCTTGCGGTTGCTGGTTTTGGTGCTGGCGGTGCTGGGGCGGCGGGCGGGTTCGAACGGCGCGGCGGCTAGTTCTGGTGGCATGCCTCGGCCGTCGTCGCGGACGCTGATGACCACCTGATCCAGTCCGGCCGTGACCGTGACCTGGACCCGGGTACCCGGCGGGTTGTGGCCGAACGCGTTGTTCAGCAGGTTGACGAACACCTGCTCCATCCGGTCGTGGTCGGCCCACACCACGGGCAGGTGAGCGTCACAGCTCAGCGTGACCGATTCCGCGGTGCCCGGCGGCAGGCAGCCGATCGCCGCCTCGAGCACCAGCCGGATGTCGCACCAGTCCCGCTGCAGGCGCATGATGCCCGACTCGATCGCGGAGAAGTCGAGCAGGTCATCGACCAGCCGGCCGAGGCGCGCCGACTCCGCCGCGATCCGGTCAAGGAAGCGCTGCTGGGAGTCGCCGTCCCAGGTCACGTCCGGCTGCATCAGGCTGGATGCGTAACCCCTGATGGCCGTCAGCGGGGTGCGCAGCTCGTGGCTGAGCCGGGACAGGAAACCGCGCTGCAGCTCCCGCGACCGGCGCAGGGCCGCCGCCTCCTGGTGTGCGTGACCCGCCTCCTCGCGTTCGAGCGCGAGGCGGAGCGAGTTCGCCGCGTCCTCCATCAGCGCCGTCTCTTCCTTGGTGGGCGGCACCCGCCGCCAGCTGGCGATCAGCACGGTGGGGCCGCCGGCCGCCATGAACGCCACCGCCCGGGCCCGCTGCCTGCGGCTGCTCTGCAGCTGCCGGGCGACCCCGTCCGGGTGCGCGCTGTCCAGCGCGCTGCCGGCCAGCTCGCGCAGCGACGGCGTGGCCGAAGACGGATCGGTGCCGAGCGGCCCGGCGAAGGCCCGCCAGCGGGTCGGCTGGCCCGCGGGCTGGGTGATCAGCGCGACCTCCTCGGCCTGCAGGCCGCGGCGCAGCGACTGGAGCGCGACGACCAGGCCCTCGCCGACCAGCACCGGGCCGGCCAGCGTCTCCAGCATCTCCCTGATCGTCTCGAGCACGCGGTTCCTGGTCGTCACTTGGTCCAGCAGCCGGTCCCGTTCGATGGCGCTGGCCGCATAGCCGGCGTAGACGGTGACCAGGTCGAGCTGGTCCCGCTGCGGCGCACCGTCCTCGGCGCGGAACACCGTGATGACCCCGCTCAGCCCGCTCGGCCCGAGCACCGGAACCGACCACGAGCTGGCCACGTTCACCGTCTTGGCCAGGTCGCGGAAGCTCCGCCAGGCCGCGCCGACGCGCACGTTGTCGGCGATGACGGGGCGTTCGTCGGACGCGGCCAGGCCCACCGGACCGCCGCCCGGACCGAACGGCAGCCTGGTCCACGGGTCCAGCTGGCCGCGGGCGAAGCCGAGGGACGCGGCGCAAAACAGGGTCCGGTCGGAGACCAGGTGAATGCACAGCCGCTCGCTGGACAGCGCCGAACCGAGCGCGGACAAGATCAGCGACAGGCTCGACGACGGATCCGCCGAAACCAGCCGGTCGGTCAGCCCGTGCAGCCGGGTGAGCTGCCGACGCGCCGAGGTGTCGATCTGCTGGCCGGACAGCAGCGCCACCATGTCGTCCGGGTGGGTGTCGGCCGGACGCAGGTCGGCCACGATCCGGCCCTGGCGCAGCACCACCACGCGGTCGGCCAGCCGGAACATCTGGTCGATGTCGTGGCAGGCCAGCAGGATCGTCGTACCCTGCTCCCGCAGGCCCATGATCAGCTCTTCGACCTGAGCCGATTCCTTCACCCCGAGCGCGGCGGTCGGCTCGTCCAGCGCCAGCAGCCGCGGCCGCCGGCCCATGGCCCGGGCCACCGCCACCAGCTGCCGCTGCCCGCCGGACAGCGAGTGGACGGACAGGGTGGTGTCCTTGAGCGGGATCCGCAGCTCGCTCAGCAGCGACGCGGCGGCCGCGTGAAAGCGGGTATCGGACCTCATCAGCCGGCGCGTCTCCCGGCCGAGCAAGATGTTGGCCGCGACATCGAGGTTGTCGCACAGCGCCAGATCCTGCCAGACCACCGCGACCCCGCGCTTGGCCGCGCCGGCCGGATCGGACGGCACGCGCTTGCCCGCCAGGAAGATCTCACCGGTCGCCGGGACCACGTCCCCGGCGACGCAGCGGACCAGGGTGGTCTTGCCCGCGCCGTTCTCGCCCGCGAGCGCGACGAGCTCGCCGCTGCGGACGTCCAGGTGGATGTCGTCCAGAGCCCGCACCCGGCCGTAGCTGACGCTCAGCCCGGACACCGACAGCAGCGGGCTGGCCCCGGCCGCTTCCGCCCGGACCGGCCTGACCGCGACGTCCAGGGCGGTGTCTCTGGTGGACAGGAGAGAACCGGTCATCCCGTCATTGTGTGGCCTGTTTGGTGCGGTTGGCCACAAAGGTTGCTAAGTAAGCCGATCTGAGCAGGCATTTTCATAACTTTTAAATGTTCCGGGGCTGATCGAGGGGGCGGGGGAAGGTGGGCGTGGGCATGAACTAGGGTCCGTTCCGTAGATGGGATTTTGAACTTGGCGAGAGGAGCGGGACCTTGCTTGTTGCGTTTTCTGTGACGCCGATCGGGACTGGGGAGGCGGTCGGTGAGGCGGTGGCCGAAGCGGTCCGGGTGGTGCGGGACAGCGGGCTGCCGAACCGGACCGACGCCATGTTCACCACCATCGAGGGTGACTGGGACGAGGTTATGGCGGTGGTGAAGCGGGCCGTGGACGCGGTCGCGGCCCGGGCGCCGCGGGTCAGCGTGGTGCTCAAGGCCGACATCAGGCCGGGTGTGACCGGGGCGCTCACCGCGAAGGTCGAGACGGTGGAGCGGTACCTGCAGGGCTAGTGGTTTACGGCACAGCGGGTTTAGGGGACACCGAGCAGGCGGAGCAGGGCGGTGGTGGCCGCGGCGGCCAGGACGATGACCGGGAACGGGGCCTTGCGCCAGGCCAGGATGCCGCCGACCAGGACGCCGGCCGGGCGGGCGAAGCCGGAGAAGCCGTGGCCTTCGGTCAGCGCCGTGGTGGCCACCAGGGCGGCGAGCAGGATCACGGCGGCGGCCTCGAGCAGCTTGGTGGCCCGGGGCGGGAAGCTCATCCGGGTGCGCAGCGCCGGGCCGGCCAAGCGGATGGCGTACGTGCCGGCGGCGAGCGTGGCCATACCCGCGACGACCAGCGTGGTGTCTTTCACGGTTGCTCTCGGCTGGGGTGTTCGCGGACCAGGAGGAGGACGGCGGCAAGGGCGAGCAGGACGGGCAGGCCGGCGGGCAGGAACGGGGCGGCGGCCAGCGCGATGACGGCGCCGGTCGCGGCGGCCCGCAGGGTAGCCCGGTCGCGCAGGGACGGAACGATCAAGGCCAGGATCACCGCGGGGAACATGGCGTCCAGGCCGAACGCGTTGGTGTCGTGGACGGCGCTGCCGATCAGGGCGCCGAGGGTGGCGCCGCCGGACCAGGCGGCGAATAGGCTGAGGCCGCACAGCCAGTAGGCGGCGCGCTTGCGCGGGTAATCCGGCTGGGCCAGGGCGAACACGACGGTCTCGTCGTTCATCAGGTGGGTGCCGAAGAATCGCCGCCAGCCGCGGCCGGTGATCTCCGGCGGCAGCGCCAGGCCGTAGGCCAGGTGACGGGCGTTCACGCCGAGGCCGGCCAGCGCCGCGGCGATCGGGTTGCCGCCCGCGGCCACGATGCCGATGAACAGGAACTCCGACGCGCCGGCCACCACGAACACGCTCTGCACGACCGGCAGCCATAGCGGGAGCCCGGAGGCGACCGCGATGGCCCCGTAGGACAGGCCGATGAACAGCACGGCCAGGCAGGTGAGCGCGATGTCGCGCCGGACGCTGCCCTCTAGAGTTCTTCGTATCGAACTCATGAAGCCTATTCTGGGCGACCAGGAGTCGTTCGTCAAAACGAACGGTGGACTTATATGACGAACACCGACCGTGCTGGCGGTTTGCCGACCGGGGGCCTGGTGGCGCAGGTCGCCACCTCGCTGCGCCGGGAGCGGCACCGGACCGGGCTGTCGCTGACCGAGGTCGCGCGCCGCGCCGGGATCGCCAAGTCCACGCTGTCCCAGCTGGAGTCCGGCACCGGTAACCCCAGCCTGGAGACGCTGTGGGCAATCTGCGTCGCGCTGGACGTGCCGTTCTCCCGGCTGCTCGACCCGCCGCGGCCGCGCACCCAGGTGATCAGGGCGACCGACGGCCCGACGGTCACCGCGGCGCAGGCCGACTACCAGGCCACGCTGCTCGCCGCCGTCCCGCCGGGGGTCCGGTGCGACGTGTACCGCATCGCGGCCGAGCCCGGGCACGCGCGGGCTTCGCAGCCGCATTCGCCCGGCGTGGTCGAGCACGTCGTGATCAGCGCGGGCCGGGCCCTGGTCGGCGCGACCGGCGAGGTCGCCGAGCTAGGTCCGGGCGACTACATCCGCTACCCGGGCGACGTGCCGCACGTCTTCGAGGCGCTGGAACCCGGGACCCAGGCCGTGCTGGTCTCCGAGCATCCCTAGGGCTCTTTGGGCTCTTGGGCTCTTTTAGGGCTCGGCTGGGACCTGCTCGATCAGCGCGGCCAGGCCCGGCTCATCGAGCAGGTCGGCGGGACGGACCGTCTGGTCGTGCGCCACGTAGTAGAAGGCCGCCCGCACCGCCGCGACCGGCACCCCGGCCAGCTTCGCCCAGGCGAGGCGGTAGGCGGCGAGCTGAACGGAGACGGCGTGCCGTTCGGCTTCGGTCCGGGGCGGGGTGCCGGTCTTCCAGTCGACCACGTCGAAGCTGCCGTCGCTGGCGTCGGCGAACACCGCGTCGATCCGGCCGCGGACCAGCCGGTCGCCGACCAGCGTCTCGAACGGCACCTCGACGGCCCGTGGCCAGCGGTCGGCCCACTGGCTGCGCTCGAACCGGGCCCGCAGCTCGGCGAGATCCTCCTGGTCCGGCGTGCTTTCGTCGTCCGGGCCGCCGAACAGGTCGCTGTCGTCGATGAGCAGCTGCTGGCCGTACCGCTGCTCCAGCCAGCGGTGGAACGCGGTGCCTCGCCGCGCCTGCCGGGCCGGGGGACGAGGCATGGGCCGGCGCACCTGCCGGGCGAGTTCGGCGGGGTCGCGGGCGAGGGAGACCAGGGCGGACACGGACAGCCGGGCGGGCAGTGCGACCTCGGTCACGCCGTCGTTGCCGCGCTGAGCCCGCTCGGCGAGCAGCAGATCGGCATCCCGCCGCCACGCCGCCACCAGCGGGTCGTCCGAAGGGCTTTCGGGTTCATCCCCCCCAGCTAGCACTTGCTCGACTAGGGCGGCGGCCTCGCGGACGGCCTGGTAGTGGCGGCCGGCCGGGGTGGCGGGCCAGTTCGCCGTATCCACCGAGGCCAGCAGCGGGTTCTCAGCCTCCGGGTCGGGTGCGGGCGCCCACACAGAAACGTCCGCCGCGCCGGAGGTCCGCACTTCGGCCAGGAACGGCGAAGGGCCGAGGCGGCTGGTACCGCCCTCGCCCCACCAGTATCCCGAACACCCCAGCCAGAACGCCGCCCGCGTCGTCGCGACATACATGAGCCTGCGCTCCTCGGACAGGTCACGCGTCGCGCAGGCGTCGGTGAAGGCGTCCAGTGAGGCGGGGTCGAGCCCGCGCAGCTCCGGAAGGTCGCCGGCGTCCCCGCGCAGGCTGAACGGGATCAGCCGGGCGTTGTCCGTCCACCGGGTGGAGATCCGGGGCCGGGCGGGGAACACCTGGGACCGCTCCCCCAGCGCGAGGCCGGGCACGAACACGGCCGGCCACTGCAGGCCCTTGGCCGCGTGCACGGTCAGCAGCTTGACCGAATCAGACTCACCCACCCGCCCGGTCTCCAGCCCGAACTCCTCCTGCTGGGCCGCCGTCAGGTAGGCCAGGAACGCGCCAAGCGTCGGCTCGGCGCCCTCGCCAGTGAACGCGGCCGCGACGTCGGTGAAGGCGTCCAGGTCGGCGCGCGCGGCCACCGGATCGGCGCCCGGCCGCGCGGCGACCTCGATGTCCAGGCCGAGCACCCGCTCCGCCTCCGCGGCCAGGTCGGCCAGCGGCCGCCCGACGTGCGCGCGCAGCCGCCTCAGCTCGCCCGCGAGCGCACGCATCCGGGCGTAGCCGGCCGCCGAGTAAGCCCTGGCGTCGCCCAGGTCATCGAGCGCCTCGACCAGGCTGCCGGTCTCCGCGGTCAGGTCGGTGATCGCCTCCGCGAGCGGGTCCGCCTCGGGTCCGCGGTCCGCCTCGGCAGGTCCTCGCTCTGCCTCGGCGGGTCCCCGGTCTGGCTCGGTGGGTCTACGGTCAGCCTCGCCGCGGACCAGCACCCGGGCGCGGCGGCCGAGCGCGACCAGGTCACGCGGCCCGATCCGCCAGCGCGGCCCGGTGAGCAGCCGGGCCAGGGCATCTGAGGCGCCGGCGTCGTGCAGCACCCGCAGCGTCGCCACCACGTCCTGCACCTCGGGCACCACGAGCAAGCCGCCGAGCCCCACCACCTCGACCGGGATCCCGCGGGCCTCGATGGCCCGCCGCAGCGGCACGAACTGCGATCGCTTCCGGCACAGCACCGCGATGTCCGACGGCCGCACCCCGGCCGGACGCCGGTCCGGCCACGGCTGGCCGTCCGGCGCGCAGCCAGGCTCGGACGCGAGCAGCGCGGCGACCTGCCCGGCCACCCATTCGGCCTCGTCCAGCACCGTGTCGAGCAGGGCGCAGGCGACCGCCCCCCGGTCCGCCCGGTCGGGGCCGGACACCAGCCGCGGCACGTCGGGGGCCTCGTATCGCAGTTCCTCCTGGACGGCGGCCGCGGCGTCGAGCACCCGCGCGGAGTTCCGGAAGCTGGTCGAAAGCAGCAGCACCGGAGCTGGGCCCGAGGACGCCGAGGCCCCGAACGGCCGGACCCTGGCGACCACAGGGAAGTCGACGGTGAACCGTCGCAGGTTACCCGCGCTCGCGCCGCGCCAGCCGTAGATGGACTGGCACGGGTCCCCGACCGCCGTCACCGGATGCCCGCCGCCGAACAGCGAGCGCAGCAGGACGAGCTGCGCGTGGCTGGTGTCCTGGTACTCATCGAGCAGGACCACCTGGTAGCGGGCCCGCTCGGCCGCCGCCACCTCCGGGTGCCTGCTGGCGATCCGGGCCGCCAGGGCCACCTGATCGGAGTGGTCAAGGACCTCGCGGCCCGCCTTGGCCGCCGCGTAGCGTTCGACCAGCGGCAGCAACTGCTCCCTGGCCCGCTGGGTTGCGATTATTTTCCGAACGGACGCCGGTACCCGCCCAGGCAGCCCGTCCTGCTCCGCCGCGAGCCACGCCCCCACGGCGGTGACGTCTTCGGGCTCGCGCAGGTGCTCGGCCAGGTCCCCGGCCAGTTCGAGCACGGCCGCGGTCACCGTCTGCGGAGTCCAGGTGATCTCGTCCATCGGCCCGTCGTAGGCGGCCACGATCCCGGCCGCGAGCTGCCAGGACAGCGCCGGCGTGATCAGCCGCATGGACGGCTCGAGGCCTTCACGCAGGGCGTTGTCGCTGACCAGCCGGCCCGCGTAGGCGTGGTAGGTCCCGATCGCCGGATCGCCGCCGAACGGGTCCCCGGACCCGGGCCTGCCCGCCGGACCAGCGCCCGCCGGACCAGCGCCGGCCGGTCCGAGGCCGCTGCCTTCCAGGTTTGCCCGGCGCAGGCGTTCGAGCCGGGAGCGGACCCGGTCGCCGAGCTCGGCCGCGGCCTTCCTGGTGAAGGTGAGCCCGAGCACCCGTTCCGGGCGGACCATCCCGTTGGCGACCAGCCAGACCAGCCGCGCCGCCATCGTCTCGCTCTTGCCCGAGCCGGCCCCCGCGATGACCGCGAGCGGCCCGAGCGGCGCGGCGATCACCGCGGCCTGCTCCGGCGTCGGCTCGGGCAGCCGCAGCAGCCGCGCCAGCTGAACCGGCCCGATCTGGCCCGCGCGGTCCGGGCTCGTGCTCACCCCGGCGTTGGTCACGCTGGCATGGGTCAGACTGGCATTGCTCACACTGACATTCCAGCAGAGACCACTGACATTTGGCGGCACCTTGGCTGGCCTGTTCTGGCCTGGAACCCGGCCGGCGGCGGCCAGCGTTGAGTGAGTAACCGGGGATGGAGGCCGACGATGGATCAGGCCGAGCTTGAACAGATTCAACGGGTCATCAACCATGAGATGAGAGAGCGCTTCGCCCTCGGCTCGGCGCAGCGGGCCGTGCTGTTGCAGCATGGCGACGATCCCGCGATCGAGCCGGGACAGCTGACGGTGCGGGTGTTCCTGCCGCCGCCTGAAGAGGGGGAAGACTACGACCAGGCCCTAGCCGCCTGGCAGGAAGCCCATCAGACGGGCATGGACGCGCTCCGCCGCGAGCTCTCGTTCCGGCTGCCCGCGGCGCGGCTGCTCGAGTTCACCTTCGACGACGCGGCCGCGGCAGCGAATCAAACACCGGTGCCGCGGATCCTGATGCCCGACGACGGGTCGCTGGCCGCCGAGCAGCTGTCCGGACGCGAGATCGTGACGACGGCGCTGGCGCTGCTGCGCGCCAACTACGTCTTTCCTGAGCTGGCCGACCGCGCCGCCACCGCGGTCGAGGCCAGGCTCGCCGCGGGCGAGTACGACCACCTGGACGAGATCACGCTCACCGAGCTGGTCACCAGCCACCTGCGGGAAGTCTGCCAGGACAAGCACCTGGCGCTGCGGCTCGGCGGCGGCCCCGGTCCGGGTGGCCGCGGTCCCGGAGACGGTCGCGGACCCGGGGGTCCTGGGGGTCCGGGACGCGGGCCGGATCCGGATCGGCCCAAGGGTCCCGAGGACAGGCGGCTGGCCATGCGGCAGATGGGACGGCTGGACAACTTCGGCATCCACCGGGTCGAGCGGCTGAACGGCAACGTCGGCTACCTCGACGTGAGGCGGGTCCCGGTCCCGGCGAACGCGGGGCCGGCTATCTCGGCGGCGATGGAGCTCGTGGCCGGGACTTACGCGCTCATTATCGACCTGCGGCGCAACGGGGGCGGCTCACCGGAGGGCGTGGTCTACTGGTGCAGCCACCTATTCGACGAACGACCCACCCATCTCAACGACATCTTCCACGCCGACACAGGTGAGACGCATCAGTTCTGGACCCTGCCGTACGTACCGGGCCCCCGCTATCTCGACCGGCCGGTCTACGTGCTGACCAGCAGCCGGACCTTCTCTGGCGGCGAGGACTTCGCCTACGCGCTGCAGGCCCTGGGCCGCGCGCAGGTGATCGGCGAAACCACCGGCGGCGGCGCCCACCCGACCCGGCCGTTCCCGATCAGCGCCGCCGTGCACATCGCGATACCGTTCGCGCGCTCGATCAACCCGGTCACCGGTACGAACTGGCAGGGCACGGGCGTGGTGCCCGATGTCCGCGTCCCGCAGGAGCAGGCGTACGACGTCGCCTACGCCACCGCGCTCCGGCACGTGCTGGCCCGGGACGAGCTCTTCCCGCCGATCGCTGACGGGGCTCGTGAGGCGCTGGCCGCACTGCCCGTGACCGCACTGCGAGTGACGGAGCCGGCTACGGTCACGGAGGCATCCGCGATCACGGGGTGACTTGTTCGCCCTCGGGGTGGACCGGGCAGCAGGAGGCGACCGGGCAGGTACGGCAGCCGGGGTTGACCTTGGCCTCGAAGAGGGGCCCGGCCATGCCGGCCGCGACGGTCTCCACCAGGTCCTTGGCCCAGCCTGGCTCGGGATCTTCGGCCAGCGCGCCCTGCCGCTGCACCTTGGCCCGCATCGTCACGCCCGACGCCTTGCCGACCTGGACCAGCTCCGCGCCGCCCGGCTCGGACAGGCCGAGCCGCTCGAACGCGCCGAGCAGCACCGCCAGCTGGTAGACGCCGAGCTGCGGGTGCCGGTCGAGTTCGTCTTCGCGCGGCGCGCTGCCTCCGGTCTTCAGGTCGACCACGACCGCGCGGCCCTGGTCGTCGGATTCCAACCGGTCTACCCGGCCGGTGATCTCTACCGGCCCGATCCGGACCTTGAGTTGCTGCTCCACCGCCACGAGCTCGCGCGGGTTCTCGGCGTGCCAGGCGAGGAACTTGCGGACCATGCGCTCGGCCAGCGCTCGTTGCTTGGCGCTGTACCAGGCGCTCCCGAAGTCGAGATGGTGCCAGATTTCGTCGATGCGATCAGCCACGTCCCGTTCCGTAGCTCCGTCCGCGGCCAGGACGGCGGCGGCGTGGATTACGGTGCCCAGGTGGCGCAGGACATCTGACCGGCCCGCTCCGACGGCCGCATCGAGCAGCCAGCGTAGCCCGCACTTGGTGAACGACTCGACCTGGGACGGGGACAGCCGGACGGTCTCGCCTCCGGCTACGATCGGGCCGGCGTCGGACAGCTCGGTCAGCGCGTACCATTCCCGTGGGTGGGCCGCCCGCACCCCGGCCGCGGCGAGCCGGGCCAGCTGAGTGGCCGCGGCCTGCCGGACGGCCGGCTGAGCACTCGTGTCCGCGGCGGCCCGCCGCAGGTCGGCGACCAGCGCCGGCATGGAAAGCCAGCGGTGGGGGGCGTCGGCGACCCGCTCGACCGGCACATCGTCGCCCGCCAGCTCGGTCAGGAACCTGGACGGCCGCTGGTCAGTGTCCTCACCGCCCGCCGCGGTGACGACGAGCCGCCGCCGCGCCCGGGTGACCGCCACGTAGAACAGCCGCCGCTCCTCGGCGAGCAGCTTCGCGGCCAGCATCGCGGCGTCTACGTCCGCCCCCGGCCCAGGGCCCGACCCGGAGACCGCGGAGAGGCCAGATTGCACCGGCTCGGCGAGCCCAGATTGCACTATCTCGGCGAGTTCGCCCGCGCCGAGCAGCGATCCGCGGAGCCGCAGGTCGGGCCAGGTGTCCTCCTGGACGCCCGCGACCACCACGACCTCCCACTCCAGGCCCTTGGACCGGTGCGCGGTGAGGATGCGGACGCAGTCCTCCCGGACGGCGCGCTCGGCCAGGGTGTCGCCGACGATCTCCTGCCCGGCCAGGCTCTCGGCGAACAGGCCGGGCGTGCCCGGCGGCATGGTGTCAGTG
>Ga0302184_10000766_pt1 | contig 21075 bp, 17 predicted proteins | sample I_Palsa_N3_3_FD_200233 | JGI IMG/M metagenome (GOLD analysis project Ga0302184, IMG submission 200233) | Peat permafrost microbial communities from Stordalen Mire near Abisko, Sweden - I_Palsa_N3_3 | ecosystem: Environmental > Terrestrial > Soil > Palsa > Peat permafrost | place: Sweden...
CGGGTTGGTGCCAATCTCCTCCATGGACCCGCCCGCCTCGCGCAGCGCCTCCTCCAGCAGCTCGGCCGCCTGCTTCATGACCGTCTGCTCTTGCCTCGAAGGCATCTCGCCCTCGGAGTCCGTGGAGGGGAACATCCCCCCTCCGCCGCTGCTCGGTCGCGCGCCCAGCGAAGAGGCGGGATCGTCGGCCGGCGCCAGCCCCGGTGGGGAGGACGGCCGTCCTGCGGCCGGCGGCATGGTGGGGATCCCCATCCCCATGATGGTGGCCTTGCGCGGCGGAGGAGCGCGCGAGCCGGTCTCGGCCTGCGTCCCCTCGGCCGCCGCCGCCGCCGCCGGGGTGAGCTTACGCGCCGGCGCATCGTAGGTCGCCGGCATCTCGGCCTCGCTCTCGAAGGCCTGCCCGGCGTCGGGCTTGGCGTTGACGAGCCTGTCGATGACCGACTTCGATGGCTCGTCGATCTTGATGAACTTCACCCCCATCCCGGCCGGAAGTTCGCCGTGGGTGGTCCCTGCCTCGCGCTTCCACACCACGCGGCCGACGCCGGCGATGACCGCCTCGTCGCTGGCGAGACGGATCTCGAACTTGAGGAGGGTGCCGGGGGGAAACGGGGTGGCGGTCTTGATGTAGATCCCGCCGCGGCTCACGTCGTGCGCGTGGTTCTCGATGAACTCGTCGACGGTGGCGCTCTTGTAGCGGACGTTGAGGCTGACGATCTTTACGCGGCGATCTTTGCGGGTATCCTGATCCATCGCCTCTGGGTCTCCCTCGTCCGATGCGCCGAACCGTGGCGATGGTAACCCGCGCCCCGCCGAAATAGCCAACCAACGCGCGCGTGATAGAGTCGCGCCCCGCGTGATCGCCATGGCGTCCAACCGCGGCCGGGCGCCCTTCGACGATCGCTCCGGGCCCTTCCGGGCGCACGCGCGCCGAAGCGTGCGCTTGCGCGCGCTGGTGACGCACGTTCAGGCGGGGTGGCAGCGCTATGCGCCGGTGGAGAACGTGGGGCTCGGGGGAGCGCGCCTGCTCGTCGAGGAGCAGCCGGCCCTCGGCGACGCGTTGACCCTGTCGTTCACGGCGCCCACGCTGTGGGATCCCCTGGTCCTCCGCGCGCGCGTGGCCTGGGTCGGCCGCGGCGATCTGGCGAGCCGCGTGGGCCTGTCCTTCGAGCACAAGAGCCCCCAGGCGGTGTTCGCGCTCTACGAGCTCATCGTCACGCTGGGCTACGAGTAGGGTGAGAACCGGTTCCACCAACGGTCAGCACCTGTTCCACCTGCGGTCAGCAGGCCTTCCACCGACGGTGACAACCCGTTCCACCTACGGTCAGCACCTGTTCCACCTACGGTCAGCACCTCTTCCACCGACGGTCAGCGGGCCTTCCACCTACGGTCAGCAGGTCTTCCACCTGCGGTCAGCAGGTCTTCCACCTACGGTCAGCAGGTCTTCCACCTGCGGTCAGCAGGTCTTCCACCTGCGGTCAGCAGGCCTTCCACCTGCGGTCAGCAGGCCTTCCACCGGCGGTCAGAACATGTTCCACCTACGGTCAGCACCTACTCCACCGTTGTTGTTCGACGAGCCGCGTACCGGGCCAGCGCTCGGCTAGCCCTTCTTCCCCTTCACGCCGGTCAGCGGGTAGTCGATGGTCGCTCCCAGCGCCTTGCGCCTCTTGTCCACCTCGCGCTGGAGCGTGGCCACGGCGCCCGCCCGCTCGTCGTAAATGCGGCGGTGCTTGCGCTTCATCTTGGGATCACTGAGGAGCGCGTAGGTCAGCCAGGGGAACACCGCCGTGACGTCGGCGTGCACGTAGATGCTGCCGCTCTCCACGCTCTCCGCGCTGACCTTCCCCCAGGTGTGGCCCTCCCCCGCCGGGCAGGAGCTGAGCGCCCCGTTGTCCACCGGATCGACGCAGAACTGCAGGTCGATGTCGAAGCCGTGCGTCGGCACGCCGAGGATCTGGTCGAGCAGCGGCTCGCCCTGGAGCGTGTAGTTCTTGGGCACGCCGCCGCCCAGGATCCACACCGCCATGGGCTTCTTCAAGGTCGAGAAGCAGTGGTGCTGCATGGCGCCCATCTCGAAGACGTCGTCGTTCACGTCGATCTCCAGCTGGAACGACTGACCCAGCAGACGCTTTAGCTTCACGATGTTGAGGAAGATCGATCCGTCCTGCACCGCGCCGACGAAGATGGGGACGCCGTGCTTCCACGCCGTGGCCAGGAGCGACGGCTCCTTCACGCCGAGCGCCTTCTCGATCTCGGCGATGCGCGCGCCGAGCAGGTAGTGAAGCTCGGGCGTGGTCATCTTTCGCTGGAACTCCGCGCCGCGGAGGAGCGCCGAGAAGAGCTTGTCCGTCTCCAGCAGCGTCTCTTCCCAGAAGCCCAGGTCGTAGATGCGGATGATGCGCGCCAGCCGGTATTGCAGGTCGCCGGCGGTGGGGTCGATCTCCCGGATGCGGTGGCCGATGATGCGGTGCGCGTCGTGGTAGAGGTTCGCGCCGGTGGTGGTGATGCAGTCCACCAGGCCGCGGTCGAGCAGGGGGATGAGGCAAGACTGGTGCAGCCCCGCCGGCGTCATCGCGCCGCTGAAGGTGAGAAAGATGGCGCAATCGTCCTTCACGCTGCGGCGCATGAGCTCGTAGGCGGTGCGCTCCTGGCGCCCGACGTAGGCCGGGAAGCGCTCGGTCAAGATCTGGTGCGGCGTCTCTTTGCCGGTGATGGCCCGCGGCGTCACGTCGCGGGCGGTGTCGAATCTGTGTCGGAGCGTGGCTCCCGGCGAGCGCCCGACCTTGGCGGCTTTCTTGGGCATGAGGGCGCCCACGAATCAGTGCGGGCGGCCGGCGTCAAGAGCTTCGTCAAAGGCCCTGCTTGCAGACGCGCCAGAAAGGGTGCATGCCAAGGCCACCTCGATGACCCCGTTCCCGCCGTTCATCGCAGCTCTACCGAGTGAGCTTCCCGCGGCGCCTGCGGAGCTGGTCCGTCCCGCCACCTTCGAGCAGCTGGCCGCGCTGCCCGACGAGTGCATCGACGCGGCGACCGGCGCGGCGCTCATCGCGCGCGACACCTACGGCACGCTCGACGTCGAGCGCCTGCTGGCGCGCCTCGATCATCTGGCCGCCCCTCTGGCCGTGCGCGACCTCCCGTCGCTCCCGCCCGAAGCGCAGGCCGACGCCATCTCCGCGCATCTCTACGACACGCTCGGGTACCGCGGCAACGAGCACGACTACTACGATCCCAGGAACAGCCTCCTCCCCGACGTGCTGGATCGTCAGCTCGGGATCCCCATCACCCTGGCCCTCGTCTACTGCGAAGTGGCGAGGCGCGTGGGAGTGCGGGCGCGGGGGGTCAGCTTCCCGGGGCACTTCTTGGTGCGCGTCGACGCGCGCGATCGCGAAGACGCGCCGGTGGCGGTCGACCCGTTCTTCGGCGGGCGCCGTCTCGACGAGGCGGGGCTCAAGAAGCTGCTGGAGCGGGCGGCGCCTTCGCAGACGCTGGTGATGGAGGAGCAGCTCGCGCCGGCCACCGCCCGCACCATGCTGGTGCGCATGCTCATCAACTTGAAGTGGATCCACGCCACGCGCGGCGACTTCGCGCGCGCTCTCCTGGCGCTGGACCGCATCATCTCGCTGATGCCGGACTCGGTGCCGGCGCTGCGCGAGAGGGGCATGCTCGCGGCGCGACTCGGCGCGAACGAGGCGGCCCGGGCCGATCTCTCGCGCCTGCTCGAGCTGGTGCCCCAGGCCGCGGACGCAGGGAGCATCCGCCAGCGCCTCGAAGAGCTGCGGGCGAAGCAGAGCATCCTCAACTAAGCCCGGGGCTAGCCGCTCGTGGCCGCGCCGAGGCCCTCTCTTTCCGTCGCCGCGGCTCTCGTCGCGCTGCTGACCGGCGGCACGGCCAGCGCGCAGGTCCACTGGGACGCGAGCGCCAAGGCCGGGGTGACGGACCGCTTCGAGACGGGGGGCGACGCCGGCGCCGCATCGCCGCGGCCGGGGCCGTCCCTCGAGCTGCAAGGCCACGTCGCGCTCCTGCCCATGATTCGCGTCGGCGCGTACCTGGCCGCGGACCTCTCGCCGGCGGTGGGGCGCGGCGCGGCGGCGGACGGACCGCGCGCCTTCGCGCAGACCGGGGCGCACCTGCGGGTGAGCCCACCCTTCGTTCCCTGGCCGTGGCGGACGTGGCTCTTCGCCGGCGTGGGCTATGGCTACGCGCGCGACCTCGCGACGGGCCTCGGCGGCGGGATGCTGGACGTCCCCGTCGGCCTGGGGCTGGGGCGAAAGCTCACCCGCCCATGGATGCTCTTCACCGAGCTGGGTGCGCGCTTCGGGGCGGTGGGAAAAGACGCGTTCGCCTTGTCCTTCAGCGTGGGGCTGAGCTTGGAAGAGTAGCGTGCCGTCAGATCCCGAATCTGTCGCGGTTCGCCCGGATGAACTCCACGTAGGCCTCGGCCGGCTCGTGACGCGCGACCTCGCCGGCTTGCACTGCGTCCTCCAGCGTCTTCTTCATGTCGCCGATCTTGCGCGAGGGGGGGAGCGCGAAGGCCTTCATGATCTCGTCGCCGATGCCGCCCGGCAGGGGGGGGACCTCGGCGTCCTCCTGCGCGAGACCGGAGATGCGCTGCTGCAGCTCCTCGATCTGCTGGAGCCCGCGGCGCTTCTTCTCCGGGCGCTTGGTGGTGATGTCGGCGCGCGCCAGGCAGAGGAGATCTTCCAGGTGGGTGCCCAGCTCGCGCGCGAAGCGGCGCACCGCGCTGTCGGTCCAGTCCGGTGAATACTGGTTGGCGCGCAGATGGTAGAGGACGAGAAAGCGCACCGTGTTCTTGAGCGACGGCTCGTAGCCGAAGAGGCCCATGCGCTTTTCGAGCTTGTCGAACATGCGCGTCCCCACCTCGGCGTGACCGAGGAAGTGCACCTTGCCGTCGGCGGTGATGGAGCGTGTCTTCACCTTGCCGATGTCGTGAAAGAGGGCCGCCCAGCGGACCTCCAGGCGAGGCACCGACTGGCGCACCACCTGTTTGGTGTGCTTCCACACGTCCTTGTGGCGCCACTCGCCGTCGCCGAAGCCGACCATGGCGTGCACCTCGGGGAAGATCGCCGAGAGGGCGCCCGCATCGAGGAGCTCGTCGAGACCGCGCTCGGGATCCTCGGCCATGATCACGCGGTCCAGGCGCGCGCGCACGGCCTTGACGTCGAGCCTGGCAGCGGCGCGGAAGTCGTCCACGGAGAGGGGGGACGCCGGAGCCTCGGCCGGGTGGCCCTCCGCAGCGAGGGCAGCGGCCTCCAGCGCCGCGAAGACCCGGTCGACCTGGGCTGCGGTGGGGGCGCTCTGGATACCACCTTCGAGCTTGTCGGGAGCCTCCATGGCGGGGAGGCGCTCTTAGCATGGGGTCCGGGGGGATGCTTGGCGGACGACGTGCTCGACGAGGTCGTGAATGATTCGCCCTAGCTCGCCGGTGGCCAGGCTGCGTACGATGGGCGTCATGAGCATGAAACGGATCACCGATCTCGCGGGAACATGGAGGGTTGCGCTGGTCGTGGTTGCGGCGCCGGGGATGCTTCTGGCGTTCGGCGCAGGCTGCAAGACCAAGGCGCAAAACGCGGCCGACGCCGACACCGACGCCGCCATGGCTGCCGGCGACGATGCCGGCAGCGATCTCGCGCCGCCCCCGGCCGTCGTGTCGGGGGACCCCGACATCCCGCTCAACGAGGCGGTGGTGGGAACGACGCCGGTCCCCGCCGACTACTACGGCGAGAGCGCCCCCCCCGCCCCGGTGGTCGAGGACCGGCCGACCATCCCCGACCCGGCCGACGTCTGGGTTCCCGGCTACTGGTGGTGGAGCACGCCCTTCCACCGCTACGTGTGGGTGACCGGCGCCTGGCGCAACCCACCGCCGGACCAGGTCTGGACTCCCGGGGAGTGGGTCTCGTCGGCGAACGACCACTACATCTGGGTGCCCGGGTTCTGGGCGGCGCCCGGCACGCCGCGGCCCCCGGCCATCGCGCTCGCCCCGCCTCCGCCGCGGGTCGAGGTGTACGGCGAGCCGCCAGGCGTCGGGTTCCTGTGGACGCCGGGGTTTTACGCCTACCGGGGCGACAGCTACGTGTGGACGGACGGCCTGTGGCTGCGCCCGCCCCGGGAAGGCCTGGGCTGGATCGAGCCGCGCTACATCGGCATCGGGGGTCACTACTACTTCCAGACCGGGCGCTGGGACTTCGCGCCGGAGCATCGCGGAACGGTGTACTTGCCGGACATCAACGTGCGCGCGGGGATGCACTTCACCCCGGTGGGCTGCGCTCCGGCGCTGGTCATCGCGCACGCGCGGTTCGTGGGTGCGTCGTCGCGCGCCATCGCCTTCGGTGGCACGCGCTTGCCCAACGGCGGATACGCCGTGCGCGCGGGCGTCAACGTGCACGCCGGCTTCGGTGTCGGCGGGAACGAGCCGCACGGCGGGGCCCCCGGCAACGAGCCGCACGCCGCACCGGGCATCGAGCCGCACGCGGGGGCGCCGGGCAACGAGCCGCACGCGGGGCCAGGCATCGAGCCGCACGCGGAAGGGCCGGTGCATGCCGGAAACGAGCCGCACCCGGGCGTCGAGCCGCACGCCGAAGTCCCGGCGCACGGCGGGAACGAGCCGCACCCGGGCGTCGAGCCGCACGCCGAAGTCCCGGCTCACGGCGGACCCGAGCCGCACCCGGGCGTCGAGCCGCGCAAGGGGCCGGCCACGGGGGAAAACGAGCTGCACCCCTCGGGCGCGCCGCACACCGGTCCGATGATGGGGGAGCCGCACGGCGGCGCGCCGCACACCGCTCCGGCGGGTGGAGCCCCGCCGCACGGTGGAGCCCCGCCGCATGGTGCCCCGCCGGCAGGGCACCCCCCGCCCCAGGGCAACGGCAAGAAGAAACCCTGATCTCTTCTTTGATGTACAGAAGTGGGGCACCCTGACCGGCTCCCCCGGCATGAATGACATTCATGCCGGGGTGTTCGACTAAGACGAAAGGGGCAGCAGAACCGGCGACGACGTCGCAGTCGCCTGGTGGGGCGCTCCCATCGGCTCCTCGTCGGGGAACGCCGCCAGCTCCTCGCTCACCTTGCGCAGGTACTGCTGCTTCACGTGGAAGGGCAAGAACGCGCTCTTGAAGCCGCTGAGGATGATCTGCTTGATGTCCTTCAGGCTGAGACCCATCTGCGTGTGGCAGAGCCACAGCTCCTTGCTCACGGTGGTGTCGGTCACCAGCCGGTTGTCGGTGTTCACCGTCACGCGGAGGCCGAGGTTCTTGTAGAGCTTCAGCGGGTGGCCGGCGAGATCGCGAATGGCCCCGGTCTGCACGTTCGACGACGGGCAGCACTCCAGCGGGATGCGGTGATCGTTCACGTAGTGCAGGAGATCCCCGTTCTCCCGTAGCCGGCAGCCGTGCCCGATGCGATGCGCGCCGCACACGTGGATGGCCTGCGCGATGGACTCCGGTCCGTAGGCCTCGCCGGCGTGGATGGTGACGTTGATGTTGTTGTCGCGAACGAGCTGGAACGACTGCTTGTGATGTTTGGCCGGGTGATCGTACTCCGCGCCCGCGAGGTCGAACCCCACCACGCCGCGCCCCTTGTAGGCCACTGCCAGCTCGGCCATCTCCAGCGAGCTCGCCGGCGACACGTTGCGGATGCCGCAGATGATGACGTTCGACTCGATGCCCAGCTTGTCCTGCGCCTCGCGGAGCCCGCCCAGCACGCTCTCCACCACCGTCGTCAGCTTGAGGCCGCGCCGCGTGTGCAGCATCGGCGCGTAGCGCACCTCCATGTAGCGGACGTTCTCGCGCGCTGCGTCTTCGGCCAGCTCGTAGGCGATGCGCCCCAGCGAATCTTCGGTCTGCATGACACGCAGCGTGACGTCGAAGGCCTTCAGATACTCGACCAGCGTCCCGCAGTTCTGACCGAGGTGCATGGCCGCGCGCAGGCCTTCGGGGTCGCGCGCCGGGAGCTCGATCCGCTGGCGATCGGCTAGCTCCAGGATGGTGGTCAGACGCAGGGAGCCGTCGAGGTGGACGTGCAGATCGGTCTTGGGCAGCTTCTCGATGAGCTCGAGGGGCGTGGTCTTCGTTGCTGGTCCTTGTGACATGACGAAAGATAACACGGGGTCCGCAATCCGCCGATGTTCTCCGCCCCCGCGCGGGCTAAGAAGCGCGAGCATGCATCCCACCCTCCGGGCCAGCGCCGCCGCCTTCCTGTTCGGGCTCGGCGCGTGCAGCGGTGCCCCGCGCGCCGCCGTCGCTCCCGCTGCGACCGCGCCCTCCGCGCGGATCGTCGCCACGACGCTCCCCCCGGTGTTCCCTCCTGACTGGCCCTACCCGCCCGGGGCTCCCTCGCCCCACGGCGCGCGGGGCATGGTGGTCACCGACTGCGCGATCGGCACCAAGGTCGGCGCCGACGTCCTCGCCGGCGGCGGCAACGCCATCGATGCGGCGGTGGCCACGGCGTTCGCGCTGGCGGTGGCCTTCCCCACCGCCGGCAACCTGGGCGGCGGTGGCTTTCTCGTGGCGAGGGTGGGCAGAAAGCCGTACGCGCTCGACTTCCGCGAGACGGCTCCGGGTGCAGCGACGCACGACATGTACCTCGGTCCCGACGGCAAGCCCACGCGCGACTCGCGCGAAGGCTGGCGCTCGGTCGGCGTTCCGGGGAGCGTCGCCGGTCTGTGGGAGGCCTGGCACCGGCTGGGCTCGAAGAACAAGACATGGCCCGAGCTGCTGGCACCGGCCATCGACCTGGCGGAGCGCGGCTTCGTCGTCGACGCGCCCTTCATCGAGGGAATCGGCTTTCTGAAGGAGCGGCTCGCCACCTTCCCGGCCTCGGCGGCGCTCTTTCTCCCCGGCGGTGCCCCGCCGCCGGTGGGGAGCACCTGGCGCGACCGTGAGCTCGCCGGCGTGCTGAAGCGCATCGCGTCGGAGGGGCCGGCCGGCTTCTACGACGGTCCGGTCGCCGAGGCGCTGGCGCGCGCGATGAAGGACGGCGGAGGGCTGGTCACGCAGGCCGACCTGAAGGCCTACCGCGCGGTATGGCGCGAGCCCATCCTCTCCATGTACCGGGGCCGGAACATCATCGGCATGCCCCCGCCCTCCTCGGGTGGCGTGACCATGGCCATGATCGCGCACCTCCTCGAGGGCTGGGACCTCCGCGCCCTCGGCTGGCATTCGGCAGAGGAGGTGCACCTCACCGCCGAGGCCATGCGCCGCGCCTTTGCCGCGCGCAACGCGAAGATGGGCGACCCCGACTTCGTCAAGAACCCCGTCGACGAGCTCCTCTCCGACGCCTGGGCCAAGGAGCAGCGCTCCACCATCCATCTCGATCGCGCGACGCCCACCAGGGACCTCTTCCCCGCCCTCGTCACCGGTGCGGCCAGCGGCCCCCACACCACGAATTTCTCGGTGGTGGACGGCGAAGGCAACGCCGTGGCGCTCACCACCACCCTCAATTCATGGTTCGGCAGCGGCGTCACCGTGCCGGGCCTGGGCTTCGTGCTGAACGACGAGATGGACGACTTCGCCGCGGTGCCGGGGACGGCCAACATGTTCGGCCTGCAGCAGGGCGAGCCCAACGCCGTCGCACCCGGCAAGCGCATGCTCTCGTCGATGTCGCCCACCATCGTGCTCGACGCGCGCGACTCGGTGGATCTCGTCCTCGGGGGCGCCGGGGGATCGCGCATCATCAGCGCGGTCTTCGAGGAGCTGTCCAACGCCGTCGACTTCGGCATGACCGCCGCCGACGCCGTGCGCGCGCCGCGCTTTCACCAGCAAGACGCGCCCGATGTCCTGGTGCTCGAGCCGCGCGCCCTGCCGGCCGACGTGCTGAACGCCCTCCGCGCCATGGGCCACGAGACCGAGGAGGCCGAGCACCTGGCCGACGCGCCGGCCATCGGGCGCGACCTCGGGCTCTGGCAGGGCGCCCCCGAACCGCGTCGCAACGGGGGCCTCGGGCTGGGGTGGTGACCGTCGTGACGATCCAGGACGCGGACGGCATTCGCCGCCGCTAGAGTTTGAGCGCGCGCGCGTCCGGGTTCTGCGGGTCGAGACGCAAGGCCTCGTCGCGATGGGCCTTCGCCCCCGCGGCGTCGCCCAGGGCGAGCTTCTCGCGTGCCAAGAGGACATGGGTCGCGGCCTTCTCGGCGGGCTTGCCGTCGCAGAGCAGCGCGCTCTCCAGCTCGAACGCGGCCGTGGCGTGGTCCCCCGTCGCGGCGAGGGCCTGCGCGTAGCCCGCGTGGACCTCCAAGCTCTGCACGTCGACGTAGAGCGCCGACTCGCCCACCTGCCGGGCTTCGTCCCACATCTTACCGTCCACCAGCCTGGCCAGGAGGAGCCTCCACGAGCGGCGGTCGTGCTGGTCGAGAGGGGCCAGCGCGCGCAGGGCGGAGAGCGCATCGGCGTCGCGCTTCTCCGTGGTGGCCAGATCGAAGAGGCCCCGCATAGGGTCGGGCTGCGTGGGGTCGAAGCGATGGGCGGACTCCAGCGCCGCGCGCGTCGCCGCCGCGTCGTGGCGCCCCTCGGCCAGCTCGGCCAGGCCCATCTCGACGGTGTACCCGTCGCCCCCCGCCGCAGCGATGGCTCGAAAGTGCTTCTCTTGCGCCGCGTCGTCCTTGCGCATCGACGCCACCTTGGCGGAGAGAAAGTGCGCGTCCTGGTCGCCGGCGTCGGCGCGCAGCGCGGCGTCGAGCTCCTGCGCGGCCTCGTCCCCCTTGTGGGCGTGGAGCAGCGACAGCGCGTAGGCGTCGTGCGCCGGGGCGCTGGTCGGGGCCGCCGCCGCCGCCGCCCGGGTCTCCTCGATCGGGCGCGGCTTCATGTCGAAGATGTATTGCCCATCGAAACGGGAGAGGCGCGCCATGGCCCAGGTCCGGAAGCGCGCGTCGTAGTCCTGCGACGACAGTCCGAAGGCCTCGCGCAGCACCTCCGGCGTGCGTTTCCCCTGGCCCCACAGCTCCAGCGCCCGCGTGATCCTGGCGAAGCCGAACTGCGCCGCGGTGAAGGCCACCATCTGGCTGGCGGCGTAGTAGGCGACGGTCACGTCGAGGTCGCCCTCGGCATGGGTGAAGACGCGGTTCATGTCGTCGGCGCCCGGGAGCTGGTTCTTCTTCAGCGCCGAGTAGAGCTCCGGGTCGAGCGAGCGCCGCCACTCCGGCCGACGGATCATGGTCTCGTATTCGCTCAGCCCCTCGGTGAACCACCGCGGCACGTGATTCCTGGAGAGCTGGATGGCAAAGACGTGCCCGAGCTCGTGCCAGAGGACGTTGCCCCAGTTGAACGGCTCGCTGGCCGGGCTCATCGCCGCCACCACGTGCCCGAAGCAGACCCCCTGGATGCCGATGTTGGGGAGGCCGCTGGTGCGCACGCTGAAATGGTCGCGGCTGGCGTACATCTCCACGTGCACCGGGACCGACGGCGCGAACATGTAGTGGACCTTCATCTGCCCCCAGGCCTCCCCCAGCAGGCGCGGGGCGTAGCGCTCGAGGACCGCCCGCTCGGCCTTGGGATAGCGGATGTCGAAGATGCCCTCGGTGCGCGACTCGTAGTCGGCGGGGATCCACTGGGTGTAGAGCTTCTCCAGCGTATTGTAGGCGCGCACGTCGAAGTGGTCGTGCTTCCACCACTCCTCCAGCGACTTCACCCCGGCCGCTTCCTCGCCGGCGCGCGTCTGCCACATTCCCAGCTGCGCCCAGGCCTTGCCGTCCTGCGGATCGAGGGCGACGGCGTCCTTCATCATCGCGATGACGTCGTCGTATCGGTGCTCCCACTCGGCGTAGTCGCCGATGATGCCGTAGCCGCGGCTATACTCCTTGTTGTGCGCGAAGAGGACCTTCTTCGCCGCCTCGAAGCCCGCCTTGTCGTCGGCCAGGTACCGCGCGGCCGCGCGCAGCGACAGGAGCTCGAGATCCGCCGGGTCCACCGCCAGCCCGGCGTCGATGGCGGCGTTGGCGGCGTCGAGGTCGCTGTCGCGAAGGGCGATGCCGGCGCGCACCGCCAGCGCGCCGGTGTGCTTCGGATCGACGGCGAGGGCATCCTTCACCAGCTTCTCGGCGGCATCGAAGTCGAACGCTTCGTCGAGCTTCAGCCGCGCCATCATGGCCGTCGCGTCGGCGTTCTTGGGCGCCAGCCCGAGCGCGTCGATGAGCTCGGCCTCGGCGTCGCCGGGATCGTAATAGTCCTCGAAGAGCTCCGCCCACCACAGCAGCGTCTCCGTCCGCTTGGGGTCGGCGCGCACGCTCTCCTTGAAGGCGGTGTTGGCGTCCTTGGCATGCCGCAGGAGGTGCATGGCCCGTCCGACCATGGCCAGCCCCTCGGCGTCGCTGGAGTTGATGGCGTCGCTGCCGTACTCGCTGGCAAATTCCAGGAGGAGAGGCTCGGCCTCGGCGCGACGACCCGCGCGGATGAGCAGCTCGCCGAGCTCCAGCCGAACCCGGCGCCCCCCCAGGCCCTGGGCGCTCTTCTGGGGATCGAGCAGCGCGATACCGGCGTCGACCTTTCCTTGGGCCGCCAGGATCCGCGCCTTCAGCGCCAGCGCCACGAGCCGCTGCGCGCCGCCCGCGGCCGTGCCCTGCGTCGCCAGGCGGTCGGCATCCGCGAAGCGCCCCTCCCCGAGCGCCTGGATGGCCGGATCGAGCGGCGTGGCGGCGGGGCCGGGGGGCGATGGGGGCTGCGCCGGCGCCGGGGCAGGGAAGGCGAGGACCGCCAGCGGCACGACGAGAAACACGGCGAGATGGACGGCGCCGGCGCGTTTCATCCTGGATCTCGGGTCCGCCGGCATGGCTGCTCCTGGGTGTAACACCGGCGCCGGTCCGGCGCTTTGAGGCCCTCCCTCAGCCGGCGCGGGCGTGGAGCGGTGGCGCGTCTTCGCCCAGCAGCAGGTTGTCGATGAGCCGCGTCGTGCCCACCCGGCAGGCGACGACCAGGACGGCTCGCTTCCCGGTCTCGACCGCGGCGATCGGCGCGAGGGTCTCCGCGTCGCGGGCCTCCACGTAGTCGATGGAGGTGGCCGCCGCTTCGATGGGCGCGCGCGCCACCCGCTCGAGAGCGCGCGCCTCCCGCTCCCCCTCGTCGAAGCGCCTGGCCGCCGCGTCGAGGCCTCGCACGATGGCCAGCGCCCGCCCGCGCTCCTCCGCGGACAGGTACGCGTTGCGCGAGCTCATGGCCAGCCCATCCCCCTCGCGCACGATGGGATGACCGACGATCTCCACCGGCGCGAGGAGGTCGCGCGCCATGCGCCGCACGACCAGGAGCTGCTGGTAATCCTTTTGCCCGAACACCGCCACGCACGCACCCGCCGCCGCGAAGAGCTTGGCCACCACCGTCGCCACGCCGTCGAAGTGCCCCGGGCGGTGGACTCCCTCCAGCATGCGGGCGATGGCCCCCACCTTCACGCGCGTGTCGTCCCCCGGCGGGTACATGTCCCCCAGGCCCGGCGCGAACACCAGGTCGACTCCGGCGGAGCCCAGCTGGCGCACGTCGCCGTCGAGGTCCCTCGGGTAACGGGTGAAGTCCTCGCCGGGTCCGAACTGCGTAGGGTTGACGAAGATCGACGTGACCACCAGGGTGGCCCTGCGCCGCGCCTCGCCGACGAGCGCGAGGTGCCCCGCGTGAAGGGCGCCCATGGTCGGGACCAGGCCGACGCGCCCGCCGCTGGCCCGGACCTCGTCGCATGCCGCGCGGAGATCGGACACCGACCGGACAATGCGAGGAGGCGGCGGAGGCTCGCCGTCGATCTTGGTGCGATTCACGGTTCCCGTGCGCGAAAGTATCGCCGATCGGGTATCCTGTCGGCCAGGCTCTCGTCGTCGCTCGCGAGAAGCGCGCATCATGCTTTCACTCCGCTCTTGGCGTTGCGTGGCGGTGCTGCTCGCCCTGACCCTGACCCTCGCCCCGTCCTCGGCCCAGGCGGCGCCCGCCGAGGGGGACGTACGGGTGGCGCGCCGGCTCTTCGCGGACGCCGAGAAGGACGAGGACGCAGCGCGCTGGGCGGATGCGCTCGACAAGCTGCGGCGGGTCGCTCGCGTGAAGCTCACCGCGGGCATCCACTATCACATCGCGCTCTGCGAAGAGCACCTGGGTCAGCTGGCCACGGCCCTCGACGAATACACCTCGGCGGAGGGTCAGGCCCGGGCGGAGAACGCGCAGGACGTCCTCGCCATCGTGGGCAAGCGGATCGCCGATCTCGGTCCGCGCGTGCCGCGGCTGACTCTCCGTCTGGTGCCGGACGTGCCGGACGCCGCGGTGGCGCTGGACGGGACCAACCTTCCAGCGGCGGTCCTGGGGACGGCGCTGCCCGTCGATCCCGGCGAACATCGCATCGAGGTCACCGCCCCGGATCGGCCTTCGACGACGCAGAACGTGACCCTGCGCGAGCGCGACATGACCGTCCTCGACGTCCGGCTGGCCGACGTCAGGGTCGTCCAGGCCGTGCCGCCACCCGCGTCGTCCGCGGCCATCGCGCCCTCCCCGCCGCTCGTCCCGGGGTCTCCCGCTGCACTGCCGGCCGAGCCCCTCGCCGCAGCGCGGGGTCCTTCGCGCACCGGCGCGGCGGTCGCCACGGTGGGCACGGTCGTTCTCGCCGGCGGCGGGATCGCCGCCTTCTTGCTCGCGGGGAGCGCGCATACGACGGCGGTCGCGGAGTGCCGGGAGGTGCCGAGCCTGGCGCCGGGGGCCTGCGAATCGCAGAAGAACAGCGTCCGCGCGTGGGACTTCACCGCGGCGGGAGCGTGGCTGGGCGCGGCGGGGGTCGGGACGGTGGCGGTCATCGCCTGGGCGCACCCGGGGTCGCAGCGCGCTTCGTCCGGCGCCTCGGCGCAGATGGTGGTGGGCCTGGCCTCGCTGGGGCTGGCGGGACGCTTCTGAGATGCGCGCGCGCGTCGCAGTCCTGCTCGCCGTGGCCTCGACCACGCTCGGCGCCGGGCTGGTCGCTTGCTTCGATCTGTTCCACTCCACGGCCGACGTGCTCACCGCCTGCCAGCGTGACGCCCGGACGCCCGGCTGCCAGGAGGAGAGCGGCCGCGTCGTCGAGGCCGGTGTCGATGCAGCGACCGACTTCTGCGCGTGGCCCGAGAGCGAAGCGCGCGCCAACGCCGAGAGCGCGTGCGCCTGGCTCGGCGCGTGCGAGGGCCCGCTGGGACGCAACGCCTTCGGGCCTTGCATGTTCGCGGCGCTGCTGGCTTACGACTGCCGTGCCAACCCGGACCATCCCGTGCAGGGCAAGGCGCGCGCTCTCTGGGATTGCCTGTGGCAAGCGCGGAGCTGCGGCGCGGTCGACTCATGCGTGTTCCCGCAGGGGCGCCCGCTCTGCGGCGGCGGCGCGTTCGTCACCTGCGCCTCGCAGGACGGCGGCCCGCCCAACGGCGACGTGCGCGTGGAGTGCTTCGCCGACGGGGGAGTGCCCAGCGGCGAGAACTGCGCGCTGTGGGGTCAGACCTGCGGCGGAGACCTCAGCGAGGGGATCTGCGGGGGGAGCGCCGGCCCCACGGCGATCCAGTGCACCTTCGAGGGCTGCGTGGACACCGCCCTGCACTGGTGCAGCGACGCGGGTGCGGACATCGGCATCGATTGCGCCAACAACGGCGCGGAAGGATGCGGGGGCTTCCCCACGGCGACCCTGGCCCATCCGGCCGCCTGGGTGGCGTGCCTCCCGCAGAGCGACGCCGCCGCGTGCGCGCCGGACGCGTCCGCTCAATGCGTGAACGGCATCGCGGTGTCCTGCCCGGCGGGGACGGTCGAGACCCTGGACTGCGACGACCTGCTGCAAGACGTCCACGGCTGCACTCCCGGTGCGCTTTCGCCGATGTTCGACTGGACGAGCCCGTGTCAGGTGGCCGCCAACGCCAGCGATGGAGGGGATGCCGGGGACGCGGGCGACGCCTCGACGTGCTCCGAGTCGTGCACCGGCGCGACCACCCTGAATGCCTGCTATCGCGGCGCCTCCTTCCCGCTCGACTGCGAGCAGGTCGGCCTCGGCGCGTGTGCCATGGTGTCGAGCGACGTGGGCGCCCTGCGCAACGCGGCCTGCACGCCCCCTCCCTGAGCCGCGCGGCCGGCCCGAGAAAGAGGAGGGCGTGACGCGCCGTTGCGCGCCTTTTCCGTGTTGCTCTCCTCGGTGGAGCGTTCAATATGTCCGGCATGATCAAGGGACGCGTCGGGCAGGCTCCTCCCAGCGAGACCGGCCTCCGCCTGCCTCGAAAGCGCGGCGTGCAAGCCGCGGCGGACCGCAACGAAGCGTTCCTTCGCGCCTTCGCCGACGCCCTGCGCGACATTCTGCACGCCGAGATCCGCGCCACGTTCTGAGGGAACGACCCTCCAGCGCACGATTCCGCAGGGGCCCCCAACGGTTTCGACGAAGCATTCGGTTGGGGGCCTGGGGACGATCGAGTCATAGCGTTTCCCTTGGCAAGGCGCGCACTTGCGTACGAGGTACGGCATGCCGAGGAGTCCCACATAACGCAACGCGTCGCCAGGATGAAACAAAGACGTCCGGCAACCGAAACACAAGCGTGGGCAGAATACGCGGCATGCTGGAGGAACAGACGTGGAAGGGGACCCACGACGGCGCGACCGATGCGACCACGGCGTCGGACGACGAGCTCGTCAACCGCGCTCGGGGTGGCCTGGGGCGGGTGCTGCGGGAGAAGTGGCGCCTCGATGCGCTGCTGGGGGTCGGGGGAATGGCCGCCGTGTACTCCGCAACGCATCGCAACGGGACGCGCGCCGCCATCAAGCTGCTGCACCCGGAGCTGTCGGGTGACGCGCACCTGCGCAGCCGGTTTCTGCGCGAGGGAGAGGTGGCCAACGCCGTCGGACACGATGGCGCGCGTCGAATCCTGGACGACGACACCGCCGAGGACGGCTCGCTCTTTCTGGTCGCGGAGCTGCTCGACGGCGAGACGCTGGCCGATCGCCGCGCGCGATCAGGCGGCAAGCTCGGCCAGCACGAGGTGCTGTACATCGCCTGCGGCCTGCTCGACGTGCTCGCCGCGGCGCACTCCAAGGGCATCGTTCATCGTGACTTGAAGCCCGAGAACGTGTTTCTCACCCGCGGGGGGCAGGTGAAGCTCCTCGACTTCGGGATTGCCCGGTCGAGCGGCGTTTCGCGGGTGCGCAACGGCACACGGGCCGGTGCGCGGCTGGGGACGCCCGCCTACATGCCGCCCGAGCAGGCGCGCGGCCTGTGGGAAGAGGTCGACGCCCGCAGTGACCTCTGGGCCGTGGGCGCCACCATGTTTCACCTTCTCTCCGGGCGGAGCGTGCACGAGGGTCGCACGGTCGACGACCTTCTGCTCAGCGCGATGACCCGCGAACCCCCGTCGCTCGCGTCGGTTGCGCCGGACGTCGGCGCCGCGCTGGTAAAGGTGGTGGATCGGGCGTTGGCCTTCCACCCCGACGACCGCTGGGCGGACGCCAGGCAGATGCGAGACGCGGTGTGCCGCGCCTACCATGACTGGAACCGCGCCGCGGTGGAGGCGACCGCTCCGCACCCGGCCGTCGCCGTCGAGCCGGTCACCAGCGTCACGCTGGCCTCCCCCACGGTGTCGACTCCGCCCCCCGCCTTTGGCCGGGGGAAATGGTCGCGCCTCGACGGAGGCGGCGTGAAACCGTCGCGACGAGCCTTCGCCGCGCTGGCGATGGGAGCCGCAGTCCTCGTCGGAGTGAGCGGCGTCACCGCGGCGGCGTTGCGTCGCGCACCCGCTGCGATCGCCATGCCCCTCGGCGCCGTGGCCGCCTCGACCATCTCGCCGGCCGGCCCCCCGGCCTGCTCGCCGGGCCCCGTCGTCGCCCCGGTTCCGGTTCCGGAGCTGGCTGCGACCGACTTGCCCATCGTGCTGCCGGTGCCACGACCCGCCCAGTGACGGTTCGTTCGGCGTCGAGCGCTCACAGGAGATCCAGGAAACCCAGCAACGTGTCCTTCTCGCGGGTCGTCAGCGCGCTCAGGGCGCCGCTCGCTGGCGCGTCTTCGTGGAAGAACGTGGTGTCGTCGTAGCGAACGCCATCGAGGACGGCGCGCAGGCTCCCGGCTTCGCCGTTCGTGAAGTAGGGGACCTTCTTGAAGAGACGCCGCAGCGAGGGGATGCGCGCACCTCTCTCGCTGACGTAGGGCTGGACCCCCGTCTTGGCGTACTCCGCACGCGCCCAGAGGATGGGGCCCTCGCGCGCCATGACCCGCGATTCCCAGCCCTCGAAGGGCACGCGGGTCGACGGATCGTCGGCCACCAGCCGCGCCGCGTGACAGGACTCGCATCGATCGCGAAAGGCCTCGGCGCCGGCGCGCTCGTCCTCCGACCAGCCGCGGCGATCCAGCACCGCGGGGTTGGGCCGGTGACTGAGATCCATGAAGAAGGTCATGAGCGCGCGGCGGAGGTGGTCGGGCGTCCACGCCTCGTCCGGCGCGACGCCGAGCTCGGCGAGCCAGGGGAAGTCGCGCGGCGTCAGGGTGAATCGCGGGTCGTGGCCGCTCTTCGCCCCGGCCACCCGGAACTCGTTGTCGGCGACGGTGGCGAGGTCGGGATCGAGCGCGCGGGAGAAGTAGGGCCGATCGTTGAAGAGGCCCAGGAGAGGCCGCGTGGTGGCGCGGATGTCGCCGCGGCCGGTGCGATGGGTGCGCCCGTCCACGTAGCCCTCGAAGTGGCAGGTCTCGCATGCAAAGCGGCTCAGGCGCCCTTCGCTCTGGTTCCAGGGCGCCATCAGCGAGGTGAAGAAGAGCGCCTCTCCCATCCGGGACTCGACGCTCCGCGGCGGCGAGCTCGCGCTCTCGGTGGGCACGATGTCGAAGGGGCCGCCGCCTCTCGCCGGCACGTGCACCCAGGCGTCGAGCAGCGGGTTGGCGATGGCCAGCGAGCCGTCGTCGAGGCGTTCCATGGACGCGCTTCCGGGAGGACAGGCGTCGACGGTGACGGTCGGCTCGGTCGTCTCTCCCGGTCCGGACGGCCAAACCAGGCGAGCTCGCCGGTCCGATCCATACGCGGCGACGGTGACCTCGATCGAGCCGCGCGCGTCGCGGGAGAGGGCAATGGCCTTGGGCGTGAGCAGGCCGAAGGCGGAGGTATTGACGGCCGCGAGTCGCGTGGCCATGCCTCCGCCGACCCGATAGAGATAGACGAACGAATCGATGAAGCCGAAGGATCCCTCCGTCCGATCGAGGGGGTGGTCTTCGACGCCGCCCGCCGCGACGAGCAGGTCGGGCGCGGCGCCTCCGATGGGCGGGAGCGCCAGCGCGTCGAAGCCCCAGATCGGGCCATCGTGCACGATGCGCACTTCGTCGCGCGACTCCGGAACGCCGTCGGCGTCGACGCTGCGGACGACGAGGGCGTGATCGGTCAAGCAGTCCACCAGGACGTACGGTCCGACGCGCGCGACGCGAAGAGGCCCCTGCCCGATGCGCGTGTCGACGCGACGAAAGGGGAGAGGCGCCCGCGCGCCATCGCTCGCGGCCGAGACGTGCGCGTCGCCGCCGAGCTCCAGCGTCAGCAGCCGCCCGTCGTGCTCCTCGACGACGTAGAGAACCCCCTCGGGTCCGCTGGCCAGCCCGCGGATGGCGCGGACGTCGGGTACGTCGAGGGTGCCGTCGGCGTGGAGTTCCCCGCCCGTGAAGCGGTAGCGCTGGATGACGTGCGAGAGCTCGCCGGCCACGAACACGTCGCCGGCCGAGTCGAGCGCGAGGGAGGACGGTGAGGCGGGCGCTGCGAGGCGCGCTTGCTCGTGCAGGGCTTCGTCGAGCACCACGATGGCCGAGGCGCCGCGCAGCGCACCGACGAAGCGCGGCGAGCCGGCCGGCGTCGAGGTCGAGGCCTCTCGCGGAAGCGGGAGCCGCCGCAGCGTGTACGGGTCGGCGCCGAGGGTCGTGTCCGAGGCCGGGAGGTGCGCGAAGTCGGTCGCCGCTCGCCGCGCGGTCTCGAAGTCGCGGAGCACTCGCAGCGAGTCGACGGTCGCCCCCGGCGGAGCTCCAGGCGGAGCAGCGCTCGATACAGTCGCCGAAACACCTGGATGGCAGGCGCCTGCCAGCCCTGCCGCGGCGAGGAGCACGGCGACCCGGGCGAGGGAGCCCACCGGCGGCCGACGCTCGTACTTACCAGCCGCCGCCGTGCGCCGGAGGAGGAGGCGCGGACGGCGGGGGGTCGGCGGGCTTCGCCGTCCCCGCGGAGGCGGGCTGCTGCGGATTGTCGGGACAGCCGGTCAGCAGGGCGGCGACGCCGAGCAGACCGACGAGGGCAAGCGTGAGCCAGGGAGCGGTGCGCTTCATGGGCCGAGGAGATCACATCTCGAGCGCGGGGGAAACCCGGAGATGCCGGCACGCTCGGCGGTGGGGAAGATGTACTCCGTCGTGACGATTTCAGGACGTCCGCTAGGGTAGCGCCCGGGCTCCCGGTCATGCGTCGCTCCACCCCCGGCGTTCTCGGCGCCGCCGAGCTGATGGACGCGCGCATCGCGCGAGCGGAAGCGCACGATCCGGCGCGGATTGTCCAGGTGCTGGAGCCGCTGGTGGGCGAAGCGCGGCGGGAGCGGCTGCGGGCGGTGATCGCGCGCCGGCTGGCCAGCGTCGCGGTGGTCTTCGACGGGCCCTACGATCCGCACAACGGGGCGGCGGTCCTGCGATCCTGCGAGGCCTTCGGCGTGCAGCGCTTGCACGTCGTCGAGCGACCGGGCACGTCGTTCGCCGTTGCGCGCACGGTCACGCGCGGGGCGGAGAAGTGGCTGGACGTCACCTGCCACGCTGGCGCACCTTCGCTACTGACCTGGGCGCGGGAAGCGGGCATGCCCCTGGTCGGTGCGCACCCGGACGGCGAGCTCACACCGGAAAGCCTGGCCGATCTCCCACGCGTCGCCATCGTCCTCGGCAACGAGCGCGAGGGGATCCGCGAAGCCATCGCCGGAGCCTGCGTCCACCGCGTGCGGGTCCCCATGCGCGGATTCGTGGAGAGCCTGAACGTCAGCGTGACCGCGGCCATCCTCCTTCATGCCGCCACCGGCGACCGCGCGGGGGATCTCGACGCTGCCGCGCGCTTGCGCCTCTACGCGCGCGGGCTCTACCTGTCGGTCCCGCGCGCCGAGGAGATGCTGTGACCAGCTCGCGCGAAGCTCG
>Ga0302184_10000768_pt1 | contig 21065 bp, 22 predicted proteins | sample I_Palsa_N3_3_FD_200233 | JGI IMG/M metagenome (GOLD analysis project Ga0302184, IMG submission 200233) | Peat permafrost microbial communities from Stordalen Mire near Abisko, Sweden - I_Palsa_N3_3 | ecosystem: Environmental > Terrestrial > Soil > Palsa > Peat permafrost | place: Sweden...
CAGCAGCACTGCCAGCAGGATCGGCCCGATGACCGGATGCATGACGATCGCGTCAAGGCGCGCCAGCGCCCGATCGCGCAAGGGCTCTACGTAGCCGACGGCCGCGAGAATCCGGCGCACCTCGCGCTGTGTGGCGGCGAGCTCGGCATCGGTCACCGCGGGCAACAGGAAGGATTCTCTTGGCGCACCCAGCTGCATCTGATCGAGCGCGGCCAGCAAGGCGCACTCCCCGCCCGAGCGCACGGCCACCGTCTCGACCACCGGCACCCCGAGTTCGCGCTCGAACGCCTCACGATCGAGCTTGATGCCGCGCCGCTGCGCCAGGTCGCTCATGTTCAGCGCCACGATAATCGGTATGCCGAGCTTGCGCAGCTCGAGCGTCAAGCGCATTGAGAGGCGCAGATTGGTCGAGTCGAGTACGCTGATGATCAATTCCGGCGGCGTCTCCCCGCGCAGCCGTCCCGTGATCACATCGCGTGCGATGGCCTCATCGAGTGTCGTGGGCACCAGGCTGTAGGTGCCCGGCAGATCCGTGACGCGATAGAGCAGATGACGCTCGGCGCTGATGAAAGCGCCTTCCTTGCGCTCGACGGTGACGCCGGGATAGTTCGCGACCTTCTGGCGGCTGCCGGTCAGACGATTGAAAAGGGCAGTCTTGCCGCAATTGGGCGCGCCCACCAGCGCAATGCGGCGGGTGCGCAGATCGGGCGGCTCGCGCGTCACGCAGCCTCAATGGCCTCGAGGGGCTCCGCCGATTCGAGCTGCACGAACACGGTCTGCGCTTCGCGCCGGCGCAAGGCAAAGATCGAGCTGCCGATGCGCACCGCGATCGGGTCACCGCCCGGAACAATCTCGCCGACGACCTCGATGCGCTCGCCCGGGACAAAGCCCACCTCGAGCAGGCGGCGCGCGATCGTCGAGCCGCCCAGATCACCCATGGTCGTCGCGCCCGTCCCCGCCGTGGCGATCGAGCTCACAATGCCGCGGGCACCCTTGTGCAGCCCTGCCAGGGACTGAATCATGACTTTGGCCTTGCCAACCTCAAATGCGAATCAATCGCAATTGCATTTGAGCATAGCGCACGGCGGCAGGTGGCGCCAGTCGCAGACCCGGAAGGGTGAGTCAGGTCACTGGCGCACGCATCCCAAAGCGCCGCCGGAGCCAATAATCGACCGATAGGCTGCCTGCGCCGCGGCACAGCAATACCAGCAGCATGGCGGCCCACTGGATATGGGTGGGCCAGGCCTGCGGGTAGACGAAGACCTCGATGATCGTCGTCATGCCCAGCAGCAGCAGGGCCGCCGGGCGCGTCAGTAAGCCGAGCACCAGCAGCACGGGCGTCGACAGCTCGATGCCCGCGGCAATGTGCGCGGCGAGCGCCGGCGCCAGCAAGGGTACCTTGTAGTCGTCCTCGAACAGTTGCAGCGTGGCATCCCAATTCGCAAGCTTGGTCATGCCGGAATTCCAGAAGACCGTGGCCACCGCCAGACGCAGCGGAATCGCGAGCAGGCTGTAGGGCACGCGCTCCAGCGCACCGATCACCCGCTCCGTAATGCTCATATGGCTGCTCATGTTGACCGCTCTCCAGTAAGTGACACGATGTCGATGAAGCGCGCGTGCGCCAGATGATCCGCGAGCCAGGCGTTGATCTGATCGCCGGCGAGCTCGCCGCGCGATGCCAACACTTCGTGCAGTGGCTCCCCGGCGCACAGGCGCTGCATCAGGCGCCAGGCGGCGCGGGTGAGCCGTCGCACTTCTACGCCGTCCTGCGAGCGCTCGATCAGCACATGCACGGGCCCGTCGGTCAGATCCAGCCCCGCCATCGCGGCGTCATCCTGATCCAGTACGGCGCGCCAGATCGCATCGGCCGGCGTGTCCAGGCGCAACAGGCTGATCGCCGGCTGCGGTACGAAGCGCACTTCGGCCATGGCCTGCGGCTCGAGCGCAGCCAATCGAGATACCTCGAGCCCCGCGGCCCGCGGGGCGTGCAATGCGCGGCTCACGGCCCATTCGAGGCGCGCGACATCGGGCAGATAGCTCAATGAGTCGGCGGGAGGAAAATGTGTCAGAAACAGCGCCAAGGCTTGGCCATAATCATCCAGGCAGGCGCTCGCGGGCGGATATTGGCTGATAAATTCCTGCGCCGCGGCTGCAAAAAACTCGCTGCCGACAAGATGCCGCACCGCCGGGAAATTCAGCGTCAAGGCCCGTACCAGGTTGCTCAGGCAATTGTTGCGATAGATGGCCAGCCGCACCGCCGGATCGCGCGTGATGTCCAGCCCCGCTCCCGCGGCCGCTGGAGCGCCGCCCAGCAGCGCGCGCGCGAAATCGCGTTGCCATTCAAGCAGCGTGGACATGTGAGGCACGCTCGCTCGCGTGCAGTCGCCGTGCCGCCAATGCGGCCTCATCGAGCAGCACGTCAAACTCGGGTATGGCGCTATCCCATTCAATCAACGTGGGCCGCGGACCAAAGCGCTCGAGCGCCTGCTCGTACAGCGCCCAGACCGCCGGCGCAACGCGCGAGCCGTGATCATCGATACGCACGAGGCTGCCATCAGCCAGCGTACGCTCGGCATGGCCGGCCAGATGAAACTCACCGATCGCGGCGCGCGGCAGTCCGGCCAGATACTGCCGCGGGTCCCAGCCGTGATTGCTCGCGCTGACGAAAATATTGTTCACGTCGCAGAGGATGCCGCAGCCCGTGCGCGCGGCGAGCTCGCTCAGAAACACCCATTCGGGTAGTGTCGAGTGCGCGAGCTGCAGATAGGTCGAAGGGTTCTCGATCAAAATTGGGCGCTGCAGCGCATCCTGCACCTGCTGCACGTGACGGCAAACCAGGTCCAGCGCCTCCTCGGTCATGGGCAGAGGCAGCAGATCGGCCAGGTACTGACCGCCGGTCACGCTCCAGGAGAGGTGTTCGGAAATCAATCCGGGCTCGATGGCGCGCGCCAGTGCGCTCAGCCGCTCGAGATGCTGCCTATCCAGGCCATCGGCGCTGCCCAACGAGAGCCCGACGCCGTGCAAGGAAAGCGGATAGTCACGTCTGACCGATTCGAGGATATGGCGCAGCTTGCCGTGGCCGAAATAGTTCTCGGCATGCACCTCGAACCACGGCACCGCCAGCCGTGTCGCCGCCACAACCTCATGATGCACGAAGCGCAGCCCGATCCCCGCGGCTGCGGGAATCGGGCTGGTCTGATACGCCGTCGAGGTCACTCTTACATCGCTGCCAAAGTGCCGCCCTGAATCTTCGTGCAATCGCCGCTCGGCAGCAGCACGAAGGACTTCGGATCGCGCGCCATGGTGGCCTGGCCAGCGCATGAATGCGCGCCCGCTGCGCAGTCATTCTTCGCGGCCGCATTGATGCCATAACATTTTTCCAGCTTGGCCTTCGCCGCCGGCGCAGCCGTCATCGCATTGGAGGCGTCGGCGGCTCGCACGGGTGCCTGCAGGGCCAGCGCGAGGCCAACGGCGGCAGACAGGGTTGACGCAGCCAGTAGATATCGATTCATGGTCGGTTTCCTCTTGGTTCGCAGCCTCGTTATTGAAGCCACGGGGGTAAGTTCGGCCCCCCGCGCAAAAGGTTACACTGCGCGCCGTGCCAAGCGTCCTGAGCTCCGAGGAAAGAGACTTGAGATGGTCGCGGCTCATGCACGCGGCGCAGGCCGGCGATCGTCAGGCGTATGGCGAGCTTTTGCGCGAAGTCACCCCGTTCGTGCGCGCACTGTTGCGCCGCTATTGCTCGCACCGACAGGATATCGAGGAAATGCTCCAGGATACCCTGCTGAGCCTGCACCGCGTGCGCCGCACCTATGATCCGCGCCGCCCGTTTCGCCCCTGGCTCGGCGCGATTGCGGCGCGGCGCGGCATCGACGGACTTCGGCGCCGCCTGCGTGTGGCGCGTCACGAAATCAGCGCCGATGCGCGCAGCTATGAAACCTTCAGCGAACCTGCAGCGAATGACGATATAGAAGCACTGCGTGCGCGCGATGAGCTCAACGAGCTGCTGCAGCGGCTGCCGGTACGGCAGCGCGAAGCCCTTGAGGCGCTCAAGCTCAGGCAGCTGAGCCTGGCGGAGGCGTCCGCGGCCTCAGGTCAGTCGGTAGCGGCGCTGAAGGTCAATACTCACCGCGCACTCAAGGCATTGCGCGCGCTGTTCCAGAAGGAAAGCTGATGCAGACCGAGCAGTTCATCGAACAATTAGCCGCCGGGCTCGAGCCGGTCAAGCGGCTGCGCACGCCCGCCGCACGTGCTGCGATCTGGTTGGCGCTGGTCGGCTGCGCCGCGGCGCTCGTGATTGCGAGCTATGCGCACATGGACACTGCATTGCCGCGTCTGGCCATCCCGCGCATCGCCATCGAGTGCGCCGCGACCGGCCTGACCGCCATCGCCGCGATCCTCGCGGCCTTTGAGCTCTCAGTTCCGGATCGCTCGGCGCGCTGGGCCTGGTTGCCGCTGCCGCCATTGCTCGTATGGCTCGGCGCCAGCGGTCTGGGCTGCCTGCGCAGCGGCCTGCTCTTTCATGACGGCTCCGCGATCGGGGAGAGTAGTCACTGCTTCATATTCATCGTCGCGGTCAGCGTGCCGCTGGCGGTACTGCTGTTTGCGATGCTACGGCGCGCGCGTCCCCTGAACCCAATCCCCGTGGCGGCCATGGGTACGCTCGGTGTAGCCGCGAGCGCTGCCTTTTTGCTGGAATTTTTTCATCCCTATGATGTCACCGCGATCGACCTCGCGCTGCACCTGGCCGCGGTGGCTGCGCTCGTGCTGCTCGGCACTGCGCTGCGCCGGCCGCTGCTGCGCAGCTAACTGACGCTCAGCGCGACAGAGTAGTGTGCTGAGGTGCGCGCGCGCACCGCCTGCTCGCTCACGCCCGGTGCCAGCTCGACCAGGTCGAAGAGCTCATGCCGGTCAGTCCTGCGAAACACCGCCAGGTCCGTGACCAGCATATCGACGATACCCACGCCGGTCAGCGGCAGCTCGCATTGCGGCTTGAACTTCGGCGAGCTGTCGCGCGCCACGTGTTCCATGACGACGATGATGTTGCGCACGCCGGCCACGAGATCCATGGCCCCGCCCATGCCCTTGATCATCTTGCCGGGGACCATCCAGTTGGCCAGATCACCGCGCTCCGAGACCTCCATGCCACCGAGGACGGACAGATCGATGTGCCCGCCGCGGATCATCGCGAAGCTCTCGGCCGAGGAGAAATACGACGAGCCCGGCAACTGCGTGATCGTCTGCTTGCCGGCATTGATCAGATCAGCATCTTCCTCGCCCTCATACGGAAACGGTCCGATGCCCAGCATGCCGTTCTCGGATTGCAGGATGACCTTCATGCCCGCAGGAATGTAATTCGCGACCAGCGTCGGAATGCCGATGCCGAGATTCACGTAGTAGCCGTCGCGCAACTCGCGTGCGGCGCGCTGCGCCATCTGTTCACGCGACCACGGCATTGCCGCCCCGCTTGCGTACGGTACGCTGCTCGATGGGTTTATCGTAACCATGGCCCTGCACGATCCGGTGCACATAGATGCCTGGCGTGTGGATCTGATCCGCATCGAGTGCGCCGACTTCGACCAGTTGCTCGACCTCGGCCACGGTGACGCGTGCGGCAGTGGCCATGACCGGATTGAAATTGCGCGCGGTCTTGCGATAGATGAGATTGCCCTCGGTATCGCCGCGCCAGGCTTTGATGATCGCCAGATCGGCGATGAGCCCGGTCTCGAGCACGTAGCTCGCGCCGTCGAGCACGCGCGTCTCCTTGCCCTCGGCCGCGCGCGTGCCCGCGCCGGTGCGCGTATAGAAGCCGTAAATGCCCGCGCCGCCGGCGCGAATGCGCTCGGCCAGGGTGCCTTGCGGGTTGAACTCGACCTCGAGCTCCCCCGACAGGTACTGACGCTCGAACTCCTTGTTCTCGCCCACATAGGAAGAGACCATCTTGCGGATCTGGCGCGTTCGCAAGAGCGGACCCAGGCCGCGCTCATCGGTGCCGGCGTTGTTGGAGATGACGGTCAGGCGGCGCACGCCCGCTTCGCGTAAAGCCTCAATGAGCCGCTCCGGAATGCCGCACAGACCGAAGCCGCCCGACATGATCGTCATGTCATCGTGCACGATACCGGACAGCGCCGCGCCCGCGCTGGCGTAGACCTTAGGTCCCTGGGCCATGCCGCTACGCCGCGCCCTGCACGGCCAGCAGTCCGCTGCGTCCCGGTACGTAGCCGGTGCGCACGACGGCGCCGGGCAACCGGGCAACATCAAGCTGCGCCAGCAACTTACGCAGCGACACGAGCTCATAGCCTTGCCCCTGCCAGCCCTGCATGAGACGACGGAACACCGGCAGTAATTTCATACCCTCGAGCTCCGCGTGCAAGGTGTAGACATGATGCGCGTACGGTACGCGCGTGCGCTCGAGCAGCAGCGTGTGCACCTGCTCGACCCCGATGTCGTCGAGTCCGATCAGCTCATCGAGCGTCGGCAGCGTCGTGGGCAGTTGCGGGCAGGCGCTGCGTCGCTGCCCCAGCAACGGCACGAAGGGCGCCGCGCCGCGCGTGTCCGAGGCGCAGCGGAAACCCAGCTCCTCCTCGAGCAGCAGTGCCGCCGTGTTCATCTGCCAGCCGGCCGCCCCGTGCACGAGCGGGGAGTCGCCGAATACGTCGCGAAAGCGCAGCACCGCACGCAGCATCTGCGAGCGCGTCCAGGCCTCATCGCGCCGGGCGACGAAGTCCTGCCAGGCCGTGTGATCGAAGCAGTGCACGCCCACTTCGAAGCCGGCATCGCGCACGCGGCGCATGATCGCGCCGGCCTCGCGCGCGATATCCGGTCCAGGCAACAGCGTGCCGTACAGCAAGGTGCGAAGGCCGTAATGCTCCAATACCGAGGTGCGGGCGACTTTGCTGAAGAAGCCCGGCCGCAACACGCGCCGCAATGCGCGCCCGGTGTGATCGGGCCCGAGGCTGAATAGAAAAGTCGCATCGGCGCCCGCGGCCTGCAGCGCCTCGACGAGCGCCGGCACGCCCTCGCGCGTACCGCGCAGCGTATCCACGTCGATCTTGAGCGCGAGCTGCATCTCTTTAGGAGCGCGCCTCTTGTTCGAGCAGCCGGCCCGCCTGCGCGATCTCACCGCGATAAGCATCGAAGATGTGCCGCAGCGCGTCGTGCATGCTCACGCGCGGGCACCAGTTCAGCTCCGCACAAGTGTTGTCGATCTTGGGAACTCGATGCTCGACGTCCTGATAGCCGGGGCCGTAATAGTCGGCCGCGGTAGTCTCGATCAGGCGCACCTTGGCGGCATTGGTGCGGTATTCCGGATAGGTCGCCGCCACCTTGAGCATCTCGGTGGCCAGCTCGCGCACCGACAGGCTGTTGGCGGGATTGCCGACATTGTAGATCTTGCGGCTCGCGCGGCCGTCGCGATTCTCGATCATCTTCATGAGCGCATCGATGCCATCGCTCACGCCGGTGAAGCAGCGGCGCTGGCGCCCGCCATCGACCAGTTGCACATCCTCGCCGCGGGCGATATGCCCGAGAAACTGCGTGATCACGCGCGAGCTGCCCTCTTTGGCCGCATGCATGTTGTCCAGACCCGGGCCGATCCAGTTGAAGGGGCGAAACAGGGTGTAGTCGAGCTCATCGCGCATGCCATAGGCGTGGATCACGCGATCGAGCAATTGCTTGGAGCAGGCGTAGATCCAGCGCGGCTTGCTGATCGGGCCGTAGACCAGTTCCGAGGCGTAAGGATCGAAGGCGCTGTCGTGACACATGCCGTAGACCTCGGAGGTCGAAGGAAACAGCACGCGTTTGCGGTGCTTGACGCACAGCCGGATGATCGAAAGATTGGCCTCGAAGTCCAGCTCGAAGACTCGCAATGGCTCGCGCACGTAGCTCGCGGGCGTCGCGATGGCGACCAGCGGCAGCACCACGTCGCACTTCTTGACATGGTATTCAATCCATTCGCGATTGATCGTGATGTCGCCCTCGAAGAAATGCAGCCGCGGATTGTCCTGCAGCGGCGCGATGCGCTCGCTGTACATGTCCATGCCGTAGACGCGCCAGTCGGTGGTGCCGATTATCCGCGTCGACAGGTGATGGCCGATGAAGCCATTTACGCCGAGGATCAGAACATTTTGCATTGTCGAGTCACTCCATGACCGGCCGCAGCGTCAGCGCGCGCTCACCGTAGCGTCGGTAGAACGCCTCGGCGCTGGACAGGCCGCCCCCGAACTCAAATTCCAGCAGCTTGAGTGCGCCGTCGTCGCACAGCGCGTACAGCGCACCCTGGTGCCAGCGCAACATCGGCGCGCCACCCTGAACCATCGGCAGTGCCGGGGGTGCTACGACCCACAGCGCGCGCAGGATGCGCAGCGGCTCCCCATCAGCCTGCGTGTAAGCACCCGGGTACGGCGGGGCCACAGCGCGGATCAGATTATAGGCAGCTCGCGATCCGGCCCGCCAATCGATGGCCCCATCGCGCGCGGTGCGCCGCCCGAAGTAGCTGCCCGCGGACAGATCCTGCGGCGTATGCGCGGCCGTCCCCGCGATCAGCGCCGGCAGTGCGCGGTATAGCGCCACTTCGGCGGCCACGGTGACTTTGCGAAACACCTCCAGCGCGGTGTCATCCGGCAGGATCGGCACCGCCTCGCGATCCACGATATCACCGGCATCCGGCTTGATGCTCATCGCATGCAGCGTCGCGCCCGTCTGCGTCTCACCGTGCAGGATGGCCCAGTTCACGGGTACGCGGCCCCGATACTTCGGTAGCAGCGAGCCATGCATGTTGTAGGCGCCGCGCGTGGGCAGCGCCAGCAATTGCGCTCCGAGCATCAGGCGGTAATAGAACGAGAACAGAAAATCCGGACGCGCCGCCCGAATGCGCTCGAGAAAGTCGGGTGCGCTCGGGTCCTCGGGCATGCACACCTCGATGCCGTGCCAGGCCGCGTGCTGCGCGACGCTCTCGAACCAGATGTGCTCCCCGGGTGCATCACGATGCGTGACCACCAGCGGCACCTCGATCCCGCGAGCCAGCAGCGCGCGCAGACAGCGCACACCCACGTCGTGATAGGCGAACACGACCGCGCGCGCCTGGCGCGCGGCCTCAGCACTCAAGCCTCCCCCTCGGGGCGCTCGAACACCGCGCCGATCAGATAGCGTGGCCGATGCCGTACTTCATCGTAGATGCGGCTCACATATTCGCCAATCAGTCCCACCCCGAACAAGGCCACGCCGATCAGGAAGAACGCGATCGCGAACAGTGTGAATACCCCCTCGGCCTCCGGTCCGACCACGAGGCGGCGAATCGCCAGAAAGCCGACGAACAGCACCGAGAACAGCGCGATGATGATGCCGAAGGCTGAGAACCACTGCATCGGCGCAGTGCTGAAGCCGGTCATGAGGTCGAAGTTGAGCTTCATGAGCCGAAACAGTGAATATTTCGAGACGCCGGCACCGCGGTGCTCGTGCGCAACATGCAGCTCGGTCGGTGTGGTCGCGAAGGTATAGGCCAGCGCCGGCACAAAGGTGTTGTATTCCGAGCATTGATTGACGGCATCGACCACGCTGCGCGCATAGCCGCGGAACATGCTGCCCTGATCGGTGATGCGAACGCGCGTGGTGCGCTCACGGATCGCATTGATCAGCCGTGAGGCGTAGCGGCGCCAGGCCGCATCCTTGCGCTGTCTGCGGATCGTGCCGACGTAGTCGTGGCCGGCATCGAGCTGCGCGAGCACGCGGCCGATTTCCTCGGGCGGATTCTGCAGATCGGCATCGAGCGTGATCAAGCAGGCCCCGCGGCTCTGTGCGAAGCCGGCCAGGATCGCTCGATGCTGGCCGAAATTGGCGGCGAGCAACACCACGCGCGTCACATCCGGCCGCAGCTCGAACTGCGCCTTGAGCAGCGCCGCGGAGCGATCGCGGCTGCCATCACTGACGAACACGATCTCGTAGCGGCGAGCCAGTGCGTCGAGCGCCGGATACAGTCGTGCAAACAACGCGGGCAGCACCGCCTCCTCGTTGTACACCGGGATCACGACCGACAGATCCGGCTTCGCGCTGCTCATAGCGACTGCACAATGCGCGCGCTGCGCTCGCACACGCGATCCACATCCTGCTCGCGCATCGCTGGGAACAGCGGCAGCGTGACGATGCCGCGGCCGATGCGCTCGGCGTGCGGCAGATCGCCCGGCCTGAAGCCCATGCCGCGATACAGCGAGAGCAGATGAATCGCCGGGTAGTGCACACCCACGCCGATGCCGGCCGCATGCATGGCCTGTATGAAAGCGCCGCGCTCGATGCGCGCCGGCAACACGATCTGGAACATATGCCAGTTGCCGTGCGTGAATTCCTCGAGCGGCAGCTCGCAGCCCAGAGCGCGGTCGAAGCGCTCGAAGTAGCGGCGCGCGAGCCATCGGCGCCGCTGCGTGAACTCTTCGAGGTGCGGCAATTGCCCCAGCCCGATGCAGGCCGCGATGTCGGTCAGATTGTGCTTGCCCCCGGGCAGCGTCGCATCGAGCGAGCCGTCGGTAAATCTCTCCACGCCCTGCAAACGCCACAGCTCGCAGGCCCGCGCCTCATCGGGGTTATTCAGGACCAGAGCGCCGCCCTCGGCCGTAGTGATGTTTTTATTCGCATGAAAACTCAGGGCGACCAGATCCCCGCCGGCACCGATGCGCTCACCGCGCCAGTTTGCCCCCATCGACTGCGCCGCATCCTCGAGCACGCGCAGCCCATGTGCGTGCGCAATCTCATACAGCCGTGTGCGATCAACCGGCAGGCCCGCCATATCCACCGGCAACAACAGGCGCGTCTTCGGCGTGATGGCCGCCTGCATGAGCTCCAGGTCGATATTGCGCGTGGCGGGGTCGATATCGACAAACACCGGGCGCGCGCCCGCGCGCAAGACGACGTTCGATGTGGCGACCCAGGACAGCGGGCTCGTGATGACCTCATCGCCGGGCCCGATGCCCAGCAGCGCGAGCGCAATCTCCAGCGCGCCGGTGCCGGAGCTCAGTGCTCGCACGGGACGAGCGCCGCACCAGGCGGACAATTGCGCCTCGAACTCGCGCACCTGCGGTCCACTCGTGATCCAGCCGGAGCGCAATACGTCCACGACCGCTGCAATCGTCGCCTCGTCGATCGACGGACGCGTGAATGGCAGAAACCCCTCGCTCACGACCATGCCCCGTGCGTCAGCTGCGCGCGACGAGCCAACAGCCGGCGATGATCACGCCGATGCCGGCGATGCGCGCGGTATTCAGATCCTCGCCAAACAGCCACCACGCCGCGATCGCATTGACCACATAGCCGATCGAGAGCATCGGATAGGCGATACTGACCTCGACCCGCGACAGCGCGAGTATCCAGACTACGACGCTCACGGCGTAGCACATCAGCCCGCCGAGGATCGGCGCGTTGCCGAGGATGCGCTCGGCGATGGGCCAGGCGTGGCTCCAGCTCAAGGAAAGATCCGCGATGCTGCGAGCGCCGGCCTTGAGCAATAGCTGAGCCGCGGCATTGAGCAATACGCCGGTGAGGATCAGCGCCAAATCCGCGCTTCTCATCGTCTGACCACCGCGACCAAAGACCCGGCAGTGTATATCACGTGCATCGGCAGACCCAGTGCCTGCAGCTGCCGGTAATCCTCGGGTCGCAGGATGGCCAGCGCATCGCTCTGCCGCTGCCAGTCAGCGGCAAACTCCTGCAGCGTCGCGCGAGCGCGCCATGGCTCCTGTTGCAGGCCAAAATCCAGCTCGCCGCGGTATCCCACCAGTGTGCAGGTACGGCCCCAGTAGAACGTCAATGGCTGCCAGTAACTGTTGACGCAGTAGATCCGGGTCGAGCTCGCGACCCAGGGTACGGTGTGCTGCTCGAGCGCGATCAGGCGCTGCATCTGCGGTAATTGCTCGGCGGCCAGCAATGCGCATTGCGCGAGCATCCAGCTGCCGAGCCCGGCCGCTGCACAGGCCGCGAGCGCGCGCCCTTGCCGCGCCCATTGCGCGCCGAGCGCCGCGCCGAGCGCCAGCAACAGGAACGCGCTGGCGAAGCCCAGAATGCTGCGCCTCGAGGCTCGCGCGACCCATGGCGCGGCCACAGGCAGCAGCCACACGAGCAGTATGAGCAGTCCGAGCACAACGGCGATGAGCGCGAGCGCAGCCAGATGACGCTCGAAGCGCGGCGCGGGCAGGCCGGCAATACAGCGAGCGCATAAGGGCGCGAGCGCCGGGATCATCGGCACAATGTACGGTATGAGTTTGGACTGCGAGAGGCTGAAGAACACGAACACGAATGCGGCCCAGACCAGCAATAGCGCCGTGCCGCGCTCGCCGCCGCGTGCTGCTCCCCAGGCCTGCCGCAGCGCGCGCGGCAGCAGCGCCGTCCACGGCAGCAGTCCCAGGATCAGCACCGGCACGTAAAACCAGGGCGGCTCGTAGCGATCGAAGCCCGCGCGGCTCATATAGCGCTGCACATGCTGCACGATGAAAAAGAAATGCGGGAATTCAGGATTGCGAGCGCCGACCACGAGGAACCAGGGCAACGCCAGCACGAGCAGCGCCATGAGGCCCCACCAGGGCTGCGCGCGCAGCGCCAGCGCCCAGTCTCGCATCCACAGCATATACAGCAGCGCGACGGCGCCCGGAATCAGGATGCCGACCAGGCCCTTCGACAGCACTGCGAGCGCGACGCCTGTGCCGAGCAGCACCGGCAGCAACCAGGCGCGCTGCTGCGCTCGCGCGCGCCGCGGACCCTGCGCCAGCAATACCAGTGCGCTCATCGCGATCTGCAGCGCGAAGCACAGCCCCATGTCGAGCGTGGCAAAGTGCGCGAGTGCGAGATAGAGCAGCGAGCTGCCCTGGATGATCACGGCCAGCAGCGCGGTGCGTTCATCGTAGAGCCGGCGCACGAGTGAGCGCGTCAGCAGCAGTCCCAGAAATCCGGCCAGAGCCGGCCACAGCCGTGCGCCCCAGGCCTGCTCGCCGAAGGCGCGGAACGCCAGCGCGGTGGCCCAGTATTGCAGCGGCGGCTTCTCGAAGTACTTGATGGCATCGAGCCGCGGCGTGACCCAGTCCCCGCTCGCGACCATCTCGCGCGGTATTTCGGCGTAGCGGCCCTCATCCGGCTCGAACAGGTGCGTTGAATCGAGCGGCCCGAACCAAAACACGGCCAGCACCACCCACAGCATGAGCGTGCGCCGGCTGGCCCATTCAGGCCCGGCACTCATGGGGCGGCGCCCGCTGCTCGTCGTCGCCACAGCAGCAGCGCGCGCTGCGCTCCGAAGGCCCGGCTCGCGACGAGCGCGTACGAGGCAGCGGGATCCGCGACCTGGCCATCGTGATTGTCCTGCACCAGCAGCCATTGCGGCAGTGTGTTCATGGCCGCTGAGGGCTGCAGCAGCCGCGGATCCAGGGGCACGACATTGCGCCCGGTATAGAAGGGGATCTCCGCCGCCAGAGTCTCATCCACGCCGGTTGCATAGACCGGCTGTCCTGCCGGCAATTGCCGACCGATCCAACTCACGAACGGGCCCATGTCCTTCGCGCTGTTGAGCAGTGGCGGGGCCAGCACGAGCGTGGCGGCCGCGCCCACATAGGCACAGATCAGCGCCGCGCTTGCGGCGCGCACACGCTGTGCGGCCACAGTCGTATAGAGCAGCGCGCCGGCGGCGAGCAGCGCCAGCGACAGTGTTGCGAGGATCCACAGATCGGGTACCTTGAGCCAGATCCAGCCGGCCAATGGCGCTGCCAGCGCCCAGAGGCACAGCAGCGAGGCCTGCAGCCACCAGAGCGCGCCCATGTGCCGATCGGTGCGCAGCTGCCAGTGCTGCCACCATTCATAGCTGCGTATGCCCAGCCACAGAAACAATAATGGCAACAGCGGCAGCAGGTAGGTTTCACGCTTGGTGGCCGACAGCGAGAGCACCACGAGCATGGCGGCGCACATGAGTGCGCCATAGCGCGCCGGATCGCTCACACTGGTGAGTGCGTGGCCGTGCAGGCGCCGCCAATGCGCGGGCCGCAACGCCTCGATCAGCGGCATGAGCCAGGGCAGCACGGCGAGCGGCAATGTCCAGCCATAATAGAGCAAGGGCTGGCGATGGCCGGTGATGCCTGGATTGAGCAGCCGCTGCCACTGGTTCACGTAGGCCCATTCCCATAGCGCAGTGCTGCCACCCTGCTGCGCGATTGCCAGGCCGAGCAACAGCAGCGCGAGCGCGAGCACGCTGATGCCGAGGATCGGATGCAGCCGCCGCCAGTGAACCGGCCGGTCGATCAACACGTACAGCGCGAGTCCTGCGCCAACCAATATCGGGCCGATCGGCCCCTTGATCCAAAGTGCCAGCACGAGCGAGCCGTACAGGCCGAAGCGCAACGCCGCGCTGTCGCGACGCGCCAGCAATTCCCAGGCTGCCCAGGCCGCCACCGTCGTGGCCAGCATTAACAGCGGATCGATGAGCACCCAGTGGCTCGATATCATGAACTGCAGGCTGCTCGCCAGCATCAGCGCGCACAGTGCTCCCACCGCGCGCGAGTGCGCCGCGCTGGCCCACGCATACAGCAGGGCAACGGTCGCAAGGCTCGCCGCCACGCTCACGGCGCGCGCGCCCAGCACCGATGGGCCGCCGGTCAGACGATAGACGGCCGCGACCGTCCAGTAGTACAGCGGCGGCTTCTCGATGAAGCGTTGCCCGTTGAGCGTCGGAATCACACTGGGGGCACGCGCCATTTCGCGGCTGATTTCGGCCTCGCGCGGCTCGTCCGGTGTCCACAAGCCACGATTACAGCCCAACAGGGCGAGCACCAGCAGCGCCAGCGATGGCCAGCGCAGCTCGACAGGCCCCCTGCGCGCAACATCTGTGGACATAGGCAACCGGCCGCAAGAAATTGGCGCGCACTCTAGCAACTTTGGCGCCGCGGCGCGGCCGCCACGGCGCATTTGACAGCCTCGCGCCCGCGGCGCGATGCTCAAGTGCATGGTCCTTTCGCCCCCGGAGTTGCGGCGCTACAGCCGCCATCTCAAGCTGGCCGAGATCGGCGTCGCGGGCCAGGAGAGGCTCAAGGCCGCACGTGTGCTCATCGTCGGTGCCGGCGGCCTGGGCTGTGCGTCCGCGCTGTATCTGGCCGCCGCCGGTGTCGGCAAGCTCGGACTGCTGGATTGCGATCGGGTCGATGAGTCGAACCTGCAGCGCCAGTTGCTCTATGAACCAGCCGACGTGGGCCAGCCAAAAGCTGCAGCGGCGCGCGCGCGAATCGCAACTCTCAATCCGCACATTACGGTGCTTGCCCACCAGGCCGAGCTGTGCGCCGCTAATGTGCGCGAACTCTTCAGCCGCTACGATCTGATCGTCGACGGCAGTGATCGCATCAGTACGCGTTATCTGGTCAACGACGCCTGCGTACTGTTCGGCAAGTCGCTGGTTTCGGCCGCGATCCATCGCTTTGAGGGCCAGGCCATGAGCTACGTGCCCGGGCAGGCCCCCTGTTATCGCTGTGCGTTCCCGCAGATGACGGAGGGTCTGATACCGAACTGCGCCGAGGTCGGTGTACTGGGCGTGCTGCCCGGCGTGCTCGGCACGATCCAGGCTACCGAGGCGATCAAGTTGATCGTCGGCGTGGGCCAGCCGCTGCTCGGACGCCTGCTCACCTATGATGCGCTGGAGCTGCGTTTCAGCGAGTTTCGCTTTGCGCGGCGTAGTGACTGCGCCGTCTGCGGGGAGCGGCCGAGCATCCTCGAGCCCGCCGATCCGCCCGGGTTCTGCACGCTCGAGGAGATGCAGCAGGTTCGCCATATCAGCGCTTCCGAGTTGGCGCAGGCGCTGGCCTCGGGCGCTGCGCCCCACAGGCTGATCGATGTGCGCGAGCCGGCGGAATTCGTCACCGGCCACCTGCCCGGCGCGATCAACATCCCGCTGGCTCAGATCGAGCGCTCGGGCGCGATGCTGCCGCGCCATGACACGCTGGTGTTCATGTGCCGCAGCGGCGCGCGCAGCCTCAAAGCCTGTGCGCTCGCGCGCCGCGCGGGTGTCGAGGAGCCCCTGCAGCTCGACGGCGGATTGCTGGCCTGGAAGGCGGCGGTAGAGCCGTCGCTGGCGCTCTAGCCGACAGCGCGCTCCAGATCATCGACGAACTGCTCGATGTCCTGCGTGCGCGTGGCCCAGGAGCACATGAGCCGGTAGCCGGCAGCCCCAAGTCGGTAAAAGTGCCAGCCCCGACGGGTCATGGCTGCGGCCACAGGGGGCGCGAGCTCCAGGAACACGGCGTTCGCCTCGACGCGCCGCAACGGCCTGAGTCCCGGTATTCGAGTCAGCGCCTGGGCCAGTTGCGTGGCCGCGGCATTGGCATGCGCGGCATGCCGCAGCCACGCGCCCTGCTCGAGCACGCCGACCCACTGGCTCGTATGGAAGCGCATTTTCGAGGCCAGCTGCCCGCCCTGCTTGCGCCGGTACTCGAACTGCGCCGCCAACTCGCGGTTGAAGAACACGACGACCTCGCTCGTGCCCAGGCCGCACTTGGTGCCGCCCAGACTGAGCACGTCCACGCCGGCGCGCCAGCTCAAATCCGCCGGGCGCACGCCGTGGCTGGCCAGCGCCGCCACGGCATTGGCGAAGCGCGCGCCGTCCATGTGCACGGCGAGCGCGTGGCTGCGCGCCAGCGCGCTCAACGCTGCGATCTCGGCTGGCTCGTAGATGCTGCCCCATTCGGTACTCTGGCTGATCGACAATGCGCGCGGTTGGGGGAAATGCACATCGTCGCCGCGCTGGATGGCCTGCAGCACGCCGGCCTCCGTGACCTTGGCATCCGCACCGCCGACCGTGAGCAACTTCGCGCCATGGGTGAAGAACTCCGGTGCGCCGCATTCATCAGTCTGCACGTGTGCGGCCTCATGGCAGACGATGCCCTGATAGCTCTGGCAAAGCGCGGCCAGTGCCAGTGCGTTCGCGGCCGTGCCGTTGAAGACGAAATAGACCTGCGCCGTCTCATGTTCGAAGGCAGCCCGCACCAGCTCGCAGGCGCGCTGCGTCCACGCATCGGTGCCGTAGCTGGGTGCATAGCCATCATTGGCTGCCGTGAGCGCGGCCCAGGCTTCAGGGCATACGCCCGCGGTATTGTCGCTGGCAAACTGCCAGCCCGGCTCGATCGCTCGCATGGGGCAGCAAGGCTAACCGATTTCCATGCCGCCGCCTGCGATTTGGGCTTAGGCAATGCTAGGCTGCCGGGCGATGTATGCATTGGCGGTACATGGTGGTGCCGGCACGCTGTCCCGGGCGCAGCTCAGTGGCGAGCGCGAGCAAGCCTATCGGCAAGGGCTCGCGGCCGCATTGAGCGCGGGGCAGGCTGTGCTCGAGGCGCAGGGTTGCGCGCTCGATGCGGTGCAAGCGGCAGTCACGACGCTCGAGGATGATGAGCTGTTCAATGCCGGGCGCGGTGCGGTATTGACCGCCGACGGTACCGTCGAGCTCGATGCGGCCATCATGGACGGCACGCAATTGCGCGCCGGGGCGGTCGCGCTCTTGCGCCGGGTAAAGAACCCCGTGCAACTGGCGCGGCGCGTACTCGAAGAATCCCCGCACGTATTTCTGGCGGCCGAAGGCGCCGAGCGCTTCGCGCATGAGCTCGGGCTGAGCATGGTGGCGAACGAATATTTCATCACCCCGTACCGTCAGCAGCAGCTCGCAGCACTGCAGCAGCAAGCGGCGCGCTCGATGCAGGCCGACGCCGCGAACCGCAACGGCCCGCAAAACGCGACGCTCACGACACTCGATGAGCCGCACTTCGGCACGGTTGGCGCAGTCGCGCGCGATCACAGCGGCCGGCTCGCGGCCGCGACATCCACCGGCGGCACGGCTGGCAAGCGTGCCGGACGCATCGGCGATTCCCCCGTGATAGGCGCCGGCACCTACGCCGATGATCGCAGCTGCGCGGTCTCGACTACCGGCCACGGGGAATGGTTTCTGCGCACCGCGCAGGCCTACGACATCGTCGCACGCCTGCGCTACGGGGGCGCCACGCTCGCGCAGGCCACGACCGATGCGATCGCGCATCGGCTGGCAACGCTGGGGGCTGCGGGCGGGCTCATCGCCGTGGACAGCCAGGGGCAGATCCAGATGCGCCACAACACGCCGGCCATGTTCCGCGCGAGCATCCGATCCGGCGAGAGCGAGCGCATCGACATCTATTGATTGAACGAATAGACGAGATTCAACGTCGTGAGCGTGTCGACCTTCTTCAGGCCGGCTGGCGGCTGCGTATTGTCGATGAACGTGTAACCGACGCTGAGCGCGAGGGTCTTTGACATGTTGACCACCAGCGCCACGTCGTCCTCCAGCTGAGTATTACTGGGTCCCGCTTCGACCTGCAATTTCTCGGTGAGCTTGGTACTGGCGTTGAAGATGTGCGCGTAATCGAGGCCGAAAGTCCCGACCCCATTGCCAGTCGAATCCTCAGGGATGCGCTCGATCACGGCGCCGTCGGCATCCTTGATGATGAGCTCGGGTCGCAGGCGACGGTAGCCCACGCCGACCTGGGCGGTCAGCTGGTCGGACTTATCGTCGAACAGGTGATAACCGATGCCGACCGTGATGCTGCCCTGGTATTGGAAGCCGCTGAACTCATCGTCCGTGTAGCGCAAGGCGCCGAAGGCGAAGGTGCGCGGGTTGAACTGATAGTTGGACTGCAATAGCGCTGCCCAGCGCTCGGCCGCAGTGATGCCATTACTGGTCGAATAAAGTCCCTCCAGATGCAAGCTCTGCTTCCAGGCCCCATCCAGATCGCCCAGGTCTATCTTGGCATTGGCTGAATCGGCGTCGGTATTGCCGCGGGACAGGACCACACCCACCTGCCCCTTGCCGCTCCAGCCTTGCGGCGGCGGCGGTGCCGGTGCGTCATCCGCACAAGCCGTCGACAGCGCGAGCGCTGCCGCGAGTCCCGCAGCCAAATACCAAGTTCCGTACATGCCTTGCTCCTTGAAGCGATTCGTCTCACCACGGCAGCGCGTCAAGATCCACATTGCCACCGGTCAATACAATACCGACGTGCGCGCCGCGCACATCGATGGTGCGTTCGAGTACGGCCGCAAACGGCACCGCGGCCGAGGCCTCGACGATGATGCGCAGATTCTGCCAGAGCGCGCGCATGGCGCGCACGATGGCGTCCTCATCGACCGTGACGACCGCATCGAAGTGCGCGCGCAGAAGCCCGAAGGTGCGTGAGCTCAGCGTCGCGCGCAAGCCATCGGCGATCGTCTGCGTCGACGCCGCTGGTGCCAGTACGCCGGAAGCAAAGGAGCGCTGCGCGTCATCGGCAGCGCCCGGCTCGACCGCGATCAGATGAATATCGGGACGCAGCGCCTTGACGGCGACGCCGAGCCCGCTGGCCAACCCGCCGCCGCCGACCGGGCATAACAGCCACTGCAGCTGCGGCACCTGCTCGAGCAGCTCGAGCGCGATCGTGCCCTGGCCCGCGATGACGTACGGATCGTCGTAGGGATGAATGAACAGCGCGCCAGTCTCGCTCACGATCTGCGCCGCCATGGCCTCGCGCGCGGCCAGCGTCGGCTCGCACAACAGCACTCGCGCACCAAAGCTGCGAACGGCCGCAAGCTTGGCCGCCGAGGCGTTGCGCGGCATGACGATGCGCGCGCTGATGCCGCGACGCTGGGCGGCATAGGCGACCGCAGCGCCATGGTTGCCGGAGGAATGCGTGACCACGCCGGCCTGCAATTGCGCGTCGCTGCGTGCTTCGATGGCGTTGCTGGCACCGCGCAGTTTGAACGCACCGATCGGCTGCAGGCTCTCGCATTTGAAATAAAGTCTCGCGCCGGTGCTCTCATTGAGCAACGGGCTCTCGAGCACCGGCGTACGCAGCACGCTGCCGGCGATGCGCCGCTGCGCGGCGCGAATGTCGGCGAGGGTCACGTCCGGCTGCGCCATACCCTCAGGGCGGCAGCAGCGTCGGATCAAAGCCGGCCGCGCGCACGGCATCGATGATCGCTTGCGCGTGCTGCGCGTCGCGACCCTCGAAACTCAGCTCGAGCGTCGCCGACTTGGCCGGCACCACGCTGGAGAGGCGCCGATGCAGGACATCGAGGATATTGCCGCCCTGCGCGCCGACCACGGCCGCGACCCGCGAGAGCGCTCCGGGCTGGTCGGCGATGGGAATGCTCAGTGTCACGATCCGGTGCTCGCGCACCAGCTCGCGCATGATGACCGAGGCGAGCAGGCGCGGATCGATGTTGCCGCCCGATAGAATCACACCCACTTTGCGGCCGCGATAGCGCTCTGGCTGCGCCAGTATCGCGGCCAGGGCGGCCGCGCCAGCGCCTTCGGCTACGGTCTTCTCGACGTTGAGCAGCAGGGCGATGCCGCGTTCCAGGTCAGTCTCGTCGACCAGCACGATATCCTGCACCAGCGCGCGCACCACGACACGCGTGAGCTCGCCGGCCGATTTGACCGCGATGCCCTCGGCGATCGTGTTGCCCTGACATACGGCCTGCTCGCCGCGCAGGGCCGCGCGCATCGAGGGATAACTGCTGCTCTGCACGCCTATGATCTCGATGCCCGGTGCCAAGGCTTTGGCCGCCACGCTGATACCGGCGATCAGCCCGCCGCCGCCGATCGGCACGACGAGTTGCGCGAGGTCCGGCACGGCTTCGAGCATCTCCAATGCGATGCTGCCCTGACCGGCCATGACCTGCGGATCGTCATAGGGGTGCACGAACGTGAAGTCCTGCGCGGCCGTGATCTGCTGCGCATGCTCGAAGGCTTCGAGCAACGTGTCGCCGTGCAATACCACGGTGGCACCCTGTGAGCGCGTGTGCTGTACCTTGATGAAAGGCGTCTGCACTGGCATCACGATGGTCGCCGCAATACCCAGTCGATGCGCGTGGTAGGCCACCGCCAAACCATGATTGCCGGCCGACATTGTGCACACGCCGCGCTCGCGCTGCTGCGGCGTGAGCAATAGCAGCCGGTTCAGTGCTCCGCGCTCCTTGAAGGAAGCGGTAAATTGCAGATTCTCGAACTTGAGGTAGATCTGCGCGCCGGTCAGCTGCGTGAGCGTGCGCGAATGCAGGCACGG